>Ga0184623_10000261_pt1 | contig 22498 bp, 22 predicted proteins | sample PLM1_100_b1_FD_133138 | JGI IMG/M metagenome (GOLD analysis project Ga0184623, IMG submission 133138) | Groundwater sediment microbial communities from an aquifer in East River, Colorado, USA - PLM1_100_b1 | ecosystem: Environmental > Terrestrial > Soil > Riparian zone | place: USA: East River... | reverse complement strand
GCCTCCGCGACGTCGGGCGTCGTCAGCCCGCGTTCCACCGAGAACCCGTTCGTGCCCAGGAATGCGACGTCGACATGGACCTCGGCGAGATCGCGCAGCGCCCAGGTGTCGACGGTGGCAAGCGTGCGACCACGCACGCGTCCCCCGACGACGAGCAGGGTGATGGTCGGCCGGGTCGCCAGCAGCGCGGCGATCGGCAGGGCATTGGTGACGACCGTGAGCTCGCGGTCGGTCGGCAGGCACTCGGCGAGCCGCACCGTCGTCGTCCCGGCATCGAGGAGCACGGCGCCGCTGGCCGGGACCTCCGCGAGCGCGGCCTTGGCGATGCGCTCCTTCTCAACCGTCTGGACGGCGTCGCGCGCGGCCAACTCGGGCTCGAAGCTGAGCCGCTCGGCAAGGATCGCGCCGCCATGGACCCGGCGCACCAGCCCTTGCCGCTCGAGAGCCGTCAGGTCACGGCGGACGGTCTCGGGGGTGACCGCGAAGTCGGCGGCCAGCGCGGTGACGTCGACCCGGCCGGCAGCGCGGGCCACGGTGAGGATCGCGTGCAGGCGCTCTTCTGCATACACGTCCGTTCTCCTCCGTCTCGATTTTTGTTTCTATTTGTTTACCTCCGAATCTGTTGGAAGTCAAGCCTCTGTTGCCGTACTGTTTCCCTACCCGATCTCATGACCCCCGGATCTTCCTGGAGGAGCGCAATGGCAGTGCTGAGCGGCATCGGCGTGTGTCCTGGCGTGGCCGTGGGGCCGATCGTCCACATGCCGGATCCGGTCCCCGAGCCGCCGGAGGGGCCCGAACCGGCCGATCGCACCGCCGATGCCGCGCGCATCGGGGCGGCGATGGACAGCGTCGCCGCGTCGCTTCGCGCGCGAGCGGAGACCGCGGTGGGGGAGACGAAGGCGGTGCTCGAGGCCACCGTCCTCATGGCCGCCGACCCTGGGCTCGCGGCGATGGCGGAGGGGTTCGTGCGCGACCGTGGGCTACCGGCGCCGCGCGGGTTGTACGAAGCCGCCAACACGTTCCGCGACATGCTCGCCGCGGCCGGGGGCTACATCGGCGCCCGCGCGGCCGACGTGGAAGACGTGCGCGACCGGGTCGTCGCGACCCTGCTGGGCCTGCCGATCCCGGGCGTGCCCGACGTCGGCCACCCGTTCGTGCTCGTGGCCCGCGACCTGGCGCCCGCCGACACGGCAACTGTGCATCCCGACACTGTGCTCGGGTTCGTGACCGAGGAGGGCGGCCCGACCAGCCACACCGCGATCCTCGCCCGAGCGCTGGGCATCCCGTCGTTTCCTGCGCCGGCGCGCTCGGCCTCGCCGAGGGCGCCGTTGCGGTCCTTGACGGCGCGGCCGGCACGGTCGAGACCGATCCCGACGAGACGGCGCGGGCGATCGCCGTGGAGAAGATGACGGCCCGCCGGGCGGCCTCCGCAGTGTGGTCGGGCAAGGGCGGCACCGCCGATGGCGTGCGGATCCAACTGCTGGCCAACGTCGGCGATCCGGCGTCGGCGCAAGCGGCGGCCGCTGCGGGCGCCGAGGGGGTCGGGTTGTTCCGGACCGAGTTCTTGTTCCTCGACGCAGCCTCCGAGCCCTCGATCGACCAGCAGCGCGCGGCCTACGCCGAGGTCTTCGCCGCGTTCTCGGGTCGCAAGGTCGTGTTGCGCACGCTGGACGCCGGCGCCGACAAGCCGCTGGCCTTCCTCGATCAGGGCGTCGAGCCGAACCCTGCCCTCGGCGTGCGCGGGCTGCGCATCGCGAGGGAGCGGCCGGAGATCCTCGACCGGCAGTTGGCGGCGGTCGCCGACGCGGCGCGCGACTCCGGCGCGGAGGTCTGGGTTATGGCGCCGATGGTGGCGTTGCCCGAGGAGGCGGCGTGGTTCGCGGAGCGGGTCCGCGCGCACGGGCTCCCCACGCCCGGCGTGATGGTCGAGGTCCCAGCCGCCGCGCTGCTCGCGCGGGAGATCCTCGACCCCGTCGAGTTCGTCAGCATCGGCACCAACGACCTCGCGCAGTACACGCTGGCCGCCGACCGGATGGCGGGTCCGCTCGCCGCGCTGAACGACCCGTGGCAGCCGGCGCTGCTACGGCTGGTCGAGCTCACTGGCGCGGCGGGCGCCGCGACGGGCAAGCCGGTCGGCGTCTGCGGCGAGGCGGCGGCCGACCCGTTGCTCGCGCTGGTGCTCGTGGGGCTCGGCGTCACCAGCCTGTCGATGGCCGCGCGGGCGATCCCGGACGTGGGCGAGATGCTCGCCCGGGTGAGCCGGAAGGAGTGCGTCCGGCTAGCTGAGCTAGCCGTCTCGGCCCCCGACGCCGCGACCGCGCGGAGCCGGGTGGCCGACGCCGCCCCCTGAGCGCCGCCCCAAATCGCCGCGATCTTGAGCCTTTTTCGCGTGGGAGCGCTCCCACCAGTAAAAAAGCTCAAGATCGCGGTGATTTGGGGCGGGCGCCGACCTGGGTCACTGCCTGGGCGGCTAACGCGCAGGCGGCGCGCAGCGCGTCCTTCGCCGTGGCGCCAGCCAGCCAGGCGCTGAGGAAGCCCGCGGCGAACGCGTCGCCCGCGCCGGTGGTGTCGACCGCGGCCACCGGCTCGGCCTCGACGAGTTCGGTCGCCTCGCCTTTACGCCACGCCGCGCCGCCTGGCCCGAGTTTGCGGACCACCTCCGGGTAGTCGCCCCATGGGGCGAGCACGGTCGCCTCCTCCTGGTTCAGCAGGCAGAGGTCCATACCCGCCGTCCAGGCGCGGAACGCCGCGCCGCCGAGCTTGCGCAGCGGCGCCGCGGACGACGGATCGACCGAGGTGGTCATCCCGGCCGCGCGCGCTCGATGGATCGCAGCGAGGGCGGCGCGCCGGGATCCGTCGTTGATCAGGGCGTAGCCAGAAAGATGCAGGTGGGAGCCGCTGGTGAAGACATCGTCAGGGAGATCGTCCGGCGAGAGGGCGGCATTCGCGCCGGTGTCGGGCAGCATCGTCCGCTCGCCGGAGGGGTCGACGAGGACGACGCAAACGCCGGTCGCCCGCTTTTCGTCGAACGTCGCCCGCACGTCGACTCCCGTGTCGCGAAGGTCGTCCATTGCTGCGCGGCCGAGGAGGTCGTCGCCGACCCGGCCGACATACGTAGCCGGATGCCCGCTCGCCGCGAGCCAGGCGGCGACGTTGGCCGCTGAGCCGCCGCCGTGCTGGGATATCGCCGCCGGCGTGTCGCTGCCGTAGGCCGGTTTTGCGGGCAGGCGGACGACGATGTCCGTCATCACGTCGCCCACGACGACGACGCGCGGCAGCCGGCTCACGGCGGGGCGTGCGCGCTGGCGATCTCGGCGGCCAGCGCGGCGTTTCGCAGGATCAGCCGAACGTTGGCGGCCAGGCTCGCGCCGGCTGTCTCGTGGTGGAAGCGCTCGAGGAGGAACGGCGTCACCGCTTTCCCTTGGACGCCCTGCTCGGCGGCTGCCGCCAGGCTCTCCCGCAGGACCCGGTCATGCAGGGCCGCATCGAGCTGTTCGTCGGCCGGTAGCGGGTTGGCCACCACCAGCGCGGATCGTTCCCTCGACACCGTCGTCCGGGCCGCCATCAGGGCCGCCACCTCTCCGGCGCTGTCGACCCGCCAAGGCACGGGCCAGCCCGAGTCGGCCAGGTAGAAGCCCGCGAACCGGTCGGTGCGGTAGCCCACGACCGTGATTCCCAGCGTCTCCATCCGCTCCAGCGTGGCGCCGACGTCCAGGATCGACTTGACCCCTGCGCAGACGACCGTGATCGGCGTGGTCGCGAGCGTGACCAGGTCGGCCGACTCGTCCCAGCTGTCATGCGCCTCGCGATGCACGCCGCCCAGGCCGCCGGTCGCGAAAACCGGGATGCGATAGGTCGCGGCGACATGAGCGGTGGCGGCGACCGTCGTCGCCCCATGCTCCGCACGGGCTAGGACGACGCCGAGGTCGCGCGCGCTGACCTTCGCCACGGCAACGTCGGTGGCGATGACCTCGAGTGCCCTGTCGTCCAGCCCGATGCGCAGGTCGCCGCGGATCACGGCGATGGTGGCCGGCGTCGCGCCATGCTCCCGCACGGTCCGTTCGATCTCCCTGGCAACCCGGAGATTGTCCGGCCGGGGGAGGCCGTGACTGATGAGCGTGCTCTCGAGGGCGACGACAGGGCGCCCGGCGGTCAGGGCGTCGGCCACCTCGGGATGGAGCATGACTTCCGGCACGGGCGCCACGGTAACGGGCGGCGCGTAGCCTCGGACGCTGTGGAGCGGCTGTATCCAGAGCACTGGGAAGCGGACGTCGTGCTGCGCGACGGCGGCACCGCCCACATCCGGCCGATCCGGCCCGACGACGCGGGCCGCCTTGTCGACTTCTACGGAAAGCTGTCCGACGACGCGAAGTACTACCGGTTCTTTGCGCCGTACCCGACGCTGTCCGAGCGCGATGTGGAGCGCTTCACCCAGGTGGACTACGACGGCCGGGTCGCCCTGGTCGCCCTGATCGGCGACGAGATGGTCGGTCTCGTCAACTACGAGCGGCTGGACGAGCCCGGACCGTCGCCGCCCGGCCCGACCACTGAGGCGGAGGCTGCCTTCCTGGTGGGCGACCCGCACCAGGGCCGCGGCCTGGCCTCGGTGCTGCTCGAGCACCTTGCCGCCGCGGCGCGGGAGCGCGGGATCACCCGGTTCGTGGCTGATGTTCTGCCGGACAACCAGAAGATGATCGGGGTCTTTCGCGACGCGGGGTACCGCCAGACGACCGGGTTTGCGGATGGCGTTGCCCACTTGACCATCAACCTCGCGCCAACGGCGACGTCGCTGCAGGTCATGCGCGCTCGCGAGCATCGAGCCGAGGCGAAATCGGTGGCCCGGTTGTTGCGGCCGCGCTCGGTCGCCGTCGTCGGGGTCAGCCGAGCGGCCGCCGGCCTCGGTCAGACGATCCTGCGCAACGTGGTGGCGGCCGGCTTCGCCGGCCCGGTGTTCGCGGTCAACCGGCATGCCCCGCAGGTCGGCGACGGGGCGACGCTGGCGGGCGTGCCCGTGGTCCCTTCCGTCGCCGACGTCCCCGGACCGCTCGACCTCGCGATCGTCGTGGTGCCGGCCGAGGAGGTGCTGACCGTTGTCGAGGACTGCGCGGCCAAGGGCGTCCTGGGCCTCGTGGCGGTGTCGTCCGGATTCGCCGAGACAGGGCCTGAGGGCCGCGAGCGCCAGCGCGCGCTCGTCCGGCTCGCGCGCGCCGACGGCATGCGGGTGGTCGGCCCGAACTCGTTCGGCCTGGCCAACACCGACCCTGCGGTCTCGCTGAACGCCTCGCTGTCGCCCGTGCTGCCCGGAACGGGGACCATCGGCTTCTTCAGCCAGTCGGGCGCGCTGAGCGTTGCGATCCTGGAGTGGGCGGGCCGCCGGGGGCTCGGCCTGTCGACCTTCGTCTCGGCCGGCAACCGAGCCGACGTCAGCGGCAACGACCTGCTCCAGTACTGGGAAGAGGACCCCGCCACCGGCATCGTCCTGCTCTACCTCGAGTCGGTCGGCAACCCGCGGAAGTTCAGCCGGCTCGCCCGGCGGATCGCCCGGTCGAAGCCGATCGTCGCGGTGAAGGCCGGCCGGTTCACGCAGGGCGCGCCGGTGGGCCACGCGGTGCGGGCGACGAGCGCGCCTCCCGCGGCGCTCGACGCGATGTTCCGCCAGTCCGGCGTGATTCAGGTCGACACGATCTCGGACATGTTCGACGTGGCGCAGGTGCTTGCCTCCCAACCGCTCCCACAGGGGCGGCGGGTGGCCGTGCTGGGCAACTCCAACGCGCTCGGGCTGCTGGCCGTCGACGCCTGCGCGCGTGCCGGGCTGAGCCTTGTCGGGGCGCCGATCTCGCTGGGCTCGGCCGCGACCGCGCCGCAGTTCGCCCAGGCGCTGGACAGCGTGCTCGACGAGCCGGACGTCGATGCCGTGGTGATCGTCTTCGTGCCGGCGCCCACGCGCGACGGAACGGTCTCGCGGGAGGTCGCCCGCGAGGTCCACCAGCGGGCTCGCGGCACGGCGAAGACCGTCGTGGCGACGTTCCTCGGCAGCGGCGGCGGACCCGACCTGCCGTCGTACTCCACGCCCGAGGAGGCCGTGCGCGCGCTTGCCGCGGTGGTCGAGTACGCGGCCTGGCGGGCACGTCCGGCCGGCGTTGTTCCGGCGTTGTCGGGAATCGACGGCGAGGGCGCGCGGCGGCTCGTCGTCGGCGCGATGCTGGCGGCTCCAGAGGGAGGCCCACTCGACCGCGAGCAGGTCGCGGCGCTGCTGGGGTGCTACGGCGTCCCCGTCCTGCCGGCGATGGCGGTCGCGTCCGCCGAGGAGGCGCTGGCCGCCGCCGATCGCCTGGGTTACCCGCTGGTGCTCAAGACGCTGGCGCCGGCCTTCCGGCACCGGTCCGACCTGGGCGGCGTCCGCCTGAACATCAGCACGCCGGGCGAGCTGCTGACCGCGTTCTCCGGCCTGTTCGAGGATCTTGGCCCGGCCGCTGCGGCGCAACTTGTGCTGCAGCCCATGGCGCGGCCGGGGCTGGCGTGCGTGGCCGAGACCGCGGAGGATCCCCTGTTTGGCCCGATCGTGTCCTTCGGCGTTGCCGGTGTGGCCACTGAACTGCTCGGCGACCGAGCATTCCGCATCCCGCCGCTGACCGACGCCGATGTCCACGAGATGGTCCGATCGGTCAAAGCCGCGCCGCTGCTGTTCGGCCACCGCGGCGCCGAGCCGGCCGACGTGGCAGTGCTGGAGGATCTCTTGCTCCGGGCCGCCACGCTCGCCGACGACTGCCCAGAGGTGGCCAGGCTCGAGCTGAACCCGCTCGTTGCGGCCGGTATCGGGCACGGCTGCGCCGTTGTCGACGCCCAGATCACGCTCGCGCCGCCGGCGGTGCGGGCGGACTTCGGCCCGCGCCGGATGTCCGGCTGATCCCGGGCGGCGGGAGTGGAAGACTGGAACCATGACCGACACCGGGTCCACCGTGCTTAGCGGTCTGCGCTTGGAGATCGAGCGTGGCGGCTACTATCCGACTCTCGTGGCGGAGGCGATCGAGTCCGCGCTCGCCGGCGAGTCAGTCGACGCCTACGTCATCCACCAGGAGACCACCCTCGACCAGAGCGAGATTCGTCGTCACGTGACGGTGCTCGTCCTCACTCCGACCAGGCTGATCGTGGGTCACACCGATGAGCACGGCGCTGAGTCGGAATCCTCGGCGCCGTTCGCGACCACGTCGACCGAGGCAGTCCGGCTCGACCGGATCGGCTCGGTCGTGGTGACTCGGACGGTCGCCCACCCTGAGCAGCACGCGCTGGGTGCGCCGCCGGCTGAAGTCGTGCTGACCATCGGCTGGGGCGCGGTTGCGCGGGTCGACCTGGAGCCGGCGAGTTGCTCCGACCCCACCTGCGAAGCCGACCACGGCTACACCGGCGCGGTGACTGCTGACGATCTTTCGCTGCGGGTGAGCGCAGCTGCCGAGGGACCCGAGGTCGTTGCGCGCACGGTCGACTTCGCTGCGGCGCTCTCGGCGGCCACGGCCCGCCGGTGACGGTTGCCGAAGGGGTCGACGCCACTCTCGCCGAGCTGACGCCGTCGATCCTGGCGTCGCTCGGCGTCAACGGTGCAGGCGCGAGTTTCGAGCTGCCCCCCGTGCGCCGGGCGTGCCTGCTGCTCGTCGACGGCCTCGGGTGGGAGAACCTCGAGTCCGCACCCGGATACGCGGACTTCCTGTCGATGCTCATGTCGGACGCTCGCGTGCTCGCTGCCGGATTTCCGGCCACGACGGCGACCAGCCTGACGACGATCGGCACCGGCCGACCACCTGGCGTGCACGGCATGCTGGGGTTACCAGGTGGCGGTGCCGGCCACCGGCCAGCTGCTCAACTGCCTCCGCTGGAAGCGAGCGCATCGCCGCCGCTCACGCCGCCCTCCGCTGCGGCGAGCGCTCGTTCGTCTACGTCTATTTCGGGGACCTCGACGCCACGGGGCATCGTCAGGGGTGGAACAGTGACGCCTGGCGCGAGCAGCTCGCCCTCGTCGACCGCTTCGTGGAGCGCCTCGCCGCCGGGTTGCCGCCCGACGCCGCGCTGTGGATTACCGCCGACCACGGCATGGTCGACGTCCCGGCCGACCGCCGCGTCGACTACGACAGCAGCCCGGACCTCCGGCAGGGCGTGGCCCTGCTGGGAGGCGAGGCGCGGGCCCGCCACGTGTATGCCCGGCCCGGCGCAGCCGGTGACGTGCTGGCGGCCTGGCGCGAGACGCTGGGCGACCGAGTCGCGGTCGCCGCGCGTGAGGAGGCCGTGGCGGCGGGGTGGTTCGGCCGGTCGCCGACCTCATGCTGCCCCGGATCGGCGACGTGGTCGCGGTGGCCCGCGGGTCACACGCCGTCGTGGCCACGAGAACAGAGCGATTGGAGTCGTCGCTCATCGGCATGCACGGGGCGCTGACCCCCGCAGAGCAGCGGGTGCCGCTGCTCTGCGTGAGCCAGCCCTGAACGCTCGCGCTAGTCTGGGGCGTCGTCGTCGGTCATCTGAAGGACGCTGAACGTCGCGCCGTAGGGATCACGGATCACGGCGATGCGGCCGAAGGCCGAATCGAACGGCCCGTGGGTCACCTCGCCGCCGAGTTCTTTGACCATCGCCGCCGTGTCGTCGGCGTCGGCCACTGCGAAGTAGGTCATCCAATGCGGCTGGATGTCGGCCGGCCAGCCGCTGGTCATGCCCAGCACGCCACCGACCCCTCGCCCGGCCAGCCGGAACGCGGTGTAGTCGAACTCCGGCGCCTCCGGTGGCGGAGGCACCCGCTCAAGCTCGTAGCCGAACATCTGCGTGAAGAACTCGATCGCCCGGGCGGCGTCGCGGGTCGTCAGCTCGTTCCAGCACAGCGAGTTGGGCTCGTTGACGACCCGTGCGCCGAGGTGGCGCCCCGCCTGCCAGAGGCCCACCATGGCGCCGGTCGGGTCGGCGATCATCGCCATGCGGCCTTCGTCCATGACGTCCATCGGCTCCAAGATCACGTGGCCGCCGGCGGCGCGCGCCCGCTCACAGGCCGCGTCGCAGTCGTCGACCGCGAGGTAGGTTGTCCACGCGACGGGGAACTGCGGGCCGCCCTGGTCAGCCGGGGGCGCTTCGCCGATGCCCGCCACCGGTAGGCCGCGGACCACGCCCTGAGAGTAGAAGCCGTACTCGGGCCCGGCGACGTTGAACTCCCAGCCGAACAGGCCGCGGTAGAAACGAACGGCGCCCTCGCGGTCGGTGGTCATGAGATCGACCCACGCCGGGGTGCCATTGGGATATGGCGAAGTGACCTCGCTCATCGAGCCCTCCTCGGGCTGGTGGTTTGCGCTGCTTCTCGGTTTCGCTGTCGACGCACGGCAGCCTTGCACCAGCCACCGACAGTTTCCAGCGGAGGCCGGGTCGCGCCGATGGTTGCTCGATCAGCGACGATGGCGGTTGTGACAAGCCCGTTGATCTCCGTGCCCGAGTTGGCCGAGGCGCTCGCCGGTCGGGACCGGCCGGTGCTCCTCGACGTCCGCTGGCGGCTGGCCGGTCCGCCCGGGATCGATGCCTACCGCGCCGGTCACCTGCCGGGGGCGGTGTACATCGACGTCGACGCCGATCTGGCCGGAACGCCCGGGCCAGGGGGCCGACATCCCCTGCCTGAGCCCGCGCAGTTCGAAGCTGTCATGCGCCGGGCGGGGGTGTCGGCCGGGCGCGACGTGGTGGTCTACGACGACACCGAGTCGATGGGCGCCGCCCGGGCCTGGTGGTTGCTGAGGTACTTCGGCCACGACCGGGTCCGCGTGCTGGACGGCGCGTACCAGGGCTGGCTGGCCGCTGTTGGGCCGGTGTCAACCGACCTGCCGCAGCCGGAGGAGGGCGACTTCGCCGCACGGCCGGGAGGCATGCCCGTCGTTGACGCGAGCGGCGCGGCCGAGATCGCCCGGCGAGGGGTCCTGCTCGACGCCCGGGCGGCAGAGCGCTACCGGGGCGAGGTGGAGCCGATCGACCCGGTCGCGGGTCATATTCCGGGGGCGGTGAGCGCGCCGACTGCCGAGAATGTCTTGGCAGGCGAGTTTCGCGATCCCGTCAGGCTACGGGAAGGGTTCTCCGCCCTGGGCGCGACCGCTGGCGTCGCGGTCGGCGCCTACTGTGGTTCCGGGGTCAACGCGGCCCACCAGGTCTTGGCGCTGGAGCTGGCGGGCATTCCAGCGGCGCTCTATGTCGGGTCGTGGAGCAACTGGATCACCGATCCGCTGCGTCCGGTCGCCCGAGGCGCCGAGCCCGCGGGCTAGAACTGGGTCAGATGACGATCCAGCTCGTGACGATCGGGCGTTCGGCGGCGCTGCGCAGCCGGCAGACGAGGCTGACCGGGCCGGATGGCACGTCGGTGGCCGAGAACCGGCCGAGCTCGTCGGCCTCGACGACCTGAGTGCGCTCGGCGTTGCGGATCTCTACCTCGCCGGCGCTCGGTGGCAGCATCTGTCCCATGAGCCGACGCCGGTCGCCCGTCTCGGCGATCTCGACCTCAACGGTCAGCGTGTCGGCCTCGAACGTAACCAGTCGCGGCGCGACTTCCGCACGCAGGCCGATGTCGGCCAACGTGAGCTCGGTGTCCTCGACCAGCTCCGCAAGCTCGCTGTCGATCGTCCGCCATACGAGGGCAGCCTTGGCCGCCTCGACGACGTGAGCCGGCACCGGGTCGATCTCGGCGTAGACCTCGCTGACCCGGCTGAGCAGCCGCATGTCGTCGTCGGAAAGCTCAGGCATCGCCGGTCACCCCTTACCCGTCGCCGTCGTCGAAGAGCCCACCATCTTGCGCGAGTTGCTTCCGGAGGTGATCGAGGCAGCGCATGCGGGTCGGACCGATGCTACCGATCGGGATGTCGAGGGCGGCCGAGATCTCGGCGTAGCTCGAGTCGGGAGACGAAGAGAGCGCGCGCAGCAGCATCTGGCAGCGCTGCGACAGCCGGGCCAGGGCGATCCAGACGAGGCGGCGGCTCTCCCGTGAGAGCACGATCCACTCGGGCGACTCGCGGGGGTCGACGGGCTGCTCGACCGCCACCAGGTCGTCGGGCACCTCCCGGCCGCTGCGCCTGAGCACCCGGAGGCATTCGTGCCGGGTGGTGGTGGCCAGCCAGCCTCCGACATGATTGGGGTCGCGGATGCGGTCGAGGTGTTCGACCAGCCGCATCCACACGGTCTGGCTGACATCGGCGGCGTCGGCAGGCGCAAGGCGGTGCGCACGCGCGACCGACCAGACCAGGCCGGAGTAGCGGTGCACCAGCTCGTCCCAAGCAGGCTTGTCGCCTTGGGCTGCGGCTGCGACGAGCTCGGCGGCGCTGGGGTCGCCCACGCCCGCCTCCTCCCGCTCGACCGATCGCGGGATGCGACGGTCCGCCAGGAGCCGACGATACCGCTCGTGACCGTCGAGTTGGCTGCGCGGGTCGGACGGCTTCTGATGATCCCGGTGGCGATCACCGCTGCGGGCGACGGGCGGCCGGGATCCCGAAACTCGCCGTTGCCCAAGTGCAGTCGGGTCACACTGACCTCCGTCATCGGTCCGATCCGTCACATCTGCTCGCCTCTTGCCCCACCCTCCGGGCCATTGGTTTATGCCCTCTATCGTCGAGGGGCATTCCCCCCAAAGGTGGGAGCAAGGCCGGCCCCGACCGACCTTGCCCCCACCGACCCCCCGGGTCGGCCGCGACCGTCCCCCGTGCGGTCGCAGCCGATGGATGCCCGCCCGCCTCAGCGAACCCGCGTCGTGCGCCGGCGAGACCGGCGGCGACGGGCCCGTATCTCCAGGACGAAGCGGATGTGCTCCCGCCGCTGTTCCCTGTCGGCGTCGACTCGACCGCCGGCTGGGTCAGCGCGGGTCCCGGCGGTCGGCCCCCCGACCGACTCCGCCGGGCCCGGCTGTAGCGGTGGCTCGACATTGAGCAGCCGAACAGCGATCCGGTCACCGGCAGGTCGAACGCGGCGGGCGGCGGACCGGATTGTCCCGGAGCCCGTAGCCACCATTGCCGTCCTCCTGCCGAAGTCCCCGAGCCCTGACCGCGGTTGCGGGAGCGCTTTCGAACCATCCGACTGTTTAGAGCCGCTCCGCCTACGGGTGATACGTCGGGCCCCGGACGATTTTCGGTTCCTGTCGGAAGCTGGCGCGTCGACCCGGCTGGCAGGTGTCGGTGAAACGGATGTGACAGGTGGGGCTGCCGTTGCAAGACACCGACGCGATCTTGAGCTTTTTCAAGATGGGAGCGCTCCCACGCAAAAAGGCTCAAGATCGCGAAGAGGTGAGGAGGTGAAGAGGTGCTGGCCCGGGCGGAGATCAGTCGGGTTGACGGCGGCCGAAGACGATCTCGTCCCAGGACGGGACGGTGGCCCGCTTGCCAGGCCGCACGCCGTCCTTGAGCGCCTGCCGGTCAGTCGAGCCGGTCAGGCGTTCATTTCGCGGCGTCGCGAAGCGGACGGCTGCGGGGAGCCGCTCCTCGCGAGGACCCGCAGCGACCGCTGGACGACCGGTAGCGCTGGCTGATACTGCGGCGGTCGCCACGGCAGCAGCGCCGACTTGGGTCGCGGCGGCAGCGGGCTCCGCTCCTTCGGCGGGCTGCTCCGGGTAGGCGAGCTGGCCCGCTGGCTGGTTGAGACCCGGGGCGGGCACGCTGACCAGGCGTGGGACAGTCGGGCGGGCAGGCTCGGGCACAGGTTGCGGCCGGTCCTCGGTCAACCACCGCGCCTCGTCGTCTTCGCAGGTCACCTGACGTGCGCTCGAGTCGTATACCCATTGCGCGCAGGACTGCTTGCCGCCCGCGTGATAGCCGAGGCGGACCGTCCATCTGCCGTCGTCCCGCCGCCACGCGTCCCAGTCGAGGGTGTCGGCCGCGACGCCGCGTGCCTCCAAACGCTCGGTGACGATCTCACCGAGCGGAATGGCTGCCGCGTCGGGCCGGTGGCGCACCGACGCGCGCCGAGCGGCCATGGCGATGTGCTGCCGCTCGGCGAGGACCGGGCCGGCGAACCGCTCGACGCGGTCGCGGGTGACCTGGGCGGCCGCGGCCACGTCGGCTACCGACTCGCCCGATCGCAGCCTGGACTGGATCTCCCGTGGCCGCAGTTGGGGCTCGAGCTCGATCTGCAACTGGCCGAGTCTGGCCCGGTCGCGTCGTATCGCGGCGAAGAGACGCTCGTCAAGAGCGAGGCTGAACTCCATGCCGTCGCGCCCTACGAGCACGAGGTGGGTGCCCAGGTCGTTGAGGCCGACGAGTCGCAGCTCGTGCATCCGGCGTCCCTCCGCGTCCTCCTCGGAATTGCGCTCGCAGTCTCCCCGCTCGAAGGCCGCGGTTCCATCACCGCGCCCGGAGAGTCGCGGTTTTGCTGCGGTTGCTTCAGGGTCCCAGCACCCGGTCGAGGTACGCGTTGCCGAAGACCCGGCCCGGATCGACGCGGTCGCGAACGGCGACAGCGTCGGCGAATCTGGGATAAACCCCCTTGAGGTAGGCCGCGTCGCGGGTGTGCAGCTTGCCCCAATGCGGCCGGCCGCCCACGGCGACAGCGATCGACTCGAAGGCCCGAAAGTAGTCGTCCCACGATGTGCGCCGGAAGACGTGGACGGCGACGTACGCCGTGTCGCGTGCGGAGGCCATCGACAGCCAGAGATCGTCGGCGGGCGCGACCCGGACTTCGACAGGAAACGTGATGCGCCATGGCGAGCGGCCGATGGTCGCGCGCAGTTCGCGCAGCAGCGACACCACCGCGGCGCGGGGCACGGCGTACTCGCTCTCGACGAACCGCACCCGCCGCTTGCTGACAAACACCTGGTGCGAGGCGTCGATGTACTCCCGTGCGGTGAGGGCGCGAGCGGATATCTGGTTAATGAGCGGCACGAATCCCGGTGCCGCGCGGCCGAACCGGCAAATAGCCCCGAACGCGACATTGGATAGCAGTTCGTCATCGACCACCGCGCGCAAGCGGGGGAGTGGCCGGGCCGGGGGGCCGATCCGGTTGTGGCGCTTGAGCAGGGCACGGTCGGTGTGCGGGAACCAGTAGAACTCGAAGTGGTCGTTGCCCGCGACGAGGTCGTCGAAGGAGTCGAGCACGTCGTCGAGCGGCCGGGGCTCCTCATGGGCATGGAGCAGGAACGCCGGTTCGGCCTGCAGCGTGACTGCAGTGACCACACCGAACGCGCCTAACCCCACCCGAGCCGCCGCGAACAGGTCGGCGTCGTGGGCGGGATCGCAACGCACGACCGTGCCATCGGCCAGCACCAGCTCGAGCCCCCGAACGAAGGACGCCAGCCCGGCGCTGTCGCGTCCCGTGCCGTGGGTCCCGGTCGCGACAGCGCCGGCCACCGTCTGCATCGCGATGTCGCCCAGGTTCGTCATAGCGAGCCCATGCGTGGCCAGCATCGAATTGAGCCGATGCAGCGGCAGCCCGGCCTCGACGATGACCAGGCCAGTGGTGGTGTCGACCGAGCGGACGGCGGTCATCGCCTCTGGACGGAGCAGCAGGCCGTCGGTCATCGCGATGTCAGTGAACGAATGCCGCGCGCCGACCGCCTTGACGGTCTGTCCGCCGCGCGCGGCAGCGGCGACCAGCTCCGCGACCTCGGCGGTCGATCGCGGCGTCGCGACGTGCGCCGGGCGCGCCCGATAGGTGCCGCCCCAGGTGGTCAGCCGGGACCGGCGCGGGCCGCCGCCCGGTGCCGCCAGTGCGGCACCTGGGGTGCTGCTGCCCGCGTCATGGCCACGCCCGCGCCCGGCGCCCTGCCTGCTGGCTCGCTCGCTTCGCTCGCTCACGCCGTCACCTCGCTGCGCTCGGCAACGTCGTGAGCGCAAGCGCCCTGCCTGCTGGCTCGCTCGCTTCGCTCGCTCACTGGTGCGGCTCCTGGGTGACGGGCTCGGGTGCGGGCGTCGGCCGGGGGGGCGCGCGAAGCCACCGCCCGCCCGCCAAGGCGACGCCGGCTGCGGTCAATCCCGAGCAGGCGGTGACCACGAACGCGACCTGTGCGCCCTGGGCATCGACGATGGCCCCGGCGAGCAATGACCCCGCCGCGATCCCGACGCCGATGCCCGTGGTCGCCCACGTGAGCCCCTCGGTCAGCACCGACGACGGCACCAGCGCCTCGATGAGGCCGAACGCGGAGATGATCGACGGGGAGATCGCGAGGCCGGCGACGAAGACGGCGATGGCGAGGACCGGAACCCGGCTCACGAACGGGAGTATGGCAAGGGCCACACCGAGCCCGACACAACTCGCGCGAAATCTCTGGTCGAGCCGCGATCGCCCGCGCACCACGCCATAGGCGACGCCCGACACCATGCTCCCGGCCGCGATCAAGGCGAGGACCAGGGCCGCGGTGGCCGGCTGCCGGCGTTCGGCGGTGAAGGCGACGACGACCACCTCGGTGGAGCCGAACACGCCGCCGAAGCCGACGAAGGCCAGCGTGAGCACCCACAGCCCGGGCACCCGGAGCGCCGAACTGCGGTGCCCACGCCCGGCGGGCGGGCTGGCGGGCGGCTCGGTGCGCCGCTGCGGCGCCAGCGCGAGGGTTCCGACGACCGAGCAGGCCAGCGCCACAATCAGGCCGGCCGCCGGCGCCACCTGGGTGGCGAGCAGGGTGACGACCACCGGGCCCACGATGAAGATGAACTCGTCGACCACCGCCTCGAACGAGTAGGCCGCGTGAAGCAGCCCTCGCCCGCCGACGAGATAGGCCCAACGAGCCCGCACGAGCGCGGTCACGGGAACGAACGACGCCGCTGCGACTGCGGCGCAGAGGAAGAGGACCCAGGTCGGTGCGCGGCCGACCGCGCCAACGAGCAGCCCGGACATGCCGACGAGATGTACCCCGAGCGCGGGCACCATCACCCGCGTTTGCCCGTGCCGGTCGACCAGGCGTGCCACGAAGGGGGAGATCAGCGCCTGGACAAGGGAGAAGGTGGCGGCCACGGCACCCGCGACGGCGTAGGAGCCGGTGGTCGCGACAACCAGCAGGACGATCCCGAGGGTCAGCATGGCGATCGGCAGACGCATGACGAACCCCGCCGCCGCGAAGCTCCTGGCTCCGGGCGTCGCCAGCAGCGCGCGGTACGGGTTGGTCATGCGGGCGACGGTATGCCAGCTCGTCGTCAGGCGTCGCGCCGATTTCCCCAGCCCGGTGGCCGGTTAGCCACAGCACCTCCCACGGCGCGCCGGTCGCCTGGGGACAGGGAAATCGACCTGCGCATCGCTGGCGCGGCGCTGCGAGGATCGGGGTGTGAGCACTCGACTCCCCGACGCCCTGCTGCTGATCTCCTTCGGTGGACCGGAGGGGCCCGACGACGTGATGCCGTTCCTCCAAGGCGTCGCCCGCGGACGCGGCACGCCTCCCGAGCGCCTTGCGGAGGTCGCAGAGCACTACCTCCGGTTCGGTGGGATCAGCCCGATCAACGGCCAGAACCGGGAGCTGCTCGCGGCGGTCGAAAAGGACGTGACTGATCACGGGCTCGACCTGCCGGTCTACTGGGGCAACCGCAACTGGCACCCCTTCCTCAGCGACACCCTGCGCGCGATGGCGGGTGACGGGGTGCGGCGCGCGATCGGGTTCGTCACGTCAGCCTATTCGTCTTATTCCGGCTGCCGGCGGTACCGCGAAGACATCGCAGCAGCGCAGGCAGCGGTTGGCGCCCACGCCCCCCGGGTCGACAAGCTGCGCCACTACTTCAACCACCCGGGCTTCGTCGAGCCGATGATCCGCAACACCGTCGACGCGCTGGCAGAGCTCGGGCCACGGCGGGCAGCCGGCGCGCACATCGCGTTCGTCACCCACTCGATCCCGACGGCGATGAACGACGCGAGCGGCCCCGAGGGCGGCGCCTATGTCGGGCAGCACCTTGAGACCGCCCGGCTCGTGGCCGCGGGCGTCGCGGCGAAAACCGGCCGATCGCATTCCTGGAAGCTGGTCTACTGCAGCCGCTCCGGACAGCCAGGTCAGCCGTGGCTCGAGCCCGACATCGCCGACCACCTCGACTCGCTTCCTCGGAGGGGCGCCACGGCCGCGGTCATGGTCCCGATCGGGTTCGTCTCTGATCACATGGAGGTGAAGTACGACCTTGACCACGAGGCGGCTGACCACGCCGCGCGCATCGGGCTGCCGACGGTGCGCGCTGCGACCGTCGGGGCCGATCCGCGGTTCGTCGCGATGATCCGCGAGCTCGTCCTCGAGCGCGCGGGCGATCCGTCGGTGTCGGAGCGGCGGGCGCTGGGTGCTCTCGGCCCCAGCCACGACGTCTGCCCCTTGGGATGCTGCCCCAACCCGAGCGGCCCACGTCCTGCGGCGGCCGGCGATGACTGAGACCGGGCTCCCGCGAGGGCGCCGTCGGCGCCGATGGGCGCGGGCGCCGACCGCCGCCCGACGGGCGTGGCGCGACCGGCGCCTGGGCAGAATGCGATGGTGATCGACACAGCAGAGCTTCTGGAGCTTGCCGTTGACGTCGGGCGCCGTGCTGGCGCGCTGCTGGTGGAGCGTCGGCCTTCGGGTGACCTCGAGTTCGACACCAAGTCGTCACCGACCGACGTGGTCACGGTCATGGACACCGCCTCCGAGCGGCTGATCACCGAGGCGTTACGCGCGGCCCGGCCCGGCGACGGCATCCTCAGCGAGGAGGGCGCCGACGCCGACGGGGGGACCGGGGTCCGCTGGATCGTCGACCCGATCGATGGCACGGTCAACTACCTTTACGGCATTCCGCTGTGGGCGGTGAGCATCGCTGCGGAGTTCGAAGGTGAGATCGTGGCCGGCGTGGTGCACAACCCCATGAGCGGCGAGACCTTCACCGCCTGCCGCGGCGAGGGCGCCTATCTCGCGCGGCACCGGCTCAGGGTCACTGCCGCCGACGACTTGAGCAAGGCCCTGGTGGCGACCGGGTTCAGCTACGTGAGCGAGCAACGCGCCCGGCAGGCGAAGGCGCTTCAAGCGGTGCTGCCCGCGGTTCGCGACATCCGCCGGGGCGGTAGCGCCGCCCTTGACCTCTGCTGGCTGGCGGCCGGCCGGCTCGACGGCTTCTACGAGCGCGAGCTCAAGCCCTGGGACCTGGCCGCCGGTGGCCTGGTGGCACGGGAGGCCGGCGCGCGGGTCGAAGGGCCGCACGGCCGGCCAGCTGGGGAGGGCCTCACCATCGCCGCAGGTCCCGCGCTCTTCCCCGCCCTGCACGACCTCATCGTCCCGGTCGCCGGCGGCGACGACTGAGGGAGCGTCGAAATGGCGAACATCGTCCTCGGCCCGTTGCTGCGTTACGTCGACCCCACGCGAGCCACCGTCTGGGTCGAGACCGACGCCCCCTCGATGGTCACCGTGCTCGGCTGCAGCGCGCCGACGTTCACTGTCCACGGACGCCACTACGCCCTGGTCGTCATCGAGGGCCTCCAGCCGGGCAGCCGCGCCGAATACGACGTCCGGCTCGACGGCGAGGTCCGGTGGCCCGAGCCACTCGACCCGGACCGCGACGACGCCGGCGAGGCCCCGCTGCCGCCAAGCGTCATCCGCACGCCGGAGACCGGCACGTCGTCCTTCCGGCTAGCGTTCGGCTCCTGCCGGCTCACGCTTCCCCCTGAGGTCGACAACAGCCTGATCTACGGCGTCGATGCGCTCGGCGCGCTGGCCCGGCGCGGGGTCGAGGACCAGTCGGCCCTGCCCGAACTGCTCTTCCTGGCCGGCGACCAGGTCTATGCCGATGAGGCGACCCGGGCGGTGCAGGCTCTGGTCACCAGCGACGAGCCGAAGCCGCGACCGCCCAAAGGGGAGATCGCCGACTACGAAGAGTACGCGCGGCTCTACGGCGTGGCGTACAGCGAGCGCCTCGTCCGGTGGATGCTCTCCACCGTTCCCACGGTCATGATCTTCGATGACCACGATGTGCGCGACGACTGGAACATCTCTGCCGCCTGGCGCGAGAGCATCGAGGCGGAGCCCTGGTGGGCGGCGCGCATAGTTGGGGCGCTGGCGTCGTACTGGGTCTACCAGCACCTCGGCAACCTCGACCCCGAGTCGCTGGCGGAAAACGAGATGCTGGCGGAGGTGCGGGCCGCTGAGGGCGACGCCGGCGAGCTCCTCGACGCGTTCGCGGAGCGGGCCGACAAGCAGCCGGAGTCCGCGCGCTGGAGCTTCGTCCGCGACATCGGGCGGGTGCGCCTGCTGGTCGTCGACACCAGGTCGGCGCGAGTGACCGATCCAGACCGCCGCCAGATGGTCGACGCGGCGGAATGGGCGTGGGTGGTCGAGGGCGCCCACATCGATCCCGAGGTCACCGATCATCTCCTGATCGGCAGCTCGCTGCCGCTGCTCCTGCCGCACGCGATCCACGACATCGAGGCCTGGAACGAAGCGGTCTGCGCCGGCGCCTGGGGGCGGCGCTGGGAGAGCATGGGCGAACGCGTGCGCCAGGCCATCGATCTCGAGCACTGGGCGGCCTTCATCGATTCGTTCCGCACGATGATCGCGTTGCTGACCGAGATCGCCGCCGGCCGCGACCGGCGTGCGCCGCCGGCATCGGTGCTGGTGCTGTCAGGTGATGTTCACCACTCCTACGCGGCCCGTCTCCACCTGCCCGCCGGACATGCGCCGGTGTGGCAGCTGGTGTGCTCGCCGTTCCGCAACCCGCTGCCGCGGCAGTTGCGGGTCGTCACCGCGCTGGTGTTCACCAAGCCGTTCCGCGCCCTCGGGCGGCTGCTGGTCCAGAGCGCTCGAGTCCGCGGTCCGCGGGCACACTGGCGCATTCGACGCGGGCCGTGGTTCGACAACATGATCACGACCGTGGAGATCATCGGCCGCACAGCGACGGTGAAATGGCACCGCGCGCTCCCCGGCGGGGAGCTGGACGAGCGGGGCAGCCTGCGAGTGGGCGGCCACTCCGTCAGGCGAGACCGGCCGGCAGCGGTGAGGGGACGCCGTTATCCGCCGCGAGGCGCAGCAGCTCGTCGAGATCGCCGCGGTGCACGGTGACGGCGTAGTGATCACCCGCGTCCAGCGCCCGCCCGAGCGCGGCCGAGGCAGCGAGCACACGCTTGTTGAGCTCCGCGACAAATTCCACCATAACGCCACTCCTCAGAAAGTGTGAGCGAGATCACCACAGGCGACACGAAGAGACAGGTGCGGCGGTTCATCGAAGCGGCAATTCTTTCGACGTCCGGTAATCTCGCGCCGATGGACGGTCCTGAGGTCACCGCATGGGAGATGGGACCCCCGCCCGGCGAGGAGGCCGTGCTCGCTCGGCTGGCGGCCGACGGAATGCGCCCGCACGGCTGGGACAACCGGCCCGGCGATCGCTATGGCTGGCATGAGCATGCCTACCACAAGGTTCTGTACTGCGTGCGGGGGACGATCACGTTCCACGTCCCCGGCGCTGACCTGCTCCTCCGCCAAGGAGACCGGCTCGACTTGCCGCCGGGCACCCCCCATGCCGCCACGGTGGGAGCCGAGGGGGTGCGGTGCGTCGAGGCGCCGTCAAAGGAGGAGACGTGACCGGCAGCCGGCCGAGGCCGCTCAGTCGAGGCGGCGGAGCTCACAGCGGTAACGCTGGCCGTTGACGACGTACCGCTCGGCGGCGTCGGCGAACGCGTCGATGGCAACGGCCTCTGGGCGGATACGCGCCGGAATGCCGATCGCCATGGCACGGGCGGGCACCTCCGTGTCGTTCGGCACGACGGCGCCGGCTCCGACGAGAGCCCCGGTGCGCACGACGACCCGGTGCAGGACCACGGACCCCGAGCCGATCAGGCAACTGTCCTCCACAGTGCACCCTTCGAGGTGGGCGAGGTGCCCTATGACGCAGCCAGAGCCGATGACGGTCGGATGGGCTGCGGTCGCGTGGATCACCGTGCCGTCCTGGATGCTGGTCCCGGCCCCCACAGTGATCTTCCCGTAGTCGCCCCGCAGCACCGCCCCCGGCCAGACGCTCGATTCGGCCCCGATGTGGACGCGCCCGATCACCACCGCATCCGGGTGGACGAACGCGGTGTCATCGATCTCCGGCACGTCGTTGCCAAGGGCGTAGACAGCCACGATTGCCTCCTTCCGGCCGGCTCGCCCGGGCGGTCAACTCGCTGGTCGTCCGGCCGAGTCGGCTCCCATCCAACCCGTTGTGGCGCATCTCTCAGGAATCAAGGTGCGCCCCGGCGCGTTTGTGCGCGACGGCTGGCCCGACGTAGGGCACAATCTGCGACCCGGGTCGGGCACAAGAACGCGCTCCAGAGCGTTACCCACCCTGCCACCTGAGATACGACGCGACGAGAACGGGAGGATCCCCCGTGGCGACCGATTACGACACACCCCGTAAGAGCGACGACGATCTCCACGAGGACAGCATCGAGGAACTGAAGGCTCGGCGAGTAGACAAGTCGGCAAGCCCAGTTGACGTGGACGAGACGGAGCTGGCCGAGTCACTTGAGCTGCCCGGCGCTGACCTGTCCGGGGAGGAGCTCTCGGTCCGCGTGCTTCCCCGCCAGGCCGACGAGTTCACCTGTTCGCGCTGCTTCCTCGTCCATCACCGGAGCCAACTGGCCAAGGAGGACAACGGCTTGTTCATCTGCCGCGACTGCGCGGCCTGACCGCCGTGGGCGTGAGGTGCCGGCGTGTTCGGCGGCGCCGCTGGGTACCACGTTCCGTATGAACCCCAGCTCTGAGATCGGGCGTCCAGCCAGGTCCGACGACGAGGAGGCGTCGGTTCTGCCGGATCAGCAGGTGGCCGACGTGCTGGCCCGTCTCGCCGACGAGGACGAGGACATCGGCCCGCGAGAGCGCTCCCGCCTCCTGGGGCGTTTGGTGTCCGTCCTCGCCGGCAGCGCGCGCGCTGCCGGCGCCGCTGCTGTCTTCGGCGGCCGTTGGCTGGCCGACACGCTGCTCGAGGTCGTTCCGCGGATCCCGGTGCGCGACCTCGAGAGGTTGCGGTCCCACCATGGCGAGCTGAGCGGCGAGGCGCTGGCCGACGCGCTCGTCCGTGCCGCGAGCCGCTCGACGGCGGCGGTGGGGGCCGCAGGCGGGGGCTTGTCGGCGGTGCAGTACGCCATGCCGCCCACTCTGGTCGCCGCGCCGTTCCGGATTGTTGCGGAGACCCTTGCTGTCGCGGCAATCGAGGTGAAGCTGATCGCCGAGTTGCACGAGGTCTACGGCCTGTCCGTGCCGGGCAGCGGGACCGAGCGGGGCATCGCCTACGTCCAGGCCTGGGCGGCGCGCCGCGGTGTCGATCCGAGCGAGCCGGGGAGCCTGGTGGCGGTCCTCGGCGCCGCTGCCAAGCACCGGTTGCGCCGGCGGATCGCCGGCCGGCTCGGTCGCAACCTTTCGTCCATGGGCCCCCTGCTCACCGGGGCTGTCGCCGGCGGCTGGGTCAACCACGCCGAGACCCGACGCGTGGCCGAGCAGGTGCGCGACGACCTGCGCCGCCGGGTGCCGAGGCCCTGACCGAACCTGGCACGAACCGCCGCGATCTCAAGCATCAAGCTCGCGTAGCGATGTCGGGACCGCTCGAGTCAGGCGACGACTTCCTCG
>Ga0184623_10000260_pt1 | contig 22539 bp, 26 predicted proteins | sample PLM1_100_b1_FD_133138 | JGI IMG/M metagenome (GOLD analysis project Ga0184623, IMG submission 133138) | Groundwater sediment microbial communities from an aquifer in East River, Colorado, USA - PLM1_100_b1 | ecosystem: Environmental > Terrestrial > Soil > Riparian zone | place: USA: East River... | reverse complement strand
GCGCACCCGGCGCCGCGAGCAGCGGCTCGAACGCGTCGATCGTGCCGAGGTGCTTCGCCCCGAGGTGACTGTCGCCGAAGCAGAACGTGCTCCGCTCGAGAACGTCCGCGCGCAGCCGCAGGTGGCATGAGCCGAACCGCGGGCACGCACCGTCGGGCGCGGCCGCCACGCTGCGACCGTCGGCCAGCAGGCGGTCCGGGTGGAAGTTGAGCGTGACCCGACCGTGCCCGCGCAGGCCGGCCACGAGCCGCTCGGCACTGCCGCCGGCGCCGCATCGGGTCAGGCAGGCGACCCGCCGTCAGAGCGCGAACATCGCCGGTGGGTCGACGTGGAGGCGGCAGCGGTCGGCGCGGAAGGTCGAGATCGAGAAGGCCACCGGCCTGCCCTGAGCGAACGAGCGGCGGCGCAACGTGAGGGCGGGGCTCAGCTCCGGCACGTCGAGCACCCGGGCGCTGCCGGACTGGAGCATCACGGCCTCGACCACCTGCTCGACCTTGTCCACCACGACCCCGTAGCGCTGCCGCAGCACGTCGTCAACGTCGTAGTCGGCGAGCCTCGGGCCGTTCGGGTCGAGCGTGGCCGGGATGTGCACCGACTCCACCGCGAGCGGGTCCTCGCCGGCGAGCCGGATCCGCCGCACCACGTGGACCCGCGCCCCGACGCCCAGCGCGAGCGCGGACGCGACGTCCTCGGAGGCGTCGATCGTGTATCGGCCGATGATCCGGTACCGGTGCCGCCGGCCGCGCGCCTCGATGGCCTCGGTGACCGTGCCAGAGCCAAGCGAGATGTCCTCGGGACGTGCGGTGACGAACGTGCCGACCGGGCGCATCCGCCGCAGCCTGCCCTCGGCCACCAGGCGGTCGACGGCGTGCCGGACGGTCATCCGAGCGACGCCGAATCGGGTGGCCAGCGCCCGCTCGGACGGGATCGGGTCGCCGGGGGACAGCTCGGCCTCGATCAGCCCGGTGAGGTACGAGCGCACCTGCGCGTGCTTCGGCACGGACGGCATGTCGGCGGGAGCCTTCTCGGTGGGGGAATCCGGAAGCCGCCGCACGCCCCGGGGGGTGCGCATCGCCCGCGCGGCGGCCAACGCCGGCTTATCCGTTGCAGGGAGTGACTGGTCAAGCGTGCCGAAAGCCACGTGGTCGCCGTCCTCATACCCGTCGTGGACCCCGGATCATCCGGGTGCGCCGTAACCCGGGGCGGGATCGCCGCGGGTCAGAGTTGCCGGTGTTAGCACCTGAAACCCACCGTAGTGGGGCGGTCGCCGAGGGTCGAGGTCGGGGGTATTGCCAGACCGTGACAGTTGGATGAAGGTCCGACCACGGAGCGCAGCGGCCCAACTCGGTTCGGTAAACGGAGCGGCCTGCGGATAGGTTGCGCGGCGCATACCTGCATAACAACCCCCAACGGACATTGCGCCCGACAACAAAGACTTGACGCAGCGCGCCTGATTGCGTTTGGTAGTGCCCTGGTTGCACGGAGTCGAGAAAGTGAGCCATCATCACCGACGCAGCCTCCCGACCGCACCTTTCCTGCTCCCTCCCCCGGAGTCCCATGACTGACGCGCCCGTACTCGACGCCGACGTAACCGCTGTGCACTGTCGGCGGGAAGCCACACGCCTCAGCATCGCGCTGGTCGGCGAAATCGACATCGAGGCCGCGCCACGACTACAGGCGGCGATCGACTGGGTTGCCGACGTGCCGCCGACGGACGTGACCGTCGACCTCAGCAAGACCACGTTTCTCGATTCGACCGCACTGAGATTCTTCGTGCGACTCCGCAAGCTCGTGGTCGGCAACGGCCACCGGCTCTACCTCGCCGCACCGCGCGAGGATGTGGTCCGCATTCTCGAGCACACCGGCCTCGGCCGCGTCCTCAACATCACCACCGCCGAACTGATCTGACCCCGGCGCCGAGCCGGAGCGAGCCCCGTCGCGGGCGGAGCCGCGACGAGATGGAAACAGGGCCGGGAACTCCTCCCCGGCCCTGTTTCTGTTGCGGCTGTGGTGGTCTAGCCCCGCGAGAGTCGGGCAATCAGGCCACCGATCAGCGCGTAGACGACCGCCGCCAGACCCCAGTTGAGAAGGATCCTCTCCTCGTAGTCACGGCGCGTGAAGAGGTCATGGAACGGCGTCGTGAGCCAGCTTGCGACGTCAAGGACGAAGTCGACGACCATGTTGCCCCTGTTCGCGGCGGCAAGCACGAACAGGATGCCCAGTGCGATGATCGCGACGACGATCCCCGTGATCACGAGCACCACGCTCGCCGCCGTCGAACGGCTGTAACGGGTCCGTACTGCCACTTGCCCACCTCCGAGTGTTCCCCGATCCGACATATGAATCGCTCTCGGGTACTTCCCGTTGTGGCCAGGTCGGCAAACGTGAATTTGGGCAAGACGTCCGATCGGTGAACGGCGTTACCGGCTCAGCTGGTCATCCCCGAAAAGGCGACACGTCGGGATTACGACAGGCGCTCAGGCGACGGTCGCGCGGGCGCGGGTGAGGAGCGCGTCCAGACCGGCCCAGTCCGGCCGGTACGCCGGGTCCTTCGCGACGGCCAGCTCGTCGTAGAGCGCGGCCACGCCGGCCAACGCGTCGAGCACGGCTGCCGTTCCGCCACCGGTGGCGAGCAGTGCGGCGGTCCGCGCCGGTACCTCGTCACACGTGGCGGGGTGGTGGTCGCGTACCAGCAGCGCCAGCTCCAGGCAGTCGCGCAGGAGGCCGAGCGTGAGGTGCGTGGCGATCAGCAGGTCACCACGGACGGCTTTCACCACGGCGAGCGCCGCCGAGAACCGGACCCGGGTGGTGCGCGCGGCGAGCCGGTCCAGCGTGGGCGGCAGCACCATCCCCACCCGGCCGGCGTCGGCGACGGTGAGATCCAGCCGCCGACCGTCGGCGTAGACGACCCGCATCACGCTGCGGCTACTGTTCGTCGAGGCGTCGCTCGCCCACACCGGGCCGAAGCGGGAGAGCCAGCGCGTGTTCGCGATCGAACCCGCGACGCCGGCCACGACCCGCACGGCGACGTCCAGATCGCTCCACGCATCGGCCTCGCCTGAGGCGACCGAGCCGTACGCCTGCACCGCGACCACCCGGGAGTCCTCGGCGGCGGCCGCCCGGATCTCCGCCAGCAAGGCCTGCTGCCATCCGGCATCCAGCTCCATGCCGGTGAGGGTGGCCGAGATCGGGGCGCGGCGCGATGCATCCGCCCGTTCGATACCGGATCGGAACCGGCTCGGACGAGCCGTCATGGCGCTAACGTCAGGAGCTGTGAGCCAACCGGCCGGGTACAGCGGCACGCCGTTGCCGCGGAAGCTGGGCATCGGCGCGGGCAATCGCGCGCTCCTCGACGGCGCGCCCGACGCGTTCGTCCTCGAACCGCTGCCGGAGGGCGTCGTATTGCACCGGCGTCCCGGGCGCGAGCCGTACGACGTCATCGTGGCCTTCTGCCCGGACATGGCCACCCTGGCGCGGCGCTGGCCGGCGCTGCACCCGCGCACCACGACGCCCGGTGCGCTGTGGGTGGCGTGGCCGAAACGGGCGGCGAAGATCCCCACCGACCTCCACGAGAACATCGTCATCGAGTACGGCCTGACCCACGGCCGCGTCGACGTCAAGGTATGCGCGGTGGACCAGACCTGGTCCGGACTGAAGTTCGTGATCCGCGTCGCCGACCGCTGAGTCGGAGCCCGCCCCGAACCCGAACCCGTTCAGTTGTGGAGTTTCGAGGGTCGAGCGGTGCTCGGCACCGTCGAAACTCCACAACTCAACGAGCGGCGCTGGTAGTAACGGCGTATGGCTGACGTGATTGTGATCGGGGCTGGCCACAACGGGCTCGTCGCCGCGACCCTGCTCGCCCGCGCCGGACTCTCCGTGGACGTGATCGAGCAAGCAGACGTCGTCGGCGGCGCCTGCCGTACCGAGACGCCGTTCGCCAAAGCGCCGGAGCTACGCGCGTCGACCGGCGCGTACCTGCTCGGCCTGATGCCGCCGGAGTTGCTGCGCCTGCTGGACATCGACCTGCCGCTGGTCCGGCGCGACCCGCACTACTTCCTCCCGACGCTCGACGACCGGCACCTGCTGCTCGGCGGCGACCGGGACGAGTCCCGCCGGCTGTTCGCCGAGTTCTTCACCGAGGCCGACGCGGCCGCCGACGAAGCGCTCGCCGCCGAGATCGGGGCGCTCCGGGACGACCTGGCGCCGGCGTGGCTCGCCGAACCGCTGCCGGTGGAGGAGACGGCCGAGCGGTACGTCCGCCCGGAGCTACGGCAGACGTTCGTCGACCTCGTCCGCGGATCGGCGATGGATTACCTGTCCCGGTTCGGGTTCGCCAGCGAGACCGTCGTCGGCATGTACGCCGTCACCGACGGGATGCCCGGGCTGACCGGTTCGCCATGGTCACCGGGGTCCGGCCACAACTTCCTCGTGCACAACATGTGCCGGCTCCCCGGGGCGGGCGGCACGTGGATGGTCGTCCGCGGCGGCATGGGCACGGTGACGCAACAGCTCGCCCGGAAGGCCACCGGGGCCGGGGCGCGCCTGACGCTGGAAACCCCTGTCGCCAGCATCACCGTCGAGAACGGCGCCGCGACCGGCGTCACCACGAACGCCGGTGAGCACCTCGCCGCGAAGACGGTGGTCGTCTCCACCGACGCCTTCCGCATCCCCGGCCTGCTCGGCGACCACACCCCGACGCCGTTCGCGGAACGGGTCGCCGACTGGGCCGCCCGCTCCCCCGGCCAGACGATGAAGGTCAACCTGGCGCTCGCGGGTCTGCCGGTCTTCACGGCGCTGCCGGAAGAACGCGGCCAGCACGGCACCACCGTCCACCTGCTGCCACCGCCGGCCGCCGACGGCAGCGTGCTGACCGCGCTCAGGCAAGCCTTCGAGGCCGCGCAGGAAGGCCGCCTCGACGCCACCCCGCCGCTGGAGTGGTACCTGCACTCGACCCTCGACATCTCGCTCCAGGACAGCGCCGGCAACCACTCCTCGGCGCTGTTCGTGCAGGGCGTGCCGCACACGCCGGCCGGCTCGGACTGGGCCACCGAGAAGGACGGCTACGTCGACCGGCTGATCGATCTGGTGGCGACGTACGCGCCGGGCGTCCGCGACCTCGTGGTGGACGTGAACGCGCTGACCCCACCCGAGATCACCAGCCACTTCGGGATCACCAGAGGTAACATCTTCCACGTCGACAACGCGATCTCGTTCACTGACCGGGTGCCGTACCGGCTCGGCGTGGATGGCGTCTACGCGGGCGCGGCCGGCTGCTTCCCGGCCGGCTCGGTAATCGGGTGCGCCGGCCACAACGCCGCGCAGGCGGTCCTCGCCGATCTGGGTCTGCCCGCTGCCCGCTGACCACCGCACTTGCGCCGTACGGCACCCTGTGCGCGTGACCATCCAGCGCAGGAGGACCAATGGCAGAGGCTGAGGGGAGGATCGTCGTCTCGGGGCTGACCAAACAGTTCAAGAAAGTCAGGGCGGTCGACAACCTCTCGTTCACCGTCGAGCCCGGCACCGTGACCGGGTTCCTCGGCCCCAACGGGGCAGGCAAGACCACCACGCTGCGGATGCTGCTCGGGCTGATCCAGCCCACGGCCGGCACCGCGACCATCGGCGGGCTGCACTACGCGGACCTGCCCCGCCCACTGGAGACAGTCGGCGCGGTGCTCGAGTCGTCGAGCTTCCACAAGGGCCGCACCGGCCGGAACCACCTGCGGGTGCTGTGCGCCGCAGCCGGCCTACCTGCCCGCCGCGCCGACGAGGCGCTGGAGCAGGTTGGCATGACCGCCGCCGCGAACCGCAAGGTCCGGGGCTACTCCCTCGGCATGCGGCAGCGGCTCGGCCTGGCCGCGGCGTTGCTCGGCAACCCGCGCGTGCTGCTCCTCGACGAGCCGGCGAACGGCCTCGACCCCGAGGGCATCCGCTGGCTGCGCGGTTTCCTCCGCGGCCTCGCCAACGAAGGGCGCACGATCCTCGTCTCCAGCCACCTGCTGGCCGAGGTCGAGCAGACCGTCGACGAGGTGGTGATCATCGCCGGCGGCAAGAGCATCCGGCAGGGGAAGGTGACCGATCTCCGCGCCGAGCAGAGCATCTCGGTCAGGGTGCGCACGCCGCACGCGGAGAAGCTGATCGCCGCGCTGAACGGTGCACCGGTGCGCCAGGACGGTCCGGAGCTGCTGTTCGTCGATCACGTGGAAACCGCGTTCGTCGGCAAGGCCGCCTTCGCCGCCGGCGTGGAGCTGCACGAACTGTCCGCCGAGCACTCCGACCTCGAAGCGGTGTTCCTGGAACTGACCAGCGGAAAGGCGGTGATCCGGTGATCAACCTCGTGCGAAGCGAGATCCTCAAGATCCGCACCACCAACACGTGGTGGCTGATGATGCTCGGCCTGGCCGTGGTGACCGGCCTCGCGTTGTGGATCAACATCTACACCGCCAACGACGGGCTCAACGCCACGGCCGGGCCGCCGGACACCACCGGTATGGACGACCAGTCGGCCAGGCAGGTCACCGAGCAGTACGCGCTCAACCGCAACGTGGCCTTCATGGCGTCGAACATCTACACGTCGGGCCAGTACTTCGGCCTGCTCCTGGCGATGCTGATCGGCATCCTGGTGATCACCAACGAGTTCTTCCACCAGACCGCGACGCCGACCTTCCTCGCCTCGCCCCGCCGGGAGCGGGTGATCGCCGCGAAGCTCGGCGGCGCGCTGACCTGGGGGATCACCTTCGGGATCCTCACCACCGTCATCTCGGTCGCGGCCGGCACCGTCTTCTTCGCCGTGAAGGGCGTGGACAACGGGCTGGGCAACATCGACGTCTTCAAGGCGATCCTGCTGAACCTGCTGGCGTTCGGCATCTGGGCGGTCTTCGGGCTCGGCATCGGCACGCTGCTGAAGAACCAGATCGGCTCGATCGTGACAGCGCTGGTGCTCTACCTCGTCGCGCAGAGCGTCGTCCTCGGCATCCTCTTCTTCCTGTCCGAGTGGCTCGACAAGAGCTGGATCCTGCGGGTGAACTACTACCTGCCCAGCGGCGCGTCGTCGGTCATGACGTCCGCGGTGAAGCTCGCGTCGGACGCACCGCCATGGTGGGGCGGAGCGTTGACGCTCCTCGCCTACGGCGCGGTCGCCGCGGCTATCGGCACGCTGATTACCCGCAGGCGCGACATCAGCTGAATCGGATCAGCACAAACGCGCCGCCCGATCACCCTGCGTGGTCGGGCGGCGCATTTTCGCTCGGCTGTGAGCAACGCCACGATGCAGGGCACCGAGGCGCCAGCGGTCGGGTGTCGACTCGTGGCGGGGACGCGTAGCCTGAGCTGTTGCAGGCGCACAATCACTCCTGGCAGAAGAGGCGATAGACCGGCCGTGTCGACCCAGAGCAGCTCAGCGGATAACCCCCTTGCCAGCTTCGGAAACAACGAGTGGATCGTTGAGGATATTTACCAGCAGTACCTCGCCGATCCCGCCAGCGTCGACCCGGCCTGGCACGACTTCTTCGCCGACTACCGGCCCACCGGCGGCGCGACGACCGCCGAGCCGGCGCCGGCCGGCAACGGTGCGGCAACCACGGTAGACGGCTCCAAGCCGCCCGCCGCCCCTGCTCCGGCCGCCACCCCAGCGCCGCAGGCGCCGCCCAAGCCCGCCCCGGCCCCGGCACCCGCCGCGAAGGCAGCGCCTCCGGCCGCCCCGGCGCCCGCGAAGGCCGCGCCCGCCGCCAAGGCCGCGCCTGCCAAGACCGCCCCGGCCGACGGGCGCCAGACCACCACGCTGCGCGGCGCCGCCGCCCGCATCGTCACGAACATGGACGCGTCGCTGCACGTGCCCACCGCCACGAGCGTGCGCGCGGTGCCCGCGAAGCTGATCGCCGACAACCGCATCGTCATCAACAACCACCTGCTCCGCGCCCGTGGTGGCAAGGTGTCGTTCACCCACCTGATTGGCTACGCGCTAGTCAAGGCGCTCGCCGCCTTCCCGGAGATGAACAACTCCTTCGCCGAGGTCGACGGCAAGCCCGCCCTGGTCACCCCCGAGCACGTCAACCTCGGGCTCGCGATCGACCTCAAGGGCAAGGACGGCAACCGATCGCTCGTCGTGGCCAGCATCAAGGGCTGCGAGACGATGGACTTCACCCAGTTCTGGCAGGCGTACGAGGACATCATCCGCCGCGCCCGCGCCGGCAAGCTCACCGCCGACGACTTCGCCGGCACCACGATCAGCCTCACCAACCCGGGCACGATCGGCACGGTTCACTCGGTGCCGCGCCTGATGCAGGGGCAGGGCACGATCCTAGGTGTCGGCGCGATGGAGTACCCGGCGGAGTTCGCCGGCCAGTCGGAGGAGGCGCTCTCCGCCAACGCCGTCAGCAAGGTCATCACGCTCACCTCGACGTATGACCACCGGATCATCCAGGGCGCCCAGTCCGGCGACTTCCTCCGCCGCATGCACCAGCTGCTCCTCGGCGAGGACGGCTTCTACGACGAGATCTTCTCCTCACTGCGGCTGCCGTACGAGCCGGTGCGCTGGGTCCGCGACGTCACGGTCACCCACGAGGGCGAGATCGACAAGAACGCCCGCGTGCTGGAGCTGATCCACTCCTACCGGGTGCGCGGCCACCTCATGGCCGACACCGACCCGCTCGAGTTCAAGATCCGCAACCACCCCGACCTGGACATCCTCCAGCACGGGCTCACCCTCTGGGACCTCGACCGCAGCTTCCCCGTCGGCGGCTTCGCCGGCCGGCCCACGATGAAGCTCCGCGAGATCCTCGGCGTCCTCCGCGACTCCTACTGCCGGCGTATCGGCGTGGAGTACATGCACATCCAGGACCCCGAAGAGCGCAAGTGGATCCAGCAGCGGGTCGAGCTCAAGCACGGCAAGCCCGACACCGAGAAGCAGAAGCAGATCCTGGCGAAGCTCAACGCCGCCGAGGCGTTCGAGACGTTCCTGCAGACCAAGTACGTCGGCCAGAAGCGGTTCTCGCTAGAGGGCGCCGAGTCGGTCATCCCACTCATCGACGAGGTGTTGCAGGCCTCGGCCGAGGACGAGATGGACGAGGTTGTCATCGGCATGCCGCACCGCGGCCGGCTGAACGTCCTCGCCAACATCGTCGGCAAGCCGTACGAGAAGATCTTCGCCGAGTTCGAGGGGAACATCGACCCGGAGACCGTCGGTGGCTCCGGCGACGTCAAGTACCACCTCGGCGCGGAGGCGAAGTACACGACGCCGGACGGCAAGTCCACCACGGTCGTCTCGCTCACCAGCAACCCGAGCCACCTGGAGGCGGTCAACCCCGTCCTGGAGGGCATCGTCCGGGCCAAGCAGGACCTCATCGACAAGGGCCTCGAGGGCTACACGGTCGTCCCGGTCCTGCTGCACGGAGACGCCGCGTTCGCCGGCCAGGGCGTGGTCGCCGAGACCCTCAACCTGTCGCAGCTGCGCGGGTACCGTACCGGTGGCTCCGTCCACGTCGTGGTGAACAACCAGGTCGGCTTCACCACTGCGCCGCAGTACTCGCGGTCGAGCTTCTACTGCACCGACGTCGCCCGGATGATCCAGGCGCCGATCTTCCACGTGAACGGCGACGACCCCGAGGCATGCGTGCGGGTGGCTCGGCTGGCGTTCGAGTTCCGCCAGGAGTTCCACAAGGACGTCGTGATCGACATGGTCTGCTACCGCCGCCGGGGCCACAACGAGGGCGACGACCCCTCGATGACCCAGCCGCAGATGTACTCGATCATCGACGCCAAGCGCAGCGTCCGGAAGCTCTACACCGAGTCGCTGATCGGACGCGGCGACATCACCGTCGCCGACGCCGAGGCCGCCCTCCGGGACTACCAGGAGCAGCTTGAGGCGGTGTTCCGGGCCACCAAGGACTCCGGCTCCGGACCCAAGCCCAAGCCCCTGATGCCCGCCGCCGCCAGCGTCGACAAGATCGAGACCGCGGTGCCGCTCGACACGGTCCACCGCATCGGCGACGCCCACGTCCAGTGGCCCGAGGGCTTCACGCCGCACCAGCGGATCAAGCCGCAGATGGAGCGCCGGTACAAGATGTCGCGCGAAGGCAGCATCGACTGGGGCTTCGGCGAGATCCTCGCCTTCGGCACGCTGCTGCTTGACGGCCGTCCGGTCCGGCTCGCCGGCCAGGACAGCCGCCGCGGCACGTTCGTCCAGCGGCACGCCGTGATCTTCGACAAGGACAGCGGCGCCGAGTACGGGCCGCTCCAGCACCTCAACGAGGGGCAGGGCCGCTTCTGGGTCCACGACTCGCTGCTCAGCGAGTTCGCCGCGATGGGCTTCGAGTACGGCTACTCCCTCGCTAACCCGGACGCGCTCGTGCTGTGGGAGGCGCAGTTCGGCGACTTCGTCGACGGTGCGCAGACGATCATCGACGAGTTCATCTCCTCCGGCGAAGCCAAATGGGGCCAGAAGTCCGGCGTCGTGCTGCTCCTCCCGCACGGCCACGAGGGCCAGGGCCCGGACCACTCCTCCGCCCGCATCGAGCGCTTCCTGCAGATGTGCGCCGAGGACAACATGACGGTCGCCAACTGCACCACGCCGGCGAACTACTTCCACCTGCTCCGCCGGCAGGCGCTCACCACCAACCAGCACCGCCCGCTCATCGTCTTCACCCCGAAGTCGCTGCTACGGCACCGGGCGGCCGTGTCGCCGCTGGAGGACTTCACGTCCGGCACGTTCCAGCCCGTCCTCGGCGACCCCGGCATCGACGGCACCCCCCTCGACCCCAACAAGGTCGAGCGGGTCCTGCTCTGCTCCGGCAAGGTCTTCTACGACCTCATGGCCGCGCGCGCGCAGCGGGGGCTCACCAACACCGCCATCCTCCGGCTAGAGCAGCTCCACCCGCTGCCCATCGCCGAGGTGAAGGCGGCGCTGGCGGCCTACCCCAACGCGCAGGACCACGTCTGGGTGCAGGAGGAGCCGGCTAACCAGGGCGCCTGGACCTTCATGGCGCTCAACCTGCTGGAGCAGCTCGAAGGCGTCCGGCTGCGCCGGGTTTCGCGGAAGTCGTCCGCCAGCCCCGCCGCCGGGTCCAGCAAGGTGCACGAGCTCGAGCAGTCACGCCTCATCGAGGCGGCCCTGCCCACCAAGGCCTGAACCGTGTACTTCACCGACAAGGGCATCGAGGAGCTGGCCGAGCGTCGCGGCGAGGAAACCGTGACGCTCGACTGGCTCGCCGAGCGGCTCCGCGACTTCGTCGACCTCAACCCCGAGTTCGAGGTCCCGATCGAACGGCTGGCCACGTTCCTAGCCCGCGCCGACGACGAAGACGAGGACTAGCTCGTTGCCGGTTCTGGTGGGCTGACTACGCGATCCCACCAGAACCGCGCCCGATCTCCGCGCCTGCCTGAGCCACGATGGCGTTGAGCGCTGCGACGTGGATGTCGAAGGCACCGCGGCCGCGCGGGGTGAGGCTTAGCCAGGTGCGTGGGCGCTTACCCACGTACCCCTTCCGGATCCGGACATACCCGGCAGCCTCCAGCGCGCTGGCTTGTTTCGACAGCGCCGAGTCGCTGAGCCCCACCGAATCCCGGACCGCCGCGAACTCCATCTCCTCGGCCGCGGCGAGCAGCGCCACGATGGAGAGCCGGGTAGTCGTGACGATCACCGGATCGGGCTGCGGCACCGCCGCGCTCACCGCGCTGCCTCGCCGGCGCGCCGCACAAACGCGCGCCGTAGCCAGTGCCGGAGAAGTGGCCCGACGCCCGCGAGCAGCACACCAATGACGACTCCGGTGGCCGTGTGCGGCCGCTGGATGTCCGAACGCAGGACGAGCTCGTTGGTGGCCATCGCGACGACGAAGAACACCACCATCGCCACCGCGATCACCGCCCAGCCACGCACGCCGTAGAGGGACTGGTGCGGCTTGACCAGTTGCCGCCGCCTCGCCAACCAGCCCAAGCCGAAGCCGACCACCTGGACGAGCACCGTGGCGGGCCAGTACGCGGGCGAGGTCGGGTGGTCTAGGAGCGCGAAGAAGACGGCCACGAGTACGCCGTACATCGGGAAGTACCAGCCGGGAACCGGATCGGCGGCCTCGGCGACTTGACGGCGGCGCTGAGCCACCTCGGAGAGCGCACGAGCAGCGTCGTCGGGCGAGAGATCGTTGCTCATCATGGCTACTCCTAGAGGGGGGCTCTACTTGCCTGTATGGAAAATACTTTCTTGTTTCCTCCATGGCAAGAAGTTGCTTGGATGGAAGCCCTCTTATGAAGGCCGGCAGGCGTCAGCGGGATCGCTGCGGGCCGCGGGCGGCCACCGGACCGGCGACAACGCACCCCCGCGCGGCGCGACCGGCCCAGACCCCCGCGCCCGACACACGCGAGCGTGATTCGGGCGGGATCGGCGCGGGCAGCCCCATGCCGGCGCCTTCAGGACTCGGACCCGGACGGCTCGCCCACCGAGGCCGGTTTCGCGCTCATCATCGGGCTCGCCTGCCACGGGCCGCCCAGTACAAACCGAACTGTCGGCGTAGTGGGGCTGAAACCGGGCGGGTGTTACCCCGAAAACCCCGACAGTTGGTTACCGCGGTGCCCGTTAAGTCACTGGCATTTGAGTTCTGGCTCGCTGATCTGACCGGTCAGATCAGCGGGTCGGGATCAATCGGGCGGCGCACCGGGCGGCCCCAGGTGCCCAGGTGCCCTGGGCGGCCCGGGCGGCCCGGGCGGCCCGGGCGGCGAAGATTCTCGAATTGGCCGAGAATCGCGGAACGAACCTTTCCGCGATGGTCGGCAGAGTTACTCGTGACAGGGAAGAACGCCCGATCACGAAGGAGCCAGTCATGGCCCACCTGCTGCACCTCGACTCCCCGCCGTCGCCGCCGGTTCGATGTCCCGGGACATCGCCGCCACCTTTCGCCGCGCGTGGGCCGACGAGCACCCCGGTGGCACTGTGACCCACCGGGACCTCGGCACCGACCCCGTCCCGCACCTGACGGAAGCCGGCATCACTGCTGGCTTCACGCCCGTCGAGACCCGGACGACCGCGCAGGTCGAGGCGACTGCGCTCCGCGACGAACTGGCCGGCGAACTGCTCGCCGCCGACGCGCTGCTCGTCACCGCGCCGATGTACAACTGGACGATCCCGTCGAGCCTGAAGGCCTGGATCGACCAGGTACTCATCCCAGACCGCACGCTCATGCTGCGCGGCGAGCCGGGCCCGCTAGCCGGACGCACGGTCACGGTCGTCCTGACCTACGGCGGCGACTACAGCCCTGGCAGCCCGAGCGCCGCCCGCGACCACGTCGAGCCGTACCTGCGCACCGTGTTCGCCGACGCGCTCGGCATGGACCTCACCGTCATCACCGCCCAGCTCACGCTCGCCCCGCGGATCCCCGCCATGGCGCCGCTAGCGCCGATCGCCGACGCGTCCCGCGCGGCCGCCCACCTCGCCGCCGAGGAACGCGGCCGGAAAACCTGCCGCACTGGCCGCCTGACCCGCCAGGCCACCGCCACCACGCCACGGCCATCCTTGATGAAGGTGCCCTTCATCAACAAAAGAGCTTCAGCCCAGCGGCTCGATCACGATCTTGCCGAAGACATCTCCCCGAGCGAGGTGCGCGAACGCCTCGCGCACCTCGCTGAACGGGTACACGTGGTCGATGATCGGACGGAGGCCGGTGTCGGCGCAGAGCTTCAGCAGGCTCGCCAGCTCGTCCGGCGTGCCCATCGAGGTACCGAGCACGGAAACCTGGTGGTAGAAGAGCCGCCGCAGGTCGAGCTTGGGCAGGTGGCCGGACGTGGCGCCCGAGACGACCAGCCGACCACCGGGCTTCACCGACTTCTGCGAGTGGTCGAACGTCGCCTCGCCGACGGTCTCGATCACCACGTCGACCCGCTCAGGCAGCCGCGCGCCGACCTCGAACGCGACGGCACCGAGCTCGGAAGCCCGCTCGCGCTTGGCGGCGTCGCGGCTGGTCGCGTAGACGGTGGCGCCGAGGGCGTGACCGATCGCGATGGCTGCCGTGGCCACCCCGCCACCAGCGCCCTGCACGAGCACGGTGCCGCCCTTCTCGACAGCGCCCTTCGTGGTGAGCATCCGGTACGCGGTGAGCCACGCCGTCGGCAGGCACGCCGCCTCCGCGAAGGACAGTTCGGCGGGCTTCGGCACCAGGTTGCCGCGCGGCACGATGACGCGCTCGGCGAGCGTGCCCTGGTGCTTCTCGGACAGGATCGAGAAGCCGCCCTCGGTGATGACCGGGAACACGACCACCTCGTTGCCGTCCGGATCGGTGCCCGCCGCGTCGCACCCGAGGATCATCGGCAGCTGCTCGGCGCGGAGCCCGACCCCGCGCAGCGACCACAGGTCATGGTGGTTGAGCGAGCTGGCCGCCACGTCCACGATGACCCAACCGTCCGCCGGGGTAGGGTCCGGACGCTCGCCGACCTCCAGCGCGGAGAGCGGGTTGTCGGGGTCCAAGCGGGCGGCGTAGGCGGCGAGCATGGATCGACCGTACCGGCGGGGCGTCCGCCGATGAAGTGACCTGGGTCTCAGGGCGGCAGCCGCGGACCCGAGGAAGAATGGCAGAGTGTCCGACCGACCCGCACTCAGCTCCGACTCGCTGACCCCCGCCGACGAGCAGCCGGACGGCGCGGCGACCCGCGAGATCGATTCGCTGGCGTACCGGCACGTGCTCGGGCACCTCCCGACGGGCGTCACCGTGGTCACGGCGATCACCGGAAACGGGCCCGTCGGCCTGTCGATCGGCTCGTTCACGTCGGTCTCGCTCGATCCGCCGCTGGTCGGGTTCCTGCCGGCGCGGGCGTCGCAGTCGTGGCCGCTGATCCGCACGGTCGGACGGTTCTGCGTCAACGTGCTGAGCGCGGGCCAGGAGGAGCTGGCCCGGCTCTTCGCCGCCCCGCACGACGACCGGTTCGGCGCAGTCCGGTGGCGGCCGGCACCGTTCTCGGGCGCGCCGCTGCTCGCCGGCGTCACCGCGTGGGTGGACTGCGCGATCGAGTCGGTGGTGCCGGCCGGCGACCACGACTTCGTGCTCGGGCGCGTGCACGAGCTGGGCACCGGCGAGACCGCTGACGGTCCGCTGGTCTTCCTCCAGGGCGCATACCGGACGCTGGACCGCTAACCTACGCAACGCGCCGACCCGGATGATGCGCACCAGCGGTGTGACCCGCTAGCGTCCCACGCCGTGCACCCATATCCAGAACAGAACCCGCCGACCGGCCCGACAGTCACCATCCACACCAAGTACCCGTGGCTGGCGTTCATGCTGGGCATGTTCAAGCCCACCGCGACCATCAACGGCCACCAGGTGCCGCTGCGCTGGGGCGAGAATCCGATCCCGCTCCAGCCCGGCATCTACGACGTGCAGGTCTACGTCAAATACCTGTGGGACGTCGGCCGCGCCCAGATCCAGGTCGACAACCGCCACGGCGCGCCGGTCACCGTCTACTACGCCGCGCCGCCGATCGCGTTCATGGGCGGTGCGATCGACTTCCAGCCGGTCAAACCGCCGAACGAGACGCTGGCGATCGTACTGTTCCTCGTCATCCCGCTCGTGATCATCCTGCTCTGCTGCTGCGTGGGCGCCCTCGGGTCCCTCGGCGGTAACTGAGCGTCTTTTCTTGATGAAGGGCACCTTCATCGGCCGGTAGCCGTATGAAGGTGCCCTTCATCAACAACGGGTCGCGGACTCAGGCGCGGGCGACGCCCTCGGCGCGCGCGGTGCGGGCCACGGCCTCGGCCACGGCGGGCCCGACGCGTGGGTCGAACGGGCTGGGAATCACCTGGTCAGCGCGCAGGTCGTCGGCCACCAGACCGGCGAGCGCCTGCGCCGCCGCGAGCTTCATGCCCTCGGTGATCTTGCGTGCCCGCACGTCCAGCGCGCCGCGGAAAATGCCCGGGAACGCCAGCACGTTGTTGATCTGGTTCGGGTAGTCGCTGCGGCCGGTGGCCACTACGGCCGCGTACCGGGCGGCGATCCTGGGGTCGACCTCTGGCTCAGGGTTGGCCATCGCGAAGATGAACCCACCCGGCGCCATGGTGGCCACGGCCGACTCCGGCACCTTGCCGGCGGACAGCCCGATGAGGACGTCCGCGCCGTCGAGCGCCGCGTCGAACGAGCCGGAAAGCCCGCTCTTGTTGGTGATCGACGCCAGCTCCTGCTTGACCAACGTCAGGTTGTCGCGTCCGGAGTGGACAATGCCCTTCGAGTCGGCAACCGCGATGTCGCCGATGCCGGCGGCGAGCAGGATCTTCGTCACCGCGACCCCGGCCGCACCGGCGCCGGACACGACGGCGCGCAGGTCGGCGAGCGAGCGGCCGGTGAGCGCGGCGGCGTTGCGCAGGGCGGCGAGCGCCACGATCGCCGTGCCGTGCTGGTCGTCGTGGAAGACCGGGATGTCGAGGAGTTCCTTGAGCGCGTCCTCGATCGCGAAGCAGCGCGGCGCGCTGATGTCCTCCAGGTTGATACCGCCGAACGACGGTGCGAGCCGAACCACCGTCTCGATCAGCTCGTCCGGGTCGGTGGTGTCGAGGCAGATCGGCACCGCGTCCACGCCGCCGAACTTCTTGAAGAGGACGGCCTTGCCCTCCATCACCGGCATCGCGGCACGCGGACCGATGTTGCCGAGCCCGAGCACGGCCGTGCCGTCGGTGATCACGGCGACCGTCCGCGACGCCCAGGTGTAGTCGTCGAAGAGGCTGGGGTCCTCGGCGATCGCAGTGCAAACGCGTGCCACGCCGGGGGTGTAGGCCATCGAGAGGTCGTCGCGGTTGTCTAGCGGGACCGTGCAGGCAATCTCCATCTTGCCGCCCCTGTGCAGGGCGAAAACCGGATCGTCGTCCAACGGCGGATCGACAGGCAGGGCACTCATGCGGTGAGCTCCTCGGCTCGGGGCGGGGTCGACAGGCGTGCCAAACGACCAGCGCGGTCGCGGATGGTGGCTCAGCACAGCGGCCCGGGGATCGCCCGAGGTTCAGGTGCAGTCTCGCACAGTGGGACTGGTGCGGGGCTAGAGGCGACGTCGAGAAGTGGAAGACGTCACACGGCCCACCTTACGTGGTGGCCAGTACCGCCACACCACCCGGCCGTACACCGTCGCCGCCCCGTACCGCCGGGAGTCGTCGGTGACCGCGCTGTTCGCGGACTCCAGCCACCAGCCACCGTCCACCTCGCGCACCGCGCGCTTCACCACGAGCAGGTCAGGCCTGGCCACGAACGCGCCGACCACGATGTCGCCAGGGTGGATCGCCGCGCCGCGGCGCACCAGGACGGCGTCCCCGTGGCGCAACACCGGGACCATCGACGGCCCGTGCACGAGCACCGGCGTCCAGCGTCTGGCCAGCACGTGCGTCCCTTCCGTTACGGCGGGAATGGCGGGAGTAGGGTCCCTAGTTGAGGGCAATTCAGTACCGACCGAATCATCGCAAGCCTCCGGAGGACTTCCATGCGGCTGCCCCGCTTCTTCACCCCGAGCACCGTCGCGCAGGCCCACTGCGACCTGCCCTGCGGCGTCTACGACCCGGCCCAGGCCCGGATCGAGGCGCAGTCGGTGAAGGCCATCATCGAGAAGTACGACGCCAACGAGGACCCGGCCTTCCGGGCTCGCGCGATCGTCATCAAGGAAGAGCGGTCCGAGCTGGTCAAGCACCACCTGTGGGTGCTGTGGACCGACTACTTCAAGCCCCCGCACTTCGAGAAGTACCCGCAGCTGCACGGCCTTTTCAACGAGGCCACCAAGCTGGCGGGCGCAGGCGGCACGAAGGGTGCCGTCGACGTGAAGGTCGCCGACGAGCTGCTCGCCCGGATCGACGAGATCGCCGAGATCTTCTGGGAGACCAAGAAGGCCTGAGGTTCTCCCCATGACTTCGCAGCCGGCCGGCCCCGCATCGTCGGGGCCGGCCGGGCCGTCTCCGGACCACCTGGTCGTGCTCGTGCGGCACGGCGAGACGGAGTGGGCGGCCTCCGGGCGCCATACCGGCCTGACCGATATCCCGCTGACTGCACGCGGCAAGGCCCAGGCCGTCGGGCTCGGCCCCGCGATCGCCGACACGCTCGGCGGTCACCCGCCGGCGCTCGTCCTCACGAGCCCGCTCACCCGCGCCGCGCACACCGCCGAGCTGGCCGGGCTCACCGCCACGGTGGACGCCGACCTGCACGAGGTGGACTACGGCGATTACGAGGGCCTGACAACGCCGGAGATCCGTGAGCGGGTTCCTGGCTGGACCGTCTGGACGGGCGACCTCCCCGGTGGCGAGACGCTCGCCCAGGTGGCCGAGCGCGCAGACCGGGTGCTCGTTCGGGTGCGTGCGGCGCCGGGCAACGCCGTCCTGGTCGCCCACGGGCATTTGCTGCGCATCCTCGCCGCCCGCTGGCTCGGCCTGCCGCCCGACGCCGGCCGCCTGTTCGCGCTCGGCACGGCTGCCATCAGCGTGCTCGGCACCGAACACGAGAGCTCCGTCGTCGTCCGCTGGAACCTCAACCCGGCCGCGAGGGGGCACCGATGATCCGGCCGATCAGCCCGCAGGACGTCCCCGCGGTAGTGGCGATGGTCCACGAACTCGCCACGTACGAGCGCGCGCCGGAGGAATGCCACCTCACCGAGGCACAGTTGCACGCGGCGCTGTTCGGCCCGACGCCGGCCCTTTTCGGCCACGTCGCGGTCGATCTCGCGGTCGATGCCGCGGTCGATGTCGCGGTGGACCCTGAGCCGGTCGGCTTCGCGCTCTGGTTCCTCAACTTCTCCACTTGGCGCGGCGGGCACGGCATCTACCTGGAGGATCTCTACGTCCGGCCGCAGGCGCGCGGCACCGGGCTCGGCCGCGCGCTGCTCGCCACGCTGGCCCGGATCTGCGTCGACCGGGGATACGGCCGGCTCGACTGGTCGGTGCTGGACTGGAACACGCCGGCACGCGACGTTTACGGCGCGCTGGGCGCCGCGCCGGTTGCAGCGTGGATTCCGTACCGTCTGGACGGAGAAGCGCTGGTCAGGATGGCACAAATCCACCCAGGCCCCACCCCGGAGGCGGCCATCCCATCAGCTGGGCCGGGCACGGGCTCCCCGCCGGACCCCCAGCCGTCGTAGAGTGCGAGCGGACGCCGTCAGCCGGGAGGCGGGGCGCGCGAGTTCGGGCGAGGTGAGGGTGAACAGGACCGCGGCGCGGAACAGCGGCCAGCGTGATGACGCCGGCGCGGAGCTCGGCGCGGCCACGCCGACCGGACCTGGCACGGCGCCTGGCCCCGCGCCCGCAGGCACGCTGCCCACTCAACCGTCGGCGCCGAACAAGCCGACCAGTCCCGGCCGCGACAGCGCGCACCGGGGCGACATCGTGGTGCTCACCCTCCCCGCCAGCAGCGCGTACCTCTCGGTGCTGCGCACCGCCACCGCCGGGCTCGCCGCCCGCCTCCAGTTCACCCTCGACGAGATCGAGGATCTGCGGATCGCGGTGGACGAGGCGTGCGCGATGCTGCTGGTCGGCGGCGAGTCGATCGACACCGAGCTGAACTGCCGGTTCGTCCTCGCGACGGATCAGATCACGGTCACGGTCAGCGTGCCGGCGGCCAGCCCCGTGCTGCCGTCCCGGGACACCTTCGCCTGGCAGGTGCTGGCGGCTCTCGCCGGCTCCGTCGAGGCATCCTTCGCCGACGGTCGACTAGTCATCGAGCTGACGAAACGGCGGGGCCGGAACCCATGACGCCCGACGGCGTAACGCTCCCCGCGGGGGTGGTAGAGCAGAGCCGCCGATCAGGAGCCGTCATCCCCCGCCCGGCTACCCCCGCGGGCAACGGCACAGCGTCGTCGCAGGAGCTGTTCACCCGGCTGGCGCACGCCGAGCGCGGCTCCGGGCTGTGGCAGACCCTCCGCGACGAGCTGGTCCGCCGGCACCTGCCGCTCGTGCACTTCCTGGTACGCCGGTTCCGCGGGCGCGGCGAGCCGCTCGACGACCTCATCCAGGTCGCGACCATCGGTCTCATCAAGGCCGTCGACCGGTTCGATCCGGAGCGCGGCATCGAGTTCAGCACCTACGCCACGCCCACGGTCGTCGGCGAGGTGAAGCGGCACTTCCGCGACCGGGGCTGGGCCATCCGGGTCCCGCGACGGCTCCAGGAGAACATGCTCACGGTTTCACGGGTGAGCGCCGAGTTGTTCGGCCGGCTGTCCCGCTCACCGACGATCGCCGAACTGGCCGCAAGCTGCGCGCTGACCGAAGAGGACGTGCTGGAGGCGATCGAGTCCTCGCACGCCTACACGACCGTGTCCCTCGACGCGGAGCTGGACGACTCGGCGTCGGCCGCGGTGGCCCCTCATCCGGCCGCTGGCGACGCGCAGGCGGCGCTGGAGGGCGTGGAGAACCGGGAGTCGCTCCGGCCGCTGCTGGGCCAGCTGGAGGACAGGGAACGGCAGATCATCCTGCTGCGGTTCTTCGCGAACATGACCCAATCGGAGATCGCGGCGGAAGTCGGCGTCTCCCAGATGCACGTCTCCCGGCTTCTGGGCCGGACATTGGCACGATTGCGTGAGGGTCTGGCAAGCACGGAGTAACCGTGACGGGGCGCACAACGCGCTAACGCAGCGTGAGCGCCAGCCGGGACGAGGGCGCGACGAGCAGGCCCGCACCCATCAGCGCGATCACAGCGATCAGCACCCCGCCGATCCGGGTGAGGATGCCGCCCTCGCCGACGATCATGAACAGCGAGACTGGCAGCGCCGCCAACTGCAGGACGATCGCCGGGCTGCGCGCCCATGCCCGCCGGCGTACCAGCCAGCGCCCGAGTTGGAGCAGCAGGACGGCGGTCACGCCGATCATCCCGGCCAGCACGGCGGCCAGCCCTGGCTTCTCGGGATCGCCTGTGACCAGCTTGAACACCTCGACGACGGTAAGCACGCCCAGCCCGGCCGCCTCGATCCACAGCACCAGCACCGCAGCGCGCAGGCTGGCCGGCCCGTTGTCGGCATCGCCCTCGTCACTCCGCACGTGGTCACTCACAGTGCACAGGATACCGGCCGGTAAAGTCCTGGTCATGCGCGCTCTCCTCGTGGTCAATCCCAACGCGACCACCACCAACGCGCGGAGCCGGGACGTCCTGGCCCACGCCCTGCGATCCGAGGTCCACCTCGAGGTCGCGCACACCCGACGGCGCGGCCACGCGGCCGAGCTGGCGCGCAAGGCGGCGGCGGACGGGATCGGCGTCGTCGTGGCCCTCGGCGGTGACGGCACCGTGAACGAGGTGGTGAACGGCCTGCTGTCGAACGGCCCGGGCGACCACGTGCCAGCGCTGGCAGTCGTCCCCGGCGGGTCGACGAACGTCTTCGCTCGCTCAGTGGGGCTCCCCCGCGATCCGATCGAGGCCACGGCGGTCCTGCTGGAGGCGCTGCGGGAGAAGCGCACCCGCAGCATCGGGCTGGGTCGCGCCGACGACCGCTGGTTCACGTTCTGTGCCGGGCTGGGGTTAGACGCCGAGGTGGTCCGGCGGGTCGAGCGCGCCCGGACCAAGGGAAAGACCGCCACCAAGTACCTCTACCTGCGGTCCACCGTGTCCCAGTACTTCGCCGGCACCGACCGTTCGCAGCCGCTGATCACGCTCAAGCGCCCGGACGGCGCCGAGGTCGAGCAGCTCTCGATGGTCATCGTGCAGAACACGTCGCCGTGGACCTACTTCGGGAGCCGGGCTGTGAACCCGTGCCCCGATGCCTCCTTCGACGCCGGCCTCGACCTCATGGCGCTGCGGGCGCTACGCCTGCCGAGCACGCTCCGTACTGCCACGCAGATCGTCTCCGCACGCCCCGACCCGCACGGACGCCGCGTATTCGGTTTGCACGACCTGGAAGAATTCACCTTGGCCGCCGAGCGACCGCTCGCAGTTCAGGTGGACGGCGACTACATCGGCGAGCGGGACATGATGGTGTTCCGCTCGGAGCCCGACGCGCTGCGCGTGGTGATCTGACGCTCGTCCGGAAATGATCTCGACATCGACACGTTACGGAAGCCTCGCAGCACAGTGCGTGATCGCGGGGACGGCGAGTACCCGAGCCGTGGGGTATAACGGACCGTGACGCTACTCACCGAGACGAATTTAAGGTTCACAACCTCTTGACATAGCGGTAACTCGTGAAAGCATTCACAAGCGAGACCCCGACGAACTTTACGCGTTCCGCCGGCCCCGGCGAGCAACGCGAATGGATAGACACCCTCACCACTTACCAAGGAGTACTGGCATGGACTGGCGCCACCGCGCCCTCTGCCGCGACGAGGACCCCGAGCTGTTCTTCCCCATCGGGACGACCGGTCCGGCGCTGTCGCAGATCGAGGAGGCCAAGGCGGTCTGCCGCCGCTGCCCCGTGACCGAGATGTGCCTGCAGTGGGCGCTCGAGTCCGGCCAGGACGCCGGCGTCTGGGGCGGACTCAGCGAGGATGAGCGCCGAGCCCTCAAGCGTCGCAACACCCGGCAGCGCGCCCGCACCGCGTAACACAGCTTCTTACAAGAACCGGCCCGGCCGCCCTTTCCCAAGGGCACCGGGCCGGTTCGCATTTAATTTTCGAAACCTGGAGCGGGC
>Ga0184623_10000259_pt1 | contig 22551 bp, 23 predicted proteins | sample PLM1_100_b1_FD_133138 | JGI IMG/M metagenome (GOLD analysis project Ga0184623, IMG submission 133138) | Groundwater sediment microbial communities from an aquifer in East River, Colorado, USA - PLM1_100_b1 | ecosystem: Environmental > Terrestrial > Soil > Riparian zone | place: USA: East River... | reverse complement strand
CTGGCCACGAGAACGTGCCCGGGTTAAAGACCGGGTCGAAGAACGTCGCGGCCTCCAAGCCGGCGCCCTTGCCCGCCAGCAACGCCCGGACCGCGAAGAACAGGAACACCGCCAGCAACGCCAGCTCGGCGACCAGGAACCGGCGGGTCACCACCGCCGTCATCCGAATACCGAGCAGATTGAGCCCCGTGTTCAGGACCACGGAGGCAACGATCCACACCCACACCGGCACCGCCGGCACCGTCGCGTTCATCGCCACCGCCGCGATCAACGACAACAGGCCCGGCACCAGGACGTAGTCCAGCAGGATCGCCCAACCCGCGAGGAACCCCACCGGAGCGCCGATACCGCGCCCCGCGTAGTTGTAGACGCTGCCCGCCATCGGGAAAGCACGCACCATCTGCGCGTACGACACCGCCGTGAGCACCATGGCCACCATGCCCACGGCGTACGCCAGCGCGACCATGCCGCCCGACGCCGCGTACACGCCGCCGAAGATCCCGAACGGCGCGATCGGCACCATGAAGATGAGCCCGTACGTGAGCAGGTCACGCAGGCCGAGCGTTCGCCGAAGCTCCGGCCGATAACCGAACCGGGACAGCTCGACGCTACCCGCGCTGTCGACCGTGGCCGGGTGCCGGCCTGGCATGGTTCGCATTTGATCCTCCATTGTCGCGTTGTTGGCGTTTGCCGCCGTGGTGGGCCGAGTTGGCGAAGTAAGGCGGACGTTTGACGGTCGGTGATGCGCGCGACCCGTGCCCGCGAGCCAGTCCGGGTGCACTTGCGTTTGGGTTGTGCGATGTTCGGCGTTCACGGCGGCGACTCCGTGGGTGGCGGATCGATAACGCCTGCACGCATCAGCACCTCCGAAGCCCAGAGCTGGCTTCGGCATGGCCACTCATTGCCGCACCACCAGCAGACGCTTCCGCCTGCCGCTTGCCTCCGGTGGTGTTGCTCTCGTAGCCGCCTTGCGGTTGCTACCGAGATCGCATCAGGCTGATGTGGGCTGTCTGCTGGCAATTCGCCTTGCATAGGCCCTCCCGCTTCCCGTAGCCGCCAGGTCACGCAACGTATGGGCGAGCGGATGTCCTGAAGTTGCAACGCAGTTTCAAAGGGGGCTTACCGGACTGTCACCGGACGTGATCGCGACGCACAGTGGGAGAACCCCGGCGTAGCGTGGGGGGACAGCACAGAGAGGGCGGGTCCGGTATGCGCGAGACCGACAGCATCGGCAGCCGTACGGCGGCGATCCGAAAGCTCAAAGGGATGTCCGGCCGTCACCTCGCGGACCGGGCACACATTTCCTACAGCCTGCTCACGAAGGTCGAGACGGGTAAGGCACCTGCATCGCCGGCATTCACCGCCGCTGTTGCCCGAGCGCTCGCCGTGCCGGTAAACGACCTCACTGGTCAGCCGTACCGCCGGGAGACACGCTCAGACGAGCTTGCGCACGCGGCAGTTCCGGAACTGCGCCGCGAGGTTGCGTCGTACACGTTGCCCCCCGCTGACGAAGACGTGCCACCACGCCCACTCGCCGAGCTGGACGCCGCCGTGACCTTCGCGTCGGAAATGAGGCACCGGGTCAACCTCACCCGGCTCGGTGAAGTCCTACCGCCACTGCTGGCTGAGTTGCGCGCGGCGACCTTTGTGGCTCGGACGGACACGGAGCGAGTTCAGGCCTACCGGCTCCTTGCCGAGACCTGGGCGGCTGCCGGTCAGTTCGCTTGGAAGCTGGGCTACATCGACCTCTCCTCGATGATCACCGACCGCTACGAGTGGGCAGCCGCGCACTCCGACGACCACCTCGCAGTCTGCATAGGTGACTACATGCGCGCTGGCGAGCTGGTTGGCGCTGGCGACTGGACCGGCGCGGAACGCACCATCGCCTATGCACTGCGGCGCCTTGAAGCCGACCTAGGAACAGCCGCCCCTGCCACTTGGTCCACGTGGGGAAACCTGCACCTCAAGGGCGCATTGATCGCGGCCCGCTCAGGCGACCCGGACGCCGCATGGGATCACCACAGGGAGGCCCAGGCCGCGGCCGACCAAACCGGCGTCGATCGAGACGACTACCGCATGTGTTTCGGCCCGACGAACGTTGCCATCTGGGGTGTCGGCTTGGCGGTTGAGCTCGGCGACGGCACTACGGCCGTCGAACGGTCGCAAACTCTGCGTATTCCGGCCACAGTTCAGCGCGAGCGTGCAGGTCACCACTACATCGACCTCGCCCGCGGCTACCTACAGCACGGCGACAAGCAACGGTCCCTCCAGTGCCTCTACACCGCCCGCAAAGTAGCTCCGCAACAGACGCGTTACCACCCCATGGTTCACGAGACCCTGTACGCGCTGGCTCGCGCCGAACGGCGCTCGACGGACACGCTGCGATCCCTCGCTACCTGGGTAGGGCTCCAAGACTGACCCGACCACGCCCAGCGATAGTGCCTCTAACGTCTGCTCCTTGAAACGGTTGCGCACCCGCTACGAACACCGCGCCGACATCCACGAAGCCCTGCTCAGGCTCGCCTGCTCAGCGATATGCCTGCGAATACTCCACTACTCAAAATGAAACGATCTCTTAGCCCGCGGCGCGATCGGCGAGCGGCCGCCGGCGCCGGGCGGGGTCAGTCAACACCGGCGGGGGCAAGGTGGCGCTCGGGTTGTAGACGTTGGTGCCGGGCGGGACGATGTCGTCGATCCGGTCGAGGGCCGCGTCATCCAGGGTGAGCGCGGCGCCCTTCAACGAGTCCTCCAGTTGCCGCATGGTCCGCGGGCCGATGATCGCGGACGTCACGCCCGGATGTGCCACGGTGAAGGCCACGGGCAGCTCCGGAAGCGAGCACCCGATGCTGGTCGCGAGTTCCACGAGCTTTTCGACGACGTCGAGTTTGGCGGCGTTCTCCGGATTCGAGGGATCGAACTGTGCCGGACGGAGAGAGGCGCGGCCGGTGGACAGGTCGACGGGCTGGTCCTTGCGGTATTTACCGGTCAGGAATCCGAAGGCGAGCGGGCTCCAGACCAGCACGCCCATCCGGTAACGCTGGGCGACCGGGAGCACGGAGGCCTCAATTCCCCGGGCCAGGATCGAGTAGGGCGGCTGCTCAGTACGGAAGCGCCCGAGGCCGCGGCGCTCCGCGATGTGATGCGACTCGACGATCTCCTCGGCCGGAAAGGTCGAGCAGCCGAACGCGCGGATCCTTCCCTGGTGCACGAGATCGCTCAGCACCGAGAGCGTTTCCTCGATGTCGGTTGACTCGTCCGGGCGGTGGACCTGGTAGAGGTCGATCCAGTCGGTGTCCAGCCGCTTCAGGCTCTCCTCCACGCCCTTGAGGATCCAGCGTCGCGAGTTGCCACTCCGGTTGCGGCCCTCCCCCATCTGGAAGTGCACCTTGCTGGCGAGGATGACGTCGTCACGACGGCCCTTGAGCGCCTTGCCCACGATCTCCTCAGACTCACCCGCGGAGTACATGTCCGCGGTGTCGATGAAGTTGATGCCCTGGTCGAGGGCGGTGTGGATGATGCGGGCACAGTCGTCGTGGTCGGGGTTGCCGACTGCGCCGAACATCATGGTCCCGAGGCAATGGACGCTCACCTCGATACCGGTGCCGCCGAGAACGCGGTAACGCATGGGTCATGCTCCCTTGTTGACTGATGAGTCGCTCATGCGCGGCACTCTAGGATCTAGAGTCGACTCTAGGTCAAGCCCTATGATGCACGGCATGTCTGAGGTCGCCGTGAGTCTGAGCATCGGGCAGGTCGCCGAACGCACGGGTCTGAGCGTTCACGCGCTGCGTTTCTATGAACGCCAAGGCATCCTGGCCAATCCCGTCCAACGTGGACCCGGCGGGCGTCGTGTCTACAGCGAGCAGGACGTGGAGTGGCTGACTCTCTGCGTCATCCTTCGCGCGTCCGGCATGCCCCTACCCGCGATCCGCCAGTACACCGAACTCGTCCGGCAGGGAGCGGGGAACGAGGGGGAGCGGATCGCTCTGCTGCGCCAGCATCAGGAGCAGGTCACCGCCCAGATCCGCCAGCTCACCGAGTGCCTGGACCTGATCACCTACAAGGTCAGGGTGTACGAGGACCACCTCGACCAGAACACCGCCGCAGACAGGCCTTAGGGCTACGGCGCCGGTTCGCTCCCGCACCTGGCGGCCCGCGCGAGCAGCAGCGTGCGCTCGCGCTCGTTCCGGGTGAGCGAGGCGGCGTGCTCGAACTCCGCGCGTGCTTCGCCGGCGCGGCCGAGCTTGGCCAGGAGGTCGCCGCGCACGCTCGGCAGCAGGTGGTAGGCCTTGAGCGCGGGATCAGCGGCCAGTTCGTCGACGAGTTCGAGGCCCGCCGCCGGGCCCAGCGCCATCCCGACGGCGACGGCGCGATTCAGCTCCACGACGGGCGACGGCATGAGCTGGGCGAGCGCCGCGTACAGGGCCGCGATGCGCACCCAGTTGGTCGCCTCCGGTGTACGGGCCCGCGCGTGACAGGCGGCGATCGCGGCTTGGAGCCCGTACGGGCCGAGCCCGCCGCCGAGGCTCTCGGCGCGTTCGAGCGCGGCGAGGCCGCGGCCGATGAGCAGGTAGTCCCAGCGGGCGCGGTCCTGGTCGAGGAGGAGGATGGGCTCGCCCGACGGGCTGACGCGCGCGCGTGAGCGGGACGCCTGGATTTCCATGAGCGCGACGAGGCCGTGCACCTCTGGCTCCTTCGGCGTCAGCCCGGCAAGGATCCGGCCGAGACGGAGCGCCTCCTCGCACAGCGTGGGCCGCATCCAGTCGTCGCCGGCGGTGGCGGAGTAGCCCTCGTTGAAGATCAGGTAGACGACTTCGAGTACGGACGACACGCGGGCGGCGAGTTCGCTGGGCGCGGGCACCTCGAACGGCACGTTCGCGTCGGCCAGCGTCCGCTTCGCCCGGACGATGCGCTGGGCGACGGTGGACTCGGGGACGAGGAACGCGCGCGCGATCTCGTCCGTCGTCAGGCCGCCGAGCAGGCGCAGCGTCAGCGCGACCCGTGCCTTGGTCGAGAGCACCGGGTGGCAGGAGATGAACACGAGCCGCAGCAGGTCGTCGCCGACGTGGTCGTCGAGGGCGGCGTCGAGATCCGGTGCGGCCAGGTCCTGCTGGATCTCGAGTTCGCGGGCGAGTTCCTCGTGCTTGCGGTCAAGCCGTTCGCGCCGCCGGAAGAGGTCGATCGCGCGGCGTTTCGCCGTGGCCATGAGCCAGGCGCCCGCGTTGTCCGGGACGCCTGACTCCGGCCACTTTTCGAGCGCGGCGACGAGCGCGTCCTGCGCGAGGTCCTCCGCGATACCCACGTCGCGCACGAGCCGCGCGAGGCCGGCAATGAGCCTGGCGGACTCGATCCGCCAGACAGCGTCAATCGCACCGTGGGTCGTAGATGCCGTCACAACCCCTGACTAAAGCACCTACGTCCGATAGTGCAAGCCGGGCCGGGCCGGGCGGCGCGCGCCGCCCGGCCGTGCCCGCTGAGCCGGCTGGCGGCTACTGATTCGTCTGGGCCTCTGCGCGGAGGCGCTCCTCCTTCTCCCTCAGTTCCGGCGTGAGTTCAGCACCGAAGTCGTCCGACTCGAAGACCTGGCGGATCTCGATCTCGCTCTCCGCACCAGTGGGGTTCGGGCAGCGCTTCACCCACTCGATCGCCTCTTCCTTCGACTTCACCTGCCACAGCCAGTAGCCGGCGACCAGCTCCTTCGCCTCGGTGAACGGCCCGTCGATCACGGTGCGCTCGCTTCCGGAGAACCGCACACGCGCCCCCTTCGAGCTGGGGTGCAGCCCGTCGCCCGCGAGCATCACGCCGGCCTTCACCAGTTCCTCGTTGTAGGCGAACATGTCGCTGAGCATCTTCTCGTCCGGCATCTCGCCGGCTTCGGACTTCGCATCGGCCTTGACCAGAACCATGAATCGCATCGCGGATCTCCCTCTCGGTTCGACGCCGGGCGGCCGCTCGGGTTCGACCGGCTCAACCAGGCTCTACCTACGCGTCGAACAACGCACTTCAGGATCGACATCGCGGCGGAACATTTTCTGACGGCACGATTGCTCAGCCCGCGCGGATCGCGCGGACGGCCTCGATGGTGTCGGCATCCGCGGCGGATTTGTCCGCGCGGTACCCCTTCACCCGGGCGAACCGCAGCGCCACGCCGCCTGGGTAGCGGGTGCTGTTCTGGACGCCGTCGAAGGCGATCTCGACCACCAGCTCGGGCCGCACGTGGACGACCCACTCGTTACGGATGACCGCGAGCTCCAGCAACCGCTCGGTCTGCCATCGCAACAGCTCGTCCGTCATCCCCTTGAAGGTCTTGCCGAGCATGACGAAGCCGCCCGGCTCCCCCACGACACCGGCCGGGTCGCGGGCGCCGAGGTGCAGGTTCGACAGCCAGCCGCTGCGGCGCCCGTGGCCCCACTCGGCGGCGAGCACCACGAGGTCGAGGGTGTGCCGCGGCTTGACCTTGAGCCAGCCGCTGCCACGCCGCCCTGCCTCGTACGGGGACTCCAGCGACTTCACCATCACGCCCTCGTGGCCACGGCGGATCGCCTCGGCGAGGAACGCGGCACCGGCGGCCGGATCGTCGGTGATCGTGCGGCGGACTCGCAACGGCTCGGGCACGGCCCGCTCCAGCGCGGCGAACCGGACGGTACCGGGTTGGTCGAGCAGGTCAGCGCCGTCGAGGTGGAGGACGTCGAAGAAAGCGCAGCTCAGCGGCAGCTCGGCGCGGAGCTTCGGGGTGATCGACCGGCTGCCGATCCGGCTGGCCGTGACCTGGAACGGGTGTGGGCGGCCGTCGGCGCGGAGCACGATCGCCTCACCGTCGAGCACGACGTCGCGGGCCGGCAGCCTAAGCGCGGCCTCGACCACCTCAGGCACCCGGGCGGTGATGTCGTCGAGGCTGCGGGTGAAGACGGCGACGTCGCTGCCGGAGCGGTGCACCTGGACGCGCGCGCCGTCCAACTTCTCCTCCACGGCTGCTGGGCTGACCTTGGCGAAGGCGGCGTCGATGTCCTCGGCGGGCTGAGCGAGCATCGGCGCCAGTGGCCGCCCGACCTCCAGCCGGAACGCCGCCAGCCCCGCGCTGCCCTCGGCGAGCGCCGCCACCGCGACCGCCCGAAGGTCGCCACGGAGCAGCAACGCGCGCCGCACCTCACCCGACGGCACCTCGGCGGCCCGGGCCACGGCCTCGACGACCACGCCCTCCAGCGCGCCCTGACGCAGCTCGCCGAGGATCAACTGCCGCAGGAAACGCTGCTCAGGCTCGGTGGCGCGGGCGAACAGCTCCTCGAGGAGCTGGCGCCGCTCGCGCTGGGACCCCGGCCCGCCGCACTGACCGATCGTGTCGAGGAGCGCATCCACCTCGGCGACGGCGAGCGAAGGCGCGAACGCCGGCGCGGGCAGTTCCTTCAGCGCCGCCCACCCGACGCCGATCTGCCGCTGCCGCAGCTCACCACAGAGGTAGGCGACGCCGGGCACGGTCTCGCCCGGGGCCAGCTGGCGCAGCCGCTCGGCGATCAGCCCGATCTTGGTCAGCCGCGAGCGCGTGGCCGCGACGGCCTGCCAGGTCTCGGACAACTCCACCAGCAGCACGCGTCCGATCATGCCCCGACCCACCGACAGAACGGCACCCCACCAGCGACGACAATCAGCGGTGTGCGCGCCGACTTCGACCCGACGACCATGCCGACCACCCGGTTCTACCGGCTGCTGACCGCGGTGGTGGTGCCCCGGCCGATCGCGTGGGTCTCCTCGACGTCGGCCACCGGCGTCGACAATCTGGCGCCGCACTCGTTCTTCAACGTCGCCTGCCAGTCGCCGCCGATCGTCCAGTTCACGTCCGTCGGGCGGAAGGACACCCAGCGCAACGTCGAGGCCACTGGCGAGTTCGTAGTGAACTTCGCGGCCGAGCCGGAGGTCGGCCTGCTGCGCCCGCTCTGCCGTCTCGGCCGCAACGAGTGGGGCACGATCGACGAGGTGATGCGGGTGCGCAGGATACCTTACGCAGAGTGGCCGGGCACACCGGACATCAGCTAGCCCATCGGGTGGGAACGCCTAGCGAGTACCCGAGCACTCATCGTAAGGTGTCACGACCGGGGGTCCGGCGGTGCGAACCGACGGACATGTACACGCTTCACCGGCGAGGGAGCCAGCCATGAACGACTCCACCCCGTTGACGCAGGTCGTCCACTCCCCCGTCGCCGCGCTCGCTCGACATCGCAGCGGCGCGCCCCGCGGCAGTGCGCTCGTGCTGGCGGACGGGCACGGCGGCTGGCGGCTCGTCGGCCCCGGCGCCACCGCCCGCAGCGCCGGTGTCCGGTTCCGTGACGTAGCGCGCGGCCGGTACCGGTCGATCTACGAGGTCAAGCTGGGCGAGCGGTTCAGCGCGTTCGCGCTCAACCTCGCCGCCGGGGACAGCGGCCGCGTCGTGGAAGCCGAGGTCCAACTGTCCTGGTGGGTGTCGGACCCGGTAGCGACGGCGGCGTCCCGCATCTCCGACGGCGAGCCGCTGGTACGGCGGGCGGTCGGGCGGCGGCTCCAGCGGATCGCCCAGACCCACCCCGCATCCGCGCTGGCCGCCGTCGAGCAGACCGCCGAACTCGAACTCCAGGCCGTCTCCCAGCTCTCCGAAGTCGGCCTCTCGTACGGCAACGGTCACGCCGTGCTGCGCCTCGCCGAGGCCACGCACGCCCCCACCGAGGACGACACGATCCGGCGTGAGCTGCGCGCCGAGGACGCCAAGCTGGAGCTGCAGCGTCGCCGGACCGTCTTCTTCGGCGAGTTGCTCCGGGCGGGGCATCACGGCCTGCTGGCGTACTGGCTGGCCAACAGCAGCGCGCCGGACGACGTACGCGAAGTCCTCGACCGGCTGCCAACCCCGGCGTCGGCGGCCTGGCCCGAAGCGTGGAACGACCTGGCCGCGGCGGCCGCCGCCGCGCAGGAGCACACGTCGCTGCTGCCGGCCGCGCTGTTCGCCGAGCTGGAGGAGTACGAGCGCGAGCACCTGCGCGAGGTGATTGTCTCGACGCTGCTCGCGATGGGCCGTGAGGACTTCGCCAACGTCCTCATCGAGCAGGGCTGGCCGACGAACGCGCGCACCGGCGCCGCCTGATCCGCTGGTAGCGTCGGACCGGAGGGCCGACCACCACTGCCGCGGGAGCGTCATGACCGACATCTGGGGCGGCGCCTCGCGTCCGCGCGTCACCGACCGGGCAATGATGCGGCCCAGCCCCATCTTCCTCGGCATCGTGGCGGCGTTCGGCGCGTCCGGTTGGGCGCTGTGGACCGGCGCGATGACGGCGAAGTACGCCGTGTTCCTGTTCGTCGTCGCGGGCTGGCTGCTCTCGCTGTGCCTGCACGAGTACGCGCATGCGGTGGCCGCCTACCGCAGCGGCGACCATTCGGTGGCGGCCCAGGGTTACCTCACGCTCGACCCGTTCAAGTACACGCACGCGGTGTACAGCATCCTGCTGCCGCTGCTGTTCGTGCTGCTCGGCGGCATCGGCCTGCCCGGCGGCGCGGTATTCATCGACCGGTCGGCGCTGCGCGGACGGCTGCGGGAGAGCCTGGTCTCGGCCGCCGGGCCGCTGACCAACGTCCTCTTCGCGTTCGTCACGCTGATCCCGGTGGCGGTGTTCGGCCCGACCGACCCGGAGCACATCCCGTTCTGGGCAGCGCTGAGCTTCCTGGGCTTCCTCCAGGTCACTGCCAGCATCCTCAACCTGCTGCCGGTGCCGGGTCTCGACGGGTTCGGGATCGTCGAGCCGTGGCTCGCGCGCCAGTGGGTGCACACGGCGGCCCGGATCGCCCCGTTCGGGATGCTGATCCTCATCGCGCTGCTCTGGATCCCGACGTTCAACGCGGCGTTCTTCGACCTCGTGTTCTGGTTCCTGGAGCCGTTCGGCATCCCGACCGAACTCGTCGCGCTCGGTAACGGGCTGTTCCGCTTCTGGGTCGGCTCCTGAGCCGCCATGCCCGGTACGAGCGGCGCGCGGACACGGGCAACGTATCGAGCTGAGTTACCTAAAGTTACAGGGTTATACTATTGAGTAATCGAGGCATCGGCACGATTCGGCGTCTCTGCGGGCAAAGCATGTCAATCCGGAAACGGGGCGACTAGGAGGCTGCTCATGAGCGAACGTCGAACCCGGGCGAGCGGTTCGCGGGTCCGCCCCCACCGGCCGGCCAGCCTGACCCGACTCACCGTCACGGTGGAGGACCACGACGGCTACGCGGTCGTCACCGTGGTCGGCGAGGTCGACGTCACCACCGGCTTCCGGCTCCGCGATCCGCTGCACGAGCTGGTCGACCGCAAGCTCTGGCACCACGTGGTCGACCTGCGCGGCGTGACCTTCCTCGACTCCACCGGCCTCGGCATCCTCGTCGGCGACCACAGGCGGCTGCGGGACCGCGACGGCTCACTTCAGGTGGTCTGCGCGCCGGGGCTGGTGTCACGCGTCTTCCGGCTCACCGGCGTCGACCGGATCGTGCCCGTGCGGCAGTCCGTCGAGGACGCCGTCCGGATCCTGGCTCAGCCCGACAGCGCCTGAGCCTCGCCGCCGCCGCGCCGCCCGGCCGAGACGTCCGGCACCGGCGTGTCGAACTCGCACCACACCACCTTGCCGCCGCGCAACGGACGGGCTCCCCACCGGTCCGCGAGGCGCGCCACCAGGTGCAGGCCACGGCCGCTCTCGGCCTTGAGATCCGCGGCGCGGGGGTGCGGCATGCGCGGCCCGTGGTCGAACACCTCGATCACCACGCGTCGAGCCGTACGCCGTAGCCGGAGCTGCTCGGCGGCCCCACCGTGCAGGATCGCGTTGGTGACCAGCTCGCTGACGACCAGCACGATGTCCTCGCGCTTGTGCTCGGGCACCTGCCACGTGCTGAGCACGCCGTGGCAGAACGCCCGCGCCCGCCGGGCCGGCTCGCGCCCCTCGCTCAGCGCCAGCTCGATGCTTCGAGGCAGCCGGCCACCGCCGGGGTCGCGCCGGCCGATCATGACGAGCATGGCGTCACCGCCGCCGCCGTTGAGACTCGCCAGGACGGCGTCGCAGCGCTCCTGGAGGCTCCCGGGCTCGTCGTCGAGGGCGGTGGCCAGCGTCGCCGTGGCGTCGCTGGCAGCGCTTTGCACGAGGCCGGCGGTGTACAGCGCCACCACGGTGTCCTCGTCGAGTGGCCAGACGTCCTCCGCGAAGGTGCCCCGGTGTGCGCCCAGCGGCGCGCCGCGATCGTCCATCAGCGTCGCAGGGTCGCCTGCCGGGCGGAGCAGCACCGGCGGGACGTGGCCCGCGGAGGCGTAACTCAGCGTGTTCTCAGCCGGGTCGAACACGGCGTAGCCGCAGGTGACGGACGTGCTATGCGGCTCGTCGGCGACAAGGTCGTCGAGCAGCCGGAGAACCTCCACCGGAGGCAGGTCCAAGCGCGCGTACGCACGGACCGCTGCGCGCAGCTTGTTGACCACCGTCGCGACGCCGGCGTCGTGGTCGCGGACGTCACCGATGACGATGGCGGTGCGCCCGGCGCCGAGCGGCATCACGTCATGCCAGGCACCGGCGGTGTCCGCGCCGGGGCGGCTGCGCGCGGCGACCTGGAGCTCGTCTGGCTGGTGCAGCGCGCTGCGCGGCGCACCGGACTGCAACCGCGGCGCGGTATCGATGCGCCGCTCGTTGCCGCGCAACGCCGGGGTGACGTCGGCCGCCACCACCAGCACGCCGGAGAGCCGCCGCTCACGGTCCCGTAACGGTAGGTAGACGAAGGTGAAGAAGCTACGCCGCGACCGGCCGTCGGTGGCGACGAGCGACACGGGCACGGCGCGCACGCTGTGCGGGCGTCCCGACCGGTAGACGCTCTCCAGCGCCGCGAGTGAGGCTTGGGCCGCCAACGGTGGTTCGGCGCCGCCGGAACCGGAGCCGAAGACTTCGAGGTAGGCGTCGTTGGTGTAGACGAGTTCGTGTTCGGGACCGTCGGTCACGGCGACGAGCGCCGGGACGCCGCCGAGCGCCTCGGCCACCGTCGCCCAGCTCTCCGCCTGCGCGGCGCGCGTCTGATCAGGGTCCACTAGCTGCCCCGCACCTCGGGCCCGGGCACGCCGATTACCGCACGAATCGGGTCGTCCACCCACCAAGCCACGTCCAGTCCCCCCAGTTGCGCTTACGGGCCGATCCAATGCCCACCGTTCAGAGTAGGGGTATGTGGCACTAATGGCTGCCTCGAGTGCCCGAATGGGCAGTGATCCGACCACCCGGTCGGCCCATCTCCCCTGCTGCCGTATCCGGCGAAACCGTATCGGATCCGTCCAGGCAGTACACCGCGTAGGCCTTCCGGATCACCGGCTGCGCGACGTTACGAACCCGGACGCCGCCCGGGGTGATGCCGTGCTCGGTACCGAGGTGCGCGTGGCCATGGACCGCAAGATCCGCGCCCGCGTGGTCGATCGCCTCGGCCAGCAGGTAGCTGCCGAGGAATGGGAAGATCTCCGGCGGTTCGCCGCGCAGCGTGTCGTTGACGGGCGCGTAGTGGGTCAGCGCGACCCGCTGGTCGCAGTCGAGAGCGGCGAGCGCGTCGCCGAGGCCGGCCGCGATCGCCTTGGTGTGCCGGATGAACGCCTTCATCTCCGGTTCGCCGAAGTCGCTCCCACACTTGCCCGCGAAGCCGCCGCCGAACCCCTTGACTCCAGCGATCCCGAGCCGCTCGCCGCCGAATTCCAGTACGACACCGTCGCCTTCCAGCACCGTGATGCCGTGCTCGCGCAGGAGCGCGGTGATCGCGTCCTGCCGGTCGGCGTGGTAGTCGTGGTTGCCCAGGACGGCGACGACCGGCACGGCGAGGTCCGCGAACTCGTCAGCCACCGCGTGCGCCTGGTCGAGGGTGCCGTGGCGGGTGAGGTCACCGGCGAGCAGCAGCACGTCAGCGTGGTTGGGCAGGTGCTCCAGCGCGGGCCGCAACCGGCCCCGGGCGCCGTCGTCGAGGTGGATGTCCCCCACCGCCGCGATCCGGATCACCGCAGCGTCTCCTCACCGGTCGGCTCGGTGCAGTCCGCGAGCCGCACCTCATTGTGGATGCGCAGGTCGGGCGCGTGTTCGGCGACCACCTCGGCCAAGCGATCCCGCCGCTCCTCGGTCATCACCTCGCCGCGGAGAAACACCTCGCCCGGCCGGACCGTCACCTTGATGCCCAGCTCGGCCGTGCGCGGATCCTCGGCGAGCGCCTGCTGCAACCGCATCGCGGCGTACTGCGGCGCGTCATGTTTGGCCGCGTCATGGGTCATGTTGACACCTCCCGAAGCCTCGGAGCGCCGTTCTGCGCCGCCCTGGGCACGAGGCCCAGCCGGTCACAGAGCAGCAGGAACGCCTCCGCGTACGGCGACGCGGCGGACTCGGTGCGCGCCGCCGGCCAGTCGATCTGCTCCCGCAGCGCACGGGCCAGCGGAAGCACCGTGGCGAAGTCGCAGTAGTGCTCGGCGAAGGCGAGGAGCTTGTTGACGAGCAGGTCGGTGGCCGGCAGTACCGGCATCCGCACCGAGCCGACGGGCAGTTCGTCGCTGCGGTCCAGCATGGCCTGATCGACCCGCCGCTCCGACGGGCGGAAGATGAGGTCGACCAAGCGGTCTTCGTCGTACACCTTCACGAGCCAATCCTCCGGCGGATCGACCGCGCGGAACCCACGTTCCGTCAGCACGTGCAGTGCGCGGTCGACGTCGCTCTCGCGGATCATAACGTCAACGTCGTGCTCCGACGGAGGCCCGCCCCGGGCGTACACGCCATAGCTGCCGCCCACCGCGAACGGCACGCCGGCCTCCTTGAATGCCACGGCGACGGTCTTGAGTGTCTCCAGTAGCGCGTCGCTGGTGGCGTTCAGCGCGGTCATCGCGCCGACCGTCCGGCGCCGGCATGCGTGAACCGGGGCAGGACGTGCTCGGCGTAGAAGTCGAAGAAACCGCGCTGGTCCGGTCCGATCTGGGAGACGTACACCTCGTCGAAGCCGGCGTCGGCGTAGGCGCGGATGCGGTCGATGTGGCGGTCAGGGTCCGGTCCGCACACTGCGGTCTGTGCCGCCTGGTCCTCCGTGACGAGCTGGGACACCTGCTCGAAGTGCTCCGGGGTCGGCAGGATCTGCGACAGCTCGCCGGGGACGGCGTGGTTGGGCCAGAGCCGGTGGACGGTGCGGCGCGCGCTGGCCTCGTCCGGCGCCCAGCAGGCCTTCATCCCGCCCTGCGCCGGCTTGCCGCCGCCGTTGTCACGGAACGCGCGGACGAGGTCGGCGTCGGGGCCGGTACTGATGAAGCCGTCGCCGAGCACGAACCGGGCCTGCTGGACCAGCTCTTTCGGGGTGAACTCCTCGCTGGACAGGAAGTAGCCCAGGCTGACCATCTACCTCACCTCAGACGTCGAGTGTCGGCTCGATACCAGGTATTTCCCGTCCGTCCTGGGGCAAACATCCGGTTAGCCATCGGCCGCTAGCACCCCACCGCCATGGCGGCGGAGGCCGGCCTAGGCACTGGGCAGCTTCGGACGCCTTGTCGCCAGCAGCGGAGCGAACAGATCGCCGTGCTCCTTGATCCGGGCGAGAACGTCGTCGGTGGTGAACCGCAGCGGCTCGCCGGATTCGACCTCGTCCCAGGTGATCGGGGTGGAGACGGTCGGGGACTGGCGGGCGCGCACCGAGTACGGGGCCACGGTGGTCTTCGCGGCGTTGTTCTGGCTCCAGTCGATCAGCACCTTGCCGGGCCGCAGCGACCGCAGCATCCGGGACACGATCAGCTCCGGTTCGCGCCGTTCGAGCCGCTGCGCCAGCTCCTTCGCGTATGCCGAGGTCGCGTCGTCGGGGGTCTCCTTGATCGGCGCGTAGAGCTGCATCCCCTTCGAGCCGGACGTCTTCGGGTACGCGGTGAGCCCGTCGGCGGCCAGCTCGTCGCGGATCAGCTGCGCGACGTGGCAGCACTCGACGATCGTCGCCGGCGGGCCCGGATCCAGGTCGACGACGAGCAGGTCGGCGCCGTGGACCTTGCCGCGCGGTCCGACCTTCCACTGCGGAATGTGCAGCTCGATAGCCGCCAGGTTCGCCAGCCACACCAGCGTCGGCAGGTCGTCGACCACCACGTAGTCGATCTCGTCGCGCCCCATCGTGCTGCCGGGGACGGGCAGCCGCACGGTCCGCACCCACTCCGGCGTGCCGTTGGGCGCGTTCTTGGCGAAGAAGCCCTTGCTCTCCACCCCGTTCGGGTACCGCTTGAGCGACACCGGACGGTCCTTCAGGTGCGGCAGGATCGTGTCCGCCACCTTCGCGTAGTAGTCGATCAGCTCTCCCTTGGTGAAGCCCGACTCGGGATAGAGCACCTTCTGCAGGTTCGACAGCGCCAACCTCCGGCCACCCACCTCGACCGTGGTCGAAGAGCTCACACGCCCACCTCCTTCACGGATATGTTTGTCTGCCCGCATCACCAGGGGAATACTCCGAGTATGCGCAGCATCTGGAAGGGCGCGGTGTCTTTCGGGCTGGTCACCATCCCGATCAAGCTGTACTCCGCGACCGAGGAGCACGACGTCCCGCTGCATCAGGTCCACGTCAAGGATGGCGGCCGGATCCGGTACCGGCGGGTTTGCGAGGCCGAGGGCGTCGAGGTGGCCTACAGCGAGATCGCCCGGGGCTACGAACTGCCCGACGGCGAGACCGTCGTGCTCAGCAGCGAGGAGCTGGCCGCCCTTCCGATCGCCAGCAGCCGCACGATCGACGTGATGCGCTTCGTGCCGAGCGACCAGATCGACCCCGTCTACTTCAGCAAGAGCTACTACCTCCAGGCGGACGGGCCGGGCAAGAAGCCGTACGTCCTGCTGCGCCAGGCGCTCACCGAGGCGGGGACGTACGCGCTGGTCAAGGTGGCGCTGCGGCAGCGCGAATCGCTGGCGGTGCTGCGCGCCGTCGACGACGTGCTCGTGCTCCAGACCATGCTGTGGCCGGACGAGATCCGCGACGCCGCCGGTCTCGCGCCTGAGGAGGACATCGAGATCCGCCCGCAGGAACTGAGCATGGCGGCGTCCTACATCGACACGCTCACCGGTGACTTCGAGCCGGAGGAGTTCAACGACGAGTACGCCACGGCACTGCGCGAGCTGGTGGAGGCCAAGGTCGCCGGCCGCGAGGTCACCCAGCCGCCCGAGCCGGGTGAGCGCGGCGCCGAGGTGATCGACCTGATGGCCGCCCTGGAGGCGAGCGTCGCCGAGGCGAAGAAGGCCCGCGGCGGTGAGCCTGTGCGGAAGGCCCCAGCGAAGAAGGCCGCGCCGGCCGAGAAGGCCGCGCCCAAGGCCGCCGCGAAGAAGGCACCGGCCAAGAAGGCGCCCGCCGCGGCGAAGAAGACCGCCACCGCCGAGAAGGCGGCCACCAAGACGGCCGCGAAGAAGGCCGCCCCGCGCAAGAAGGCCGCAGCCAAGAAGACGGCCTGATGCCGGCTCAGTTGCCCGTCGTCGAGCCCTGGATCGCGGCCAGGCGGGAGAGGCTGGCGTGTGCGGCGGCCACCACGTTCTGCGCCGTGATGCCTAGCTGCTCGTAGATCACGTGGTACGGCGCCGACGCCCCGAACCGCTCGACGCTCACGCACTCCCCCGCCTCCCCGACGAGCTTGTGCCAGCTCATCGAGACCCCGGCCTCGACCGAGACCCGGGCCCGGATCTCCGGCGGAAGCACCCGCTGCCGGTACGACGGCTCCTGGGCGTTGAACCACTCGTGGCAGGGCAACGAGACGACCCGGGTCGCCCGCCCCTCGTCCTCGAGCAGCTGCCGGGCCTCGAGCGCGATCGCCACCTCGCTGCCGGTGGCCATGATCAGCACCTCGGGTTGGCCGTTGCTGGCGTCGGCGAGGATGTAGCCGCCCCGGGCAACCTCCGACGCCGGCGCGTAGATCGACCGGTCCAGCACCGGCACGTTCTGCCGGGTGAGGCAGAGGGCGGTGGGGCGGTCGGTGTGCTCCAGCGCCATCCGCCATGCCACCGCGGTCTCGTTGGCGTCGGCGGGGCGCACCACATCCAGCCCCGGGATCGCGCGCAGTGCGGTGAGGTGCTCGACCGGCTGGTGGGTGGGGCCGTCCTCGCCGAGTCCGATCGAGTCGTGGGTCCACACATAGATCGCCGGCGCCTGCATCAGCGCCGCGAGCCGCACGGCGGGGCGCATGTAGTCGGAGAAGATCAGGAACGTGCCGCCGTAGGGCCGGGTGCCGCCGTGCAGCACGATGCCGTTGAGCGTCGCGCCCATCGCGTGTTCCCGGACGCCGAAGTGCAGTACCCGGCCGTCCGGCTTCTCCGGCAGGAAGTCGGGTTCGCCGGGCAGGGTCGTGAGGTTCGACTCGGCGAGGTCGGCCGAGCCGCCCCACAGCTCCGGCAGCACCGGCGCCAGCGCGGCCAGCACCTCGCCGGACGCCTTCCGGGTGGCCATCCCCTTCTCGCTCGGCTCGAACGTCGGCAGCGCCTCGGTCCACCCGTCCGGGAGCCGGCGCTCGCTCAGCCGCTGGAACAGCGCGGCCTGCTCGGGGCAGGCTTTCGCCCAGTCCTGGAACCGCTTGTTCCACTCCTCGTGCGCGGCGCGGCCCCGGTCGGCCACCCGGCGGGCGTGCGCGAGCAGGTCATCCGGCATCGCGAACGACGCGTTGGGATCCAGCCCGAGGATCTCCTTGGTCGCCGCCACTTCCTCCTCGCCGAGCGCGGCGCCGTGCGCCTTGCCGGTGTTGCGCAGGTTCGGCGCCGGATAGCCGATGATGGAGCGCATGCCGATGATCGACGGGCGGCCGGTCTCCTCCTGCGCGGCCCGCAGTGCGGTGCGCAGCGCGTTGACGTCCTCGGAGTCCTCGACCCGCTGGGTGTGCCAGCCGTAGGCGGCGTAACGGCCCAGCACGTCCTCGGAGAACGCCACGGTGGTGTCGCCCTCGATCGAGATGTGGTTGTCGTCGTAGACCATCACGATGGTGCCGAGCCGCAGGTGCCCGGCGAGCGAGGCGGCCTCGGCCTGCACGCCCTCCTGCATGTCGCCGTCGGAGGCGATCACCCAGATCGTGTGATCGAAGACGCTCTCCCCGGGCGCGGCGTCGGGGTCGAACAGGTACCGCTCGCGCCGGGCGGCCATCGCCATCCCGACCGCGTTGCCGACGCCCTGCCCGAGCGGCCCGGTGGTGGTCTCGACGCCCACCGTGTGACCGTGCTCGGGGTGGCCCGGGGTCAGCGACCCCCACTGCCGGTAGGCGCGCAGGTCATCCAGGCTCAGGCCATACCCGGAGAGGTAGAGCTGGATGTAGAGGGTCAGGCTGGAGTGCCCGGCGGAGAGCACGAACCGGTCCCGCCCGGGCCAGGCCGGGTCGGTCGGATCGTGCCGGAGGAACTCTTGGAACAGCAGGTAGGCGACGGGAGCCAGGCTCATCGCGGTGCCAGGGTGGCCGTTGCCGGCCTGTTGCACGGCATCCATGGCCACCGCGCGGATGTGGTCGACGATCCGGGGGTCCGCCTCGTCGCGCCAGCCGCGAACGGCCGTCTGCCTCTCGCTCACCGCTGTCCTCCTGAATCGTCCGGATCGTGGAGCTGCCCTTCGGGGCGCCCCCAAACTCGCTGCCAGAGCTGGATCATCGGGATGCCGAACCAGAACACGAGGAACCACAGCGCCGAGCCGGCGGTGATCACCACGGCCGGCGCCCGGTCCAGCACCACGTCAGTGATGAACAGGATCGAACTGGTCATCGCGAGCATGAGGAACGCCAGACCGCCGAGGGCGAGCCAGTTCGCGGCGGAGACCAGCTGCGGTCGCATCCGTTGCCGGAACGTGATCCGGTGATATCCGACCGGCGCGATCAGCAGCCCGGTCGCCGCGGCGGTGAGCATCAACGTCAGTATGTACAGGTCGCGCTGGAACGCGCTGATCTCCGTGAAGCGCTGGCTGAACGCGAGGGTGAGCAGGAACGCGAACAGGATCTGCACACCGGTCTGCGCCACCCGCAGCTCCTGCAGGATCTCGCTGAAGTTGCGGTCCAGGCGCTGCAGCTCGCTCTCACCGCGCTCCTCGCTGTTCCAGGCGTCGTGCGCAGCGCTCGTTTCGGCAACCATCCCGCGAACGTTCCCTATCGCCGTGACCGGCAAACCGTCCACCGTCACCGGCGCCGCCGCACCAGCCACACCGCCACCAGTCCGGTGACTCCGAGCGCGACGAGCGCGGCAGCGCCGGGGTGAGCCTTCACGGTCTCGCGGACCCGGCTCGCCTCCCGTGCGGCCACCCGGCGCGGATCGACCCGTTCCACCAGGGCGTCCACGTCCTCGCCGAGACGCTCGCGGGTGTGCAGGATCTCCCGCTCTAGCCGTTGCGCTTCCGAAGCCATCGGACGTCCTCCTTCACGGTCTCGATCGTCTGCGTCGGGGCCGGGTGGAGGCTGCGCATCCGGGCACGTCCCACCAGGGCCAGCACGCCAGCGGCGACGGCCCACACGGCGGCGACGATCAACGCCGCCCAGCCCAGGGGGACAGCAGCGCCGAGTGCGAACATCGCGGCCAGCGAGGCGAACACGACGGCGAGCCAGCCCGCGAGCGCGGCGCCGCCGAACGCGCCACCGGCCTGACCGGCTTTGGCGATCTCCGCTCTGGTCTCGACCTTGGCCAGCTCCAGTTCCTGGCGGACCAGGGTGGAGACGTCCCGCGCGACATCGCCGACCAGCTCGGCCACCGGCACGGTACTGCCGTCCGGTCGGGTCTTCGGTTCAGCCATCGTGCGCTCCCCGAGGTGTTGGGCGATGGGTGACCCCGATTGACTACCCGGGTCCGCTCCACCCCAACCTCAGCGCCCGACGACGATCAGGACGCGCCGGGACCGTCGACCAGTTCGTCCACGAAACGCAGGATCAGGTCGTCGCCGTCGTCGAAGACATCCTCGTCGTCGTCCAGGTCGACGCTGTGCCGGAAGAGGGGGATCACCGGCGCCAGCGGCTGCTCGTCGTCGTCCTGTCGCTGCGGCTGCATCACCATCGTGACCTCGCACCTCGTCGCATCGGCTTCCGTCCGGGGCACCGGACCGTCACCCGGTAGTACGGCTCGACCGCCCGCACGGCTCAGCCTGGCCCGCACACAGGCGCCCGGGAACTGACACACGCAGGCCGTACCGTCACCCCGACCACCGGCGCCGAGCAGGAGGGGCCCTACGGCATGGACACTGAGCTGGAGCCGCCCATGTCGACGTTCGCGCACCCGCTGGCGTACGTCCGTTCGGTGCGCGGCTGGTCCGCCGCAGATCTGCTCGACCTCCTCGCCGAGCACGCCGGCGCGCAGCTGGACGGCCGGCTCGGCGCTACCGACCGCAACAAGGTGCACCGCTGGGAGAAGCGCGGCGTGGTGCCCGAGTTGCCCCTCCAGCACGCCCTGGCGCACCTGCTGGACGTGCCCGTTGACCGGATCGCGCGGCATCCGTGGCCGCGCTGGCTGCCGGCGTTCGGCGGGCTCCGCCCGCTGGACGGCTGGTCGCCGGGCAGCGCGCTCGGGGCCCTCGACGATGTACTCGTCGCCGACGCCGCCGATCCGCGCGCCTACCTGTGCATCACCGGTGCGCCGCTGCGCGCGCTGGGCACCGGCTGGCTGGACGCCCGTCCGACGCACGTCACCGCCGTAGCACGCGGTCCGCTGCGAGTCGAGGAGGAGACCATCGGCCGTATCGAGCGCCACGCCGACGTACTGCGCACCCTCGACCAGCGCCTCGCCGGGCCTACCGTCGCGGCGGCCGTCTACGCCCAGCTCAGGCTCGTTGCTGCGCTGCTCGCCGAGGGGTCGTTCACCGCGCGGGTCGCCCGGCGCCTCTTCCTGGCCGTCGCCGACCTCGCGCACCTCGCCGGTTGGGCGGCCGTCGACGCCGGACGGCATTTCGCCGCCCAGCGCTACCACCGCGCGGCCCTGTACGCAGCGCACGCGGCCGGCGGCCGCACCCTCGGCGGCTACCTGCTGATCTGCCTCGCCTACCAGGCCATCCACCACGGCGAGCCCGGCGACGCGCTCCGCCTCGCGGAGAGCGCCGTCCACGGGGTGCGGGGTGCGCCGTCCGCCCGAGCCCGTGGGCTCCTCGGCGGGCACCTCGCCGTAATCCGCGCCGCCACGGGCCGCCTCCCGGCGGGCGGCGTTCCCGAGCCCCAGGATCTCCTCCCCGGACCGCACGACCCGCCGTGGGCGCGCTGGTTCGACATCCCGACGTTCACCGCTCGGCGGTACCTGCTGGTGGACGACGGCGACCGGCCGCTGACCGAGCCCGTCGTAGGACGGCTCGCCGCCGCCGAGCCCGCGCCGCCTTTAGGCCGTCACCGGCGGCTCCACCAGCTAGCCGAACGTCTGGCCACCGGCACTGCCTCGCTCCGGGCCATCCGCGACAGCCTCGACGAGCTACTCCCGCCGGCCGCGTGACCCGTCAGGACTGCTGCCGCAGCATCCGCAGGACCGCCGTCTCGACCCGTCCCTGGGTGGCGAGCTGTCCACCTTCGACGCCGCCGGGTGAAGCCGGGCCCGGTGACGTCACTGCGCCTCAGCCGCGGCATGGCGCCCCTCGCCCCGGACCGAGTCGTACGTCCGGGCGACGTCCGTGGCGACCCGGCTCCACGAGTACCGCGCGCGCGCCCGATCCGCCCCGGCCATGCCCATCGAGTCCCGGAGCACCGGATCGGCGAGTAGCCGGGTCACGGCGTGTGCGAGAGCCAGCGGCTGGTGCGGCGGGACGAGCAGCCCGGTCACCTCGTCGACGATGGTGTCGGTCAGGCCGCCGACAGCGGTGCCCACCACCGGCACGCCGCACGCCATTGCCTCCAGCGGCACCAGCCCGAACGGCTCGTACCACGGGGCGCAGGCGACGACGTCCGCCGAGCGCAGCAGGTCCGGCATATGCTCCCGGCTCACCGCCCCGAGCAGCCGGACCCGGTCCCGGACCTGGAGACGTTTCGCCAACGCCAGCAGCCGCCTGGCCTCAGAGTCACGGTTGAGGGCGTCCGCCGGCGGGCCGCCCGCGATCACCAGCTCCGCGTCCGGGATCCCCCGCAGTGCTCGGATCAGCTGGTCGAACCCCTTACGCGCGATCAGGCGGCCGGCCGCCACGATGCGCGGCCGGTCGCGTGCCTTGATGCCCGCGTCCGGATGGAAGCTGTGGAGATCGACGCCGCTCGGGATGACCGCGACCGCCGTCCGCGGCACGCCCATCCGCACCAGCTCGTACGCCTGCTCGGTGCAGGTCGCGAGCGTGCGCGCCACCGACCGCCCGATCGCCTGCTCGGCGCGCTCACGCCCGGGCGGGTGCTCAGGGCGGCCCGGTTGGTGGCGCTGCTCGACGACGCCGAGAGCGTGGAACGTCTGCACCACCGGCACGTCGAGTTCCCGGGTCGCGCCGAGCGACGCCATCCCCGACATCCAGAAATGCGCGTGCACAACGTCCGGAAGATCCCTCGACCACCGCTCGGCGAGCTGGCCGGTGAGCTCCGGCAGGTACGGCACCAGCCCGTCACGTTCGATCGGCTGCGCCGGCCCTGTCGGCAGGTACACGACGTCGTATCCGCTGCTGGAGCGCACGTGGTCG
>Ga0184623_10000258_pt1 | contig 22556 bp, 23 predicted proteins | sample PLM1_100_b1_FD_133138 | JGI IMG/M metagenome (GOLD analysis project Ga0184623, IMG submission 133138) | Groundwater sediment microbial communities from an aquifer in East River, Colorado, USA - PLM1_100_b1 | ecosystem: Environmental > Terrestrial > Soil > Riparian zone | place: USA: East River... | reverse complement strand
TGTTGGCTCACTGCCGTGAGCTTGGGGTCTTGTCATGGGAACGCGGTTTGAAGCGTCGGGCGCCTGCAAGCCAATCCGCGTGAACCTGGGCGGCGTACCGCCGCCGCGCTGTGTCGCTTACCTCGTCAAGGTGCAACCGAGTTGCGCATGGCCACTGCTGATTGCAGGCACGACATCGCGGCGGCCGCGTGGCCGTCGCGCAGTGGGCCATCCGCAGGCGTTCAGACGACACGATGCAGTCGGTGTCTTCGCTGAGCACGAACGTCGATAGGGCCACGCCGTCAGCGGTGCGCAGCATCAGTCGCATGTTCAACCGTCCTCACAGTGGGAATCGGCTCAGTCGGCCGCGAGATCAGGTCCGACTGCCTGCCGGTCATAACCGCTGAGTCCAGGAATGCATCGGCGAACCGGTTCGACCAACATGGCCAAGCCAACTGACATCGACCGCAACGGCCGGCCGCGTCGGCCGGCGTATGTGCCCGCCAGTACATGGCCGCAACCATCCAGCCGATCTGTAGCTCGACTCCCGCTGGCGGCTCCAACGCCGGCAGCAAGAGGCTGTCGTGCCCGGTCGTCACGACGGGCAGTCACCTCCTCCGTCATCGTTGGTCTGTTCTTCGGTAAGTAGCCGCTGGCGGCGGCGTATCTCCAGGCAACCGGCGGGCACGGTGGTCTGCGATCGCTGCGGTGACCACCGTGCCGCGCCCTTCCTGCCACCGCGGCCCATGCACAACGGCAGCAGGGGTCCATTTCGGAACGAAGCCGCGGGTGGAACGGGTTTAGTTGTCAAAGAACCAGCCTCGGACTAGGCGCGGGTGGTCGGGCTCTCACGATGGAAGACAGTCGATGGACCGGGAGGGAACGTCGACAACGTGTCGCACGTCCCGCCGAAGGCAACGTAGGAGCAGAGAAAGATCGCCCGCCAGGAACTTGCAGAAACTTGCGGATTGACCCGTATCGCCCAGCGCACGAGAATGTGACCCCTGCAAGTCTCTGAAAAGTCCTATGAGGGGGCGGAACGTGGAACTTACTTTCGTGGCCAAGGATCCTGGTTCGGAGCCCAGCGGGTCGCCGACCCTCTACCGCACCGACCGTCAGTCCTGGGTGGTGCAGGGCTGGGTAGTCACCGACCCGGACGCGCTAGCGGGCATGGACATCCCGGAAGGCGAGACATGCGTGGAGATCCCGGATCGGCTGGTCCCGTTCTTCCAGCAACCTCGGTGATGCGCCCTGCTACCTACGACGAGCTCAACGAGCTGTGCAGGGGCATCAAGAAGTCGTTCGTGCACCTGGAGACCCGAGATGCCTACGGCACTGAGGTCGAACTGCCGCACATGGCGAAGTGGCGTGGCGGTGAGCCCGACGACTACGCGTGGCTGGGCTGGTGGCTGGAGATGCTGCGCGGCCACAATGCTGCCGGCCGGACGTGCCGCCGCGCACGGGTCGTGTCCACGCCCCTGAGCGATTATCAGCGGTGGACGACCAGCCACGTGGAGCTGTTCATCGACGCTGGAGAGGACATCCGTTACGTCCCCCGTCCTCGGCTATCCACCGTCGCGCTGCCCGGCAGCGGAGACTTCTACGTCTTCGACGACGAGCTGGCCCTGTTCCTGCACTACGCAGGCAACGGCACCAACGCGTCGTTCGAGATCACGGATGACCCGCAGATCGTGCGGACCTGCCGAGAAGCGTTCCAGGCCGTGTGGGATCTCGCGCCGTCGTTTCGTGAACACCGACCCGAGTAGCTCGGTTGCCCAGGCGCGCAAGGAGCTGGGCGCCCGGCTGCGACAGCTGCGCAAGTCGGCAGGGCTGACAGGTCAAGCACTGGCCGACGCAACAGGCCAGCACTTCACCCGGGTCAGCCGCATCGAGAACGGCGCCCAACCGCCGACCGAGCGAAACATCCGCGAGTGGTGCACCGCGTGCGGTGCCGAGGATCAGATCCCCGATCTGGTCGCCACCGCGCAGTCCGTCGAGTCGGCATACCTTGAGTGGGCGCGGCAATCACGAGCAGGAATGAGGCGCCTCGGCGACCTGCACTCGATCGCGACCTACCAGCGCACCAAGACGTTCCGCATCCATGAACCGATCGTGATGCCCGGCATCTTCCAAACTGAGGCGTACATCCGGCAGATGCTCTCGTTCTGGTACCAATTCCTCAACGCTCCCGACGACGCCGACGCCACCGTGGCCATGAAGGCAGAACGGACAGCCGTTGCCCTTGCCCCCACGAAACGTGTCGTTGTGGTCCTCGGCGAACAGGCTCTACGCACGCGCCGCGGCACACCGTCTGATCACGCCGACCAGCTGACCCACCTGCTGTCGCTCATGCGCCTTCCGTCCATCTCAGTCGGCATCATCCCGGCTGACGTTCAACGGCGTGCTATCGCCACGATCGGCTTCTGGATCTTCGACAACAACGCCGTCGCACTGGAGACCCCCACCGCGGCGATCAAGGTGACCCGCCCGCAAGAGATCGCGCGCTACGCGGCGATGTTCGATCAACTGCAACGCGAGGCCAACTACGGCCACGACGCGCGAAAGCTGGTAGCCCAGGTGCTGGCGGCTCTATGAGTGGTTCTGACGGACGAACTCCGGAAGGTTGCTCCCGTAACGCACCGCGAACAGTGCCCCTAACGCACGAGGTTTGAGGCGAAGGTGCAGGCCCTGCTGGACGCCGGCTACGCCTGCACGGGCACCGCGTCCGACGCGATCTGCGTGGCGGCGCGCGTGGACGGTCCCGCCGCCGCTTTCGGCGGACCGCGGTCGCTCTGGGGCGCCCGATTGGCGCGGGCTGTCCACGCGGCGGTGCTCGCCGGCTTGCGGCATCCCGACGGTTGGCACGGTTACGCTGACAAACTGTGACGACGGCGACGCGCATCTACCTCGCCCGGCTGGCCGGGGTCGTCGTCCTCGACCCCAACGGGGACCATCTCGGCCGTGTCCGCGACGCGGTGCTGCGCCTGCGCACCGGTGACCAGCCGCCCCGCGTCACCGGCCTGATCGTGGAGATCCAGGCCCGCCGCCGTATCTTCGTCCCGCTCGGGCGGATCAGCGCCTTCGATACGGACGCCGTCCTGCTGAACACCGCCACCGTCAGCCTCAAGCGCTTCGAGCAGCGGGCCGGCGAACTGCTCGCGCTCGGCGACCTGCTCGACCGGCGCGTCACGATCGTGGAGAGCGGTAAGCAGGCGGTGCTGGTCGACGCGGCCATGGAGCGGTCACGCACCAGCGAGTGGTTGATCGCCAAGGTCGCCGTCCGCGAGATCACCGGCCGGCTGGCCCGCCGCGGCCACCTGCACCAGCTCGACTGGGAGGAGGTGCGCGGCGCCATCGACGAGCAGCACCGGCAGGGCGCCGCCAACCTGCTCGCCGTGTTCGAGCAGCTCCGCGCCGCCGACCTCGCCAACGTCATGCAGGACCTCTCCGGCAAGCGCCGCGCCGAGGTTGCCGCCGCGCTCCCCGACGCCCGCCTGGCCGACGTCCTCGAAGAGCTGCCCGAGGACGACCAGGTCGAGATCCTCAGCTCGCTGGAGTCCGAGCGGGCGGCCGACGTCCTGGAGGCGATGAACCCGGACGACGCCGCAGACCTCCTCGGCGAGTTGCCCGAGCACGAGCAGGAGCGCCTTCTCGGGCTGATGGAGCCGAACGAGGCTGACCCCGTGCGGCGGCTCCTCGACTACTCCGAGGACACCGCCGGCGGGCTCATGACCACCGAGCCGGTGATCCTGCCGCCCGACGCCACCGTGGCACAGGCCCTCGCCAAGGTGCGCGACCCCGACATCATCCCTGCCCTCGCCGCGCAGGTGTACGTGTGCCGCTCGCCGACGGCCACCCCGACCGGCCGGTTCCTCGGCGTCGCGCACATCCAGCGGCTGCTGCGCGAACCGCCAGGCGAGCTGGTGAGCGCGGTGCTCGACACCGACATCGACCCGCTCGACGCCGACACGCCGATGGCTGATCTCACCCGGATCCTCGCCACGTACAACCTGGTGGCCGTGCCGATCGTGGACGAGAACGACCGGCTGATCGGCGCGGTCACCGTCGACGACGTCCTCGACCACCTGCTGCCCCCCGACTGGCGGGACAAAGACAATGTCTGACCTGCTCCGCCCCGGCCGGCTCGACCAGCCCCGCCGCCATCGCCAGCGGCTACCCCGGCCCGACGCGGACGCGATCGGCCGGCTCGCCGAGCGGGTCGCCCGCTTCATCGGCACCGGACGTTTCCTCATGTACCAGACGGTCCTGGTGGCGGTCTGGATCACGCTCAACGTCTTCGCTGTCCGGTTCCGCTGGGACCCGTACCCGTTCATCCTGCTCAACCTGGCGTTCTCCACCCAGGCCGCGTACGCGGCGCCGCTGATCCTGCTCGCGCAGAACCGGCAGGCCGACCGCGACCGCGTCTCGCTCGAGGAGGACCGCCAGCGCGCGCAGGCCGCCAAGGCCGACACCGAGTACCTGGCCCGCGAACTGGCGGCGCTCCGGCACGCGATCGGCGAGGTCGCCACCCGTGAGTACGTGCGGTCAGAGCTGAATCGGCTCGTCGAGGAGATCCGCGCCAGCAAGGACGAGACGACCTTCCGCAGCTGACGCCCCGCTCCTTTGAGGACAAAACGGACTTGCGGGGAAAACGTGGCTACGCGCGCACGGAAGTCCCGCAAGTCCGTTTCGGCGAGCAGTGGGGGTGCGCGGTCAGCCGGCGACGCGGCGAGGTGGGGGCTGGCGACGCTCGCTCTGGTCGGGCACGTCGGGCATCCGGTGGGCGTTGGCGATCCGGCGAAGCACGGTGCCGAGGACAGCCAGCTCCTCGGGGCGGATCAGGCTGGTCATGTGCTCGTGGACCCCGCGCAGGTGCACGGGCGCCGCGTCGCGCAGCCGCCCGAAACCGGCGGCGGTGAGGACGCAGTACGTGCCACGGGCGTCGTCCGGGCACGGCTGGCGCTCGACCAGGCCCCCCTTCACGAGCCGGTCGACGAGCCGGGTGAGCCCGGACCGCGACAGCAGGACGCGCTCGGCAAGTTCGGTCATCCGCAGCCGACGGCCGGGCGCCTCGACAAGCTGCACGAGCACGTCGTACCAGGTCAGCGGCAGGATCTTCTCGTCTGCCAGCTCGTCCTCCAGCGCACGGGTCACCGCGGCGTGGGCGCGGAGGAAGTCGCGCCACACCGTGAGCTCGGCTCGGGTGGGGCCGATCGGAGGGTGGGAACGGTCATTCACTACGTGCAGGGTACTGAGTACGGCACGTCACAGCGAGCCGCCTACGGCGGCGCCGTCGGCCCCGCCGTAGCATGGAGGCCATGCCCCACCCCACCGCCGAGGCCATCCGTACCGCGTTGAGCAAGGTGAACGACCCGGAGATCCGGCGTCCGATCACCGACCTCGACATGGTGGGTGAGATCCAGATCACGCCCGACGGCGAAGTCACCGTCGGCATCTTCCTCACCGTCGCCGGCTGCCCGATGAAAGAAACGCTCACTCGCGACGTCACCGCCGCAGTCCAGGCGGTACCCGGCGTCGCCGCAGTGCGCGTCAACCTCGGTGTGATGAGCGCCGCGCAGCGCAAGACGCTCCAGACCGCGCTGCGCGGTGACGCGGCGGAGCCGGTCATCCCGTTCGCCCAGCCCGGTTCGTTGACGCGCGTATACGCCGTCGCCTCCGGCAAGGGTGGCGTCGGCAAGTCCAGCGTGACCGTGAACCTCGCGGTGGCGCTGGCCGACCGCGGCCTGTCAGTCGGTGTGCTCGACGCGGACATCTACGGCTTCTCGATCCCCCGGATGCTCGGCGTCCACGGCAAACCCACCCAGGTCGAGCAGATGATCATGCCGCCGCAGGCCCTCGGGGTGAAGGTCATCTCGATCGGCATGTTCACCCCCGGCAACACCGCCGTGGTGTGGCGCGGCCCGATGCTCCACCGCGCGCTCCAGCAGTTCCTCGCCGACGTGTTCTGGGGCGACCTGGACATCCTGCTCATGGACCTGCCCCCCGGCACCGGCGACATCGCCATCTCGGTGGCGCAGCTCGTGCCCAGCGCGGAGATTCTCGTGGTCACGACGCCGCAGCAGGCCGCGGCCGAGGTCGCTGAGCGGGCCGGCTCGATCGCACTCCAGACGCATCAGCAGGTCGTCGGCGTCGTCGAGAACATGTCCTGGCTGGAGCTGCCGGGCGGCGAGCGTATGGAGGTGTTCGGTTCGGGCGGCGGTCAAGCTGTCGCGGACGGACTCAGCCAGTCGCTCGGCGCGCGGGTGCCACTGCTCGGCCAGGTACCGCTCGACCCGCAGCTGCGCGAAGGTGGCGACGCGGGCGTGCCGCTCGTGCTCAGCGCGCCCGATTCTCCGGCAGCGAAGTCGCTGCGGGCCGTAGCCGAGAAGCTCGCCGTGCGCCAGCGTGGCCTCGCCGGCCGTTCCTTGGGCCTGACCCCGGCCTAGCGCCGCGCGCGGTCAGGTGGCCTCGGAGTCGTAGCGGACCGGCTTGGTGGCCGGCGGGTCCACATCAGGACGGTCGAGCGGGGTCGAGGCGTGCGCGTCGGCCACCTCATCCACGTGCTTGATCTCTTCGAAGTCCCGCATGGCTTCGCGCAGCGGCCGCTTGAGCGCCTCCTCGTCCTCCTCGGAGAGCAGGTGCTTGCGGACGAACGCCTTCGGGTTGAGATCCTCCAGCTCGATGTCCGTCCCCAGCTCCTCACGCAGCTCGCTGGTGGCGTTCCGGGCCATCGTGCGGACCGTCCGGAGGAAACGCGCGGCATCGGCGATCACCTTCGGCAGTCGCTCGGGTCCGAGGATGAACAAGCCCAGGAGCGCCAGCATGGCGATCTCCCACCAGCCCAGGTTTTCGAACACCGGTACTCCTCGCGTTCTGCGGCGCGTTCCATGCCCAGCCTACGGCGCGACCGCGGCGGCCCACCTCTCGATGGTCTAGTTCACTGTCTTGCCGCCCAGGGTGATCGTGGTGGTATTCGGCCGGCCACCGCGCAGGTACACGACGGTTGCCTTGGTCCCCGGGGTGAGCTTGCGGATCAGCGCGATGAGGTCGACCGCGTCGCCGATCACCCGATTGTTGAGCCGGATGATCACGTCGCCGGACTGCAGGCCAGCGGCCTTCGCCGGCCCGTCCGGAACCTGTGTGACCCGGACGCCGCCGGACGCGAGCTTCGTGTCCCGGTCGAGGTCGGCGCCGATGACCGTGGTCGTGGCCCGCCCGCTGCCAATCAACTGCTCGGCCGTGCGCTTCGCCATGTTCATCGGGATCGCGAAGCCGAGGCCGATGCTGCCGGCCTTGCCCGTTTCGCCGGGGATCGTGGCGATCGCACTGTCGATACCGATGACCCGCCCGTCGCCATCCACCAGCGGACCGCCGGAGTTGCCCGGGTTGATCGCGGCGTCGGTCTGGATCGCGGCCATGTACGCCTCTTCGCCGCCCTCGCGGCCACCGGTCTTCACCGGACGTTCCAGGGCGCTGACGATGCCCGTCGTGACCGTGCCGTTGAGCCCGAGCGGCGAACCGAAAGCGATCACCGGGTCGCCGACGGCCACCTTGTCCGAGTCGGCGAACTGCACGGCCGGCAGGTTGTTCTTGTTGACCTTGATGACGGCGACGTCGGAACCGGGGTCGCGGCCGATGATCCGGGCCGGCTGGGTCGAGCCGTCGTGGAACACGACCGTGAGCGAGCCACCGCGTTCGGCCGGCTCGGCGACGTGGTTGTTCGTGAGGATGTAGCCGTCCTTGGAGATGATGAAGCCAGAGCCGTTGCCGGCGCCCGTGGCCGACCGGATGTCGATGGTCACCACGCTCGGCTGCACCCGCTGCGCGATGCCGGCGACCGATCCGGGTGGGCGGCGGGCCAGGGTGGGCGTGCCGCTGGCGGACGAGCCGAGCGACACCGACGGGCCAACCGTCCGCGCCGCCACCACGTATCCCAGCGCGCCGCCGAGGAGACCGGCCAGCATCGCCGCGAACAGCGCCACCGCGACGATCTGGCCGAGGCCCCGGGGCGTTCCCCGCGGCGTGGGGAGCCGGATCGGCAGCATCGGCGGAGGCGGCGGGGGCAGCGGCGGGGCCATCCAGGCGGGCGCCGAGTCGGGGTCGCGCCAGGGATCGCGCTGCGCGTCGCTCGCCCACCAGGTTTCTCCGGCTGGCGGGGTGGCGCTGGCTCTGCTGGCGCTGTGGGAACTGGCGCTGTGGGCGCTCGCGCTGTGGGCACCCGTACTGTGGGACGAGCCCCGCGCCAGCCCCGCGTACGCGGGCGACACCGGACTCTCCGCCAGCGAGCGCAGCCCCCGGGCGCCGTACGAGTCACGGGCGGCGGTGAAGTCCTGGCCGTGCGGGTCGCTATCGAGGGCGCCGAAGTCGCGGCGGTAGTCACGCCCGTCCGCGTCGCTGTCGTTTCTGCCGGCGCCGAAGTCGCGCCCGTGCGGGTCACTGTTGAAGTCACGCCTGTCGGCGTCGCTGTCGCCGTGGGTGTCCTGGCCCGCACCGAAGTCACGCCCGTCGGCGTCGCTGCGGAAGTCAAGCCCGTCGGCGTCGCTGTCGTCGGTGGTGTCGCGCTCGACGGGCTTCTCCTCAGGCAGGCCGAAGCCACGGAACTCGAAGTCGGGCGGATCGGCGAGGTAGCTGGTGTCGAAGCCGTCGCTGGGCTGCTGGTCGTCGCCGCGGCTTTGCTGGTCGTCGCCGCGGCTCTGCTCGTCCAGATCGCGTAGGCCGAGCCCGCCACCGATACTCGCCGTGCCGGCCGCCGGCGTCGCGTCGTCGCTCACGCTGCGCAACCCGCGGAACCGGTCCGGCTCTGGATCAGGCGCCCCTTCTGTGGGCGTCGCACCGTCTGCCTCAGCCGCGGCGCTGTCCGGCTCAGCAGGCCGGCCGGCGTCATCGGAGCGGCCGAACAGCAGCGAGCGCAGACCGGACCGGGGCTTGCGTTCGGCCGGCGACTCCTCGGCACCGATACCTGACGAGTCGGTTGCCGGATCCGGCTGGGGACGCGGCCGCGGCTGCGGCCGTGAGTCACCGCTCTGGCCGCTCATCCGACTCGCATCGGTCACGATGGACACCTCCTGGACGACGAGTACGCCTCTAGCTTGCCTCGCCATTCCGGAAACCGCCGTCAGCTCAGGCGAACGGGTTTATCCACGACCCCATCCGGTCGATGCCTCGCCCTACGCGCGCGCGGAGCCCCGACCCTGGCGTGTCGTGCGGCAAAGCGCCGATGACCTGCTTCAACTCGGTATCGGGCGCGTCCGACACGAGGGTGTACACGGTGTCGCCACCCGCCCAGACGAGCTGCCGGTAAAGCCCGTTCCGGCTGTGGACCGCAACGTTCCCCACCTTGTCCGGCCTGAAACCCCGCAACGCAGAGGTGTCCAGCCGGCCACGCTGAGCAAAGAGAGAGGCGGAGAAGAGCCCGTCCGAGTACGTCAGGTGCACGGCCTTCTCGTCACCGGGGACGTCGACGGCCCTGGCGCGGTAGAGCACCATCCCGGCCGGCAGCACCTCAGGCAGCACCCAGCCCTCGCGCCGCATCCGGTCCAGCGTCGCCTCGCCGAGGAGACTCGCGTCGGCCTCCCGCTCGGCGGACCGCTGCCGCGGCACCTTCACCCCGTTGTTGTAGGAGGCCGGCAGGCCCCGGCGTGGCCCGGTGGCCGGAGCTGTCACGTCGAGGTCGAGGAACGAGCTCGACCGCACGGTACGGCCGGTCGCGTCGTACAGCTCACGGCGGAGCAGCAGACCGCTGTCGTCGTCGATCCAGAACCGGCCGGCGACCTGCCTGCCACCGATCGGCGTGGCCTCGACCACCGTGGCCGGGCGCCCGATGCAGCGCCGCCGCTCGCCGACCTTGAGCGTGTACTGGTCGGTGAGGAGCGCGAGTGCCTGCTCGTCGAGATCGCCCGCGCCGTCAGCGATCTGCTCCCGATCGGCGTCGCCGCGGGCGCCCGCCGACGTGACCCGGAGCCACGTACCGCGCCCCGGCTCGTGCCCGACCTCGGCGAGTACGCTCTCGCTGCCCACGGTCGACCAGCTGCCGAACAGCTTGCGCCCCTCGTACGACGTGACGGACTGCGCCGCCGCGGCACGCCGGAGCAGCGTCAGAGCCTCCGTCTCGGCAGGACCAATTTCGCGCGCGGCCGGCGTCGGCGCATTGCGCAGCCGGAGTGCCTCGTCGTCCTCAGGGCCGGCGTACCGGACGCCGGTGGAGCAGACCGCCGCACCGAGCGCGCCCGCGCCCACGACGAGTACGAAACGCTGCGCCGCGCGTCTGACCGGGTGATCGTCGCCGATCATGCCCCGGGTCACCGCCTGGTGCTCGTGGCGTCGACGACACCCACTTCCGAGTCGTTCCCGGGCATACCCTTGGTGCCCTGGTCGTGCTCGGTAAGGAACTGCCCGATCTGCGGAGCCACCGGGGGCGGCTCGTCCAGAGCACCGACCACGGCCACGGCGCCGAGCGACAGCGCGAACGCGGCGAACCCGCCGGCCGCGGTGGCGGCGATGCGGCGGCGCCGGGACCGGACGCGCCGGCCGGGGCCACGCCCGATGGGAACGCCCGCCGGACGGGGGAACGAGGGCCGGTCGACCGGGCGGTCGGCGGCGCGGACCAGCACCGGCGCAGGCGCGCGGCCAGGGGTGCGGGGATTCAGGACCCGGTCGCCCAGGGTGTCCCCGCCCACCCGGGCGGGGGTTCGAAAACGGGCCTCGAAGCGGGCCGACGGCAGCCCGACCGCCGATTGGACCGGAGTGCGGTCCGGGAGAGCGCGGAGCCGCTCGGCGAAGTCGGCCGAGAGCGGCGGCGGCGCGAGCCTGGCGAGCTGGGCCTTGAGCTGGCGCTGCGCGTCGACCTCGGTGCGGCAGCCGTCGCAGCGCATGACGTGGGCCAGGGCACGGTCCCTGGCGTTGTGGTCCAGCGCGCCGTCGACCAGCGCTGCCGCGAGCTCACCGAGGTGTGGATCCCGGCGCGATGCGGTCATGGCGTGGCCTCTCCGCCGGCCTGGCGCGGGGCACGGTGTGCGAGCGCCTCTCGCAGCAAGCTCCGGCCGCGGTGAATTCGACTACGTACGGTGCCAAGCTTGATGCCTAGCGTAGCCGCGATCTCCTCGTACGAGAGGCCCTCGATGTCACAGAGGACGACGGCGGCACGGAAGTCCGGCGGCAGCGCGTCGAGCGCGTGCTGGATGTCCCCGTCCAAGTTGTCGTCGTGGTAGACCTGCTCGGGACTGCGTTCACGGCCCGGCACCCGCTCGGAGTCCTCCGGCAGCGCCTCGAAGCGGATCCGGGCGCGGCGGCGGGCAAGATCGAGGAAGAGGTTCGTGGTGATGCGGTGCAGCCAGCCCTCGAACGTGCCGGGGCGGTAGCTGTCGAGCGCGCGGAACACCCGGACGAAGACCTCCTGAGTGAGGTCCTCGGCGTCGGCGCGGTTGCCGGTGAGGCGGAACGCGAGCCGGTACACCCGTGCGGAGTGCGTGCGCACGACCTCGTCCCAGCTGGGCGGCTGCCACGGCTGGGCGCCGAAAACGTCGGTCATCGCCACCCCCCTCCCAAGCGACAGCACTGCTGCACTCATTGTGCCCGGGCCTCCTAACGTTCCAATCCTCCCGCGGGACGAACTCCGGGAGGTCGATCTGGTCCCTGGGGTGTACGGGTGACGCGGTTCTCCCCTGCCAACGCGTCGGACCGGCGAGGGGTTCCCCTACGCTTGGCGCTGGGTGGTCCGGCTACTGGCGGGTCACTTCTTCGCCCGTTTCGCCGAGTCGCCCGTGCCGCTGATCCGACGATACCCGGAGGAGGTGTGTCATCGACGGGCCAGCGCTCCAGTCCGCCAGCCGGGCGTTCACCGAGGCGTACGTCACCGAGGACACCGTCCTCGCCAGCGCGCGTGCCCGAGCCGCGGAGGTCGGGTGCGCCGCCACCCAGCCGGGCAGCGGCGCCGCGCTGCGGTTCCTCGCCAGCGCACTGCGGGCCAAGTCGGTCGTCGAGATCGGCACCGGCGTCGGCGTGAGCGGGCTCTGGCTGCTCCGCGGAATGCGCCCGGACGGCGTCCTGACCAGTATCGACGTCGAAGCCGAGCACCAGCGACTCGCTCGGACGGCGTTCAGGGAGGCGGGCGTGGCGCCGAGCCGGGTCCGGCTGATCAACGGCCGCGCACTGGAGGTTCTGCCCCGGCTCGCCGACGAGTCCTACGACATGGTCGTCGTCGACGCGGTGAAGTCCGAGTACGCGGACTACCTGGTCGAAGCGTTGCGGCTGCTGCGTTGCGGCGGCGTGGTGGCGTTCGACAACGCGCTGCGGGGCGGCAAGGTGGTCGATCCGACCGCCCGCGACCCCGAGTCCGTGGCGCTGCGGGAATTGGCGCGCGCCGTACGGGACAACGACCGGCTCGTACCCGCGATCCTGCCCGTCGGCGATGGGCTGCTCGCGGCGGTCCGCCACTGCTGAGCGATACCTCCGGGTATCGGTCACAGTCCTCCAGGCCGTAGAAGGTGACGTTGCGATGAGTCACGGTGTCACCACACCGAGTCGAGGCTGAACCGAACCCGACACCCCAGCGTGGAGGCTGACATGAACACCACGACGTCCCACGACACCAACAGCGGCGAGTCGACTCCGGCGAGCGACTCCTCCGGCGAGCCTGCGAGATCCCACGTCGTGGCCCGTGCCGAGCGCATGCGCGCCGTGCACGTCCAAGGCCCCGAGCGCGACTCCTGCGGCCTTTGCCTCAGCGCTTGGCCCTGCCCGCCCCGGACCTGGGCGGACACCACGCTCACGCCCTGAACCGCACCCCTCGCCGGCCCCCACACGCCCCCCGCACGCCCGGAACAAAACGGACTTGCGGGGAAATCGTGGCTACGAGCGCCCGTTGAAGGCACGGAAGTCCCGCAAGTCCGGTTTGGAAACGGCGTCGCGGCGCCAACCAAGCCCGGCCACCCTTCAGGGGACGACGAGCTGGCCCTTGCCGAGCACGACGATCCCCGAATCAGTCACGCGGTACCGCTTCCGGTCGTGTTCGAGGTCGACCCCGATCGACACGCCGTCGGGCACCACGACGTTCTTGTCGAGGATCGCCCGCTTCACGACCGCACCGGCGCCGATCTTGACGTTGTGCAGGATCACCGAGTCCGACACCGAGGCGCTCTCGGCCACCGTGGTACCGGCCGAGAGGATCGAGTTGTGGACGTGGCCGGTGACGATGCAGCCGGCCGAGACGATCGATTCCGTCGCCGTCCCCTTGAGCACGAACTTGGCGGGGGCGAGCTGCGGCGGCGAGGTGAGGATCGGCCACTTCCGGTTGTAGAGGTTGAAGATCGGGTTCAGCGACACCAGATCCATGTGGGCGTCGTAGTACGAGTCGAGGGTTCCGACGTCGCGCCAGTAGCCACGGTCGCGCTCGGTCGAGCCGGGCACCTCGTTGTCGGCGAAGTCGTACACCTCGGCCTCGCCCTTGCCGACCAGCATCGGGATGATGTTGCCGCCCATGTCGTGGACGGACGTCGGGTCCTCGGCGTCGGCGCGCAGCGCGTCCAGCAGCGCGTCGGTGCTGAAGACGTAGTTCCCCATGGACGCGTACGCCACGTCAGGATCGTCCGGAACGCCCGGAGGATCGGGCGGCTTCTCCAGGAACTGGGTGATCCGCCGCCCGTCCGGCCCGGTCTCGATGACCCCGAACGCGGTGGCCTCCGCGCGCGGCACCCGGATCCCGGCGACGGTGACGCCCGCCCCGGAGGCGATGTGCTGCTCCACCATCTGGCGCGAATCCATGCGGTACACGTGGTCGGCGCCGAAGACGACGATGTACTCCGGCTGCTCGTCGTAGACGAGGTTGAGCGACTGGAAGATCGCGTCGGCGCTGCCGGTGAACCAGCGTGGCCCGAGCCGCTGCTGCGCCGGCACAGGGGTGATGTAGTTCCCGAGCAGGGTCGACATCCGCCAGGTGTAGGTGATGTGGCGGTCGAGCGAGTGCGACTTGTACTGGGTCAGCACGCAGATCTTGAGGTATCCGGCGTTGACCAGGTTCGACAGGGCGAAGTCGACCAGCCGGTACTGGCCCCCGAACGGTACCGCGGGTTTCGCCCGGTCAGCGGTGAGCGGCATCAGCCGCTTACCCTCGCCGCCAGCCAGGACAATGCCCAGAACCGAACGCGCGCTTGCCATGTACTGACCCTAATCTGAGCACATGCGTATCGCAGTGCTCACCAATGAATATCCGCCGAAGATCTACGGCGGCGCGGGCGTGCACGTGGACTTCCTGGTCCGCGAACTACGCCGGCTGGTCGACGTCGACGTGCACTGCTTCGGCGGCCCACGGCCGGACGCGGCCGGGTACGAGCCGTCCGACGAGCTGACCGACGCGAACCTCGCGCTGCGGGCGCTCTCTGTGGACCTCCAGATGGCCGCCGCCGTCGCCAACGCGCGGGTGGTGCACTCGCACACCTGGTACGCGGGGCTGGGCGGCCACCTGGCGGGGATGCTCAACGGGATCCCCCACGTGGTCACCGCGCACTCCCTGGAGCCGCTGCGACCATGGAAGCGCGAGCAGCTCGGCGGCGGGTACGACGTCTCGTGCTGGGCCGAGCGCACCGCGTTCGAGGGTGCCGACGCGGTCATCGCCGTGAGCGCCGGTATGCGCGAGGACATCCTGTCCGTCTACCCGGCCGTCGACCCCGACAAGGTGCACGTGGTGCACAACGGCGTCGACACCGCGCTCTACGCGCCGGACGAGGAGGTCGACGCACTGCGCCGGCACGGCATCGACCCGGACCGGCCGTACGTCCTCTACGTCGGCCGGATCACCCGGCAGAAGGGCCTGCCGCACCTGCTCGCGGCGGCGCACCGGCTGGAGCCGGGCGTGCAGCTTGTGCTCTGCGCGTCGGCGCCCGACACGCCCGAGATCGCCACCGAGGTAGAGCGCGAGGTGGCGGCGCTGGAGGCGGAGCGTTGGGGTGTCGTCTGGCTGCGCGACATGCTGCCCCGCGAGGAGCTGATCCAGGTGCTCAGCCACGCCACGGCGTTCTGCTGCCCGTCGGTGTACGAGCCGCTCGGGATCGTCAATCTGGAGGCCATGGCGTGCCACGCGCCGGTGGTGGCCAGTGCGGTCGGCGGCATCCCCGAGGTGGTCGCCGACGGTGAGACCGGCCTGCTGGTGCCGTACTCCCCCGAGGACGAGGCGGCGTTCGAGGCCGGGCTCGCCGAGGCGCTGAACGCGCTGGTCCGCGATCCCGAACGGGCCGCCGAGATGGGCAAGGCCGGCCGCGACCGGGCCGTGGACCTGTTCAGCTGGGAGGCCATCGCCGAGCAGACCGTCACGGTCTACCTGTCGCTGCGCTGAGCCGCGCACCGACGCGCGCTAACTCGCCACCCTTTTCTTGATGAAGGTGCCCTTCATCCGGCGATGGCGCCATGAAGGGCACCTTCATCAACAGCAGGCGCCACCGCAATCCGCGGCCGGTAAATGTAGTGCTCTCACAGCGCGTCTATGAGCAGACACGGTACGAAACGTGGCTGTAAACTCACTTCACTCACAGCGATGGCCTGTCCCGCAGCCAGTGCCGTTGCGGTGAGCATGATCGCAGGTGGGCTGGGGCTTCGCCGCAGTCGACAGTAACCCGTGTCGTGGTAACCGTAGGTGATCAGAGTTCTGGTCACCGGACTCCCGGATAGTTCGTGAGGCGGAGCGGCGCGCTCCCTCCCGACCTACCCGGCGGAGGGAGCGGTATGACCCAGCCAGGAACCACGGCCCAACCGGACGATGCTCTGCTTGCCGTCCGCAATCTCGAAGTGGTCTACGACGACGTGGCCCTCGTGCTCCGCGGCGTCAGCCTCGCAGTGCCGAAGGGCCAGATCGTGGCGCTGCTCGGCGCCAACGGCGCGGGCAAGACGACGCTGCTCCGCGCGATCTCGGGCCTGCTGGACATCCACGACGGCGAGGTCACCAAGGGGACGATCACCTTCGACGGCGAGCCGATCCAGCGCCTGCGCCCGGCCCGGATCGTCTCCCGCGGCGTGAAGCAGGTGATGGAGGGGCGGCGGATCTTCGCCGAGTTCAGCGTCGAGGAGAACCTGCGGGTCGGCGCCCACACCGATTCGCGCGGGATGAAGCAGAACCTGCAGCGCGTCTACGACCTCTTTCCCATCCTCGGCGAGCGCCGCCGCCGGACCGCCGGCTACCTCTCCGGCGGCGAGCAGCAGATGCTGGCGATGGGGCGGGCACTGATGTCCAACCCGCGGCTGCTCCTGCTGGATGAGCCGAGCCTCGGGCTGGCGCCGCTGCTGGTCCAGCAGATCCGCGAACTGATCGTCGAGATCAACAAGCAGGGCACCACGGTCCTGCTGGTAGAGCAGAACGCCGCGATGGCCCTGGCGATCGCCGACCATGGGTACGTGCTGGAGACCGGCAAGGTGGTGATGGACCGCTCAGCCGCCGCACTGCTCGCCGACTCCGATGTCCGCGAGTTCTACCTCGGCCTGCACACCGAAGGTGCGGCGAAGTCGTTCCGTGACGTCAAGCACTACAAGCGCCGGAAGCGGTGGCTGTCATGACTTCTCCGATCCTGACGTTCGAGGACGTGCACCTCTCCTTCGCCGGCGTGACTGCGATCAACGGCGTGTCCTTCGAGGTCGGCACGCGCGAGCTGTTCGCGGTGATCGGCCCGAACGGCGCCGGCAAGACGTCGATCTTCAATGTGCTGTCCGGCGTGTACCGGCCGCAAAGGGGCAGGGTCACCTTCCACGGCGAGAGCGTGATCGGCCGCGCACCGCACCACATCGCCCGGCTCGGCATGGCGCGCACGTTCCAGAACGTCGAGCTGTTCAGCAACCTCACCGTCGTCGACAACCTGATGCTCGGGCGTCACGTGCATGTCAAGTACGGCGTGCTGGCGGCGTTGACCTGGCTCGGGCGGGCGAAACGGGAGGAACTCGGCCACCGGGCGATCGTCGAGGAGGTGATCGACTTCCTCGAACTCGCGCTGTGGCGGCGGTACCCGGTCGGGCTGCTGCCGTACGGCGTCCAAAAGCGCGTCGAGCTGGGCCGGGCGCTGGCGATGGAGCCGAAACTGCTCCTGCTGGACGAGCCGGTCGCCGGCATGAACGTGGAGGAGACCGAGGACATGGCGCGGTTCATCCTCGACGTCCGCGACGAGCTGGACATCCCGATGATCATGGTCGAGCACGACATGGGCCTGGTCATGGACCTCGCCGACCGGGTGCTCGTCGTCGACTTCGGCTCCCCGATCACCACCGGAACCCCGGCCGAGGTGCAGCGCAACCCAGACGTGATCCGCGCCTACCTCGGCGAGGAGCACCGGGTGCAGGAGGTGACCCCGTGAGCGTGCGGAGCGCCGCGGCGCGGGCGTCGGCCGCGACAGAGCGCGGCGTCGAGCGAGTGAACCAGGAGGCGCCGTGATCACCACCATCGCTACCCGGATCCGGGACCGCGCGAGCAACACGCCCGGCCGGATCGCCATGCGCGAGAAGGACTTCGGTGTCTGGCAGCAGGTCACCTGGGCGCAGTACTGGGAGCACATCCTCGACGTGGCGCACGCCTACCTGGCGCTCGGCGTCGAGCCCGGCGACCGGGTCGCGATCCATTCGGAGAACCGGCGCGAGTGGCTCTACGCCGACCTCGCCGCTGTGGCCGTCCGCGCCGCTACGGTGGGGCTCTACCCGACCAACCCGCCGGCCGAGGTCGGCTACCTGCTCGGCGACTCGGGGGCCCGGATCCTCGTCGCCGAGGACCAGGAGCAGGTCGACAAGGTGCTGGAGGTCTTGCCAGACCTGCCCGACCTGGAACGCATCGTCTACCTGGAGCCGCGCGGGATCCGCCGCCGCTACGACCACCCGCGCCTGTTGGGCTGGGAAGAGTTGCTGGACCTCGGCCGGGAGCACCGAAGGGCGAACCCTGGCGCGGTTGAGGAGCGGATGGCCGCTGCCACCGCCGACGACCTCGCCACGCTGATCTACACGTCCGGCACCACCGGCCCGCCCAAGGGCGCGATGTTGACCGTGGCGAACATCGAGTTCGCGGTGGCGACCCTGGTGGAAGGCGGCGGCTTCACCTCGCCCCCGCCGACCGACCGCGACGTGACCCTGTCGTACCTACCGCTCTGCCACGTCGCCGAGCGGATCTTCACCACCTGGTTCAACGCCGCCGTCGGCGTCCAGGTGAACTTCGCCGAGTCGATCGAGACCGTGCCGGCGAATCTGCGCGAGGTGCAGCCGACGATCCTGTTCGGGGTGCCGCGGATCTGGGAGAAGGTGCTGGCGGGCATCACGATCCGGGCGGCCAACGCGTCGCCGCTGAAACGCGTCGTCCATCAGGCCGGCATGGGAATCGCGAAACGCACGGCCGCCACCCTGGTGCGCACCGGTGGCACGCACACGATGGGATCGCGCCTGCTCTACGCCGCCGGCTACGTGCTGCTGTTCCGGGCGCTCAAGGACCGGATCGGGATGCGGAAGGTGCGGTCCGCCGTCTCCGGCGCCGCGCCGATCGCTCCCGATGTACTCACGTTCTACATGGGGATCGGCGTCCCGATGCACGAGGTCTACGGGATGACCGAGAACAGCGCGATCGCCACTGGGAACCGTACCGGCCGGATCAAGGTCGGCACCGTCGGCGAGCCGCAGCCCGGCACGGAGCTGAAGATCGACGAGGCGACCGGCGAGATCCTCACCCGCCACCCCGGCGTGTTCGCCGGCTACTGGCGCCGGCCCGAGGCGACCGCGCAGGTGCTGGAGTCCGACGGCTGGCTGCACACCGGCGACGTGGGCGAGTGGGTGAACGGCACGCATGTCCGGATCACCGACCGGATGAAGGACATCATCATCACGGCCGGCGGGAAGAACGTGGCGCCGTCGGAGATCGAGAACGCGCTCAAGACGTCGCCGTACGTCAAGGAGGCCGTGGTCGTCGGCGATCGCCGCGCGTACCTCACCGCGCTCGTCGGCATCGAGCTGGACACCGTCGGCGACTGGGCACAGCGCAGCAAGATCCCGTACACGACCTACCGCGACCTGGCCGAGAAACCCGAGGTGATCGCGCTGGTACAGGGTGTCGTCGACGGCGTCAACGCGCGCTTCGCCACCGTCGAACAGGTGAAAAAGTTCCGGATGCTGCCGAAGGAACTCGACCACGAGGACGGCGAGCTGACCGCGACGCAGAAGGTGAAGCGGGCCGCGCTGGTGGGGATGTTCAGCGACCTCGTGGAGTCGATGTACGCCTCGGGGGTGAAGCGATGAACGAGTTGCTGCAGAGCCTCATCCGCGGCCTCGGCACCGGGTCGGTATACGCGCTGCTCGCGGTCGGCTTCGTGATCATCTACAAGTCGATGCGGGTGATCAGCTTCGCCCAGCCGGCGTTCATGCTCACCGGCGCGGTGCTGGTCAGCTACCTCGCCGTGGAGGTGAACTTCTACCTCGCCGTGCTCCTCGGCGCCGGGCTGGTCGCGCTGCTGGCGCTCGTGGTGGAGCGGCTCGCGCTGCGGCCGATGGTCGGCAAGCCTGTTTTCGTCGTCGCGATCATCACCCTCGGCGTCGACATCGTGATCCGGGTGGTGGTCAACAGCTTCATCGGCCGCGAGGTACGCCAGATCGGCGATCCGTGGGGGCTGGACACGTTCCGGCTCGGGAGCATCCCGGTGGAGAAGCGGTACGTGGCGATGATGGTCACCACCGCCGTCCTGGTCACCGCGCTCTTCGTCTTCTTCCGGTACTCCCGGATCGGGCTGGCGATGCGGGCCACCGCGTTCGACCAGGAGGTGGCGCTGGCACAGGGCATCTCCGTCGGCACCGTCTTCGCCCTGTCCTGGGCGATCGCGGGCGCGCTGGCGGCGGTGGCCGGCGTCTTCGTCGGCACCGGCGCCGGGGTCGACCAGCAGACCTGGATCGTCGCGCTGATCGCCCTGCCGGCGATCATCCTCGGCGGCCTCGACTCCGTGCCCGGCGCGGTGCTGGGCGGGCTCGCGATCGGCGTGGTCCAGTCGCTCGTCGGCACCTACCAGGGCAGCTACGCGCCGTGGCTGGGGCAGAACTTCGCGGTGGTCGCACCGTACGTCGTGATGCTGGTCGTGCTGCTGATCCGGCCGTACGGGCTCTTCGGCACCCGGGAGGTGGAACGCGTATGAGAGGCCGCCCGGAGCTCTACACGTCGTACGAGCAGGAGATGGGGCTGCTCAACACGCCGGCCAAGCGGGCGGCGGTGGCCGGGCTGATCGCCGTGGCTCTGACGCTGCCGTTCCTGCTCCAGGACGATCTCCTGCAACTGCTCGCGGTCGGGTTCGTGGCCGCCATCGGCGCGATCGGGCTCAACCTCGTCACCGGGTACGCCGGCCAGGTCTCGCTCGGGCACGCGTTCTTCATCGCGATCGGCGCGTACACGGCGGCGGCTATCAGCGGCGACCCGGACAAGCGGGTGATCGGGTACGGGATCACGTTCCTGCCGCTGTGGCTGCTCGCCGCCGGGCTGGTCGCCAGTCTGGCCGGGCTGATCGTCGCGCCGCTGGCCACCCGGCTCCGCGGGCTGTACCTGGCGATCGTCACGCTCGGGCTGGTCTTCCTCGGCGAGCACATCTTCAAGGAGTGGAGCGAGCTCACCGGCGGTCCGGGCGTGGGACGGGAGGCGGCGGTACCGGAGATGTTCGGGTACCGGTTCGACGTCGACGGCGCGTTCTTCACCCGCGAGCAGAAGCTGTACCTGCTGATGTTCGTGCTGCTGGTGATCTTCGCGCTGCTGGCCCGGAACATCGCCCGTTCGGCGGTGGGGCGGGCGTTCGCGGCCGTCCGTGACCGGGATATCGCCGCCGCGGTGATCGGCGTCGGGCTGACCCGGCACAAGCTGCTGGCGTTCGCACTGTCGTCGTTCTACGCCGGCTGCGCGGGGGCGCTGCTCTACACGGTCACCGGGTTCTTCGATCCGGGCTCGTTCAACCTGCTGCTCTCGGTCCAGTTCATCGCGATGGTGCTCATCGGCGGGGTCTCGACGATCTCCGGCTCCATCATGGGCGCGCTCTTCATCACGCTGCTCCCGCGGCTGACCAGGGAACTGCCCGCGCTCATCCCCGCGGTGAGCGCCCAGTCGACCGGCGCCGTCAACGTCTTCCAGATCGAGGCGATCCTCTACGGCCTGCTCATCATCGGGTTCCTGATCGTCGAACCCCGCGGACTCTTCGGTATCTGGATCCGGGTCCGGAACTACTGGAAGGCGTGGCCTTTCTCGTACTGATCCTGCCACCGTCGTGAAAGGACAGATCAATGAAGCTCAACACGTACCGCACGGGGGCGGCCGCTCTACTCGTGCTCGCGCTCGTCGCCACCGGGTGCCGGGGTGGCGGCGGCGACACCAAGGCCGACGTCGGGGTCAGCAAGGACGCCTGCCCGCAGGCCGTCAACAAGGACAACGGCTGCATCTACCTCGGCATCATCTCCGACCTCACCGAAGGGCCGTTCGCCGGGCTGGCGGTGCCGATCACCGACGCCCAGAAGGCGTTCTGGAAGAAGGTGAACGAGGACGGCGGGATCGGCGGGTACGACATCGACGTGACGACCTACGTCCGCGACAACAAGTACAACCCCGAGATCCACAACCAGGCGTACCAGGAGATCAAGCCGAAGGTGCTGGCGCTCGCGCAGACCCTCGGCTCGCCGACGACCGCCGCGATCATCAACGACCTGGAGAACAGCAAAGTCGTTGCCGCACCGGCATCGTGGACGTCGGCATGGGCGTTCAAGGACGTGATCCTGGAGTCCGGCACGAACTACTGCCTGGAGTCGATGAACTCGATCGACTACGCCGTGGACGAGTTCAAGCCCAAGAGCGTGATGGCCGTCCACTACGCCGGTGACTACGGCGCCGACGCGGCCGCCGGTGCGAAGATCGGCGCGGAGGCGAACAAGCTCACGTTCTCCGCCGTGGAGACCAGTTCGGGCCAGCAGAACCAGGCCGGCGCGATCGACGCGATCGTCTCGAAGAAGCCCGATCTGGTGATCCTCACGACGGGCCCGACCGACGCCGCGGTGATCATCGGCCAGGCGGCGGCGCGCGGGTTCAAGGGCCGCTACATCGGCACCAGCCCGACCTGGAACCCGGGCCTGCTCAAGAGCCCGGCGGCGCCGGCGATCAAGGCGCAGTACCTGCAGTCCGGTCCGTGGGCGACGTTCACCTCGGACACGCCCGGCCACAAGGCGATGCGCGAAGCGCTGGGCAGCAGCGTGACCGGTAACGACGGGTACACGTCGGGCTGGGCCTGGTCGTACCCGCTCAAGGCCGCGCTGGAGGAGGCCGCATCCGCCGGTGACCTGACCCGCTCGGGGCTGCTCAAGGCCGTGAAGGGGCTCAAGTCGGTGGACTACCAGGGGATGCTCCCCAAGGGCGCCGGCAACTACGCCGGTGATCCGAACGACGCCGTGGTCCGGGAGAGCGTCATCGCGAAGCCGGACGACGCCTCCCCGACAGGTGTCACCACCACGAAGGACTTCTTCGTCGGCAAGACCGCCAAGGACTACACGTTCGACGGACCCTGTTTCGAGAAGCTCTAGCAACGCGCATTTTTTCTTGATGAAGGTGCCCTTCATGTGGCCATCGG
>Ga0184623_10000257_pt1 | contig 22607 bp, 21 predicted proteins | sample PLM1_100_b1_FD_133138 | JGI IMG/M metagenome (GOLD analysis project Ga0184623, IMG submission 133138) | Groundwater sediment microbial communities from an aquifer in East River, Colorado, USA - PLM1_100_b1 | ecosystem: Environmental > Terrestrial > Soil > Riparian zone | place: USA: East River... | reverse complement strand
CATGCTGGAGGGAGCTGAAGATCCCGCCCAGCCACATCGAGCAAAGCAGTGCCGCCCCCTGATCGCCCATGGCAGCCAAAGCTGCGAAAGTCGAGGCGACCCTCTGAGCCGCAAAATCTTACGTTCACGTCGGTGGTGCCACTTCGTCACCCTGGGAGTGGAGATCCCAGAATCTTGACATGGCGGCCCAGGAGGCTCAGCCGTCACGGAACGGGCGATGGCGGAGCGCCGCGCTAGCTAGGGCGCGCGATCCGGCCACCTCGGCCGCCCCGGACGCGCCCTCCGGACGCGGCCCCCGGATTTCCTGGAAGAGCCGGAGCGGCGGCGGGGGAGGGCGAACTTCCCGGCCCACCGGCAGCCGGCCGAGCGTCACGTGCCGGGCGGCCCGGGATGATCGTTTGGCTGGTCCGGCCCGCTGATCCCTGGCTGATGGGAGCGCTCCCACACGGCCATGGGACCCCGAAGGATTTCCGCACCGGACCACCAAGGGGACGGGTAGCCAGCGTAGGCTGAGAGTGCTGATCAGCACGCCGGGCGACTAGCCTGATAGTCGGAACACGAGCCGTCACGCCAAGACCCGGAAGAGGGCGATTTCGCCGTGTCGTCACAGTCCTCGCAACAGAACCCGATGGCTGGCTTCGGGCCCAACGAGTGGCTCGTCGACGAGATCTACCAGCAGTACCTCCGCGACCCCGAGTCGGTCGACCGCGCCTGGTGGGACTTCTTCGCCGACTACCAACAGCCCGACGGCGGCGGCCAAGGCGAGCGTGGCCGAGGCGAGCAAGGCGAGGCGCCGTCGGCGCAGGCCAGCCCTGTCGCCAAGCAGGCGACGGCCCAGCCCGGCGGCGCGCCGGCCGGCGGCGGCAACGAGCCCCGCGTCCCGACTGCCCCTGCCCAGCCGCGCGCCGAGGCGCCGGCCACGCCTGCCGCGCCGGCCACGCCTGCCGCACCTGCCGCACCTGCCGCACCGGCCACGCCGCCCAAAACCCCGACCCGGCCCAGCGCTCCGCCCCATCAACCTCAGCAGACCCAGCGGCCTCGACAGCCGCAGCGGCCTCAGCAGGCGCAACCGCCGGCCGAGGACCACGTCGACCGTGTCGTCCTGCGCGGGCCAGCAGCGCGGGTCGTCAGCAATATGGAGCAGAGCCTGACGGTGCCCACCGCGACGAGCGTCCGGGCCGTCCCGGCCAAGCTCCTCATCGACAACCGCATCGTCATCAACAACCACCTGAAGCGCGGTCGCGGCGGCAAGGTGTCCTTCACCCACCTCATCGGCTACGCCCTGGTGAAGGCGCTCGAGTCGATGCCGGAGATGAACTACGGCTTCGGCGAGGTCGACGGCAAGCCCGCCCTCGTCAAGCCCGACCACATCAACCTCGGCCTGGCGATCGACACCCAGAAGGCCGACGGCACCCGCCAGCTCCTGGTGCCGTCGATCAAGGCTGCCGAGACGATGGACTTCGCGCAGTTCTGGTCCGCGTACGAAGACATCGTCCGGAAGGCCCGCAACGGCAAGCTGACGGTCGAAGACTTCGCCGGCACCACGATCAGCCTCACCAACCCCGGCACGATCGGCACCGTCCATTCCGTCCCGCGGCTGATGCAGGGCCAGGGCGCGATCCTGGGCGTCGGCGCGCTGGAGTATCCTGCCGAGTTCCAGGGCGCCGCTCCGGAGACCCTCGCCCGGCTCGCGGTGAGCAAGATCCTCACGCTCACCTCGACCTACGACCACCGGGTCATCCAGGGCGCCCAGTCGGGCGACTTCCTGCGCCGGATCCACGAGTTGCTGCTCGGCGCCGACAAGTTCTACGACAAGATCTTCCGCTCCCTGCGGATCCCCTACGAGCCGATCCGATGGGCCCAGGACGTCTCGTCCAGCCACGAGGACGAAGTCTCCAAGCCGGCCCGGGTGCTCGAGCTGATCCACGCCTATCGCGTGCGCGGCCACCTGATGGCCGACACCGACCCGCTGGAGTACAAGCAGCGCAGCCACCCCGACCTTGACATCACCGTGCACGGGCTGACCCTGTGGGACCTCGACCGGGAGTTCGCGACGGGCGGCTTCGGCGGCCAGCCGATGATGAAGCTGCGCGACGTCCTCGGGGTGCTGCGCAACTCCTACTGCCGGACCGTCGGCATCGAGTACATGCACATCCAGGACCCCGAGCAGCGCAAGTGGATCCAGGACCGCGTCGAGGTCGTGCACGACAAGGCGGAGCGGGAGGAGCAGCTGCGCATCCTGCGCAAGCTCAATGCCGCCGAGGCGTTCGAGACGTTCCTCCAGGTCAAGTACGTCGGGCAGAAGCGGTTCTCGCTCGAGGGCGCCGAGTCGGTGATCCCGCTGCTCGACTCGGTGATCTGCGCCGCCGCCCAGGCGGGGCTCGACGAGGCGTGCATCGGCATGCCGCACCGCGGCCGGCTCAACGTGCTGGCCAACATCGTCGGCAAGAGCTACCGGCAGATCTTCCAGGAGTTCGAGGGCAACCAGGACCCCCGGTCGGTGCAGGGCTCCGGCGACGTGAAGTACCACCTCGGCGCCGACGGCACCTACGTCGCCGACGACGGCTCCACCATCCCGGTCTCCTGCGCGGCGAACCCCTCGCACCTGGAGGCCGTCGACCCGGTGGTCGAAGGCGTCGTCCGGGCCAAGCAGGACCTCATCAACAAGGGCGGCGGCGACGAAGGGTTCACCGTGCTGCCGGTGCTGCTGCACGGTGACGCGGCCTTCGCCGGCCAGGGGGTCGTCGCCGAGACCCTCAACCTGTCGCAGCTGCGCGGCTACCGCACCGGCGGCACGGTCCACGTCGTCGTGAACAACCAGGTCGGCTTCACGACTTCGCCGGGCGCGAGCCGATCGAGCATCTATGCCACCGACGTGGCCCGGATGATCCAGGCGCCGATCTTCCACGTGAACGGCGACGACCCCGAGGCGTGCGTGCGGGTGGCCCGGCTGGCCTTCGAGTTCCGGCAGGCGTTCAGGAAGGACGTCGTCGTCGACATGATCTGCTATCGGCGGCGCGGGCACAACGAGGGCGACGACCCGTCGATGACGCAGCCGCTGATGTACGACCTCATCGACCAGAAGCGCTCGGTGCGCAAGCTCTACACAGAGGCGCTGGTCGGGCGCGGCGACATCACGGTCGACGAGGCCGAGCACGCGCTCAAGGACTACCAGGAGCAGCTGGAGAAGGTCTTCGCGGAGACTCGCGAGGCCAGCTCCGAGCGGACGGCCGAGAAGCAGCTCGACGTGCAGCCCAAGGTCGAGGTGCCCACCGCGGTCTCTGTCGAGACGATCAAGCAGATCGGCCATTCGTTCGTCAACGTGCCCGAGGACTTCAGCGTGCACCCGAAGCTCACCGCGTTGCTCGAGCGCCGGGCGGAGATGGCCTCGCAGGGCGGCATCGACTGGGCGATGGGCGAGCTGTTCGCGTTCGGGTCGCTGCTGGTCGAGGGCGTGCCGGTGCGGCTGGCCGGCCAGGACAGCCGGCGAGGGACGTTCGTGCAGCGCCAGGCGGTCCTCACCGACCGGAAGACCGGGGCCGAGTGGGTGCCGCTCGCGCACCTCGACGAAAACCAGGCGCGGTTCTGGATCTACGACTCGCTGCTGTCCGAGTACGCCGCGATGGGTTTCGAGTACGGCTACTCGGTGGTCCGCCCTGACGCCCTGGTGCTGTGGGAGGCGCAGTTCGGCGACTTCGTCGATGGCGCGCAGACGGTGCTCGACGAGTTCGTCTCGTCCGGCGAGCAGAAGTGGGGCCAGCAGTCCGGCGTCGTGTTGCTGCTGCCGCACGGCTACGAAGGCCAGGGGCCAGACCACTCGTCGGCCCGCATCGAGCGCTTCCTGCTGATGTGCGCGCAGGACAACATGACCGTGGCGATGCCCACCACCCCGGGCAACTACTTCCACCTGCTGCGCTGGCAGGCGCATTCGCCGTTCCACCGGCCGCTCATCGTGTTCACGCCGAAGTCCATGCTGCGCCACCGCGCGGCCCGGTCAGCGGTCGAGGACCTCACCCACGGCGCGTTCCAGCCGTTGATCCCCGATCCCGTGCTCGCCGGCAACGGCAACGGCGAGGCGAACCGGAGCGACCCGGCCAGTGTGCGGCGCATCCTGCTCTGCTCCGGCAAGATCTACTACGACCTGGCGGCCAGCCGGCAGAAGCGCGGCATCACCGACACCGCGATCGGGCGGCTGGAGCGGCTCTACCCGTTGCCGGCCGACGGGCTGGCAGCGCTGCTCGACAGCTACCCGAACGCCACCGAGGTGCGCTGGGTGCAGGAGGAGCCGGCGAATCAGGGCCCCTGGCCGTTCATGGCGCTGCACCTCCAGGAGCACCTGCGCGGCTTGCCGCTCTACCGGGTGTCGCGGCCTGAGCACTCGGCGCCCGCTGTCGGCTCGGCGAGGGTGCACGAGAAGGAGCAGGCGGCGCTGGTGGAGCAGGCGTTGGCCTGAGGTCCGCATGTACTTCACCGACCGAGGGATCGAGGAGCTGGCCCAGCGGCGGGGTGAGGAGGACGTCAGCCTCGCCTGGGTGGCGGAGCGGCTGCGCGAGTTCGTAGACCTCAACCCGGAGTTCGAGACGCCGGTCGAGAGGCTGGCGACCTGGCTGGCCCGGCTCGAGGACGACGACCTGTGACGCGCCCACAGCCGCCCGCCAAACCGCCGCGATCTAGAGCTTTTTGATTGGGAGCGCTCCCAACACAGAAAAAGCTCAAGATCGCGGGGATTGGGGCGGCGCGATCAGACTGTGAAGACGATCTTGCCGAACACGTCGCCGGCCGCCATCGCCGCGAACCCATCGCGGGCCTCGCGGAGCGGAAGCACCCGGTCGACGACCGGACGCACCCCGGTGGCTTCGCAGAACGCGACCAGCCGGGCCAGCTCGGCCCGCGTGCCCATCGTCGAACCCACCACGCTCAGCTCCCGGAAGAAAACTCGGCTGAGGTCGGCGGGCGGGTTGGGTCCGCTGGTGGCGCCAGACACCACCACCGTGCCGCCGGGCGCGAGGCTCTTGAGGGAATGTCCCCAGGTCGCTGCGCCAACCGTCTCGAGAACGGCGTCGACCCGCTCGGGCAACCGGGCGCCCGCCTCGAACACCGCGTGCGCGCCGAGTTCGAGCGCCCGCTGCCGCTTGGCCTCGTCACGGCTGGTCGCCCAGACCCGGTAGCCGGCCGCGCGGGCCAGGGCGATGGCCGCCGTGGCGACGCCGCCGCCCGCGCCCTGCACCAGGACCGTGCTGCCCGGCTGCTTGCCGGACTTGGTGAACAGCATGCGGTAGGCGGTGAGCCAGGCGGTCGGCAGGCAGGCGGCCTCTTCCCAGGACAGCGCCGCCGGCTTGGGGACCAGGTTGCGCCGGGGGACGGCCAGCCGCTCGGCGAACGTGCCGTCGTAGCGTTCGGAGAGCAGCGAGCGGTTCGGATCCTGCGTCTCGTCGCCACTGCCCGCCGCGGGATCGGCGATCACCGGGTAGACGATGACCTCGGCGCCCTCCTCGTCGACCCCCGTCCCGTCGCAGCCGAGGACGATCGGCAGCTGGTCGGGGGATATGCCGACGCCGCGGAGGGTCCACAGGTCGTGGTGGTTAAGGGCGGCGGCCCGCACGCTCACCGTCGTCCAGCCGTCAAGGAGGACCGGATCAGGGCGCTCGCCGAGGTCCAATCCGCTCAACGGGTCGTCGGGGCTGATCCGGGCGGCGGTGACAGCGAACATGGTGCCCATTGTCGTCAGCGGCGGGCGACTCCCTCACAGCGGGCCGCGGCAGCGACGGCGGACGAGACCGCGGGGCCTACCCGTGGATCGAACGGACTCGGCACGATCATGGTTGCGGCGAGCTGGTCGCCGACCACCTCGGCCAACGCACCGGCGGCGGCGAGCTTCATGCCCTCGGTGACCCTGGTCGCCCGCACGTCGAGCGCCCCGCGGAACACTCCGGGGAAGGCGAGCACGTTGTTGATCTGGTTCGGGAAATCGCTCCGGCCGGTCGCGACGACGCGCGCATGCCTCCTCGCGACGTCCGGGTGGACCTCGGGATCGGGGTTCGCCAGCGCGAAGACGATCGCGTCGGGCGCCATCGCCGCCACAGCCGCCTCGGGCACCTGGCCGGCCGACACGCCGATGAACACGTCGGCGCCGGTGAGGGCGTCGACGAGCGCTCCGGTCAGGCCGACGCGGTTGGTCTCGAGAGCGATCTCGCGCTTGATCCACGACAGGTCGGTCCGGTCGCGATGCACGATCCCCCGGCTGTCGGCCACGCACACATCGCCGATGCCGGCAGAGACGAGGATCCGGGTCACCGCGACACCCGCCGCGCCTGCGCCGGAGATGACGGCGCGCAGGTCGGCGAGCGTGCGCCCGGTCACCCGCGCGGCGTTGCGCAACGCCGCGAGCACGACGATGGCGGTGCCGTGCTGGTCGTCGTGGAAGACCGGGATGTCGAGGAGCTCCTGGAGCCTGCGCTCCACCTCGAAGCACCGTGGCGCGCTGATGTCCTCCAGATTGATGCCCCCGAACCCGGGCGCGAGCCGGGCGACGGTCTCGACCAGGTCGTCGACCCCGGTGCAGTCGAGGCAGATGGGAACGGCATCGACGCCACCGAACTGCTTGAACAGCAGCGCCTTGCCCTCCATGACCGGCAGGGCAGCGGCTGGGCCGATGTCGCCGAGGCCGAGCACCGCCGTGCCGTCGGTGACGACCGCCACCGTGTTGCCCTTCCAGGTCAGGTCATAGGCCAACTCGGGCCGGTCGGCGATCGTCAGGCACACCCGGGCCACCCCGGGGGTGTACGCGAGGGAGAGGTCGTCGCGGTCGCGCACCGGAACGGTGCTGCGGACCTCCAGCTTGCCGCCCTGATGCAGCGCGTACACAGGATCGGCCGGATCGTAGGGAGATGGTGGAACGGGCTCGGCGGCCATGGTCGTCACCCCTTCGGACAGGCGTCGGACAGGTCACCCCCGCCCGGCGGGCCGGCCGGGTGTCGGCCAGCCTCACATCGGCGGGGGTCCGGGGGGTGGCCCGCTCCCGGATTGTGACACACGGATCTGAACGCTGCCCTGACGCCTGCCCGAGGTGGGAGGATCGGCTCTACCGAAGGGCGGCGACGACGGCGTCCTCGTGCGACCGCCAGACCACGGCGACCTGGCCGAAGCCGGCCGCCCGTAGCCGTTCCACGTGCCACGAAGGATCGGGGGTGAACTCGGCCGGGTGCCCGCCGTCGAAGTGCGCCGTCCGCCATGCCACCTGCTCGGCCAGCGCCGGTTCGGCCGCCGCCGTTCGCCACCAACCCGCCCAGTCGGCGACGCCGGAAGCGTGCGCCCGGGCCCGCCTCCGCTCGCGCAGCCCTTCGATCGCTTCGCGCAGGGCGGGCGCGGCGTCGTCCGGCATGTGGTCGGCGTTGCAGAAGAGGCCCCCGGGCCGGATGATGCCGGCGAGGTCGGCGTAGAGCCGTGCGAGCCGGTCCGGCGCAAGCCAATGGGTGGCGGTCGCGGTGACCACGGCGTCGAACCGCTGCTCGGGCAGCGCGCTCGGCCAGGCGGAGTCGATCAGGTCGGCCCGGACAAGCGTCACGCGCCGGTCCGCGGCGAAGACTCCCCCGGCGATCGCGAGGAGCGCGGGGTCGATGTCGACGCCGACCACGGTCGCGCCCGGCAGCCGCTCGAGCAGGCGGGCGGTGATGCTGCCGGGGCCGCATGCCAGGTCGAGCACGCGCGGCGCCGGGCCGGTCGCTGCCTCGACGGTGTCGAGCATGGCGGCGAACCGCTCTTCCCGGTCGGGCAGGTAGGCCTCCTGCTGGCGGTCCCAGCTCGCCTGCCAGGCCGGCCAGTCGACGACCGACGTCACCATGTGCCCTCCCGTGCTCGTAATAGATGTTCTTGCCTATTGGCCCTTACAAACTAAGCTCGATGCCGTAAGGAGCGCAAGTGGACCTGATCTCTTACGCGGAGTACGCCGTCCGGTTGGTGAACACCGCCGACCCCGCCCGTCCGGGTCGCGACCAGCTCGCCGGCCTTTCGGCGCTGCGGTCCTTCCTGGCCGACCAACCGCACCTGAGCGAGCGGGCCACCGATTCCGACGTGCCCGAGTTGGTCGCGCTCCGCGACGAGTTGCGCGAGGTCTTCGAGTCCGTGGAGCGGGGCGATACCCGCCGTGCCGTGGAACGGCTGAACCGCCTGCTGATCGACCATCCCATCCGGCCGCAGATCTCCGGCCATGACGACTCCGACTGGCACCTGCATCTCACCGAGCAGGGCGGCACCGCCGAGCGGTACGCCGCCGGAGCGGCGATGGGCGTCACCGTGCTGGTCACGTCGCTCGGCATTGACCGGCTCGGCGTCTGCCAGGCGGCGCCGTGCCGCAACGTGTTCGTCGACACGTCCACCAACCGGTCCCGGCGATACTGCTCCGACCGGTGTGCGACGAGGGCCAACGTCGCGGCCTACCGGGCCAGGAAAAGAGAGGCGGCCAGCGCGCGCTAGCGGTCCGCTCGAGTGCGTCGGCGCGGCGGCCAGTACCGCAGCAGGACCCGTCCGAGCACCAGCTCTTCCGGCACCACGCCGAACGTCTTGCTGTCGCCACCGGCGTAGGGGTTGTCGCTGGCCAGCCACCATCCCCCGCGCTCGCGGCGCACCGCCCGCTTCACGATGAGAACCCCGGCCCGCTGCGGGTGCTCGGCAACAACGAGCCGACCGGACTGGGCCCGCGCCCCCCACCGCACGAGGCACTGGTCGCCGGGCCGGAGGGCCGGAACCATTGACGGCCCGGCCACCCGAACCCGGCCGAGAGGCAGCCGACCTGGCCGTGTGGGGCGCACCCCGCGAGGGTAGTGTCGCCCGTGGAGCCGGCTTCACCGAAGGGACAATCATGTTCGCAAGAATGATTCGCCCGAGGACCACTGTGCATGCGCACTGCGACCTTCCCTGCGGCGTCTACGATCCGGCGCAGGCCCGCATCGAGGCCGAGTCGGTCAAGGCGATCCAGGAGAAGTACCAAGTCAACGACGACCCGGTGTTCCGCACCCGGGCACTGCTCATCAAGGAGCAGCGGGCCGAGCTCGTCAAGCACCACCTCTGGGTGCTCTGGACCGACTACTTCAAGCCGCCGCACTTCGAGCAGTACCCCAACCTGCACCAGCTGTTCAACGAGGCGACCAAGCTGGCCGGCGCGGCCGGCGGCAAGGGCTCGGTCGACCCGGCCCAGGGCCAGCAGCTGCTGGATAAGATCGAAGACATCGCGAAGATCTTCTGGGAGACCAAGCAGGCGTGATCCGGCCGGCCCAGCCGGACGACGTCCCGGCCATCCTCGGGTTGATCCGCGATCTCGCCAGCTACGAGCGCGCCCGCCACGAGGTGGTAGCCACCGAGGAGGCGCTTCAGGTCGCGCTCTTCGGCCCCGAACCCGCCGTCTTCGCCCAGGTAGCCGAGCACGAGGGCGGGATCGGCGGGTTCGCCTTGTGGTTCCTCAACTTCTCCACGTGGCTCGGGACGCACGGCGTCCATCTGGAGGATCTCTACGTCCGCCCGGAGCTGCGGAGCCAGGGCCACGGTCTCGCGCTCATCGCGGAGCTGGCGAGGATCTGCGCCGAGAGAGGCTACGGTCGCCTTGAGTGGTCGGTGCTGGACTGGAACGAGCCGGCGCTGGGCTTCTACCGTGCGCTGGGGGCCGAGCCGATGGCCGAATGGGCGGCCTGGCGGCTCACGGGCAGCGCCCTGGGCCGGCTGGCCGGGCGCAGGGGCTCCGCAACCCACTCCCCGTGATGCGAGCTGATCATCCGGCGTACCAATCGCCGGTCAGAAGGTTGTAGCGTGCACAACGTGACCGAGGATGCCCTCTCCCTCCGTGATCGCGTCGATGGCGCACGCCGGGACATCGTCGAGGTCCGGCTGCCCGCGGAGGGGGCCTACCTCTCCGTGCTGCGAACTGCGACGGCTGGCCTCGCGGCCCGCCTCGACTTCACCCTCGACGAGATCGAGGATCTCCGCATCGCCGTCGATGAAGCGTGCGCGATGCTGCTTCCGCAGGCCGTGCCCGGCAGCGACCTGACCTGCGTGTTCGAGCTGCTCCCTGACCTGATGCAGGTCGCCGTGTCGGTGCCCTCCGCCGCGGGGCGGCTGCCGGATCGCGGCACCTTCGCCTGGACCGTGCTCACCGCTCTCGCCGGCGAGGTCGGGGCCGACGTCGGCGACGGCAAGCAGGTCCGGATCACCCTCCACAAGCAGCGCAGCAACTCGGGGAAGGCGTGAGCAACCTGTCGGATCAGGAGCCGGTCAGCCTGGCTCCGGACCGCCGCCATGCGCAGGAGCTGTTCGCCCAGCTGGCCGGGCTGCCCGAAGACGCGCCCGAGCGGCTCGGCGCCCGCGACACGCTGGTGCGCATGCACCTGCCGCTGGTGGAGCATCTGGCGCGGCGGTTCCGCAACCGGGGCGAGCCGTACGACGACCTCGTCCAGGTCGCGACGATCGGCCTGATCAAGTCCATCGACCGTTTCGACACCGAGCGCGGGGTGGAGTTCTCGACCTACGCCACCCCGACGATCGTCGGGGAGATCAAGCGCCACTTCCGCGACAAGGGCTGGGCCGTGCGGGTGCCGCGCCGCCTGCAGGAGCTGCGGCTGCAGCTGACCACGGCGACGAGCGAGCTGTCCCAGCGAAACGGCCGGGCGCCGACCGTGCATGAACTCGCGGAGCACCTGAAGCTGTCCGAGGACGAGGTGCTGGAAGGGCTGGAGTCGGCGAACGCCTACAGCACCCTCTCCCTCGACGCGCCGGACCAGGACGACGACGACTCCCTCGCCGTCGCCGACACGCTGGGCTCAGAGGATGAGGAGCTCGAGGGGGTGGAGTACCGCGAGTCGCTCAAGCCCCTGCTCGAGCAGCTCCCGCCGCGGGAGAAGCGGATCCTGCTGCTGCGGTTCTTCGGCGGGATGACCCAGTCGCAGATCGCCGCGGAGATCGGCATCTCGCAGATGCACGTGTCGCGGCTGCTGTCGCGGACCCTCGCCCAACTGAGGGAGAGCCTGCTGGTCGAGGACTGACCCAGAACCCGCCCCACCCCTGCCGCGATCCCCTGCCGCGATCCCCTGCCGCGATCTTGAGCTTTTTTCGAGATGGGAGCGCTCCCATGTGAAAACAGCTCAAGATCGCGGCAGGTTGGCTTGGGCGGTGAAGAGCATTACCGGCACGGCTGCCGCGGCAGCCATGATGGGCACGCCGACGAGATAGACGCCGGCCTGGACGAGCGGGAGCCCGACGGCGAGCAGCAGGAGCAGCTGGAGGAGCATGGCCGGCGCCCGGCTCCGGGTCCGGCCCAACGCGAGGCCGCGGGCGACGATCACGATGAGCGCGCCGCAGATCACGGCGAACGCCGCGATGCCCCAACCGATCTCCGGCGCCTCGGTCGGCTCTGCGATCGACTCGACGACGAGGTAGCCGCCGTACCCGAACGCGAGGAACGCCTCCGCGAGCACCAACGCGCCGGCTGCGGTCAGCCAGCGCGAGCGGCCGCCGAGGGGGGCAGCCTTCGGCGTCGGAGGCTCGGGGGGCGGCGCTGACGGCACCGAGTAAGCCTAACCGCCGCAGGTACCCTGACCAGCATGCGCGCCCTCCTCGTCGTGAACCCTGCCGCCACGACGACCACTGCGCGCGGGCGGCGCGTCATCGAGAGCGCGCTGGGCCATGAGCTCAAGCTCGACGTCGCCAAGACGAACCATCGCGGGCACGCGGCCGAACTCGCCCGGCAGGCCGTCGCCGACGGCCTTGACCTGGTCATCTCGCTCGGCGGCGACGGCACGGTCAACGAGATCGTCAACGGCCTGCTCGCCGGTGGGCCGCGCCCTGGCTTGCCGGATGTCGGGGTCGTGCCAGGCGGCAGCACCAACGTCTTCGCCCGAGCGGCCGGCGTGCCGACGGACCCGGTCGAGGCGACCGGATTGCTTCTCGACGCGGTCCGACAGGGCCGGCGGAGGTCGGTCGGGCTCGGCCGGGCTGACGCGCGGTGGTTCACGTTCTGTGCGGGCCTGGGACTCGACGCCGAGGTCGTCCACCGGGTCGAGCAACTGCGGTCGCAGGGCCGTCGCTCCACCAGCCGGCTCTACGTCACGACGGCCGTGCGGCACTTCTTCCGCGGCACCGACCGGAAGACCCCGGCCCTGACGCTGACCCGGCCCGGCGTCGATGACATCGGCGGCCTTTTCCTCGCGGTCGTGGCCAACACGGCTCCGTGGACGTACCTCGGGGAACGACCCGTCACACCCGCTCCGGACGCGTCGTTCGACACCGGGCTCGACGTGTTCGCACTACGGGGGTTGCATACTCTTGCTACGCTGCGTCACGTGCGTCAGATCCTCTCCAGCTCCGAACGCCCTCCTAAGGGGCACTCGGTCGTCAGCTTGCACGACCAGTCGGCATTCTCCATACGGTCCACTCGGCCGGTCGCTTTCCAGATGGACGGCGAGTACATCGGCGAGCGTGACTGTGTGAGGTTCGAATCGGTAGCGGAGGCGATCCGCCTCGTCGCATGACGTACACATAGGTGGCAATGTCGCGGAGTGTGATCAACACGACAGGTCACAGCCCGACAAAAGTACCCTCCGAGGTCTTGTGCCATAACCGATCGTTTGCAAGTCTCGGGGACGTGTTCGCCGCAGCTCACCCTTAGCTGCGCTGCCCACTCCACATGGCAGGGCCCATGACGGCGATGTTTATGTGGAAGAGATCGTGAAAGAGTTCACAAGACCGCCAGGTTCGCGGACGCAGGTTGCCTTCCGGGCGCCCGCGACTATACGAGGAGAGGAAGTCATGGACTGGCGCCACCGCGCTACCTGTTTGGAGGAGGATCCGGAACTCTTCTTCCCCATCGGCAATACGGGCCCAGCCCTCCTGCAGATCGAGGAGGCGAAGGCCGTGTGCCGACGGTGTGAGGTCCGCGAGACCTGCCTCCAGTGGGCGCTCGACACCGGCCAGGACGCCGGCGTGTGGGGTGGCATGAGCGAGGACGAGCGGCGTGCCTTGAAGCGGCGTAAGGCCCGCGCACGCGCTCGCGCATAAGATCTGCCGCGCCCGAAATCCTTCCCTTCCCCGCTGAGAACCGGGTGCTCCGGCTCGCCTGGAGCGCCCGGTGATCCTTTTCTGCTCTTTGACCGCCTGCGCGCTCTAGCGGCGGCCGCGCGTCACAGGGATGTCCAGGACCACCCTTGTGCCCCCGCCCGGGCGGGGGCCCATCTCCAGCCGACCGCCTAGCTCGGCGGCCACCAACGTACGGACGATTTGCAGCCCGAGGTTGCTAGAGCTGTCCGGGTCGAAACCCGCAGGCAGCCCCACTCCGTCGTCGTCCACCACGACCCGCAACCGCCCAGCGCGGCGGTCCGCCTCGACGACCAGCAGACCCGGATTCGCGCCCAGCCCGTGCTCGATCGAGTTCTGCAGGAGCTCGGTGAGCGCCATGGCCAGCGGCGTCACCACCGCAGGCGGCAGCACGCCGAACGAGCCCACCCGGCGGGGCCGCACGGCGCTCTCGGGCGCGGCGACTTCGGCGACCATCCCCACCACCCGGTCGGCGATCTGATCGAAGTCGACCTGCTCGTCCAACGTCTGCGAGAGCGTCTCGTGCACGATCGCGATCGAGCCCACCCGGCGGACGGCCTCCTGCAGGGCGGCTCGGCCCTCGGCCGGCCCGAGCCGGCGAGCTTGCAGCCGCAGCAGCGCCGCCACGGTCTGCAGGTTGTTCTTGACCCGGTGGTGGATCTCGCGGATCGTCGTGTCCTTGGTCACCAACTCGCGCTCGCGCCCCCGCAGCTCGGTCACATCTCGCACGAGAACCAGCGCGCCGATGCGCGTGCCGCCCGGCATCAGCGGGATGGCCCGAAGCTGCACGGTGGCGTCCTCGCCCTCGATGTCCGTGTCGCGCGGCGCCCGGCCGCTGGCCACCACGGACACCGCCTCCTCGGTCGGCGCGGCGGGGCGGACCAGCTCGGCAGTCGTCCGGCCGAGGTGGGCCCCGATGAGGTCAGCGGTCAGCCCCAGGCGGCGGTAGGCGGAGATCGCGTTCGGGCTGGCGTACGCCACCCTGCCGGTGCGGTCCAGCCGGATGATGCCATCGCCCACCCGCGGGGACGACAGCAGCTCGGCGCGCTGCCCTGGGAACGGGAAGCGGCCCTCGGCGATCATCCGGGCGAGGTCGGAGGCGCAGTCGAGGTAGGTCAGCTCGAGCCGGCTCGGCGTGCGCGCGGTCAGCAGGTTGGTGTGCCGCCCGATGACCGCGATCACCTGGTCGAGCCGGCGCACCGGGATGGCCTCGACCCGAACGGGGACCTCGTCGCGCCACTCGGGATCGCCCTCGCGACGGATCTTGCCCTCGTCGTACGCCGCATCGACCAGCGGCCGCCGGCCGCGCGGGATGACCAGGCCGACCAGGTCGTCGACGTACGCCGTCGGCCCGGTCGTCGGCCGCATCTGCGCCCCGACCCGGAAGTAGGCGTCGGTGCGGTCGGGCAGCCACAGCAGCAGATCGGCGAACGAGAGGTCGGCGAGCAACTGCCAGTCGGAGACGAGGACGTGCAGCCAATCCAGGTCGGCCGCGGTGAGGTCGGTGTGTTCTCGGACCAGGTCGTCGAGGCTGGGCACCCGCCTAGTCTGCCTACTCGTGCGCGTCTGCCAGGATGCGCGGTCATGGCACCCGATCCGTTCGGCTGGCTGGCGGGCATCGCCCGCGCTCGGGAGGAAGCCGGGCTGCGCCGCCGGCTGCGCCCGCGCGGGCCCGACGACAGGTTGCTCGATCTGGCCAGCAACGACTACCTGGGCCTGGCTCGACGGCCGGCTGTCGTCGCGGCCGCCGCCGAGGCTGCGATGCTCTGGGGGGCCGGGTCGACCGGGTCGCGGCTCGTGACCGGATCGACCGAGCTGCACGCCCGGCTGGAAGGCGCGCTGGCCCGCTTTGCGGGCACCGAGTCGGCGCTGGTGTTCTCGTCCGGATACCTCGCCAACATCGGCGTGATCACGGCGCTGAGCGGCCCCGGGTCTCTGGTCGTGTCCGACGCCCTCAACCACGCGTCGATCGTCGACGCCTGCCGGCTCAGCCGGGCGCGGGTGGTCGTGACGCCGCACCGGGATGTCCCTGCCGTGGAGAAGGCGTTGGCCGGCCGGGCGGAGGATCGGGCCGTGGTGGTCACCGACGCGGTGTTCTCGGTCGACGGCGACATCGCCCCGCTCGCGGCCCTCGCGGAGGCGACCCGCAGGCAGGACGCCGGCCTGGTGATCGACGAGGCGCACGCGCTGGGCGTCATCGGCGAGGGCGGCCGGGGCGGCGCGCGTGCCGCCGGCCTGGCCGGCGCGCCGGACGTCGTGCTGACCGTGACCCTTTCGAAGGCGCTCGGCAGTCAGGGCGGGGCCGTGCTCGCCAGCGCCGAGGTCGTCGATCACATCGTCGACACGGGCCGCGCGTTCATCTTCGACACCGGGTTGGCGCCGGCCTGCGCGGGCGCGGCACTGGCGGCGCTGGGCGTGATCGAGCGGGAACCGTCGCTCGCCGAAGCCGTGCGCCGCCGCTCCCGCCAGTTGTCCGCCGCAGCTCGCGAAGCCGGCCTGGCGGCGACCAGGCCCGACGGCGCGGTCACCGCCGTGCTCCTGGGCGCGCCGGAGTCGGCGGTCCTCGCCGCCGACACCTGTGCCAGGCGCGGCGTGCGAGTGGGCTGCTTCCGCCCGCCGTCAGTGCCCGACGGGGTGTCGCGGCTGCGCCTGACCGCGCGGGCCGACCTCACCCAGGACGACGTGTCGCTGGCGGCCGCCGCTCTTGCCGCGGTCGCCGCCACCACCCCCACCACTCTTCCGCGATCTTGAGCTATTTTCGAGATGGGAGCGCTCCCAATAGCAAATAGCTCAAGATCGCGGAGGGGGTGGCGCCCGTAAGGTAGGCGGCATGGCTTCTCCCACCCAGTTCGACCCGCCGTCGGGCACGCGCGACTTCCTGGCGCCGGAGTTGCAGGTGCGGGAGGCCGCGTTCGCCGCGATCCGGCGGGTGTTCGATCGCTACGGATTCGAGCCGCTGCAGACACCCGCTTTCGAGCGGCTTGACGTGCTCACCGGCAAATACGGCGACGAGGGCGACAAGCTCATCTTCAAGATCCTCCGTCGTGGCGAGCACGAGGCGTCCGGCGAGGCCGACCTCGCGCTGCGCTACGACCTCACCGTTCCCCTGGCCCGGGTGGCCGCGGCTTACGGCAACCGGCTGCCCACGCCCTACAAGCGGTACGCCATCGCCCCGGTCTGGCGGGCCGACCGGCCGGGCAGGGGCCGGTTCAGGGAGTTCTACCAGTGCGATCTCGACGTCGTAGGGTCGGCCTCGCCCTTGGCCGACGCTGAGACCGTCTGCGCGGTCGGCGACGCGCTCGCGGAGCTGGGCGTCGCGGGCCACCGGTTCCTGGTCAACTCCCGCAAGGCGTTGCGCGGGCTGCTCGAGGCCTACGGCGTCCCCGACGAGCTGGGCGGGCCGGTCCTGATCACCCTCGACAAGCTGGACAAGCTGGCGCCCGACGAGGTCATCGCCGAGCTGGCCGGTCGGGGCCTCGCGCCCGGCGTCGCCAAGGCGCTGGTCGACGACCTCACCGCCGACGACGCGGTCGAGCGGATGCGCCGCGAGTTGGCCGCCAGCGAGGCCGGGCGCGACGGGCTGGCCGAAGTCGACCAGCTGCTCGAACTGGCCGGCGGGCAGCTTGGCGCCGAGCGCCTCACGTTCACGCCCAGCCTGGTGCGTGGCCTCGACTACTACACCGGCGTCATCTTCGAGGTGACCGCGCCGGGTGTGCCCGGGTCGATCGCCTCCGGCGGCCGCTACGACGGGCTGGTCGGCGGGATGGGCGGATCCGACGTGCCGGCCACCGGGGGCAGCATCGGGGTCGAGCGGATAATCCCGCTGCTGCCGACCTCGGGCCGGGAGGCGCGAGGGCTCGACGTTGCGGTCACGGTGATGGGCGAGGAGCAGGCCGCCGGCGCCTTCCGCATGGCTGGCGCCCTCCGGGCCGCCGGCCTGCGCACGGCGGCCTACCTCGGCGGTTCGGGCAAGCTGGGCCGCCAGCTCAAGTGGGCTAACGACCAGAGCGCGGCCTACGCCCTCATCTACGGCCCGGACGAGCAGGCCACGGGCGAGGTGACCGTCCGCGACATGGCAAGCGGCGAGCAGACCCGCGTGCCCGAGGCCGAGCTGGTCGCCTTCCTGGTCTCCAAACTGCTCGCCAGACTGTCGCGATCTTGAGCTATTTGCCAGTGGGAGCGCTCCCATCCTGCAAAAAGCTCAAGATCGCGGCGGGTGTCGCGGCGGGTTGGGCGGCGGGTTGGGCGGCGGGTTTTGGTCGAGGGCCTGGCGTGCCCGCCCCCGTGCGGCGGACAGCCGGGCCCTCGCATCCTCCGCGGAGCAGCCGGTCAGGAGCATGACGAGGGCCACCCTGGTCTGCCCGTCGGCGGCGTCGACCGCCTCCCGGGCCGCGGCCTCGGAGACCCCCGCCGCCTCGACCAGGACGCGCAGCGCCCGGCGGCGCAGCTTCTCGTTGTCGGTGCGCACGCCCACCATATGGTTCCCGTACGTGTGACCCAGGCGCACCATCACCAGCGTCGAGATGGTGTTCACGACGAGCTTCTGCGCGGTGCCCGCCTTGAGGCGGGTCGAGCCGGCGATGATCTCGGGCCCGGTCAGCACCTCGATCGCGTGGTCGACCGCGCGGGACAGGTCGGTGCCGGGGTTGGAGCTCACGCCGACGGTCAGGCAGCCGACCGACCGGGCCAACTCCACGCCGCCGAGCACGTACGGCGTCCGCCCGCTCGCGCTCACGCCGACCAAGGCGTCGGCGGACGTCAGGTCGACGGCCCGCAAGTCCGCGCATGCTGCAGCGGCGTCGTCCTCCGCCGCCTCGGTTGCCTCGGACGCCGCGCCGAGGCTCGGCGCCCCGGCCACGCAAGCCACGACCAGGCCGGCATCGACGCCGAACGTCGGCGCGCACTCGGCGGCGTCCAGTGCCGCGATCCGCCCGGCGCTCCCGGCGCCGAGGTAGATCAGCCGGCCGCCGGCCGCCAGCCGAGCCGTGACCGCGTCGACCGCGGCGGCCACAGCAGGCGCCGCGGCGGCGACAGCGCCCGCGACCCCGGCGTCTTCGGCGTTCATGAGACGGACCAGCTCTAATGTCGGGCGCAGGTCGAGGTCGGCCAGCTCGGGCCGGGCCTGCTCGGTCCCGAGCGCGTCCAGCCGGTCCCCCTCAGTCATCGTCGGTCTGGGTGATCTTGCGCAACCCGCGCGGCGCGTCCGAGTCGATGCCCTTCGCCCGCGCGAGCGCCTCGACAAGCAGCTGGCCGGGCACGACGAGCGCCAGCGGCGCGAGCTCCTCAGGGAGGTCGGGGCCGGGCAGCCGGGCCCGGCAGGCGGCGGCGAACGCCGCGTCGCCGCCGATGCCGTACGCATGCCCGCCCGCCTCCGCGACCCGCCCGGCGAGGGCGGTCAGGCCCGGCAGCACCGGCCCCTCGCCGGCCGCGGCCAGCAATACCGGCGTGGCCCGGTCGACCACCGCGATCGGGCCATGGAGCAGGTCGGCGTAAGAGAGGCCGAGCGCGGTGACATAGCAGGTCTCCTTGAGCTTGAGCGCCAGCTCCCGCGCGGTCGAATAGGCGTAGCCGCGGCCGGTCACCACCATCCGCTCCGCGTAGGTCAGCCGCTGGGCCAGCGCCTCCGCCTCGCCGGCGGTCTCCAGCATCGCCGCGGCCGCGGCGGGAACGCGGCCCAGCCGGGCCGGCGCGCCCTCGTCACCCGCCAGCGCGTAGGACAGCACCGCCAACGCCGCGAGCTGCGTCGAGTAGGTCTTGGTCGCCGGCAGCGCCTGCTCGGCGCCGGCCTGGGTGACGAGCGCGATCTGCGCGTCGGCCGCCAGGGGCGACCCCGCCTCGTTGGTGACAGCGACCGTGGCCGCGCCGCAAGCGCGCGCCCAGCGCAGCGTCTCGACGATCTCCGCCGTGCGCCCGGACTGCGAGACGGCGACCGCGAGGACGCCGGTGAGGTCGAACTCGGCGGAGTACGCCGTGGCCACCGACGGCGACGCGAGGGTGGCGAGGCGGCCGGCCCGCACCGAGCACAGGTACTGCCCGTACACCGCCGCGTTGTCGGACGACCCCCGCGCGATGAACAGCACGTGCCGGGCACTGGCGGCCAGCCGGCGCAGGTCGGCCGACAGCGGGACGAGCGCGTCGATCGTGCGGGCGATCGCGTCGGGCTGCTCGGCGATCTCCGCCCGCATCCGGGTCATCCGGCTGGTCACACCGCCACCTCGGCGCCGTAAGCAACCGTGCCGCCCACCCAGGTGGCACGAACCGACAGGTCGTCGCCGAGCCATACCAGGTCGGCACGTGCCCCTGGGGCTATCCGCCCGAGGTCGGCGCGGCCGAGGAGGTCAGCGGGCACGCGAGAGGCCGCCTCCACCGCGGTGACGAGGTCGACGCCGATGCCGACCGCGTTGGCGACCGCCACGTCGAGCCGCAGCCCAGAGCCGGCCATGACGCCCGCCTCGCGAAGCGGCGGCTGCCCCTGCTCGACGAACACCGGCTCGCCGCCGAGCACGTAGCGCCCGGGCGGCATCCCGGCCGCCGCCACTGCGTCGGTGACCAGCGCGACCCGGCCGGGCGCGGCGGTGAACGCCAGCCGCGCCGCTCCCGGCGCCACGTGGTAGAGGTCGAGGATGAGCCCGCAGGTCAGCCGCGGGTCGATGAGCGCCTGCCCGACCACGCCCGGGTCCCGGTGGTGTAGCGGGCGCTGCGCGTTGAACAGGTGCGTGACCATCCGGGCGCCCGCGTCCGCAGCTGCGGCGACCTGCTCCGCGCTCGCGTCGCTGTGCCCGATGCTCACCACGATTCCCGCCTCGGCGAGGCGGCGCACCGCCGCCATGCCCCCCGACCGCTCCGGCGCCAGCGTGAGGATCGAGATCGTGCCCGGCGCCGCGGCGGCTAGCAACGTGTCGACCGTGGCGGCGTCGGGGTCGCGCAGCCAGTCGGCGTTGTGCGCCCCCCGCCGGCGCTCGGCCAGGAACGGGCCTTCGATGTGGACGCCGAGGGGACGCGCCGCGCTCGCCGCGGAGACAGCGAGGGCCGCGGTCGCCTTTTCCGCCCGCCGCAGCCCGTCGCACAACGCGTCGACGGGCGCGGTGATGAAGGTGGGCACGAAGCCGGTCACCCCGGTCTCGGGCAGCCGGACCGCCACTGTCGCCCAGTCCTCCGGCTCAGCGGCGATGAAGTCGACGCCGAAGTAGCCGTTGACCTGGACATCGACGAACCCGGGAACGAGCATGCCCGCCGGGAGCACCACGTCGGCGCGCTGCCGGGCGGCCGCGGCCGCCGCCCCCACCAGGACCTCCTGCACCCGGTCGCCCTGGACGGCGACGGCACCGGGACGGTGCAGCCGGCCGCCGGTGACGACGGCTGGCGCGGCGATCAGCTGCATGTCGCCTCCTCTTGGTACGGAATCGGGGCGACCGGCGAGCCCGCCAGCAGGACGGCGCCCGTCTCGGGCGGGGCGAGCGGGTCGACGGCGCCGGTGGCGGCGACGAACGCCGAGCGGACCGCCGCGATCCCGAACACCCCGCCCACCATGGCCACCGGCAGCGGACCGAGCCGGGCGCGGACCGCGCCCGCCAGCTCAGCCAGGTGCTCGGCCGCCCGAGTGCGGATCTCCCTCGCCACCGGGTCGTCGCAGCGGCCGACCGCCGGGGCCAGCCGGGCCAGCAGCCCCCGCCCGGCCGGGTGGCCGTGCACCTGCCGGACGACGTCGGGCAGGTCACACCCGAAGGCCGCGCGCACGACGTCGGCCAGGGCGGTCCGCGGACCCGTGCCGTCAGACGCGCGCAACGCGGCCCGCACCGCCTCCCGCCCGATCCAGTAGCCGCCGCCGTCGTCGCCCAGGAGGTAGCCGTGGCCGCCCACTCGCACGCCCTCGCCGGACGCCGACCGCCCGGCTGCCGCCGACCCGGTGCCCGCGATGACGATCACCCCGGGCCCGCCGCCGAACGCCCCCAGCAGCGCCACCTCGGCATCGTCGCACACCGATACCGGAATCCCGGTGCGGTCGCGCAGCGTGCTCGCGATCCGATCAGCGTCGCTGGCGCCCCGGATGCCGGCGAGCCCCAGCCCGGCCGCCGTCGGCCGGCACTCCGCGATCAGCGCGGCCAGCCGGTCAACCGCGTCGGCGTGCAGGAGGACGTTGAGCGGCCCGAGCTCCCGCCGCTCGAGGATCTCGCCGTCGCGCGCCAGGACCGCCCGGGTGCCCGTGCCACCCGCGTCGACGCCGAGGAGCGAGTTCACGCTTGGGCTCCCGTCAGCAGGTCGGCCGCGGCCAGCGCGCTGGCCCGGGCGGCGCCGTAGGTCGCCAGATAGCCGGCGGCTTCCCTCGGCCGCCACATGGGCAGGCCCATTTCGACCACGATCCCCCCGGGACGGGCGGCCAGCAACTGCTCGACCGTCCGCTGCTGCCAGTCGAACCGGTGCGCGTCGCGCACCACGACCACGAGCGGAGCGGCGCCGCCGGCCAGCAGCGCACGCGCGTCTCCGGGCGCGCCGGTAAGCCGGATGACCTCGGTGCCCGGCAGCCGCTCGGCCAGGTGCTCGGCGACACCCCAGGAAGTTGCCCCTACAGCGGCGTTGGTCGGGGGGTCGAGCTCGACAACGCACGGTGCTGCCCGCAGCGCCACCTCGCCTTCGACGCGAAGGGCGCGCCGGGCGGCGCCTCGGCCGGCCTCGCCGTTGACCGTTGTCGGGCCGGCCGCCGGCTGCGCGGCCCATGCGGCCAGGGCGGTCGTCCGCTCGGCGGCTTCGGCAAGGCGGTCCGCCGCGAGCCGACCCTCCCGGACGGCGGACACCAGCGCTCCGCTCATCAGGTCGACGGTGGCCTCGTCGGCGAGCCCGCCCCCGACGCACAGCGCGTCGGCGCCGGCGGCGACCGCGCGCACCGCTCCCTCCGCAAGCCCCACAGGTCCCGAGATCGCGGCCATCTCCAGCCCGTCGGTGACGACCACCCCGTCGAAGCCGAGCTCCTCGCGCAGCAGCCCGGTCAGGATCCGGCGTGACAAGGTGGCCGGCGCCGCGGCGTCGTAGGCGGGCACCAGCAGATGGGCGGACATGATCGACCGCACGCCGGCCGCGATCGCGGCCCGGAACGGCACGAGGGCGCTCCGCGCCAGCTCGTCCGCCGACGCCGCGACGACGGGGAGCCCGAGGTGCGAGTCGATCGTGGTGTCGCCGTGCCCAGGAAAGTGCTTGGCCGCGGCCGCCACTCCCTGCCCCTGCAGGCCGGTCACGAACGCCACCCCGTGCCCGGCCGCCAGCAGGGGATCGGCGCCGAACGAACGCACGCCGACGACCGGGTTGCGGGGGTTGCTGTTGACGTCGAGCACCGGCGCGAAGTCCCAGTTCACGCCGGCTGCCGCCAGCTCGGCGCCGAGCGCCGCCGCGACCGACGTGGTCAGCTCGGGGTCGTCGACCGCGCCGAGGGCGACGTGCGCCGGGTAAGGGCTGCCGCCGCCGGCGTGCAGCCGGGTCACGTCGCCGCCCTCCTCGTCGATCGCGATGAGGAGGTCGGGTCGCTCGGCTCGCAGCGCCGT
>Ga0184623_10000255_pt1 | contig 22681 bp, 28 predicted proteins | sample PLM1_100_b1_FD_133138 | JGI IMG/M metagenome (GOLD analysis project Ga0184623, IMG submission 133138) | Groundwater sediment microbial communities from an aquifer in East River, Colorado, USA - PLM1_100_b1 | ecosystem: Environmental > Terrestrial > Soil > Riparian zone | place: USA: East River... | reverse complement strand
GTGGCGCCTGGGCCAGCAAGGCCTCGACAACGGCGTCCTCCTCGTCGTGTTCGTCCAGGACCGAAAGCTGAGATTCGAGGTCGGCTACGGGCTCGAGGCCGTGCTGCCGGACGCCGAGGCGGGACGGATCATCCGTGAGGCGATCTCGCCGCGCTTCCGCGAGCAGCGCTACGCGGCGGGTCTCGAGGCCGCCGTCGGCGCCGTATACGCGCGGATCGTGCCGTCGAGCCCGAGATCGCCCGCGCCGCCGCAGCGCGAGGTCACGGCGCGGCTCTACCTGGTCTTCCTGGCGCTCGCGGCGCTGACCATCGGCGGCCTCGCGTGGGAAGCCTCTCACCAGCGCGGCTACACCGCCGGCCGGCGCGGCTGGGGCTCGTCGGGCCCGGGCGGCTGGTACGGCGGGGGCTGGGGCGGTGGTGGTGGCGGCGGGTCTTCGGGCGGCGGCTTCTCGGGCGGCGGTGGCAGCTCGGGCGGCGGCGGCGCGAGCGGGAGCTGGTGATGCCCACGCATCCGAAGTGGGCCCGACGGTTCCTGAGCGACGCGGATTTCGACGCGATCACCAGGGCGATCAAGACCGCCGAGGCGCGCACGTCGGCGGAGATCCGAGTGCATCTGGAGCGCCGCGTGCCGCGGCGGTTTTTCCGGAGGCCCCCAGACGTCCTGTCACGCGCCCAGCACGTGTTCAGGCGGCTCGGCATGCACAAGACGGCCGAGCGACACGGGGTGCTGGTCTACCTCGCCGTCGAGGAGCGGCGCCTGGCGGTCGTCGGCGACGCGGGCATCCACGGCCGCGTCGGCGATCGTCACTGGAACCGCGTGCGCGACCTGATGGTCGAGAAGCTCCGGGAGAACGCCCCGCGCCAGGCGCTGGAGCGGGCGATCGAGGAGCTCGGCCAGGCGCTCGCCGAGCACTACCCGCGCCGGCCCGACGACCGCAACGAGCTGAGCGATGAGGTGAGCGTGTCGTGAGGCGAGGGTGTACTGTACGCGCATGATTTCACGCGTGGTCGCGGGCGTCCTCGTTGCGATCCTGGCGTTCCCGCTGACCGCGGGCGCGCAGGAGACGTCCCCCGGCCGGGACGCGCGGCCCCTGGAGCTCAGCCGCGCGCGCGAGACGACGCCCCGGCGTCCCATCGTGCATCCCGCGCCGCAGCGCGATGAGGCCGTGGGCGAGGCCGAGCGCGCGGCGGCCGAGTACGAGCGGACGCAGCGCGGCGAGGCGCTGATGCGCGAGCCATCACGGCCCGCGGCGCGACGTCCGGATCTGGGGTACGACGTCTACAGCGGCATCCAGCAGCGCAACATTCAGCGTCGATGACCCGCGACGACATTCCGACGCCGGCGCTGCTGCTCGACCTCGACCGCTTCGAGCGGAATCTCCGCCGCATGGCCGCGCACGCGCGCGCGGCCGGTAAGCACCTTCGACCGCACGCGAAGACGCACCGCTGTCCCGAGATCGCCCAGCGCCAGGTGACCGCCGGGGCGCTCGGCGTCGCGTGCGCGAAGCTCGGTGAGGCGGAGGTGATGGCGCGCGCCGGAGTCCGCGGCCTCCTGATCACGACTGAAGTGGTCGCGCCCGCGGCGATCCGGCGGCTCATGCGGCTCGTCTCGGCGGCTCCCGACACGCTCCTCGTGGTCGACAACGCCGCGAACGTCGCGGACCTCGGGCGCGAGGCCGCCGCCGACGGCGTGGCGCTCAACCTCCTGGTGGACGTCGACGTGGGCAACCGGCGCACCGGGATCGCCCCCGGAGAACCCGCGCTGGCGCTCGCGCGCGCCGTGGCCGCGCAGCCGGCGCTCCGCTTCCGCGGGCTCCAGGGCTATGCGGGCCACTGCGCGCACGTCATCGGGTGGGAAGCCCGGCGCGACGCGTCGCGGGCGGCGCTGGCGCCCCTCATGGAAACGCGCGCGCTGATCGAGGGCGCCGGCCTACCGGTCGAGATTGTGGCGGGTGGCTCGACCGGCACCTGGGACATCGACGTCGAGCTGCCGGGGCTCACCGAGCTGCAGGCGGGCTCCTATTGCGTGATGGATATCGACTACCGGCGCATCGGCGGTCGGGCGGGGGCGATGAACACCGACTTCGAGATGGCGCTCACGGTGGTCACGACGGTCGTCAGCGTGCCGACGTCTGAGCGGGCAATGGTCGACGGCGGGCTCAAGGCTTTCTCGACCGACAAGCCGTTCCCGCCCGAGTCGGTGGAGCGCCCGGGCGTCGAGTACAGTTTCGCGGGCGACGAGCACGGGCGACTGACGGTCACCGATCACTCGCGCGCGCCGCGGCTCGGCGAGCGCATCGAGTTCTTCCCGCCGCACTGCGACCCGACGATCAACCTCTACGACCGGCTCTACGCGATGCGTGTGGACAAGGTCGAGGCCGTGTGGGAGATCGCCGCGCGCGGCCGATCCGACTAGCGCTCGGGCGCCTATGCCTGTGCTCGTGACCGGCGGCAGCGGTCATTTGGGGGCCAACCTCGTCCGGCGCCTGCTCGACGAGGGCCGGGCGGTGCGCGCGCTCGAGCGTCGCGAGAGCGGCCGCGAGGCGTTCGCCGCGCTCGACGTCGAGGTCGTGTCGGGGGACCTGCGCGATTACGCCTCCACCCTGGCGGCCGTGCGCGGGTGCGAGCGTGTCTATCACTGCGCAGCCAGGGTCTCGAGCGCCGACAGTCGGCATCGGGAGATCTACGAGTGCAACGTGCTCGGCACGCGTCACCTGTTGCGGGCGGCACTCGAGACCGGCGTGCAGCGCGTGGTCGTGACCGGCTCGTTCAGCGCCGTGGGTCACGACCCCGCGCGGCCCAGCGACGAGACGATGCCGGTCGATCCCTTCGAGCGCCTGCTGCCCTACCAGCGCAGCAAGGTCGCCGTCGAGCACGAGTGCCTGAAGGCGGTGGTCGAGGGGCTCGACGTGGTCGTCGCGACCTCGTGCGCGATCATCGGTCCGAACGACTTCAAGCCTTCCCGGATGGGTCGGGTGCTGCTCGACTTCGCCCGCGGGCGGCTCCGCGCGTACATCCCGGGTGGCTTCGAGTTCGTGGCCGCGCGGGACATCGTCGAGGGCCATCGCCTCGTCATGGACAAGGGCCGCACCGGCCACAAGTACATCTTCTCGACGGCCTTCCACACCGTGGACGACCTCATGGGGATGTACGAGCGGATCACGGGCCGGCCCCGGCCGCGGCTGCGGCTGCCGCCGGCGGCGATGGCGGTGGTCGCCTGGGCGGTCGACGTGGTCGCCCGCCGGGTGGCGCCGGACGCCGAGCCGCGCTTCACGCCCGGCGCCGTCCGACTGCTGCGCATGCAGCGCCGCGCCGACCTCACCAAGGCGCGAACGGAGCTCGGATACCGGCCGACGTCGGTCGAGGCGGCGGTCGGCGAGGCCTACGAGGACTTCCTGCGCCGCGGCGTTCTGGCGCGACGGTGAGTCGGCCGCTCGCGCATTGTGCGCCGCCCAGCTTGCCCGGTGGGCTTCCGTGGCTCGGCCACGCGCTGGACCTGCGGCGCGATCCGGTCGGGCTCCTGCGCCGCGGCCACGCCCGGCTTGGCGAGATCTTCTCGCTGCGTCTGGCCGGAACACGCGTCACCGCGCTCGTCGGGCCCCAGGCGCAGGGCGCGTTCTTCGGCGCCCCGGAGGACGAGCTGAGCGCCCGCGAGGTCTACCGCTTCACGGTGCCGGTCTTCGGCCGCGGCGTGGTGTACGACGCGACTCCCGCGGTGATGGACGAGCAGATGGGATTCCTCTTCCCGGCGCTCCGCGACGACCGGCTCCGGACGTACGCGCGCGTCATGCAGCAGCAGGCGGAAGCCTACGTCGAGGGCTGGGGCGACGAGGGCGAGGTCGATCTCCTCGCCGCGCTCAACGAGCTGACCGTGTTCATCGCCAGCCGCTGTCTGGTCGGCGCCGAGTTCCGGCGGCGCCTGTCGCGCGAGTTGGCGCGTCTGTTCCAGGACCTCGAGCACGGCATAAACCTCATATCGCTGGTCAACCCGTATCTGCCGCTGCCCACCTTCCGCAGGCGCGACCGAGCGCGGGCGTGCATGGCCGAGCTGATCACGAGCATCATCGCCGAGCGCCGCGCCGGCGCGACCGCCGGCGACGACTTTCTCGAGGTGCTGATGGCCGCGCGCTATGCCGACGGGCGCGCGCTGAGCGACGAGGAGATCGTGGGGCTCCTGATCTCGACCATCTTCGCGGGCCAGCACACGAGCGCGGTCATGGGCGCGTGGACCGGCATCCTCCTCCTCGAGCACCCGCGCTGGCTACCGGCGGTGCTCGACGAACAGGCGCAGGTGCTCGGTAGCGGCGACATCACGCTGGAGGCGCTGCGGCGGCTCGTCGCGCTCGAACGCTGCATCAAGGAGGCCGAGCGCCTGCACCCGCCTCTGGTCATGCTCATGCGGCGCATCGTGCGCGATTTCGAGTACGGTGGTTTCGTGGCGCCCGCCGGCGGCTTGGCCATGGTCTCGCCGGCGGCGGCGCACCGGCTGCCCGCGGTCTTCGCCGATCCCGACCGCTACGACCCCGACCGCTTCGGGCCCGAGCGCCAGGAGGACCGAAGGGCGAAGCACGCGCTCATCGGCTTCGGTGGGGGCCACCACCGCTGCATCGGCTCGACGTTCGCCCAGCAGCAGATCAAGGTCATCTGGTCGGTGCTCTTCGGGCGCTTCGAGCTGAGCTTGGCCCGGCGCGGCCACCAACCCGATTACTCGACGTTCGTGGCTGGCCCGCGTCCGCCCTGCGTCGTGCGCTACCGGCGCCGCCGCGCCCGCGGGCCGGTTGCGGCGCCAGCGCCGGCTGTGAGCCCGCGGTGAGTCCGGCGCCCCCGTCGTTCGCCGAAGCGCGGCAGCGCCGTCTGAAAGTCCGGGCGGCGGGGCTCGATCCCGACTACTGGTACGCGGTCGAGCACGAGCGCGCGATCCGGCCTGGACAGGTGATGGAGGTCACGTTCTGGAATCGCTCGATCGCGCTCTTCCGCGGCGAGGACGGGCGTCTGCGCGCGCTGGAGAACCGATGTGCCCACCGCCAGCTCGCGCTCTCGCTCGGCACGGTCGAGGGTTGCCGCCTCACGTGCATGTATCACGGCTGGTCCTACGACGAGTCGGGCCAGCTGGCCGCGGTCCCGCACAACCTCTTCGGTCATCCGATGCCGTCGGTCGGCGTCGCTGCCTATCCGGTGCAGGTCCGCTACGGCCTGGTCTGGATCTTCCCGGGTGATCCGGCGCGCGCCGCCGAGCGTCGAGTCCCCGACATTCCGGAGCTTGAGGGGCTCGGCCGCTGGGCGTGCGTGCCGCTCGATTTCACGTGGCGCGCCCACCACTCGATGATCGTCGACAACGTCAGCGACTTCACGCACGCGTGGCTCCACCGCAAGTACCAGCCGTTCACGGGTGCGGAGCTCACCCGCTGCGAGACGGTCGGCGACGGCGTCTACGTGAGCTACCGGACCGAGGTCGGGCGCGGAAGGGTCTCCGGGCTCTTCGTCGATCGCCGCCGCGTCAAGACCGACGCCATGGACCTCTGCTACGACTACCCGTACCAGTGGTCGAGCACCGACGGGAAGATCAAGCACTGGTGCTTTTTCCTTCCCATCGACGAGCGCACCACCCGCACGTTCTTCCTTTTCTACTTCGACTCGCTGCGGATCCCGTTCACGCCGCTGCGCATTCCACGCCGCCTGATGACCCTTGTGCTGCGCGTCGCCAACCGTGTCCTGATCGCTCCGCTCCTGCGGCAGGACGGACGGGCGGTGGAGGCCGAGCAGGTGGCGTACGACGCGCACCACGCGCAGCCGGTCCCCGACCTCAACCCCGCGGTCGGGTTGTTCCAGCAGCTCACCATCCGAAAGTGGGAGGAGCACCTCGAGCGCCCCGGCCGCGCATGAGCGGGCGCTCGATCACCTGCTGACGCTCCAGTCAGCGCGCGGCGACTGGGAAGGTGAGATGGTGTGGTGCCCGATGATCACGGCGCAGTACGCGATCGTCCGCCACGCCGTCGGGCGGCCGGTGGACGCCGCGACCCGCGCTGGCCTGCTGCGCTACTTCCAGCGCGCGCGCGGGCCGGATGGAGCGTGGGGGCTCCATCTCGAGTCGTCCGGCTACGTGTTCGTCACCACGCTCGTCTACATTGCCCTGCGGCTGCTCGGCCTCAGCCGCGACGAGGCCATCGTGAAGGACGCGCGCCGCTGGCTGGCGAGCCAGCCGGGCGGCGTCCTGGCCATTCCGTCGTGGGGCAAGCTCTGGCTGGCGCTGCTCGGCCTCTACGGCTGGACCGGCGTGAATCCGTGCCCGCCCGAGCTCTTCCTGCTGCCACGCTGGCTGCCGTTCCACCCGTGGCGCTACTATTGCCACACGCGCTACATCTACCTGGCCGCCGCGTACCTCTACGGGGCTCGGGCGCGCGCCGACCTCGGTTTGCTCACCGCCGAGCTTCGCGAAGAGCTGTATCCAGCGGCATGGCCCGCGCTCGACTTCGCGGCGCACCGCCGCGCCGTCGCGGCGTCGGACCTCTACGTCCGCCCGGGCGCCCTCCTCCGGGTCGCCTCGACGGGGCTGCGCGTGCTCGAGCGGCTGCTGCCGCGCCGTGGCCGCCGGCGGGCGCTCGATGCGTGCTTCGACCGCATCCTGTACGAGCAGCGCGTCACCGACTACCACGCGCTGTCGCCGGTGAACGGTCTCCTCAATTGCCTGGCGATCTGGTCGCGCGACCCGAATCATCCCGACCTCGCGCCGAGCCTCGACGGCCTCGAGCACTGGCGCTGGGAGGATCTCGCCCAGGGCGTGCGCTTCACCGGCGCGCGCTCGAGCGCGTGGGACACGGCGTTCGCGCTGCGCGCCCTCGGCGAGGCGCCGGCCCGGGCGGCGCGGGACGCCGCCGCCGTGCGTCGGGCCTACGCATTCCTCCGCGATGCGCAGATGACCCGCGAGCTGCCGCGGTGGCGGGAAGAGGACCGCGACCCGATCACCGGCGGCTGGTGCTTCAGCGACGGCGCCCACCGCTGGCCGGTGAGCGACTGCACCGCCGAGGCGGTGAGCGCGCTCCTGGTGGTGGGTGGACGCGCCGAGCTGGCGCCGCCGGCCGGCGAGCGCATCGCGCCGGCGCGCCTGGTGACCGCCGCGGAATTCATCCTGCGCCGGCAGAATGCGGACGGCGGCTTCGCGACCTACGAGCGCCGCCGCGGCTCTGCCTGGCTCGAGCGCCTGAACCCCTCGGAGATGTTCGGGAGGTGCATGACCGAGCGCTCCTACGTCGAGTGCACGGCCTCGGCGATCGGCGCGCTGGCGCGACTGCGCGCCGCTGAGCCGGCGCTGGCCTCGCCGCGGCTCGAGGGAGCGATCGAGCGCGGCGCGCGCTTCCTGCGGCGCGCTCAACGAGCCGACGGTTCGGTACCGGGGTTCTGGGGGATCAACTTCACGTACGGCGCCTTTCACTTCGTCGAAGGGCTGCGCGCTGCGGGCGTCGCCGCCGCCGATCCCGCGCTGGCGCGCGCGGCGGCTTGGCTCGTCGCCCAACAGCGCGCCGACGGCGGGTGGGGCGAGCATCACAGCGGCTGCCGCGACGATCGCTACGTCGAGCACCCCGAGAGCCAGCCGGTGATGACGGCGTGGGCGTTGCTGGCGCTGCTCGAGGTGCTGGAGCCCACCGCCGAGCCCGTGCGGCGCGGCGTCGAATGGCTCGTCACGCGTCAACTTCCGGACGGCGGCTGGCCGCCGGGCGCCGTCAACGGCGTATTCTTCGGCTCGGCGATGCTCGACTACCGCCTCTACCCGGTCTATTTCCCCGCGTGGGCGCTCGCGCGGTGGGCCGCGCGATCAAGAGCGGCCTGACCGAGCCGCCGTCACATCGTCGCCATCAGCCGGCCGAGCGCGGTCTTCACCGCCGGCCGCTCGACGGCGGCCACGACCCGATCGAGCGCCGACGAGTTCACCGCCGCGCGCCAGAGCCGCGCGGCACTGAACGAGAGGCCGAATGCGCGGCGGCAGCGCGACTCGTAGGTGGCGATCACCGAGCGCTCGTCACGCAGGCCGGCAAGCACCGGCGCCAGCGTCTCGGCCGCGAGCACTCCCGAGCGCATGCCCTGCGAGATCCCCTCGGCGGTCGCCGGATGCACCATGCGTCCCGCCTCGCCCACGACGAGACGGCCCGGCGAGCCGAGCCTCCCGATACGGAACGTGCATGCGATCGGATGGCCCTTGAAGGCGCCGACCGGGGTCGCCCCGCGCAGGCGCCGCGCGTAATGCTTGTCGAGGAAGTCCTGGAAGACGCGGCGGCCGTTGAGCCGGAGCTCAGGGTCCTCGTAGCAGATCCCGATGTTCACCCGCGAATCGCTCTCCGGAAACATCCAGCCGTAGCCCGGCGTCACCAGGCGATCGAACACCATCTCGACGTGATGGGCCCTGAACGGCACGCCCTCCCACCAGCCCATGATCGCCTGCATGAGCCGCGGCGGCCGCCGGTCGACCGTGAATCGCGAGTGGGCGCCGTCGGCCACGATCGTCTGACGTGCCGCCACCTCGCGCCCGTCACGCCCGACGAAGCCGACCACCCGCCCGCCCTCCTGACGCAGCTCCGCGACCGGGAAGTCGGACACGAACCGGACGCCGAGGGCCCGCGCGCGCTCGAGCAGGACGTGATCGAGCGTGCGGCGCCGGCAGACGATGGCCGCCGTCCGGTCGCCGCCCGACAGGTATAGCTCGCGGTCGCCCGGCGTCACCAGGCGCAGGCCGGCGACGCGATAAGCCTGCGGCGCGATCTCGTCCCACACGCCCAGCTCGCGCAGCGTGCGAATCCCGCGCGGCGACACACCGCTGCCGCACGTCTTGTCGCGCGGGAAATCGGCGCGGTCCACCAGCACGACGTCACGAACGCCGAGCTGGCCCAGGCGCAGCGCGGCGGCAGTGCCCGCTGGGCCGGCGCCGATGATCGCGACCTCCGCGCGGATCACGCCCGGAGCCCGCGGAGCGTCTCGCTGGCGTAGCGCAGGGTCGCCAGCGACAGGCCGAAAGCGGCGCGGGTCCACACGCCGAGTGGCGGTGGCTCACGCCGCGTCAGGAGGCCGGGGAGCGTGTGCCGTACCACCCACGCGTACTCCCGGACCATGACCGACATGCGACCTTCCTCGGTGGACAGGAGCGTCATCGAGGCCGCGCGGCCGCGTGGGCTCGACTCCCAGTACCGCAGCAGCCCCTGGCGGAGTAGACGCGTCTCGGGCGTGCGCGCGACGAACACGGCGTAGAGCGCCTCGGCCAGCGCCATCCGCGTACGCTGCGGGCCGGCCCGCTCGGCCACGTAGTGCCGCAGCGCCGCCGGCACGTCGCCGCCGCGGGCCCGTAGGGCATCACGCAGACGGACCGCGTCGCGCGTGCACACGCTGAGACCGGTCGCGGTCAGCGGGTGACAGCAGCCGGCGGCGTCGCCCACGAGGACGACGCGGTGGCGGGCGACGGCGTCCGGCACGACGGAGTAGCTCGCCGAGGCGAGCCCGCGCCGGGCGTCCATCGCCTGCCGCACGTCCTCGCTCAGGGGTGGAGGCAGCGCGGCCAGGTACGCGAGATCACGCGTGGCGGCGTCCACCCCGAGCGGGTTGTCGGGGACGTCGAACATCACGCGCACGCTGTCGGGACCGATGTGATAGGCGAGCGCCGGTGCCGGGCCATCGAGGAACACGGTGCCGAAGCCGGGATGCGGCAGCCGGCCGCCCGGCAGCACGAAGCCCAGCATCGAGGAGAGCCGCCGCCGACGGCAGCCGATGCCGGCCAGCCGCCGCGTGCTCGAGGCGGCGCCGTCGGCGGCGACCAGCAGCCGGGCGCTCAACCGCGTGTAGTCGCCGCCGCGCGAGATGGTGACGCCGACCGCCTCCGGCGCGCCCTGGTGTACGGCGACGACGCGCGCGCCGTTCCACACCGTGACGTGAGGGAGGCGAGCGACGGCGGCGCGCAGGGTCGACGCGATGGCGGCGTGCTCCATCGCGAATCCGGTCGGGCGCAACGTGCCCAGGGACGCATAGGGTAAGCGATGGGACTGCCCGTCGCAGACGACTGCAAAGCCGAGCACCGGCACGCCGCCCGCCGCTTCCAGGGAGCCGAGGAGGCCGAGCTCGGCCAAGTTGGCCGCGCCCGGCGGGTGGATCAGCTCGCCGGCCAAGCGCTTGCTGCTGTCGAGCCCGGGCTCGACGACGAGCGTGCGGAGGCCGAGGCGGTCCAGCGCGGCGGCCACCGAGGCTCCGGCCATGCCGCCACCGGCGATGATGACGTCGAACGCCTGCGGGTCCCCCACGTCAATAGACTCCGGGAAGGATCCGCCAGGGGACCTTCCGGCAATACGCGTTCCAGTCCGTACCGTACTTCTCGCGGCAGACTGCATTGTCGCGCCGCTCGCGGTGAAGGAGAAGGACCGTCATGTAGACGACGTAGAAGTAGGGCAGCGGATGACGGAAGCCGGTCGGCAGGCACCACGCGAGCGCCATCACCAGGTCGCCGAGATAGTTCACGTGGCGGGCGATGCCCCACCAACCGGAGGTCAGGAGCAACGAGCCGGCGGTGGTGCGGATATACTCCGGAGCCCGCCCCCACACTGGCGCCTCGGGGTCACGGCGGAATCGGTGCTTCTGGATGTTGGACGCGCGGAAGAGGACGTAGCCGGCCAGATTGAGGGCCACGATGCCGGCGGTGGCCGCCGGGGACAGCGCGGGCGCGTGATCCACAAGGTAGTAGGCCTGGAGGGTGTAGGTGAACGGCACCCATACGAGATCGCCCCAGGCGAGCATCCAGCCGAAGCGCTCGTACTTGATGTCCCAGGTCGTGAGGATCGCTTCTTCATGGAAGAAGTAGTCGGCGACGTAGAGGAACTGGAACGCGTTGACCAGCAACATCGCGAGCGTCACCGTGCCGTGTCGCTGGTGCTGCGCGGCGGCGAACGACAGGTTGAACACGACCCACAGGATGAGGCCGGGCCGACTCTCGCAGAAGAACTTTAGATCGAGCCCGCCCAGGCGAGGGTTCAGCGTCGTCCCCATGAAGTAGTCGCGAATCGGATCGTCGGTCGTCGAGCCGGCGCGGCGGCCTTGCACGTACAGCACGGCGGCCAGGGCGAACGCGACCAGGTTCACGGTGGCGAGGAGCGGCCCGAACTCGTCGTAGGCCGCGGTGGGTGACAGCACCCCGGCGGCGATGGCGGCAGCCACGACGGCGAGGGTGACCCAGAACGAGAGCCACCCGTTGAGCCGATAGGCGAGACGCGAGCCGTCGTCGAGGGGCACACCCCGCCGGACCTGCCCGGGCGCCCACAGCTGCAAGAGGACCTGGAGGACGACCCAGCCGCCGTAGAGGGCCAGCGCTTGCGGCGTCGGTGCCGGCACACGGGCGGCGAGGTCGTGCAGGTCGGCCGCCGATCGGGGCAGTACGAGCGCACCACCAAAGTCGCGCAGGCAGAGGTAGAAGTAGTACGTGAGCGGCGGCAGGCACACCATCAGCACGAGAGGACCCAGCGTCCGCCGGCTCGCCATCAGATCTTGCCCCGGCGGAGTTCCCGAACCGTCAGGCGGCCGTACGTCCAGATCGTCCGGGCGATGGTCTGGAGCTCGAAGGCGATCACCGCGTCGCTCAGCGCGAACGGTAGCGCCGACGGGATCGCGCCGCGGCCATATTCGAGCATCCAAGCGCCCTCGCTGAGCCTGACACCCTTGGCCTCGCCGCGCCGCAGGACAGCCGCGTCGCCGGGATGGAAGGCGCGGCGCTCAGCGAAGTCCGCCTCGGTGTACGTCCACATCTCGCCGGCCAGCATGAAGTCGTGGATCTCGATCCAGTAGCGGCCGGAGAAACCTTCGCTGCCCACCGGCGTGCCGAAGATCAGCACATACTCGGAGAGCGAGCCGTGAAGCACGGTCATGATGCCCGTCACGCCGCCGGCCAGGCTCAGCATCCAGTTCGGGCGGGTCTCGATGTGACCGGGGTAGAGCCGGGCGAGCTCGTCGGTGACGCGCTGCACCATCTGGTCGTGAGGCAAGCCGACGGCGCCCCGGGCGATCGCATGGAGAACGTCCGGCTGGAACAGCGGAGCCACTCTGGGACGCCACCGCACTGGCTCCCGTTCTACCGTCCGGCCGGAACCCGGTCAAGGCTGGTCGCGCGGCGCCTCGGCGACGAGCGCGTCGGTGGTCCGCCGCAGCCGTTCCGCGAGCACGCGTGCCAGGTTCCGGAAGAGCTTCACGGCGGTGAATGGGAACCGCCGGCGGATGCGCTCGAGTGCGGCCAGGTCGAGCCGCAGTACATCGGCATCGGTCTCGGCCGCCACGTAGGCCGTCCGGACGTTCTCGTTCATGAGCGCCACCTCGCCGAAGACGGCCCCGGGCTCGAGCGTGGTGAGCAGCCGCTCGCGTCCGTCCGCGTAACGGTCGAACGCGCGCAGCCGGTGACGACCATGTACATCTCGCGGCCGCTCTCTCCTTTGCGGATCATGACGTCGCCGCGGCGGACGCGCTCGAGCCCGCCAAGGAGGACCACCTGGCGGGCCTGCCAGCGCGAGAGCCCCTCGAACAGCGGGGCGCGCCGCACGAGGTCGGCCGGCATCTTCAGCAGCAGCACGTCCCACAGGGTCACCAGCTGGGTCGAGTACATGAGGATCGGCGTGAGCGTCAGCTCGCCGATCATCGCCACCAGCATCACCAGCGCGCTCAGCAGGCCGAAGTGGACGGTGGAGATCCGCTCGGACAGGAGCAGCGGCAGGAAGCTGACGATGAGAGCGACCGACACGTAGTGAAGAAGGAGAAGTTCTTGAACATCGCATGGCCCTTGAGGCCGAGCGAGGCCATCGTGACGGGCTCGTCCTCGACCGCGGCGGCCGGCCCGGCAGCGAGCAGGAATACCAGAACCGCGGCGGGTGGGCGCCTCACGCGGCCGGGCGATAGGCGATCAGGTAGCGGTGCTCTCCCTCGAGCACGACCTCGCCCCGCTGGTTTCGAAGCGCCACCTTGAGGACCAGCAGGCCCGCCGACCGCTTGCGCTCCAGGCCGACGACCTCGTGATCGGGATAGATCGTGTCGCCGATGAACACGGGTGCGCGGAAGCGCGTGGCCTGCTCGACGAACGCGACGATCGACTCTTCGACGAGCGGGGCGAGCGTGGAGGCGCCGACGGCGGTGAGGGACGCGAGCAGGAGGCCGTGCGCGAGACGCTTGCCGTAGCGCGTCTTCTTCCCGTACTCGTCGTCATAGTGGATCGGATGGCTGTCGCCGGTCATGCCCGCGAAGAACAGGAAGTGGGCGTCGGTCAGGGTCCGCGACGGGCTCTTGAACTGGTCACCGACCTTGAAGTCCTCGAAATAGCGCTGGGTCGTCACTGCGTTCTAACCTCGTAACTCCTCAGATTTCCTGAGCTTCCTGACTCTCCTCTGCTACAGAGCCGCGCTACAAAGCGGCAAGGGGAGAGTGCTAGGATGAGTTTCAGCTTGTTACTCAGACGAGGGGCAGTCTACTACTTCCGGCGCAGTGTCAGTGTCGCTCTCCGTCCGATCATCGGGAGCGGGAGATCATTGTCAGCCTCCGCACCACGGATCTCCAGGAAGCCAAGAGTCGCGCCACCGTGGAAGCTGTGAAGGCCGATAAGCTCTTGTGGCGTGCCCGTCAGATGCTCCAGAACCCCGCAGCAGCCATCCACGCTATCGCCCAGGAGCTTCTCAAGGAGGACGCACAGACTCGCTTAGGCACGCTCCAGGACGACGATGAAGCGGACGCTGAGACGCTCGGCATCGTGGACGAGCTTGAGCGGCTCTCCGAGAAGAAGCCGAAGAAGCTCCGCGACGGCTCGGAAAGCCTCCAGGACACTCTCCAGGCTCGTGCGCGTATCCAGGCGCTCCAGACGATCTTGAAGAAGCTCGAAAGCGGTGGAGAGTCGGTACAAGAAGATCCGCCCTTGAGCATCATCTTTGATCGCTGGCGCTCGGAAAGAAAACCCACAGACAAAACGTGGAGAGAATTTGATCTCTCCCTTCGACGTTTCATCGAAGTCAATGGCGACCTCGCAGTCCGAACCATCGGCAAGCAGCACATCCGTATGTACAAGCAGGCGCTCCTCACCATGAAACCTGATCGGCCTCGACACGGGAAGGAAACGCTCTCTACCGCGTCTGTGGTGAAGCTGCTGCTGTGCCTTCATGCCGTCCTGGAATGGGCGTCTGCGCAAGGATACGCGGACACCAACGTCGCCCATGGAGTCGTCAAGGTGGCCAGTGCGTCCACGAAGAACGGTGATCAGCAAGAGGAGCGTAGGCTGCCGTTCACGGTCGAGCAGGTTCACACCCTCTGCGAGAAGCTGCCTGCTGACAGCGAGCTATACACCGTCACGCTGATCGCCATGTACACGGGGGCTAGGCTCGCTGAAATCGCGGGCCTCCGCCAGGAAGACTGGAGGGAGGAGGAAGGCGTCTCCTTCTTCGACATTCGCCCGCACGAAGGGCGCAATCTGAAAACGAAGGCGAGTCGCAGGCGCGTTCCCATACACCAGGAACTACTCAGGCTCGGTCTCACACGGGACGTGCTGCCGTTCAAGGACAGCAACCCGGTCAACGTCTCGAAGCGATTCATGCGCTGGCTAAGGAGTGACGAGGTTGGCGTCAGCGATCCTCGACTCGTGTTCCACAGCTTCCGGCACTCAGTGAAGGACGCACTACGCCGCGCCCAGGTGCCAGAGGAGGTACAGCGGGCCTTGTTAGGCCACGCAGGACAGGGCGTCGCGGCTGGCTACGGAGTGGGGTTTCCGCTCAGTGTGCTGAGGGATGCGGTGAACAGAATCGCGTACTGAGAGAACAGGTGACCGAGAACGCTGTCCTCTATGCTCTCAGCACCCTGGCACAGACGTGTGCGGCGCTGGCGGCGTTCGTGGGCGCTGTGGGGGTGTTCCTGCTTCAAACTCTGACGTACAGACAACGCGATGTCTACGACAACCTGATCGCGGTGTTTCGCTCCCCTGATCGCATGACACGTCAGCAGTTTCTCGACAGGGCCAGAGGATACAACGAGCCACGTGTTCAAGAGCAAGTGACGGCGTTGGACACGTTGCGATGCCGGGTTCGTTCAAGTCGCAAAGGCTTGATCGTTTTCGAGGGATGGAACCTCCTCGTTATCGGAGCATCGCTCGTCGGCTTCAACTACGTCCCGCTCCTGATCTCATGGCCGTGGACGTTCTGGGCGCTCTGGGCGACTGCGATAGGCACCGTCGGAGTGACGGGCTACTGCGTGTACGCCTGGACGAGGGAATGAGATGGCGAAACTTGAGATAGAGCCGCACGTACTCGCGCGGATGCAATCGCTTGGAAGAATGCAGGCGCGCTACCTCTGGTTCATCGTTGTCGCAAGTATTTTCTATTGGCAACTGCGCTCTAGTCCGTCAGCGCAGTTGAAAGTACCGTTGATTGACCTTTACCTAGATACACGCACAGTGCTGGAAGCTGGGCCATTCGTTTTGTCGTTCTTCGTGCTGGTCGAAATGGGAGCGGCGACAGCATACACTGCGGTGTTGAGGAAACTCATCGGCTATGACGATGCTCGTGCCGAGGAGGTAGATGCGGAGCCTAACTTCCTAGAGATGGCGCTCTACATACCCCATCGACTACGAGCATCCACCGGTACTCTCGCGAGACTGTGGCGCTGGATCAACCGTCACAAGTTTCCAGCGTTCTTGTCTGTGGTGCTATTACAGGCGACATTCCTGCTGTATGACCTTTGGCCATTGGGTACGACGAGGCGTGTCGTGTTCGCCTCGTTGGGCATGGCCACTTGGCTCCTGGCGGCAGCACAAGTATCGGAACAGTGGTGGACGCGATTCAAAAACGTATGGTTTTTCTGGCGTCTAAGACGACGGCTCACGGTGACAAAGAAGGGGTGAAGCTGCCCTATCCTGCCCCTGGCCGCTCCCACGTCAGCAGTCCACGTAGCGCCTTCAAACTCTTCGCAATCGCTCTTGCGTCGAGCGCCTGGCCCCCTCGCTGGTGTGGTGTCTCTGCGAGCTTCTCTCGAAACCGGCGCAGCGTAGTAGCCTCGGCGCGCGTCCGCGACGCTCCGGCGATCTGTCCAACCTCCATGTCACCCATCACAGCGAGGAAGCGGGCCACCGCTACCTCAGCCTCATGCCGTTGAGCGGCGGGAGGATTCTCTGCCTCTATCCAGTGACTCAGTAGATCGGACAGTTTCTTGAAGTCACCAGAGTCCGCTGGCGCGAGCTTCCGCAGCATCTGATCGTACAGCAGCATTTCTCGCTCGTCGTCGTCAGTGGCGGCTGACGCCTCTCCACTGATCAGTAGCGACGTTCTCGCCTCGTAAACCTCCCGTTCGATCTTCGCTAATTCAGCAGCGGCTCTCGCCCTGGCAATCAGCGGATCGCGAGTGCGTAGGGAGATGAACCACTCGCGCCGTTGAAGTCGTGCCCGAAGCGCGGGCGGACACACCTTCCGCAAGTAGAACACCGGCCCACGTTTGACCAAACCACTAACCGTCGCCACGACACAGGAGGATACCTCGAAATGGCTACATCAGTTGTTCTCTGCGCGTGGTGTTCACCACAAGTGACCATCCTCGGATCATTCGAGTCGGCGGACGGCAGTCCGTCGCATGGGATTTGTGAGACACACGAAGCGGTGCTCATGGCGGAGCTTGAGGACTTAAAGCTTCAGGCAAGCGCCAACCGTGAAATCGGACACCAAAATCCGTGAGGGTGGACGCTATCATCACTAGCGCTCGCGCGAGGAGTCAATCCTGTACCACATTCCCGGTAGTCAGGACCGTGACATCATCTGCATTTGCTGCCGCGTCATCGAAGAGGCATTGCAGAGTGACGATGCCTCCGCTGTACGGAAGCTCCTGCGCAAAGCGTGCAAGGTGTGCGAAGTCTCGAAACCGCTGACTGAGTTTGAGCACCGGGCCAGCGGGCCTCAGAAGAAAGGCCGTCAGGCCGTCTGCAAGCAATGCACGAAGGAAGGGAAAGGAGGGTACACACCAGCCACCACCAAGTAAAGTAGGCAGTTTCAGCGAGATAGTTTTCAAGTTTATCGAAATAATCCAACCTAACAGGAGAGTCAGAACACATCATGGCCGAATCACATCACAGCTACCAAATCCCTTCGAAGTCCTCGGACGCCACTCCTCAGACCGCTGAAGAGCGTCAGGCAATCCACGACGCTGCTCGTCAGCCAGGACGCGTCCGGTTCGATGCAGCGACCGGGCAGTACACCGTTGAGCAGCCTCAGCGGTCAGAGCCGGCGACGCCTCAAGTCGATACGTCCAACTGGTGGTCACATGCCACCGAGGTTGGAACCGGCAAGCCAATCGACGTATTCGCTCCCGGCGTCAACTTCAGCAAGGTGGAGATCCCTGACGGCCACGGCGGTACCACGAACATGGAAGCCGCCCTGCTCGCGAGGCTTATCCACAAGGACGGCTCCGGGAAGTGGCTAGCGCATGGCCCCGCAGTAAACCCTACCCGGCCTGAGTCGCCTGCCGGCGAGAAGGCTCAGGATGACCAGAAGCAGGACAACAAGGCCGATGAGGCTGTGCGGTGGGAGTCGCCCGTCGTGGATCAGATCGTAGGGACGCTCGCCCCTCACCTTGGCCCGGACACGATGCAAGGGCTGGTGAGCCATGCCGTCGTCACTGGCGAAGGAGAGTTGACCGACGCGCAGGCAGAGTCTCTCGCCAGCAAGATCGAATCGTGGACGCCAGCACAAGCGAAGCTCGCGTATGCCACCGCGTACGCTGAGGCTGTCGAAGCCGCCGCTGGAATCGTGCAGCGAGCCGGCGTCCAGGACGAAGCCGCCTTCTATCAGTACATGGAAACCAACCACTCGGGCGCTCTTCGCGACATTCGCTATGCCTTCGCGGCTGGTGACGCAGCGCCGCTCGTTCGTGCTGCCAAGCAGTACGTCGAGACGCGTGGTGGTGGCGTGGACCCTGCGACCGTGGAGCGCCTGCTGGACCCGAAGAACGTGATCACAGGTGGCAAGCTTTATCGTAATGAGAAAGGCATCGCAATGGTGCAGATCGACGGCAGGGACATGACGCTGGCGCAGGCTGTCGCCAACGGCTTCGTGAAGGTTAGCAACAATGGCTGAGGCGCAGCGGAGCGTGCGTCCTAAGCACGGACGAGCAGTCCTCGCCTTCGGCTGCGGAGGACATACTCATCTCAAGTTTCACGGAACGGTAGGCCCCGCGTTGTTCAACGTCACCACGGGCCGCTTCGTGCTGGACCCTGAGACTGGCGAGCCTGTCAAAGCCGATCCAGCGACGGGCAAAGCCAAAGTGCCAACCGAGAAGTGTCCGACCTGTGGTGGCACAGTGAAGAAGGCGAGAAGCAGCGAAATGAAACCTGAAAGGGGGCCATGACGACACGAAGAAGAGAAGAGACGCAACAGTCGAAGCGATGAAGCTTGCGTCAGAGCGCAGTCACCACGACGACCAAGCAAGGCAAGGACTCTGCGAAGTCTGCATTGCTTTTCAGGAGCTATACGACGAAGTTGTTGAGACGCGGAGAAAATTACGCGACACGCCCGAAGGCTGTGAATTTGTCGATGAGTTCTACGAGAATCTTTACAACCTGCTTGAGAAAGTGAAGCTACGTGCGTCTGGCACGGACGTGCGTCCTAGCACGGACGAGCAGGACTCTCAGGTAACCTCGCAGTGACCCGCCCCCGTAGCTCGCACGAGGTACACGGTCAGGAGCGTATAGGGCCTCCACCACAGCAGCCGATAGAGGGGGCCTTGGATCGGCTGGCGGGGTTGGCTGAGCTTGCGGCAGCGGAAGCGGGTTTCTTCGCAGGCGTACTCGCCGAGAACGGCTCCGTGTCGAAGTCCCCGGCTCATGCGCGAGGCTTTGAGATGGGCAAGGACGAAGCCGTCGCCGTCTACCACTGGCCCCGAGGCGTGGTGAGGATCGGCGTGCAGACGCGCACCGTGGCTGTCGAGAAACTACCCTAGCCACGTAGCAACCCTCAAACCTCCCCGGCTCGCTCCTTCTCATCGCATCTCGGTGCAGCCCGATAGAGCCAACGTCGCGACGAAGGCTTGTGTAGGACAACTGCGTCGTGTGTGTGAGGAGGGGCGAGTCGAGGGAGCTTCAACCATACAAAGGAGGCCAAATCACCATGCACATGTTCACGCTCAACGTCATCACCAGCGGTCGCCAAACCATCACAGTCCGCAGCGTCGAGCGAGGACCGCTCTCCAGCAAGGACGCAGGAACCAACCGTGTCATCGTCAAGGGCATCGATCCTGAGACGAGCTACGGGCAGGAGGATCTAGCCGACCTGGCGCGGGTGTTCGCTGGCGCGGGTGTTCGCTGGCGCGGGTGTTCGCTGGCGCGGCAGTCCTCGCCGGGACGGCTTCAGAGGGTGTGGCGAAGCTGCTGGCCTAGTCGCGGAGTGCACAACTCGGCTACACTCAAAGGTGAGCGAGTCTGGTTGGCCTACTCCTGTGGAGCTGTGATCAATCGGCTATTGGAGTCGCGATGAAATGGAGCATGTTCGCCTCAAGTGTCCTTGCCTCCGTCTCGTTTACAACTTTGATCATCGCTGATTGGGCAGTCACCACGTGGGGTCAACTACTCGCGGTCCTTCTGAACACGCTTGTGTGGCAGGGTCTCGCCATCTACGCCTGGGAGTACTGGACCGCCATCGAGATTAGAGACCGCGAAGAGGGCAACCGATGATGCGTACCGCGAAACGGGCCGCCCTGCTGCTCGCCGCCGTCTCGCTCTTTGGGTGCCTCGCCGTGGAGCCGCCCCCGCTGGATCTTTCTGCCGTGTCCATCGGCCCACCGCCCGAGGATTACGCAACGCAGATCCGCGAGTACTTCAAACCGTCGCTCCTCGATCCCTATTCGGCCGTCTATGAGATGCGCTCCCCGGTACGTGGATGGGAGCGAGCGAATGATGGGGTCATGCGCGTCATCTGGGCTGTCTGCGGTACCGTGAACGCGAAGAACCGCTTAGGTGGGTATGTCGGCCAGCGGCCGTTCCTCACTATGTTTCACCAGGCACGGATCATCGGTGGGCTGATCGACCACGAACCCCCGAAATACATGACGTCAGCCATCGTCGAGCGGTGCTCGGCATGGTACGGAGCCGCGGGTTCACGGCCGTGACGACGGACCATCGCGAAACTGCCAAGGGAGGGCAGCCGATGATGCGACTGCGAAGGACCCCACTGCTCGTCGCGTTCTCCCTGCTCGCCTCGGCTGTCGCCGTGTCGGCTTCGGCTGCGACGGCCTACGCTGAGTGCGCGTGGGTGTTGTGGGGACAGGGAGCGGAAAGGGGCAACCTCGTAGCTGTGGCTTTCGGTGGATGGAACTCACGCGACGATTGTGAGCGGGAACGTGTCCGGAAAGAACAGACGATCACAACAGCCCCGCCTTTGCTCTTCACGTGTCTCCCCGACACCGTGGACCCGCGCGGGCCGAAGGGGAAGTGATGACGGAAGAGATGCCGCCCGGTCGCGGGACTGGAGTCGGACGAAGAGACGCGTTACCCGCGCTCATACGGTCGTGGCAACACCAGCGGGAGGCAGGGCACCGTGCGGCCGAGAGTGCGAACGTAATGATGATGAGGAATCGGATGGTTCCGCCACCGTACTACCGCGAGCTTCTCAGCCTAGCGTCAGCCCTCATCGCGGAGGCGCGGTATGAGTTTCGGCATGAGCTTGCCGTCATCGTCGCGCAGATGGCTTGTGAAGTCGTTGTCGAGCAGACGTTAACGCCGCGACTGAAGGGTGAGAAACCACCAAAGACTTTCAACCTCGCAGGCGGTAAGGTGCTGCGTTGAGTAAGTACACGCGGCTGACGCACGACAAGTGCATCACCAAGGAGTCGTTCTGGAAGCCGTTCGTCAAGCACGCCATACGTCGGAATGAGATCGTCCATGGAAGTGTGCGAACGAACCAGGCAGAGGCACAGAAGTCACTCACCGTGGCGACGCAGTTGGTTGACCACGTTGAAAGGGTCCGGGAGGCGCGAGGAGGGTAATTTGAGTGCCAAGGCCGCCCTCCTGATCTTTGGCGCAGTCTTAGAGTTCGTGGGGATCATCCTCATTGCCTTCCCGGACATCAACCCGTACCTCGTCCAACTCTCCCGGTGGTTACGGAAGCACACTAGCGCCCTTTTGGATCGCATCCGTCGCTTGCTCGGTCGTCCGAAGGATTTGCGTATCGAGGTCCATTCTGCGGTGGAATTGAACCTCGCCGGACGTGCTTCGCTGTTGAAGTCTGCGAGCGGGACTGCGACGCTCGAAGAGAAGGTAGGGTTCCTTCTGACCAGGGATCGAGAGGCACAGCGCGACGTCAACGCGCTTCGGGAGAGGATCGAGGACTTTGAGAGCGAATCATCGAAGCGACTTGACGAGTCTCGACGCGAGATCAAGACGAGCTTCGAGCGAAAACTGACGGCCAAGCTAGAAGAGTACCGCCCTCTCCGAATCGTCGGTGTGATCTTCCTCGTGATTGGGCTCGGCTGTGCGACGGCCGCGAATTTCGTCGGCTCGCCTTGACCCCTGCTGCTACGCGCTGCTACGATGGGCCATCAGCACCACGCAGAGGAAGCCAGGAATCACGCGAAGTTAGACGCCCACCCGGTGTGGCGATTCCGCATAGCGCTGGGTCACCAGGCGTTCCAGAACGCGTCTTGAACCGCCGCGGGCGTTTCCAGGGCGAAGAGCGCCTCCCGCAGCTTCGCCGCGCCGGAGAACCCGCGGGCGTACCAGGCAAGGTGCTTCTTGAGCTGGAGGAGCGCGGTCAGCCCCTGCAGGTGCGTCTCGATCAGGTGGCAGTGACGCCGGATGATCCGGGCCCGCTCGTGGTGCGACACCTCGACGGCCTGGAAGACCCACGGGGCGCCGAGCGCGCCGCGGCCGATCATGACGGCGGCGCAGCCCGTAGCCCTCGTCATGGCCCAGGCGTCCTCGGCGGTCCGCACGTCGCCGTTGCCGACCACCGGGATCGCGACGGCCTCGACGACGCGCGCGATGATCTCCCAGGGCGCCACACCGCTGAACTGCTGCGAACGGGTCCGTGGATGGACCGTGATCGCGTCGACCCCCTCGCCCTCGGCGATGCGGGCAATCTCGACCGCGTTCACCGTCCGATCGTCCCAGCCGCCGCGAATCTTGATCGTGAGGTCCACGCCGATCGCCTTTCGCAGGGTGCGGAAGACGACGGCGGCGCCGAGCGGATCCCGCATCAGCGCGGCTCCCTGGCCCTTGGCGACGATCTTCGCCACCGGGCAGCCCATGTTGAGGTCGATCGCGTCCGCCCCCGCGGCCTCGAGGTGGCGCGCGGCCTCGGCGAGGACGTCCGGATCGGCGCCGAGGAGCTGCATCGCGATCGGGTGCTCCTCGGGCAGGAACCGGGCGAGCTCTGACGTGCGAACGTTGCCCACCACGAGCGCGCGGGCGTCGATCTCCTCGCTCGTGAGCCGCCCGGCGCCACACCCCCGGGCGACGAGCCTGAACGGCAAATTGGTCACGGCTGCCATCGGCGCCAGGCGGAGATCGATCACGGAGTCCAGCATCTCAGATCCGGCCGCGGGGTGCAGGGCGGTCACTCCACCATCGCGATGGCGCGGACCGGACAGCCGTCCGCGCCCTCGAGCTTGAGCGGCAGGGCGACGAACCGGCAGCGCGGAGCGCCGATCTGGTCGAGGTTCGTCAGGTACTC
>Ga0184623_10000253_pt1 | contig 22762 bp, 18 predicted proteins | sample PLM1_100_b1_FD_133138 | JGI IMG/M metagenome (GOLD analysis project Ga0184623, IMG submission 133138) | Groundwater sediment microbial communities from an aquifer in East River, Colorado, USA - PLM1_100_b1 | ecosystem: Environmental > Terrestrial > Soil > Riparian zone | place: USA: East River... | reverse complement strand
GGCGAGCACCCCGGCGATGCACGCCGCGTTCTCGATCTCACCGGCGAACACCCACCCGATCGCCGTTTCCAGCGGGACCCACTCGGTGGTCATCGTGTGTTCCTCGCCGAGCCGGGTGTGCCGCTCGTCGTGCGGCACTCCGGTGACGTCGCGGGCGAGGAAGATGCGGATCGCCTCGTCGCTGGAGCCCGGCGTGGTGAGCATGTCGACCAGCACGTCCCAGCGGGCGGCGCGCAGATCCGCCTCCTCCCACAGCTCACGCTTGGCGGTCTCCACCGCGGGCTCGCCCGCCACATCGAGCAGGCCGGCCGGCAACTCCCACAGGACGCGCCGCACGGGGTGCCGGTACTGCCGGACCAGCAGCACCTTCCCCGCCGGATCGTCGCTGAAGTCCACGGCCACCGCGCCGACCGCACCGACGTGCACGACGTAGTCGCGGACGGCGGTGCCGCCGTCCGGCATGGTGACCTCGTCGCTGACCACACGGATCACGTTGCCCGTGAACCGCTCGGTCCGGCCGACGACCTCGAACACGTGCTCCGCTGGCGCCGACACCTCAGCGCCCCGCCGGCTTCGCCCCGGCGAGCTCCGGCGTGGCATTCTCGGCCGGCACGACATCGACCTCGACCGGCAGCCGCTCGGACGCCGACCGCTCCAGCGCCGCCGCGACGAACGCGCGGAACAGCGGGTGCGCGCGGGTAGGGCGCGACTTGAACTCCGGGTGCGCCTGCGTCGCCACGAAGAACGGGTGCACGTCGCGGGGCAGCTCGACGAACTCGACCAGGTGCCCGTCCGGCGAGGCCCCCGAGATGACCAGACCGGCGTTGGCGAGCTGCTTGCGGTACGCGTTGTTGACCTCGTAGCGGTGCCGGTGCCGCTCAGTGACCGTGGTCTCGCCGTACGCCTCGGCAACGAGGCTGCCCGGCATGAGGGCGGCCGGGTACGAACCGAGCCGCATCGTGCCGCCCATGTCCTTCTCGCCGGCGACGACGTCGAGCTGGTCGGCCATCGTGGCGATGACGGCGTGCGGCGCGCTCTCGTCGAACTCGGTGGAGTTGGCGCCGTCGAGCTTCGCCAGCGAGCGGGCCACGTCGATCACCATGCACTGGAGGCCCAGGCAGAGGCCGAGCGTGGGGATGCCCTGCTCGCGGGCGTACTTCACCGCGCCGAGCTTGCCCTCGATGCCACGCACGCCGAACCCGCCGGGGATGAGGACGCCGTCGACGTCGGCGAGCACCGCCGCGGCTCCGGCCGGGGTCTGGCAGTCGTCCGAGGTGACCCAGCGGATGTCGACCCGGGAGTGGTTGGCGAAGCCGCCCGCACGCAGCGCCTCGGTGACGGAGAGGTACGCGTCGGGGAGGTCGACGTACTTGCCGACGAGCGCCACGGTGACCGTGTTGTGCGGCCGGTGGACGCGGTCGAGCAGGTCGTCCCAGCGGGCCCAGTTCACGTCCCGAAACGGCAACCCGAGCCGGCGCACGACGTACGCGTCGAGGCCCTCGCGGTGCAGCACCTTCGGGATGTCGTAGATCGACGGCGCGTCGGCGGCCGACACGACCGCATCCTGGTCGACGTCGCACATCAGGCTGATCTTGCGCTTGAGCCCCTCGGGGATCTCACGGTCGGAGCGGCAGACGATCGCGTCGGGCTGGATACCGATGTTGCGCAGCGCCGCGACGGAGTGCTGGGTGGGCTTGGTCTTCAGCTCGCCGCTCGGAGCCAGGTACGGCACCAGCGAGACGTGCAGGAAGAAGCAGTTGTCCCGCCCCACGTCGTGGCGGATCTGGCGGATCGACTCCAGGAACGGCAGCGACTCGATGTCACCGACCGTGCCACCGACCTCAGTGATCACCACGTCGGGCGCGCGCTCGCCGTCCGCCGGCAGCGCCATGGCGCGGACGCGTTCCTTGATCTCGTTGGTGATGTGCGGAATGACCTGGACGGTGTCGCCGAGGTACTCCCCGCGCCGCTCCTTGGCGATCACCCGGTTGTAGACCTGGCCGGTGGTGACGTTCGCCGGGGCGTGCAGCTCGGTGTCGAGGAACCGCTCGTAGTGGCCGACGTCGAGGTCAGTCTCGCCGCCGTCCTCGGTGACGAACACCTCGCCGTGCTGGAACGGGTTCATCGTGCCGGGATCCACGTTGAGATAGGGATCCAGCTTCTGCATCACCACCCGAAGGCCGCGCGCCGTCAGCAGGTTGCCGAGGCTACTCGCAGTGAGCCCCTTGCCGAGGGAGGACGCGACGCCTCCGGTGACGAACACGTGCTTGGTCGTCCGCGACGACAGCGCCAAGGGAGACTCCCGCGGTTCTCAGGCGCGGCCCCGACGGGCCGCGCGTCCACGGGAGTTCACGGTAACACTTCCGTCGGACGCGCGACCTCCGCCACCGATGTGTCGGGCGAGGTACTCCCCCTCGTGGCCGCGTCGTCACCGCTGGTGGCGGCCGGGAGCGCGCGGCGGGGCACCGGCACGCCGGCCAGCGCCGTGGCGCAGAGCGCGAGCGCCGCCGGCAGCGCGACCATGCCCGCCACGACGGGGATCGCGACGCTGGAGTCGTTCGTGCCGAAGCCGATCGCCGACAGCACCACGACGGCGATCAGGGCTACCCGGAGCGAGCCGATCCGCCCGTACGCCTCGCTCAGGGTCGGCGGCGGGCGGAACACCAGCACCGCCAGCCACACCACCAGCGCCATCGCCAGGATGGTGTGCGGACCGATCAGCAGCAGATCAAGGCTGGTGAGGAGCTTCCGGTACACCGTGGCACCGGCCGAACCGTCCAGCACCGAGGCGACGAACCGGCCGAAGTGGCTGCGGGCCTCCACCGGACGCTGGAAGTCCACGATGCCGATCACGGCCACCAGCGCGACACCGGCGGCACCGGCGAGCAGCAGCCGGGCCGCGTTGATCCGGGCACGCGCCACCAGCAGGGCCAGCACGACGAACGCTGGCACGAACGTCAGCACGCCGCCGAAGTCGGCGCCCCAGGCGGGGCTGCCGTCGACGACGATCATCGGGAGCGCGATCGCGGCGACGACCGCCAGCGCCACCGGCCGGCTCCGCCCGTGCGCCAGCAGCGCGGTGAGCAGCATGACGGCGGCGCCAAACGCCGCGAACGCGATGTTGCCGAACCCGACGAACCGGCCGGCGACCAGCGGGTTGTACCCGAGCATGCTGTTGATCTGGAGGGTCGCGCCGGTGAGCCCGTCAATGATCGTCACCACGACGGTGACTGCGCAGACGGCCGCCACCGGCCCGGCGGCCCAGCGGCGCCACGGCCCTGCGTAGGCGATCGCGACGGTCGCCGCCGCGGCCGCGAGAACCAGCCCGCTGAGCGTCGCCGCGGGCCACGGCGACCGCCACCACGGCACGGCGTTCACCACGAACGTGCATCCCGGCACGGACGCCAGCCCCAGCGCCGCGACTCCGAGGCCCCGCAACGCCCGTGCCGGCACGGGCACGCCACGGCGGCGCCGCCAGAGCAGCCAGATCAGCCCGCCGTAAACGAGCAGAGAGGCGACACCGAGGCCGACGAAGAACTCCCCCAGCACGTCACGCTGGGCGACGGCAGCCGTGTCGGTGTCCGCCAGGTGCCGGATCGTCTCGCCCAGGCTCTCCGGCCGGCCGGAGAGACTGCCCATGAGGGGCCGTCCCGCCATCGCTTCGGGAACGTCGTAGCCGAGCTGCGCCATTGCCGTCGGCGCCAGGTCGGAGAGTTGCACGTACGGCTTCCGGCGGGTGCTCGGCGAGCGGAGCCAGCCACGGGTGAAGTTCTCGCCGGCCACCACGGCGACGTGCAGCCGTGGCTGGTGCGCGTCGGTCTCGGCAAGCCCCGCGACGATGAGCACGCTCTCGCGGGGGCGCGTCTCCTCGATCCGGCCGAGCGCGGCGTCGAAGTCGGCGAGTGCCCGGTTGCGGGCGTTGCCGCTGGCGGGCAGCGCACCGAGGTCCACGGCCGTCAGCGGGCAGCGGGCCAGGAAGCCGCGCGGATTGTCCGGCAACGTCGCCGTGTAGGCCTCGACATGTCCCGTCGGATCGGCGACGGCAAGCGCCGCGCCAGGTCCGACCGCGGAGGCGCACGGGACGGTATCGCCGAGCAGGCCGGGGTGGGCGCCGAAGCGGAGCCCGTCGTTGACCCTCTCGAGTAGCGGCATCGTGACGACCTGGCCGGCACCGTGCCGCTCGTCCACGGGCGGTGGCTGCCGCGGTCCGCAGCCACGGCTCGCCTTCGTCCTGGCCGGATCCTCGACCGCCGCGTAGGTGCCGGTGCCGAGCGTGAGCCATCCCTCGCCGCTGCACGTCACCGACGGCGCGGTCCGCACGGACATCGAGCCCACCGAGCCACCGTCAGCCAGGCGCGCCAGCGTCGGGGTCCGCTGCGGGGAGACGTCGGTCCAGCGCAAGCCGGCAACGCCGACGACAACCACATGGCTCGCCGGCAGGGGCGTGGCCGCTGCCGGCACGGCGCCGGCAGCGCCCAGCAGCGCGCCTAGCAGTCCCGCGAAGGCGGCGAGCCTGGTCCGTCTCACCGGTCTGCGTCCTCCTGCCCAGTCTTGATCTCCGGCGCCGTCTTGATCTCCGGCGCCGTGGCGTAGGCCAAGGGAATGTCGTCAGCCGACGGCAACCCCCGGCGTGCCGTCGCCAGCACCCGAAGCCCGGTGGCCACCGCCAGCGGCACCGCTAGCGCCGCGACGAACGCCGGCACGGCCACCCCGGAGTCGTTGACAGCGAACCCGACCGCCGCCACGACCAGCACCGCCGTCATCGCCGCCCGGACCGTCGGGTAGAGGCCGAACACCCTTCGCAGCCCCCCGGACCGGCGCATCAGCACCATCGGCACGAACACGAGTACGGCGATGACCAGCACCGTGAGCTGGCTGTCCACCAATAGACTCAGGTTAGCTTCGGCCTTGCGACGCAGCACAGCGCCCGCCGTACCGTCGCTCAGCTGCGCCACGAAACGGCCCAGATGGGTACGATCCGCCGGCGCGCGGAAGTAGTCCAGCAGCGCGAACAGCGAGACCACGATGCCACCGAGCCCGATCGCCGCCAGGATCGACAGCACCGAGAGCCGCACCCCACTCGCCCGCAGCACGAGGATCACGAACGCCGGGGTCAGCGCGATGATGCCGCCCACGTCGCCGCCCCAGCCCGGCGCGCCGACCAGCACCACGCTCACGACGGCGGCCGCGATCAGGGCAACGGTCCGCGCGGGGCCGCGGAGCGGTTGGGTGAGGTACCCGGTGGCGAGCAGCGCACCGGCGGCGAAGACCGCGAACGCGAGGTTGCCGAAGCCGGTGAACCGGCCGGCGACCAGCGGCGAGTAACCGGCGAGCGAGTTCAGTTGGAGCGGGGATCCCAGCACCACGTCGAGCCCAAGAACCACGGCAACGAGGACCGCGACGAACGCCGGCGGCCCGAGCACCGCCTTCCCCCACCGGCCCGAGAACGCCGCCACGGTGAGGCCGGCCGTCAGCGCGAGCACGACAGCAATGTGCACCAGCCCGGCCGCCGGCAGCCGCCACCACGGCATGGCGTTCGCCAGGAAGCTCGCCGGCAGCAGCGCCGCGAGGGCGATCGCCGCCTGCTCGACCAGCCGGCGCGGCGACAGCCCGAACGGGACCGGCCGAGGTGCGGGCGCCGAGGCCCGCCGCGCCCGCCAGCGGAACAGCACGGTGACGACGGCCAGGAACCCGAGGTTGAGCAGCACCACGACGGTGAAGAACGACTGCACGAGCGGGCGCTGGGCCTTCGCAGCGCGATCGGCGTCGGTGAGGTCGTCGACCGCCGTACGCAGGCTCGCGGGGCGGGCGCTCCCGGAGGTCATCGGTTGCCCGGCCAGATCTGGCGGCAGCGGCACCCGGAGCGTCTCCAGCACGGTGGGCGTCACGTCGATGAGCTGGACGAACGGCTCGCGGCGGGTGCTCGGCGCGGTGAGCCAGCGCCGCTCATGGCCGGGGCCGTCGAGGATCGCGACATGCAGCCGGGGCGGCAGGGCGGTATCCGCGACCCCGACGACGACGAGCAGCGACCTCGCTGGCCGCGCGGCGTCCACAGCGGCCACGGCGGCGTCGATCCTCGCCGCGGCGGCCCGCCGGTTGGCCCTGTTCTCGCCGGCGATCGCGTCGAGCCCGACGACCGTCACAGGGCAGGAGTTGAGGAGCGGACCCGGATTGGCCGGCAGCGCCGAGACGTACCGGTCGATCCGGCCGCTGGGATGCGCCCCGGCCACCGCGCCGGCACGGCCGACGGCGCTGACGCAGCTCAGGCCATCTGCGAGCGCCCCGGGACGAGCGTCGAACGGCTGGTTTTCGTTACGGGCCGCCAGGTCGACCTGCTCGACCAGGCGAGCACCCACGGCGCCGACGGGCAACGGCTCCGCGATGGGCAGCCCCTCCGGGCAGATACCGCTGGTTCGCGACGGGCCCTCGGCCCGGTTACCGGCCCCGAGCGTGACCCAGCCGTCGGCGGGGCAGGTCAGCGCGCCCGTCGCTCGGACGGAGAGCGCGCCGATGCTCCCCCGGCCGGCGACCCGCCAGAGTGCGGGCGTGTTCTCCCGGTCCACGTCGTCCCAGCGCAGCCCCGCCGCGCCGACCACGATGACCTTGTCCGCCCGGGCCGGCGCAGCCATCGCCGGCGCAGGCGCCACGAACCCCACCGACGCGCAGCCCGCGAGCGCCGCGAGCAGCACCTGCCCTGACCGGCGCCCGGCCCAGGCCGGGGTCGAGGTCACGCGGTGGGCCCCCGCCCGAGCAACTCCGCATAGACGGCCTCGGCCTGGCCCGCGGTCTGCTCCTCCGTGGGCCACGTCGTGGCCTGCTGCTCGCCGCGCCGGGCCAGTTCCGCGGCGGACGCCGGGTCGTCCAGGAGCCGGGTGACGGCACGGTCCAGCGCGTCAACGTCCCCGGCCGGTACCAGCACGGCACCGTCCCCGAGCAGTCCGGGCAGCCCTCCTACGGCCGTGGCGACCAGCGGCCGGCCGGCCCGCAGCGCCTCCTGGGCGAAGAGTTGGCGCGCTTCCCACTGGCTCGTCACGACCGCGAGGTCCGCTGCGGCCAGCAGGTCGGCGACGTCGCTGCGCCGGCCCAGGAGCCGCACCGGTGCGTCGAGCCTGCAGACCAGGGCAGCCAGTTCGGATTCCTGCGGACCACTGCCCGCGATCACCACCACCGGAGCAGGCGTGCGGCCGGACCAGCGCGCGGCGGCTTCGATGAGCACATCGAACGACTTCTGCGGGTGGAGCCGGCCGACGGAGAGCAGCAACGGGCGGCCTTCGGCGCCGAGTTCGCGCCGCACCTCGTCCGGATCGCGCGAGGCGGCGGTCAGCGGCGGCGCGGCGACGGGAGCGAACCGGGCGTCGCGGGCGCCGACGGTGATGGCCCGCGACACCAGGTCCTCGGAAGCGCCCAGGGTGATGTCGGCGGCGCGGGCGACCCGGCGCTCCAGCGTGCCAAGGACGCGGCCCCTGAAACCCGTCGCCAGCACCGTGTTGTGCCAGGTGACGACCAGCGGCTTCGCACCGCGCCCGACCTGCGCCAGCGAGGCGATCAGACCGGCGCGGAAACCGTGCGCGTGCACCACGTCCGCACCCGCGGTGACCCGGCGCAGTGCCAGTACCGCCGTCGCGTCCCGGACCGGATCCAGCCCGGCGGCGATCTCCACCGGCCGGAACTTGGCGCCGACGCCGGTGAACCCGAAAAGCCGTTCGGTGGCCGCTGGACCGAAAACGCCGACCTGGTGCCCGGACTTGACCAGCTGTTCGGCGAGGGACCGGACATGCTGCCCCACTCCCCCGGTGCTGGTGGCCAGGGCCAGCGCGACCCGGATCGGGCTGCGGTCACTCACGAATGCTCTCCATTCCTCGTGGATCCGGCTTGGCGCTTCCCGAACCCGAACCGGGCGGCAAGGCCTCGTACCAGCGGGCGGACGTCGTCCGGATCGGCCACCGCCGCGGTCGCCACGAACACGACGAGTACGACCGTGCCCACGAGAATGCCCTGTCCGAGCGAGGCGCCGACACTGGACCCCCTGATCAGCTCCCCGACGCCCAACCCGACCGCCGTGGCCACCACCGCGGCGACGAGACTGGCGAGCCCTGAGCGCGCAGTACCGGCCAGGGCGGCGGCGCCGTGCCTGCGGACGGTCAGCGCGATCAGGCCGGCGCCGAGCACGGTCATGCCGACGGTATGCCCCGCCGCAAGCGCCGCGACCCGATCCGAGATCGGCAGGACGAACGCCAGCGCCAGATCCGCACCGATCACCACCGCCCAGCCTGCGCTCGTCACCACGGCCGTCGAGCGGGTCACGCCGGAGGCGTAGAGCGCCCGGGTGAGCAACGCGAGCAGGCTGTACCCGATCAGCCCCGGCGCGAACGCCGCGATCGCCCAGGCCAGCGCGGTGGCACGGTCCTCGCCGGCCGTGAAGGCAGCGACCACCTCGCCGATGGGCCGTGCCGTCGCGATCAGTGCCGCGGCCGCAGCCGCGCTCAGCAGCAGGACAGCGCGGGTGCTGGCGGAGAGCGTCCGCCGGTACGCGTCGAGGTCGCCGGTGCCGTACGCCGCCGCCAGCCGGGGGAACGCCGAGGTGGCCACCGGTACCGCGAGCACCGCCCACGGCAGGAAGAAGATCGTCTGGGTCAGCGTGTAGGCGACGGTCGCGCCGACGGGCGCCGGGCGCTGGGTGAGCACGACCACGACGAGCAACGCCAACTGCTGGCCGATCACCGTGGCGATCCCACTTCCGACCAGCGCCCGTACCCGCCCCGCCTCGCCGTCCGGGAACCGGTACGCGGGGCGCAACCGGACGCCGGTCCGCCGGAGCGGCACCAGCAGGCTCAACGACAGCACGACCACGCCCAGCGTCGTCCCGACCGACAGGATCAGCTCTGCGGAGATCGTCAGCCCGCCCAGATCCGCGTTGCGGCCGGCGACCGCGGCGAACAGCAGGTACGAGCCGACCACCGTGACGCTGGACAGCAACGGCGCCAGCGCCGGGCCGGCGAAACGGTGATGTGCCTGCAGAACGCCGGTCAGGACGATCCCGACGCCATACAGCACGAGCTGCGGGACGAACACACGCAGCATCCGCGTGCCGACCTCGACCGCGTCGGCACCCGCATCTGGCCCGAGCAGCAACGTCACGATCGGCCCCGCCAGCGCCGCGACGGCGATCGCCAGCGGCGCGAGCACGGTGACCGCCCACGTCAGCAGCGCCGAGGACGTCCGGTCGACCGTCGCCGTGTCCCCGCGCTGGACCGCTGCCGACAGCAGCGGCACCACGACGCTCGCCAGCGCACCACCCGCGACGATCTCGAAGATGATGTTCGGCAGCGTGTTGACGGTCTGGTACACGTTGCCGAGCGCGGTGACGCCGATCAGCGACGAGAAGACGAAGATCCGGCCGAACCCGACCAGCCGCGCCGCCAGGGTGAGCGCGGCGATGAGCCCGGCACCCCGAGCGGTGGCGGCCGTCTGCGGTGTCCCCGCCGCTCCAGGACCCTCGACCGAGCCACCCTGCCGTCGTGCCAGCGGCGGTGCCACCACCCGCCCGGCCTCAGACGCCGGGCGTGCGCGCCGTGGCGGAGCCCCACGACTCGCTGGCCGGCGGCTCGCCCGTGATCGGGCCGGTCACCGGCGCCTGGCCGACCTGCGGCAAGGCCGCGTGCGCGCCCGCGACAGCGGCCGTCTGCCCGGTGCGCGGCGTCTCGGCGGCCGCCGGCGCGCGGCGGCCCAGTGCGTCGAGTTCGCGCAGCACCGGCGTCCGCTCGATGACCTTGGTGAAGCTGACCTTCTCGCTCGCGGCGGTGAGTGCGACCAGGCCGGCGAAGACGGCGGCGCGGCCCTTGGTGCCCGTACTGGCGGCGATGCCGAGGCCGAGCAGCGCTCCGAGCGCGTTGGCGCCCGAGTCGCCGAGCATCGTCCGCTCGTCGAGGTCTTCCGGAAGCAGCGCGGCCGCAGCACCGACCGGCCCGGCGACGATCCCACCGGCGCGTCCGGCAACCAGCGGCGTGCCGAGCAGGAGCCCGGCCTTGAGCGCACGCCCGGGGCGCAGATCGAGCAGGTTGATCAGGTTCGCGGTGCCGGCGATCACCCCGCCGGCTAGCAGCGCGTCGGCCACCCCGCGGGCACCGCGGCCACGGGTGACCGCGCGTCCGGCGACCAGCCCGGCGAGGCCGATTCCCGCCACCTTCACCAGCCCGGCACTGACCCTGCCCTCGCGCAACGCGCCGAGGTGGCCACGGAAGCCCTTGTCGCGGCGCTGGTCCGGGCGGGCGCCGACGATGTCGTCGTAGAACCCGACCGCGCCGGCACCGAGTCCGGCGACCACAGCGGCGGTACGCAGGCCCTTGGGGGCACCGGCGGCCGCGGCGGCGGTGGCAGCGACCGCCAGCACCGGGCCCGAGGTCAGGCTCACGGTCTCGCCCCGGTGGTTGGTGCGTTCCAGCTGCTGGCGCGCCCGCTCGGGCAGCGTCCCGGCGCCCGCGAAGAGGCCCCGCGCCGCCACTGCCGCGCCGGCGGCGACCGCCAACCGGCCGAATACCCGCGCCGTCGAGCCTCCGGTGGACACGCCCGAAGAACCGTTCCGCTTGCTCACGGAAAACTCCGTTACTTCTTGAGGAGGTCCGGGACGCGCCCGCTGGCGCCGTCGCCGCTGCCATAGTGGCCGGTCTTGTCGAGGAACTGCTGCGCGAGCGCGAGCGGCACGACGACCTGGCCTTCGGGCGAGGAGACGTTGTCCACGGTGGCGATCTGGTTGGACAGCGTGTCGTCGCTGCGGATCGTGGCGATCGGGCTGCCCGTGCCGCTGGCCTGCGGACCGGCCAGCACCATGTACTTCGCGACCTTGTCGAACTGGCGCAGGATGACCATTTGCGCCTCGTTGCGCTTGTCGGAGTCGGCTTCGGTAGCGGCCTGACCGGCGACCACGACGACCGCTTCGGCCGACCTGGTGATGGTGCCCTCAGCGGTGATCGCGCCGAGCCGGGAGAAGCCGGAGACGATGCCGATCCGGCCCGCCTCCGAGACCGTCGGACCGCCGCTGACCAGCGCGCTCGCGAGCAGCGCCGACGCGGTCTCCACCCCGACCCCGTTGTTCGGCAGCGAGGTGACGCCCGCCGGCACGAGTCGGGTGGCGAGGTCCTGGAGCGCCTCGTCCTGCTTCGGGTCGATGAACTGGTCGTTCAGCCGGATCTTGCCGGTGAGGGTGGCGCCGGACTGCTCCAGCGCCTGCACGACCGCGTCGCGGTGCTTGTCGTCGGCGTTGTCGGTGGTGACGACCAGCACCGACCGCCCGCTGAGCCGGCCCGACAGCAGCATCGGCGCCGCCTCGACGACGAAATCAGCCTGCGAGTTGACCTGGTTCTGGAGCTGCTTGGCCTCCTCGCGGAGCTGCCCGTTCCGGTTGTTCAGCGACTTGACCCGGCTGTTCAGGTCGTCGGCGACCGGCCCGTTGAGCGCCGCCGTGCCGAGCACGAGGCCGATGGCCAGAGCGAGGAAGACTGCGGTGAGCGAGACGACGTGGTAGCGGAAGTTGATCACTAGAAGAGCCTCTGCAGTTGGAAAACGAGATTGTCCCACTGCTCGACGAGCACCTGCAGGTAGGAGCGGCCCACTGTGGACACTGCGAGCGCGGCGGCCATCGCGCACAGCGCGGAGCCGACCAGCAGCACGAGGGACACACTGGAGATACGCTGGCGGTAGAGGCGGCTCACGCCCTTGGCGTCGACCAGCTTGCTGCCGACCCGCAGCCGGGTGAGGAACGTCGAGGCCATCCCGGAACGGCCTTTGTCCAGGAACTCGACCAGGTTGGCGTGGGTGCCGACAGCGACGATCAGGGTGGCGCCCTTCTCGTCGGCCAGCAGCATGGCAATGTCCTCGCTGGTGGCGGCGGCGGGGAAGGTGATCGCGTCGACGCCGAGGTTCTCGACCCGGGCGAGACCGGGCGCGCGGCCGTCGGGGTACGCGTGGACGATCACCTCGGCGCCGCAGCGCAGCACGTCATCGGAGACGGAGTCCATGTCGCCGATGATCATGTCGGGGGTGTAGCCGGATTCGACGAGCGCGTCGGCGCCGCCGTCGACCCCGATCAGCACGGGACGGAACTCGCGGATGTACGAGGCGAGCACGTCGAGGTCCGCCTTGTAGTCGTAGCCGCGGACCACGATCAGGCAGTGCTTGCCGTCGATCTTCGTGCGCACGTTCGGCACGCCGACGCCGTCGAGCAGGAGCTCCCGCTCCCGCTTCATGTACTCCATCGTGTTGGCGGCGAACGCCTCCAGCTGCAACGACAGGCCGGCGCGGGCCTCGGTCATCGCGGCGGCGATGCTCCCGGCGTCCTGGCGCACGCCCTTGGCCACCGGCTCGTCACCGAGGAAGAGCGTGTCACCGTCGATCCGGAGCTGCTGCCCTTCCCGGACGGCCTCGAACACCTGCGGGCCGACGCCGTCGACGAGCGGGATCCCGGCCTTCACGATCGACTCGGGGCCGAGGTTCGGGTACCGCCCTGAGATGCTCGGGGCGACGTTGACGACCGCGGCGGCACCGGCGGCGACGAGCGCGTCACCAGCCACCCGGTCGATGTCGACGTGGTCGATGATGGCGATCTCGCCGGGCTTGAGCCGTTGCGTCAGGCGCTTGGTCCGGCGGTCGAGGCGTGCCGCCCCGGCCACGTCGGACTGCCGGTCCGAGGCGCGGCTACGGCGAAGGGTTGCGAAGCGCATCCCTGGCATCCTCTCACCATCCGGATGACCGCGTTGTCCGCGACGCGCGGTCAGAAACTGTCCACCATCCAGGGCATTTGCCCTGCGAACGCCGTGTCGAGACGGGCCGCCGCGGCGGGTTCCCCGTCGAGCAGACCGGCGGCGCGCAGCGCGGTGGTCGAGGCGAAACCGGTGAAGAGCGCGGACAGCCCACGCACGTGGACGCGGACCGCACCGGTACCGCCTCTCTCCAACGTACCGGAGCCGTCCGCGATCTCCAGCCGCCAGCTTCCGGCGTGCCACGGAGCGTCGGGGTCGATCAGCTCCAGATCGGCGCCGAGCTGGACGCCGGCCGGCCAACCCCGACCAATCACCGCTTTCTGGACGTCGATGAGCCGGACCATCCACAGGTCCTCCCAGCTCACCGGCGGCTTGAACGGCGAGACGAGCGGCAGCAACGCCGGATCCATGGCCCGGATCGCCACCGTAGGGGCCACGGTCTGCCACGAGCCGACCGCCCGCAGCAGCGCCGCCAGGACCTGCGGATCGCCGCCGACCAGATCGTGGACAGTGAGCCCGGTGCCACCGCCCCGACTGTAGGAGACGTAGCCGGCCGGCTCGCCGCCGCGCTCGGCCAGCAGGACCCCGTCGAGCTCGAGGATCCTCGTCACGTCGAAGAGCGGCCCGGTTCGGGTCAGTGGGCCCACCGCGCGCCGGGCGGCCACCGTGTAGAGCGCGTGGACAGCGTCCAGATCGGACTTCTCGACCGGACGCAGAGTGACCGGCTCGGACCGCTCCGCGCCAGGCAACGCCGACACCGGACGTACCTGGGCGAGCGCGTTGGTCGGCAGCTCCGCGCTGGCCAGCACACCGGCGATCTCCCAACCCACCGCGCGGTAGACCGGCGGGGTGCTCGGGTAGAGCACCGAGACGGCGGCGCCGTCCAGGGCCATCTTCTCCAGCGACGCGGTGAGCATGGCCCGCGCGACGCCCCGACCGCGCGCGTGCGGCGCCACTGTGACGCTGGCGAGGCCGGTTATCGGCAGGTCACGGCCGGCGTACCACTGCCGGTACGGGTGTAGACCCGTGACGCCCACGAGCTTCGCGCCGTCGTACGCGGCGAGAAAGAGCCCCAGCTCAGCGCGGGTCCGGAACCACTGGCCGCTGCCGGAACCGCCGAACGCGGTGCGGTTCTGCCGCCAGGCCACGTCCACGTCGCCGGGGTCGAGCGGGCGGATCTCGATCACGCGCCCACCTTTGCCCGCCGCCGGCCGTTCACCGCGCTCGCCGCCTTGTCGTTGTTGGCGAGTTCGAGCAGCTCCTCCGCGTGCGCGACACCCAGGTCACTGGTCTCCATGCCGGCGAGCATCCGGGCCAGCTCGCGGGGGCGCTCGGCGCCGTCGAGCACCCGCAGTCCGCTCGTGGTGACCAGCCCGTCGTGGTCCTTGACCACTACGAGGTGCCGGTCGGCGAAGGCCGCGACCTGCGGGAGGTGGGTGACGACGAGGACCTGGTGGCTCTGCGCCAGCCGAGCGAGCCGCCGACCCACCTCGACCGCCGCCTTGCCGCCGACTCCGGCGTCTACCTCGTCGAAGACCATCGTGGCGGGACCGCCGGCACCGGCGAAAACTACCTCGACCGCGAGCATCACCCTGGACAGCTCACCGCCGGAGGCGCCGCGTTGCAGCGGCAGGGCGGGCGCACCGGGGTGAGCCAGGAGCTGCAGTTCGACGTCATCGACGCCGTCCGGGCCGATCGCGAGCTTGCGACCGTCGATCTCGATCGACGGCTGGTCGGTGGTGGGTGGCCGCTGGCTCACCACGGCCATCACGCGGGCGTGCGGCATGGCGAGGCCGGCCAGTTCTTCGGTGACGGCGACCCCGAACCGCTCGGCGGCGGCGGTGCGCGCCACCGAGAGCCGGCCCGCGAGCGCCCCAAGCTCCGCAGCCAGCGTGTCCCGCTCGGTGGCGAGTGCGGCAAGGGCCTCCTCCGAGGAGTCGAGCGTGCCCAGCCGCTCGCGCGCCTGCTCAGCCCACGCGATGACGCCGTCGACCGTGTCGGCGTACTTGCGGGTGAGGTTGGCCAGTACGGCCCGCCGATCGTGGACGGCGGCGAGCCGGGCGGGATCGGCGTCGAGCGATTCGCCGTAGGAGGCGAGGTCACCGGCGAGATCCGCCGCCAGCGCCGACACTTCCTCGGCACGGCGCGCGAACCCGGCCAACGTCGCGTCCTGATGGGCTACCGCCGCAAGCGCACCGCGGACGGCGCCGAGCAGCGCGGCCACGTCGGCGTCCGCATCCCCGGTGGGATCGCCGGCCAGCGCCTCGTGCGCGGTCAGCGCGGCCATCCGCAGTGCGTCGGCGTTCTCCAGCCGGGTCGACTCGGCGCGCAACTCGTCGTCCTCGCCGGGGAGTGGCTCGGCCGCCTCGACCTCGCCGATCCCGTACCGCAGGGCGTCGGCCTCCTGGGTGCGCTCGCGGGCGCGGCTGGTGCGCTCGGCGAGGTCGGCGAGGACGGCCTGCCAGCGCGCGTACACGTCGCGGTGCTCGGCGAGAAGGGCCGTGACCTCGTCACCGGCGTACCGATCGAGAGCAGCCCGTTGCTCGGCCGGGCGGAGCAGGCGCATCTGGTCGGACTGCCCGTGCACGGTGACGGTCAGCTCACCGAGGTCAGCGAGGAGCCCGACCGGCACCGAACGCCCACCCAGGTGTGCGCGGGAGCGCCCCTCGGCATGAACCGTGCGGGCGAGCAGCAGCGTGCCGTCCTCGTCGGCCTCCGCGCCGGCGTCGGCGACCCGCTCCAGCACGGAACGGCCGGCCGGGTCACTCTCGGCGACCCGCAGCCGCCCCTCGACCACGGCCTTGCCGTTGCCGGTGCGCACACGTGCGGCGTCGGCGCGACCGCCGAAGAGCAGGCCCAGGCCGGCGACCACCATCGTCTTGCCAGCACCGGTTTCGCCGGTGACGACCGTAAGACCTTCGGACAGGCTCAGCGTGGCGTCCTCGATGACGCCCAGCCCGGTGATGCGGATTTCCTCCAGCACGACGCCGACCCTATCCCGCGGGTCCGACAACGCCCCGGCGCCGTCGCCCGGGTGTGGATAACTGTGCGCTAGTTGGCTGATGTTAGGCACCGTTGCCGCGCCAACCCTCGACCGGCAGCCCGAACTTGGCCACCAGCCGGTCGGTGAAGGGCTGCGGATGCAACCGGACGACGTGCACCGGCTGAACGCCGCGCCGCACATCGACCCGGCTGCCCGGCGGCAACGGGACCGTGCGCCGGCCGTCGCACGCCATCACGGCGGAGATCGTGGTGGGCAGCACGTCGATCGTCATGGTCGACGTCGGCGCCACCACGATAGGGCGGCTGAACAGCGCATGCGCCGCGACCGGCACCAGCAGCAGCGCCTCGACCGCCGGCCACACCACCGGCCCGCCGGCCGAGAACGCGTACGCCGTGGAGCCGGTGGGCGTGGCACAGACGACGCCGTCGCAGCCCCACCGGGACAGCGGCCGCCCGTCGACGGAGACCAGCACCTCCAGCATCCGTTCGCGCGCCGCCTTCTCGACGGACGCCTCGTTGAGCGCCCAGTCCCGGGCGACGACCTCGCCGTCGAAGGACACGGTGAGATCAACCGTGAGCCGCTCGTCCACACTGTAGGAGCGGGCTACTACCTGGTGGACAGTGTCGTCGATGGCGGCGGCCTCGACCTCGGCGAGGAACCCGACGTGCCCCAGATTGACGCCCAAAAGCGGGGCGCCGACCGGACGAGCCAGCTCGGCGGCGCGCAGCAGCGTCCCGTCGCCACCCAGGCCGATGACGATCTCGACGCCGGCCGCCGCATCCGGCCCCGACACCTTCGTGGCGTCGGCGAGTACGAGATCGGCCGCCTCGTCGGCAAGCACCCGAACCCCGAAACCGTTCGCCGTGAGCAACTGGGCGATGCGCCGTGCGTGCTCGGTGTTGGCGGAGTGACCGGTGTGCGTGACCAGCAGGGCCTCGCGGGTCATCCAGATGCCTCCTCGACGATTCGGCGAACCTCCTCCGGATCGGCCGGGGACGCGCCCCGCCGCAGCCACAGGAAGAACTCCACGTTGCCGGACGGACCCGGCAGCGGACTGGCCACCACACCGGCGACCCCGACTCCCATCGTCGCAGCCTCCGCCGCAACCGCGAGCACGGCCTCGGCGCGCAGCCCTGGGTCGCGCACAACGCCGCCCGAGCCCAAACGCTCCTTGCCGACCTCGAACTGCGGTTTCACCATCGGCACCAGGTCGCCGTCGGGCTCCGTGCAGGCGACCAGCGCCGGTAGCACGAGGCGCAGTGAGATGAACGACAGATCCGCGACGGTCAGCGCCGCCGGACCGCCGATCTGCTCGGGGGTGAGCGTGCGGACGTTGGTCCGGTCGTGGACGGTGACCCGCTCGTCGGTGCGCAGCGCCCACGCGAGCTGCCCGTACCCGACGTCGACGGCTACCACCTCGGCCGCGCCCGCACGGAGCAGGACATCCGTGAACCCGCCGGTGGACGCGCCCGCGTCGAGGCAGCGCCGGCCCTTGACCCGCAGGTCGCTGAAGGCCTCCAGCGCGCCGGCCAGCTTGTGGCCGCCGCGCGAGGCGTAGTTCGGGCCGGTGTCGGTCTCCACCACCGTGACGGGCGTTCCAGCGTCCACGCCGGTGGCCGGTTTGGACGCCTGCTGCCCAGCCACCCGCACCGCACCGGCCGCGATCAGCTCCGCGGCGTGGTCACGGGAGCGGGCGAGGCCCCGGCGCACGAGTTCGGCGTCGAGGCGTGCCTTGCGTGCCACTCCCCGCTCAGCCCTCGTCGATCGTCGCCAGCGCATCCTGCAGCGCGCGGTGGACGGCGTCGTACTGGGCGACGTGCTCGCTGACCGGCGTCTCGTCGACCGACTCCAGGCGCCGCAGGGCGGCGTCCACGCGGTCGTCGCCGGTGCCACCGTTACCGGCGGCGGGCGCCACGTCGGGGCTCTCCGCTGCCGCTTCGGGTGCTGGTTCCGGTGTCTCGGCGGCGGGCTCGTCCGGGGCCGGTGCCGGCTCCGGTGGACCCGGCACTGGTGGACCCGGCGCCGGGCGGCGGGCCATCAGGTCGCCCGGTGTCGGCATCCGGAAGTCGCCTTCGGTCACGCGCCGGCTCCGGGAGCCTGGGCGCCGTTGGGCGTCGCAGTCTTGGCGGGCGCGGCCTTCGTCGCTGCTGTTTTGGCCGGGGCGGTCTTCGTCGCTGCTGTCTTCGTCGCTGCTGTCTTGGCCGGGGCGGCCTTCTTCGCCGGGCCCGTGGTGGCCGCCTTCGCTGCGGGCCGCTTGACCGCTGCCGCAGCCTTCGCCGGGGCGGCCTTCTTGGTAGCAGCCGTCTTCGCCGGGGCCGCAGTCTTGGCAGGAGCCGTCTTCGCCGGGGCTGCGGTCTTGGTAGCAGCAGTAGCCGCCTTCTTCGCCGCCGGGGCAGCCTTGCCCACCGCAGTGGCGCCGTTGGCCTTGGCCGGCGTGGTCGCCACGGTCTTCTTGGCGACGGTCTTCTTCGCTACCGCCTTCTTGACTGGCGCCGTGCGGGCAGTGGCCGCCGCAGCGGCGAGTGCCTGGCCCGTGTCCGGCGTACCGGCGCCGACCTCGGCGGCACGCAGCGCCCGCTCCAGCTCACGGATCCGGCTGGTGAGCTGCTCCACCTCTTCCTGGGTGGCGAGACCCACCAGGCCGAGCGCACGGTCCACTTCGTACCGGACGAGGTTCACCAGCGACTCGCGGTTCGCGAGCCCCGTCGCCAGCAGGTCCTCCGTGAGCGCCTGTACCTGCTGAGCCGTCGCGCCCCCGGATTTCGCGAGCTTCTTCGCGGCGCTCTTGGCCCTTTTCTTGGAGACCTCAGAGAGCCCGGTGGCGATCGCCAGGTAGTTCTTGAGCGCTTCCTGCATGTCGGTACACCTCTCGCTGTGCGGCGCGGCCACCTGGCCCGCGCTGGTCACGCTACCCGGACGTTCCCGCCTTGGCACGTCCCCTCCAGCCACGGTGTTGTAGCGTCCGGCAAGTGTGGTCCGCTGGCCAGATCAGCGCGCGGACCAGCCGACAGAGGAGAGGCAAGGCCGGAAATGGCGACGATCGAGGAGTGCCGCGAGGCGCTGGACAAGCTGGCGAAGCGGATCAGCTCGGGCGGGGGAGGAGCGCCGTCACTCGACCGGACGCTCTCCGTCTACCTCAGGGATCTCGACACCGGTTTCCACGGCCGGCTGGCCGGCGGCGAACTGCGCGACATCGCCGACGGGCACGACACGTCGGCGAAGATCAAACTGACCGCGACCAGCGACGACCTGGTGGCGCTGACCAACGGCGACCTGAACTTCGCGAGCGCTTGGACATCCGGCCGGCTCAAGGTCGACGCCAGCGTCTTCGACCTGTTGAAGGTGCGCTCGCTGCTCTGACCCGGCCTCAGCCGTCCAGCTCCAGTTCGGACAGTGCCGCGACGGCTGGCGGGCCGGCCGCGACGATTACCCCCGGCGCGGCGGTTCCGTCGCGCCAGGCCGCGGCACACAACGCGCGGAGGGCGTCGATCGCGGCCCCCTCGCCCGTGAGCGTCAGTGTGGCGTTCCGAGCCGTGACACTCCAGCCTCCACATCGGACCTCGTTGCGTGGCAAGAGTTCCGGCTCTGGGTGCGGCTGGTTGAGGCCGTGCAGGTCCGCTGAGACATAGGTCGGGCGGGTGTTGGCCGGAGCCGCCAGCAGCTCGGCCGGCGTGGTCACGCCCGTCAGCACGAGCAGGCTGTCGCAGGCGCCGAGGATCGCACCTTCGATGTCGGTGTCCAGCCGATCGCCGACGACGAGTGGCCGAAGAGCGCCGCTACGCCGTACCGACTCCTGGTGCAGGCGCGGGTGGGGCTTGCCGACGATCTCGTCCGGCTTCCGACCCGTCGCCGTCACGAGCGCGGCCACGAATGCACCATTGCCGGGCAGCGGTCCCCGCGGGGACGGGAACGTCGCGTCGTTGTTGGTCGGGACCCAGAACGCGCCGGCGCGCAGCGCGACCGTCGCCTCGGCGAGATGGGTCCAGCCGGTCTCCGCCGTGTACCCCTGCACGACCGCGCTGGGTCCGTCGTCGGCCGATCGGACCGGCCGTAGGCCGACGTCGACGAGTTCCTCAGCGAGCGCATCAGCGCCCACGACGAGAACGGCGGCGCCGGCGGGCAGCCGCTCGGCGAGCAGCGCCGCCGCGGCCTGCGCTGAGGTCACGACCTCCTCGGGCCGGGCCTGCACGCCGACCTTGTCCAGAAGGCGCACGACGGTGTCCGGACGGCGGGATGCATTGTTCGTGACGAACTCCAGCCGCATCCCCGCCGCACGGGCAGCGGCCAGCGCCGCGGCCGCCTCCGGCACCGGCTCCTCCTGGAGGTAGACGACGCCGTCCAGGTCGAGCAGCGCGGTGTCGTATACCTCCGTCAGCGGCACGGCGCTCCCGGCGAGCACTCTGGGGACGGATCCGTCATGCGTCGTCGTCACGGGGCTCCTCAGCCTCCAACCGCACCCGAGCTGCGCGAAGGGCGGTTGCGTAGTGGTGCTCGGCCGGCTTCATCGCTGCGGCCAGGGACAGGTGCTCGACCGCCGCACGATGGTCGCCGGAGCGGAACGCCGCCAGCCCCAGCCCGAAGTGCGCGTAGTCGTCCGACGGGTTCTCGTCGATGATCGTGGCGAACACCGCCCGTGCCTCGCGGTAATGGCGCGCGTCGAACAGGGCACGAGCCAGCGCCTCGCGCGCCGACCGCGAGCCCGGCTCGGCCTCTACCGCGTGGCGCAGCAGCTGAGCGGCGGCGGCCGGGTTACCGCTCGCCAGCAACTGATGACCACGGACGTACCAGTCGTACGCGTCGCCAGCCGGCCTGCCGACCTCGTCGTCATCGTCGGGCGAAGCCGTCACGAGCGAGCCTCCCCGCGCACCGCCGTACCGTTCTCGTCGGCGCCAGCAACCAGCGTCTCGCCAGCCGCACTGCCTTCGCCGTCATCCTCGTCGATCGGGGCAGCCGCGTCGTCGGCCACGTCCTCGTCGTCGTCATCGAGCGCGCCGTCGAAGTCGCCGCCGTCCTCGAAGTCGCCGCCGTCCTCGATCAGGACACCGTCGAGCTCCAGCAGCCGTTCGGCCGCGTCGGTCACGTCGTCGCCATCGGCGTCCGCGGCACGCGCGAACCAGTCCCGTGCCTCCTCGTGGCGGCCGGCATCGCTCAGGCCCTCGGCGTAGGCGTACCGCAAGCGGGCGAGCCAGGAGGCGGCGCGCTTGTGCTCCAACTCGGGCACCTGCAGCATGACCAGCGCTGCCTCGTCCTGGCCCAGGTCGCGCCGGGCGCCGGAGGCCACGATCAGCAACTCCATCCGCTCGGCGGTCGGGAGCTTGGCGGCCTCGGGTGAGCGGGCGATCTCCAACGCGCGCTCGGGACGGCCTAGCGCACGTTCACAGTCGGCGAGGATCGCCAGGTGTGCCTCGGTGCCGGACATCCGCCGGACCGCGCGCAGCTCGGAAATAGCGACCTGCCACTCGCCGGCGAGGTACGCGGCGATGCCGACGGCCTCCCGTACGGCGCCGATCCGGGCCGCGTGGGCCCGCGCCGCGTACGCGTGGGCCAGCGCCTTCTCGGGATCCGTGTCGATCAGGCGGCCAGCCGCGATGAGATGCCGTGCGACGGCGTCCGCCGTGTCCTTCGACAGGGATCGCAGCTCTCCCCGTACTTCCCGATCCAGCTCACGCGGATCGATGTCCTCGGGCGGCAGCAGGCTCTTCTCGGCCCGGCGCCGCTGCTCACGGTCGGTCAGCGGGGGGCGGTCAGACCTGGGCTCGCGGACGGGGCCACGGGGAGCGCCCGTACGGGGGCGGTCGCCCGACGGCCGCACGTCACGGCGATCACGCTGCCAGCCACCGTCGACGCCGCCGTCACGGGATCCACCCGGGCGGGACCGGGCACTGCTCGCTCGGGGACCGTCGCCACGCGCACTGGCCGGGCGGGGTCCGGACGATCGGCGGTCGTCGCGCGGCCCGTCCGAGCGGTATCCCGCCGAACGGGGCCGGTCGTCCCGACCACCGCTAGCACGCGGACGATCAGGACGGCTGTATCCCTCGGACCGGGCGCCACCGGTACGCGGACGGTCCGGACGGCCAGTCGGGGGACCGTCGCCACGCGCACCACCGGCACGCGGACGATCGGGGCGTGCGCCGCCGAAACCCTCACCGCGCGGACCGCCCGTGCGCGGACGATCGGGGCGGCTGCCGGGACCTTCACTGCGCGCACCGCTGGTACGCGGCCGGTCGGGGCGACTGCCGGGACCGTCGCCACGCGCTCCGCCGGTACGCGGACGATCAGGCCGGCTACCGCCGGAGCCTTCACCGCGGGGTCCACCAGTGCGCGGGCGGTCGGAGCGTGCGCCACCGAACCCTTCACCACGCGGACCGCCGGTACGGAGGCGATCCGTACGTCCACCGCTCGGTCCATCCGTGCGGCGCGTTCCTCCGCTAGGTCCATCCGTGCGACGAGGGGCACCGGTCGGGCCGTCGGCGCGACGGGGTGCACCAGCGCGGTCGGCTCCGGAGCCTGCGGCCCGCGGCGCGGACGACCGTCCGCCGGTGCCCGATGCTCCGCGCGGACCGTCGCCACGAGGCGCACCGCTGCGGCCTGTGGCGGGCTGGGTGCGGCCGCGAGCGTCACCGCCGCGGGGGCCACCGGTGCGCGGGGCGTCGTCGCGACGGGGAACACGCGGTGTGCTGTCCCGCCCCGACGCACCGCCGGAGCGCTGACCGTCGCGCGGCGCGCCTGCGCGTGGCTGGTGGCGCTCACCGCCACCACCACTGCCTCGCGAATCGCGTCTGTCTGCTCCGGTCACGTCGCACCTCCCTGCACAATTTAGCGGACCTAACCTGACGTCGACGCCGTGCCCCGACGTGAGGATGGTGACCCGCGCGGGCATTAGAAAAGGGCCACCCCCTGGGGGGTGGCCCTTTTCGTCAAGTTAAGTCCGGCGGCGTCCTACTCTCCCACACCGTCTCCAGTGCAGTACCATCGGCGCTGAAAGGCTTAGCTTCCGGGTTCG
>Ga0184623_10000252_pt1 | contig 22768 bp, 24 predicted proteins | sample PLM1_100_b1_FD_133138 | JGI IMG/M metagenome (GOLD analysis project Ga0184623, IMG submission 133138) | Groundwater sediment microbial communities from an aquifer in East River, Colorado, USA - PLM1_100_b1 | ecosystem: Environmental > Terrestrial > Soil > Riparian zone | place: USA: East River... | reverse complement strand
TCGGGGAAGTTTGGCTTCGATTAATAAGCAACCTCTAAAGGACGGTAACGCGGGAACGCGGTAACACGAGCCCAAGAAGTGAACGCTTGGCCGCGCCTGTGCGTCTCGTATTATGGAGAGTGTAGCGTTACAATAGGAAAGACTTTGCCTGGAGGGTAACGATGCAAATTCGTGGACGTCGACTGCCGACGGTCTGGCTGGCCAGTGGGTTGATCGTGGTGGTCGTGATTGTGCTGGTTGTGGTGCTGACGCTGTCGCCCGGCGGACCGGTCCTCGGGCAGTCATTCACGATCGGGTACGTTGATATGGCCCGCGCTGTCGGCGCCCATCCGCGGCGCCAGGCCTCTGAACGTGCCCTGCAGGAGTTCTTTCAGGCGAAGCAGCGAGAGTTCCAACAGCGCACCAAGGCCATGAATGCCGTGCAGCGCCAGGAACTCGATCGCCAGCTCCAGCAGCAGTTCATCAGCAAGCGCGAAGAACTGATCGGCGGGCTCGACAAAGATATTCGCAGCGCGGTGGAAAAAGTCGCTCAAGAACGCGGGGTTGGTATCGTGCTGGACCGCAACGTCGTGCTGTACGGCGGCACGGATCTCACCGATGCGGTAATCGCAAAACTCAGCGGGAAATAAACCCCTTGCGCACGTTCCTGCTAATTCTGGCCATCCCGCTGCTTGCGAGCGGATGCCGCAGCCGCCAAGCGTCGCCGCCTCCACCGCCGCCCACGGAGTCGAGAGAACCCTCGTCTTCACGAATCGGCGTGGTCGACATCGCCGCCGTGGCGCGCGCACACCCCCGATGGGCCGAGATCGAAGCCCTCAACAAGAAAATTCAGCAGTCCGAAGTAGAGATCGCCGGGGCACCGCAGCTGCCCCCGCCGCCTGCGCCGGATCTGCGCCCAGCGCTCGACGCGGAAGCACTGCAGCTGCGCGCCGAGTTCGACAAGGAGCTGGCAGCCATGCAAGAAGATCTCCGGCGCCAGCTGGAGGGGTTCGCCGCGTCGCTTCGGGAGCAGCAACAGGCGCGGTTCGTCACGCTGCAACAGCAGCTAAACGAAGAAGGCAAGAAGGCCATCGAGGCGCAGCATGCGGACCTGGATAAGCAATTGAAAGCCGCCGAACTGGCGATCATGGATGAGTACAAGTACCCGATGCTCAACCTCCGGCTGCGGGCCGAGGTTGCGGGATTGAGCTCAGAGCAGGAAGGCCGCGAGGTGGTGCGACAGATCCAGGCGCTGCAGCAGGAGCGCGAGGAGCGGTTGCGCGCGAAGAAAGAGGAGATCACCAAAACGGCTGAAGAGTTTGGGAAGGCGAAGGAGGATGAGCTCAACGCCCGGCTCAAGGCCGCTCAAGACACCCTGTTGGAAGAAGGCAAGCAGCAGCTCACCGTGAAGGAGCAGCAGCTCCAAACGCAGCTCAAAGCCTCCCTCGCCCAGCGCGAGAAGGCATTCCAGGAACGCCTGCAAGAGCGACGTCTCGAGCTGATCCGCACCGCCGAGCAGCAACTGCGAGGACGGCAGGGAGTATACCTGAACGACCTCTCGGCACGCACGCGGCAGGCGCGGGCCGAGCTGCTCGCACTCCAAGAACAGCGGGCCCGCCTGGAAGACAGCATCATGGCGGAGGTAAAAATCGAAGTCGCCACCATCGCGCAACAGGAACGGTTGGACGTGGTCCTGACGCGCTTGATCAGCAGCCTCGGCGGCGTCGACATCACCCAGAAAGTCGTTCAGAAATTCAAGCGATGACCGTGCTCGCGGGTCGGGGGTCCCGGTGGCCGAACCGCATCGTCCTCGGCCTGCTCACCATCAGCGCCATGGCGATCTCAGTCGCCTGTGGCGGACCGCGCGTTGGCGTCGTGGATTCACAGCGAATCCTCGATGAAAGCCCGCTGGCGCTGGTGTATCAGCGAGAGCTCGACGGCCGGGAAAAGGTGATGGCTGAGGATCTGCGGCTGCTGGCTGGGCGGGGCATGGGGGCTCAAGATCTGGAAGCCCGCCGGCAAATCTACCTCCGGGAACTCACGGCACGCAAAGGCGAGCTCGAAGGGAAGCTGAACGAACAGATCCGCAAGGAGGTCGCGGAGATCGCCCGCCGCCAGCGCCTACGATATGTGCTCGTCAAGGGCGCCACGCGACTGGGGGGCGTGGATATCACGCAGAACGTGATTGACCGATTGAAATGATGGGAAGGAACGCGAGAACACGATGCAATGAAGCTCCATGAGCTGGCCGCGGCGATAGACGGAGAGGCGATCGGCGATCGTGAGGTCGAGATCGTCGGCGTAGCCGACATCGCGAGCGCCGGGCCGGGGAAGATCGTGATGGCGGCGGACGCGCGCCACCTGGCCGGGGCGGAGGGCAGCGCAGCCTCCGCCGTTCTCATTCCGGAGAACCTCAGCACCCAGCGAAAGCCATCTGTCCGTGCGAAGAACATCAGACTGGCTTTCGGGCGCGCTATCGGCATCCTTCATCCACAGCGACGGCCTCCTCCCGGCATTCATCCCACAGTCATTCTGGGAGAAGGGACGCGGGTCGACCGTGCTGTCTCCATCGGCCCGTATGCCGTCATCGGTGACAGGTGTGAGATCGAGCAGCAGGTCGTGATCGGCTCCGCCTGCGTGATCGGTGACGGCGTCAGGATCGGCGAGGAGAGCATCCTTTATCCCCACGCCACCGTGTACGCGCATTGCAGCATCGGGGCACGGGTAATTCTTCACAGTGGCGCCGTCGTGGGAAGCGATGGGTTTGGATACGCTGCGGTCAACGGCCGGCAGGTGAAGATTCCTCATGTTGGCCGGGTCGTCATCGAAGACGATGTGGAGATCGGAGCGAACTCAACCATCGACCGGGCGACGCTGGGTGAGACCCGCATCGGGGCGGGCACGAAGATCGACAATCTGTGTCAGATCGGCCACAATGTCACGATCGGCCGGGACGTAGTGATTGCGGCGGAGACAGGGATTTCAGGCAGCGTGACGATCGGTGACCGGGTGGTCATGGCGGGCAAAGTCGGGGTCGTGGACCATGTCACCATTGGAGAAGGCGTCGTGGTGTTAGGTGGTGCTGCGATTCGAAAAGACGTACCACCGGGCGCGGTCATGTGGGGGATTCCGGCCCGACCGCATCGCGAAGAACTGGAGATCCAGGCGTCCCTCGGCCGGCTCCCGGATCTCGTCAGGCGCGTGGCCGAGCTGGAACGGCGTCGGGGCAAAGACGATAAAGTATAGAATAGCTATCCTCCTCGCGCTGTTCGCCGCGCCCGTCTCCGGTTTTCATCAACCGGTCCTCATGGTCTCGCGCGGGCCAGAGCTCGCGGAGGTAGAAGTGAACGAGGTCGTAGTCTTCCGGCTGCGAGGATCTGATGCCCCCGCCCGCGCCGCAGAAGCTGCCGACCGGCTTCGACGTCTCGATCTCACGGCGCCTGTACCTGTTACGATTCAGAAGATCGCGGGAAGCCCGGTTATTGTCGTCGCGCGCCAACCCATCCTTACAGTCGACCGCAGGCTGGCACAATCCAGCGGTTCCAAGCCCATGGCCCTTGCCGTGGCGTGGGCCCAGCGCCTGCGCCAGGCGCTCGGGATGCCGCGCGTGATGGTGGTTCCAAAGAGCCTCGCACTGATCCCCGGAGAGCGTATACTCGTCCGCGTGCACGTGTTTCCTCAGCCGGGCTATATGATCGGCACCTATGATCGGCGCATCATCGACGTGCAGCGCGTGCCTGAGGGGATCTTGATCACCGCAAAAGCGCTGGGCGCCGCGATGGTTCCGCTGCGCGCCGTGCCGCGCACCGGCCGTCAGGCTGCAGGGCGGGCGGATATCCCAGTCGCCGTGCGGCGTCCGGCGGCAGATCTGCCCTCCGCGATCGATGTGGACGTCAGTGGCGACCCCTCTGATCCTGCGCTGGTGCAGGAAGCCATCCGTCAGGCCGTGCTCCGGGAAACTCAGGTGCATCCCGGATCGGAGATCTCCGTGGGGACCGTCGAAGGCGCCGATCTCGTTCCGGGTGACACGAAAGATTTCCCCGTGCCGGTGCGTGTGCGCAATCCATTTCAAAGAAGCATCGAGGGGATCGTGCGCGCGACGGTGCGCAATGTGTCGATCCCGCTGCGCACGCCCTCGCGCCTGTTGGTGAGCAACCGTCCCGAGGTGGTCACAGCCAACGGCGTCCTGTTCGCGGAAGCACTGTCGACGAACGAGTCCGTGCGCCTCATGTACCATCATCTAAACGGTGCCGAGAAGGCGAAGCTCGTGACGATCACGCTGACCAATCCGGCGAGCGAACCCGCGAGGATGCTCATCGTCGGGGCCGTGGCAGGACCATCCACGGACCTCATGTTTGCCGGTCAAGCCGCCACGTCGCGGTTCTTGCGTCGATTGCAGCGACAGCAGGGATATGTGATCGACGTCCCCCCCGGTCACAGCCACACATTCACCGTACACGAGATGCCGCCGGGCTCGCTGGTGTCCGGCCTGCTCCAGATGCAGGCCCTGGCAGGCCGGTTGGACTTGTCGGTGCACATCCGCTCTCCGTGGCTGCTGGCGCGCACGATCACGTCGAGCGTGAACCAGCCGGCATACCCGCATCCTCATGGCACGTTTCAAGTGTCGGAGTTCTCCGCCACCCGGTCGGCGCTGACACGCGAGCGCGTTCCAGTGGTTGACCTTGGCATATCGGTCAGCCCCGTCGATCCTTCAACCGGCGTCCGGCTGATCGGCGATTATGGAATCGTCTATCGCGTCGTCCTCGAATTGCGGAACCTGTCCGAATTCTCCGAAAAGGTTTCACTCATCGTGACGGCTGCGGGTGGAGCGGCACGGGGAATCTTCCTCATCAACAACGAGCCGGTCGATGTCGGTATCCTACGGCCCAACGAGGAGCGGGAGATTTTTTCTCTGATTGTTCCTGCGCGTGAGACCCGAACTCTGACGCTGGTGACGATGCCCGTGGCCGGGTCGTACTATCCCCTCCGGGTGACGCTCAGACCTGAACAACCGACGCAGTGACGCACAGGCTCCGCCGTCCGGTCACACTGTCGGGCGTCGGCCTGCACACCGGCACACCAGTCAGTATCGAATGCCGCCCCGGGATGGCCGGCTCCGGTATCATCTTTATCCGTACTGATCTCTCTGATGCAAAACCGATCGCGGCGCAAGCGCGAACCGTCGAGGACGTCAGGAGAGGCGTAACACTCGGCAGCGGTCAGCGCGGCGTCCGCACCGTGGAACATCTGCTGGCCGCAGCGGCGGGATTGGAGATCGACGACCTCCGCATAGACGTTAACGGACCTGAACTACCTGCGCTCGACGGCAGTGCCGCGCCGTACTGCGACGCTTTTGAGAGCGCAGGTCTCGATGAACAAACCATTCGTGTGGATCCCATTTCGCTTCAGGCGCCGGTCTGGGTGGAGCGCAATACCTCATGGATCCTCGGAGTACCGGCGTCGCAGTTTCGGGTCACGTATGTGGTCCCACTGCCGTCAGAGGCGCTGGGCATTCAGGTGGCCGATGTGGAAGTGGACCGAACTCGTTTTCGAGAAGAGATCGCACCCGCGCGAACGTGGGGCAGGATCGAAGACCTGGAGACCATGCGCGCGCAAGGACTCGCCCTCGGCGCGAGCGAAGAAAACGCGCTCGGCATCGGGCCGCATGGGTATACCGGAAGGCCGCGATTTCCCAATGAGCCTGCCCGTCACAAGATCCTGGATCTGATCGGCGACCTGGCACTTCTGGGCCGGCCGCTGCGCGCACACATTATCGCGTTTGCGGCCGGACATGCGCTGCATGTTGAGCTCGTGCGGGCGATCGAAGAGTCGAGGAGGGGTCGATGACGTTGGATCGTGATGGTATTCAGCGCCTGATTCCACACCGGCCGCCGTTTCTTTTCATTGACCGGATCGTGGAGCTGGGTGAACGCCAGGTTGTCGGCGAGCTCGACATCACCGGCGAAGAGTGGTATTTCTCGGGCCACTTCCCAAATTACCCGGTCATGCCTGGAGTGCTGATCGTCGAAGCGATCGCGCAAGCGGGTGCGTGCCTGGCGATGCAGCATCCTGAGCTAAAGGGGAAAATCCCATACTTCGCAGGGATGGACCGCGTGCGATTCCGCAAGCCCGTGGCGCCGGGTGATCGGCTGCGCCTCGAGGTGGAGATGCAATGGATGCGGGGACGCGTTGGCCGCATGATCGGCCGCGCTTTGGTCGGAGGCGCGATTGTGGCGGAGGGGGAGTTTGCCTTTGCGGTGGGGGATACTACACCGAAAGTCGACTGAGGTCTTCTAGGTCTATTATGTCTCCCAGGTCTACTTGGTCTGCAGACAAAGCTACAGCAATTGAGTCTATGAGACCTATGAGACCTAGAAGACCTAGAAAACCAGGGAGACCTAGAAGACTTGTGAGGATATGACTGATCAATCATCCTCAGTAACAGCGGGTGACGTGGACGTTCACCCCAGCGCGATTGTGCACCGCACCGCCCATCTCGGACGGGGCGTGCGCGTGGGGCCGTTTGCCTTGATCGACGCCGACGTCAGCATCGGCGATGGCACCACGATCGGTCCGCAGGTGGTCATTCATCGGGATGTCACGATCGGTCGGGATAATGTCCTTGATGTCGGCGTGATCATCGGGTGCGCGCCACTGCACAAAGGCTATCGGGGTGAGCGTACGTCCGTGCGCATCGGAAACGGCAATGTCCTGCGCGAGCAGGTCACCATCGAGCGTGGATACGGTGAGGGGACAACGACCGTCATCGGCGACCGCAGTTTTTTCATGACCGGCGTGCACGTCGGCCACAACGTCATCATCGGCAACGAGGTCGTGCTCACCTGTGGGACGCTCCTGGCCGGCTTCGTCCGGGTCGAGGATCAGGCCAACCTCAGTGGCAACGTTGGCGTTCACCAGTTCGTGCGGATCGGACGGCTGGCGATGGTCGGCGGCGTCTCAATGGTGCGTCAGGACGTGCCGCCGTTCGTCCTGATCTCCGGCAACCCCGCCCGCGCGAATGCCCTCAACACCGTCGGGCTTGTCCGCGCCGGCGTCGATGCTTCGCATCGCAGAGCATTGAAACGGGCGTTTGTGTTGCTCTACCGCAGCGGGTTGTCTGTTCCCACCGCGCTGACGCGTATGGAAAGCGAGGTCGGCCGCGATCCGTACGTGCAGTCGATGCTCGCCTTTATCCGTGACAGCCAGAAGCGAGGCATCGTGCGGTGGGCGAAGGAGAAGTGATGCGGCGAGGTCGGGAGGCCTCGATCCGGGACCCGGCAGAGCGGCTGAGGAGTGACTTAGTTACGGGTCCCTTGTCGAGGCCTCCCGACCTCGCCCTGGATGAAGCGGCCTCGGAGCGGGACCCGAAGATCGGCTATGGAGAAGTAATCACAGCGAGATCGGAAGGCCTCGAACCGGGACCCGGCAATCGGCTAAGGAGTGACTTGGTTACGGGTCCCTTGTCCGAGGCCTTCTGATCTCGCTGTGGATGGAGCGGGCATCTGAGGTGAGTGATGTAATCGGTCTTATCGCGGGGGATGGACGGCTGCCCGTCGTGCTCGCCGCGGCGGTGAAGTCGCGCGGACATCGACTGGTCTGCGTCATGATCGACGGGGAGCAGGCCGAGCTCGCCCGGCTCGCGGATCACGCGTATCGCGTGGGATTCGGCGAGCTCCACCGCATCCTTGAGGCCTTTGGCACGCACGGTGTGCGGCGTGTTCTTCTCGCCGGCCGGACGCCGCGGGCCGGCCTCATCGGTGGCGGCGACAGGGCATTCCGGCAATGGGTAGAGGGTGCATCTGACCGCGGCGACCACGCGCTGTTCCAGCAGGGTGTTCAGCGCCTGGCCGGACTCGGGATCGAGGTCGCGAGCCCGCTCGAGTTCCTTCATGATCTCCTCACACCGCGGGGTGTCCTGACCAAGCGCTCGCCGACCGATGAGGAATGGAATGATGTGCGAGCCGGCATGCAGGTCGCAAAGACGATCGCGGCGCTCGACATCGGCCAGACGCTCGTCCTGAAGCGAGGCGTCATGCTCGCCGTCGAAGCCGCGGAAGGAACCGATCAGACGATCCGGCGCGCTGGGACGATCAGCGAAGGGGCCGTCGTGGTCAAGGCCTCACGGCCGCACCAGGACGAGCGATTTGATCTCCCTACCGCCGGCCTGCAAACCATTCACGCGTTACGCGACGCGCGTGCCGCGGTTCTGGTGCTCGAGGCGGAACGCACGCTGCTGGTGGATCGAACGGAAGCGATCGCAGCGGCCGATGAAGCTGGTATCGCCATCGTAGGGCTGGAGCCCACGATGGCGGTTGAAGGTTGAACGTTGAATGTTGAAGGTGCAAGCTCACCTCGCAACTCATTGATGCCTTCAACCTCCAACCTTCAACCTTCAACTGTCTTCGTAGTCGCAGGGGAAGTCAGCGGCGATATCTATGCGGCCCACTTGGTGCGCGAGTTGCGCCGGCGCGATCCGTCCTTATCCATCAGCGGTGTTGGCGGGCCGTACCTCGCCGCTGCCGGAGTCTCGTTGTTCCTCGATAGTTCGCTGTGGGGCACGATCGGATGGCTCAGAGCGGGTCAGTTCATGCTCGTGCGGAAACTGCTGCAGATCGAGCGGGAGATCCGCCGGGCCAGGCCTGATCTTCTGCTCGTCGTCGATTTTGCCGCGTTCAATCTTCGTCTCGCGGAACGTCTGGATGGTTTGGTCCCGATCGTGTACTACTTTCCACCCATGGTGTCGGTGCGCCGGGGCGACCGGGCGCGGAAGGTTGCGCGCCTGGGCATGCGACTGCTGGCGGCGTTCCGTCGCGAGGCCGCGGCGTATGAGACTGCCGGCGCCGATGTCGTATTTGTTGGACATCCAGCGGTGGATTTGACAAGGACGCGCTGGACGCCGCGGCAGGCCCGGGCACACTTCGGTATTCCCGAGGACGCTCCGGTGATCGGGCTGCTGCCGGGGAGCAGGGTTGCGGAAATCAACACGCACCTGCCGGTGATGATACGAGCGGCTGAGTTGTTACAGCGAAAGTCGCCTGAGCTTCACTTTCTCATCCCGCTGGCCTCAGAGCGGTTCCGATCACTCATCAACAAGGCGGTATCATCCACGAAAGTTCCCGTTCACATCGTTACTGAGCCCTACGATGCGATGGCGGTTTCTGAAGTTATCGTGACGGCGACCGGCACTGCGACGCTGGAGGCGGCCGTGCTCGCCGTGCCCATGATCGCGGTCTACCGGTTGCCACTGCTCAGCTGGTTGATTGCGCACTACGTCTTGACCATCCGGCGCGCCGCGCTGCCCAATATTCTCTCGGGGCGAGACATCGTCCCTGAGTTGCTCCAGGATCGGATGACGCCGGAAGCGATTGCGGCCGAGGTACGCCGGCTCCTCGAGGATCCGGCGCGCCGGAGGCAGATGCAGGCGGACCTGCGCGAAGTCGCCTCCGATCTCGGCACGCCCGGGGTGGTGCAACGCGCGGCCGACGAAGTGTTTGCCGTCCTGGACCGGAGACGGGTTGCCGCTACATCACAGGGCAGGATACGATGAGCGGGAGCCATGAAGCGTGTGGGCGCGATCTTAATGATAGGGGTTGCAGCGGCGGTGATCCTCGCCGCTGTGGTCGGCCTGCGTCGTACGACGCCACCATCGACGGCGACGGCGCCATCCCCGCAGGCGCAGCCAGCCCCAGGCCCCGCGCCTGCAGAACCGGACCAACCGTTCCTCAACGTCGAGGGCACGCAACTGTCCGGGGCCGATGCCCAGGGCCGGCGTCTGTGGGATCTCAAGGCGACGTCGCTTCAAGTCGATCGGACAAAAAACATTGTCACCATGAACGATGTGAGTGGACAGCTGTTCGAGAACGAGAGACCGGCGCTGGCGTTCAGGGCGCCAAAGGCGACGTTCTTCGCTGCATCCAGAGATGTCCAGCTGTCGGGAGGAGTATTCGGACGGACTCCCGATGGCCGGACACTGCGCGCGCCGGTGGTGCGATGGGACCATCGGAACGCCGTGTTCATCGCATCGGGCGGCGTGATCGTGACGCAGCGTGGGATGAGCATCCGCGCCGATCGGCTGACCTCTGATGCGGCGATGCGGCGCCCCAGGTTCAGCGGAAATATCTCCGTTCAAGTGACACAGTGACCACTTCCCTTCTCATCATCGTCCTCACGATGACGCTCCTTGCGCCGGCCCATGCGGCACCGGCACCGCCCACTAATGTGACCGGGGCTACGTACGTTGAGTTTGACGACTCGACGGGCATCTGGGTATTGAGGGGCAATCCGGTCGCCGTAACCCGGGGGACGATGACGGTCAGCGCGACTTCCATGACGTATGACAGCCGGCAGCAAATCGTCCGCGCCTCGGGAGCTGTGAACTTCAGCGATCCGTCGGCAACGCTCTCATCCGCTCAGGCGACCTTCTGGTTGCAGGAGGAGCGACTGCTCGCAGAGGGCGGCGTCTCCGGAACGTTTCGTGAGGGCGGCCAGGAGACGCATTTGCGGAGCCAGTCCCTCGAAGCCTGGAGAAAGGATCGCCGCGGTATTGCTACGGGAGACGTTCAGATCCGCCGCGGCGAGTTCACGCTTGTCAGCAGCCGTGTGGAATTTCTCGAGATGCAGCACAAGGCGACCGCCACGGGGCGCAGCACGGTGACAACCCCGGAGGGTCAGCTCAGTGCCGATCGCATCGAGGCGTTGCTCGATCGAGAGGAAGGCGCCGCAGAGGGCAATGTCGAGATCTCGATACGCCCCCGGGGGGACCCGGCGGGCCAGCCGATCGAGGGCCGCGCCCCGAAGGCAACGCTCCGGAGATCCGACGGTATCGCCGTGCTGTCAGGTGGCGCGACGGTCCGTCAAGGCCAGAACACGGCGACGGCGCAAGAGATCACGATCGATCTGCAGCGCAACCGCGTAGTCGCAACGGGTCAGGCCCACTTGGTTTTGTATCCCCCCCAACGGTAATCGAGGGTCCTTGTGCTGCTCGCGAATGACCTGGTCAAACGATACGGAGGCCGCACCGTCGTGAATGGCGTGTCGCTTCAAGTGGATCGTGGCGAGATCGTCGGGTTGCTCGGACCCAACGGAGCCGGGAAAACGACGACCTTCTACATGATGGTGGGGCTCGTCCGGCCCGACGGCGGCGAGGTGCTCCTGGATGACTCCCCGCTGACAAATCTGCCGGTGCACCACCGCGCCAAGCGAGGGATCGGCTATCTTGCGCAGGATCCATCGGTCTTTCGCGGACTCAGCGTTGCACAGAACATCCTGATGGTGCTCCAGGCGAACGGAACCGCTCCCAAAGAGCGCCAGGCACGGCTTGACGAACTGCTGACGGAGTTTGGACTCACCCAAGTGCGCGACCAGCTCGGCATCACTCTGTCCGGCGGTGAGCGGCGGAGGGTCGAGATCGCACGCGTGCTGGCGATGAATCCGGCGTACGTGCTGCTGGATGAGCCGTTCACGGGCGTCGACCCGCTGGCGGTCTCTGAGATCCAAGACATTGTGCGGTACCTCAAAGGTCGCGGAATCGGCATCGTCGTCACCGACCACAACGTTCGCGATACGCTGGCGATCACCGATCGCGCCACCGTTATCAACGCGGGGCGCATCCTGCTCTCCGGGACACCCGACGAAGTCCTCGTCCACCCCGAGGTGCGGCGCGTGTTTCTGGGGGAGCGCTTCGAACTCTGACGATGGCGATCGGACTGTTAGACCGGTATTTGTGGCGTCAGCTGCGCGGCCTTTTCTTGTTCGGTGTCTCCATCTTCACAGTGCTGCTGATGTTCAATCACCTCTTTCTGCTCGCGCGGCTCGTGTTCCAGCGGGGCGCGCCGCTCGGTACCGCCATTGAGTTGCTGATGTACCGCTTGCCGTATTTCCTTGCCTTCAGTTTCCCGATGGCCACGCTGCTGGCGGTGCTGATGGCGATGAGCCGGCTCTCCGACGGCCAGGAAATCACGGCGATGCGCACCAGCGGCATCAGCCTGAAGCGCATCGCCGTCTCCATCGTGGCGGCAGGACTTCTGGTGAGCGCCCTCACCCTGGTGTTCAACGAGGGCGTCGTGCCCCCGGCCGAAGATCGGTATCGGATCGCGTTTGCGGGGCTGCTGGAACAGCCAACGCCGGTCGAACAGCAGCAGATTCTCTTTCGCGAACAGCAGGAGGAGGTGGAATCTGTCTACTATATCCGCCGCTTCCGCACCGAGGCCGGCCGCATGGAAGGCGTTGTCGTGAACCAGTTTGAGGGTGGGCGGTTGCAGCGCATCATAGAGGCGCCGGAGGCCAGTTATCTCAACGGCGCATGGATCTTTCGGAACGGCAAGATGTACTTGTTCACGGGATCCACGACGGTCACAACGACGTTTGAGCGGCTGCGAGTGGGACTGCGGCGCACGCCCAAAGAGATCGGCATTCCTCAAAGGGAGCCGTCCGAGATGACCATCCGCGAGCTCCGCACGTATGTCGCTGTGTTGCGGAGAAGCGGAGAAAACGTCGCACGCTATTCGGTGGAACTGCAGTCCAAGATTGCATTCCCACTCTCGGCAATGCTCTTCTCGCTGCTGGCCGTGCCGCTCGGTCTCCGTCCCCACCGATCCGGCACGTCGATCGGGTTCGGGCTCACGATCGTCGTTCTGCTGGTGTACTACCTCATGATCTCGGTGACGCTGACGTTGGGTCAGGGGGGGCGGCTGCATCCGATCGCCGCCGCATGGCTGCCGAATCTGGTCCTCGCCACAGGTGGAATCCTTCTCCTCCGCCGCGCCGACAGGTGAGGGCCCGGAGGGAGCAACCACCTTCCTCTCCCCTCTCCCCAAACCCCTCTCCCAGAGGGAGCGGGGTGGGTGAGGGGGGAAAGTGAACCGGATTCCTGAATCGGCCACCCTTGCCCTATTGCTCACGGGCGCATTTGTCCTCTTCGCATTCGGACTTGGTGACAGCACGCTGTGGGATCAGGACGAGGCCCGTTACACACAGATCGCGAGGGAAATTCTCGAGACTGGCGACTTCATCACCATGCACCACAACGGCGCCGCCTGGTTTGTCCATCCTCCGCTGTGGATGTGGCTGGTTGCGCTGACCGGATGGCTCTTCGGGTTCTCTGAATTCACGGCCCGGATCTGGTCCGCGGTCTTCGGGGTCGTCGGAGTGTATGCGACCTATCTCCTCGGCCGCATGCTTTTCTCAGCGCGCTCTGCGCTGCTCGGCTCGATCGTGTTGATAACCACCCTGCAATATTTCGTGCAGTCGCGCCTGGCGGTCTTCGACACCCCGTTGGTCGCGTTCATGCTGTTGGCCACCTACGCCTTTCTCCGCGGCGTGCGTGAGCGGAGGCGGGACTTGATCCTGTGGGCCGCGGCTTGGGCTGGGCTCGGAACCCTGACCAAGGGTCCGATCGCTTTGATCCTGCCAAGTCTCGCGTTGTTGACATTCTTTGCGCTCCGGAGGGAGTCGATTCCCTGGCGGTGGATCCCCTGGCGCGGGACGATCCTGGTCTATTCAGTGATCGGATTGACCTGGTATGTGCTGGAATGGTGGCGGCACGGTTTCGTCTTCATCTCCACCGTGGTGGGATATTACCTCTTCAACCGGTTCTTTGGTGTGGTCGAGGCGCAGTCCGGGCCGTGGTGGTATTACCTGCCGGTGTTTGGGATCGGAGCGTTTCCCTGGACCGCGTTTCTGGTCGTGATTATTCCGTATCTCGCCGCCCACCGCCGGAAACATGAGGGGAGTCTTTTCGTGCTGGTCTGGTGCGGCGTGACGGTTGGATTCTACACAGTCGCGGGCACCAAACTCCCCAACTACGTGCTCCCGGTGTACCCGATTGCCGCGCTCGGCATCGGATGGCTGTGGGAGCATGCGCTCGCCGGCGCCCCTCGCGCCAGGGCGTACGTGCGCGTGGCATTCCTCGCGACCGCGCTGGCGCTCGCCGTTGGCGTTTGGGAGGTCGTCACCTTCGCCAGGATGCAGTACGCTGAACAGTTCGCATCACTGCAGCGCCATCTGGTGACACTGGGGATCGCGCTGATCGTGCTGTTTGCGATCGCGGTTGTCTTCTACCTTCTTCGCCGGCCGGCCGCGGCGTTTGCGGGAATCGCCGCGGTCACCGTGGGCATGGCGGCAGTCATGATCACGCAGACATTGCCGCTGGTCGAGGCTCACCGGCCGATCAAACAGGTGTCGTCGATCGTCTTGTCCGAGCTCCGGCCCGGCGAGCCGCTCGTCGCGATGGGGATCTCGAGTCAGCAGACCTTGTTGTATTACACAAACCACAGGTTGATGTGGGTGGACAGCCCATTCGAGCTGCTGACTGTGGCCTGCTATCAGCGGCTCGCGTTGATCGTGACTCGACCCGGGATGGTCGAGAAATGGGACGAGCATCTCCGCTTGTATGGCGCCGTCCTGAAGGTTGAGAAAATTGCGGAGGTCGGCGACCTGCTGGTCGTGCGCAAAGACAGCGACACGCCCTGCCGGCAGCCGTTGATTGGACGATGAGTGGGGAGGAGCGCCGCGAGGCGGAGGAGCGAAGCCTCTCCCCGACTGAAACTGATACGGGGACCCCTCAGGCTCCGCCCCTCCGCCTGTGGCTCTTGAATGAGACCGTGCAGCCGCGGCTGTCAGTAATCGTCCCTACGTACAATGAGGGTGAATCGCTGCCGGGGCTGATCCGACGCCTATCACAACTCCGGGACATCCCGCTCGAGGTCGTTGTGGTGGACGATGCGTCGCCGGACGGAACAGGAATGCTGGCAGAGAGCCTCGCGCAGCAGCACGCGCTGCCGGTCCAAGTTCTCCACCGTTTAAACAAGCGAGGGCTCGCGACTGCGGTGATTGACGGGGCGTCGGTCGCGCGTGGGGAGATCCTCACGGTCATGGACGCCGATCTCTCGCATCCGCCTGAGGCGCTTCCGGCGCTGCTGGCGGGGATCGACGCGGGCGCAGAGATCGCCATTGCATCGAGATATGTTGTGGGGGGCGGCATCCGCGGGTGGCCCCCGTTGCGGAGGTTGATCAGCCGGTCGGCGACGATGCTGGCACGGTGGATGCTGGGGCTCAACGTGCGCGACCCGCTGTCGGGATTTTTTGCCGTGCGCCGCGAGCTGCTCACCGATTCGCAATACCTCGGGGTAGGATATAAACTGCTATTAGAGGTACTCGCGGCCCATCGAAGCCGGCGCATCGTGGAAATTCCGTATGAATTCGTCGATCGCCGGCTCGGCCAGAGTAAACTTTCGGCGCGTGAGTTACTGTCATTCCTACGTCTGCTGGTCTATCTGAAGGCGCGCCGTTGAAGGTTGAATGTTGAAGGTTGAAGGTGTACGGGGTTTGGGAAGATGATGCGGTTCTGTGCCGGAACCGATGCGGAGGGTAACAAAATGGCCTTGAGGCTCACATGCGCACCAAGTATGAGGACCTCCGCGTATGGGTTGATGCCATAAACCTTGCTGATGTCGTGTACAAGACCACTCGAAGCTTCCCACGGCGGGAGGATTTCGGACTGACAGCACAGATCAGACGGTCGGCTGTATCGATCCCAGCTAATATTGCTGAGGGCTGCGGTCGATACCATACGAGAGAATTTATCCAGTTCCTCTACGTCGCCAGAGGATCCCTCTTTGAGTTGATGACGCTGTTGACCCTCTCTTTGCGATCCGGATACCTCCCGGCAGAGAATCATGAAGTCCTTCGCAAGGAAGCAGAAGGCGTGCTCTCACGCTTGAGTGGTCTCATTCGAAGCATGGAGAGCCGTCTGTCATGACTCTAATCAGAATCGATCCGAATCGTTTAGCGCCTTCAACCTTCAACCTTCAACCTTCAACCTTCAACCTTCAACCTTCAACCTTCTGATGGAACTTGGCGTATTTCTCATCCCGGTCCTGATCGTCTTGAGCGGCGCGATCGCGCTCGTGGGCAATGCTGTGGGCCGCAACATCGGTCGGCAGCGTCTCACGCTGTTTGGCCTGCGTCCGCGCTACACCGCGCAGCTCATCACCGTCCTCACGGGGATGCTGATCACCATCACGACCCTTATGGTCGTCCTCCTTGTCTCACGGGAGGCGAGGGTGGCCTTGTTTAGACTGAACGAGGTGTTGCGCGAAACGGCCAGGCTGGAGCAGGAAATCAAACGGCAGCAGGATCGACTCAAGCAACTGGCCTTAGGTGACATCGCGTATCTGAACAATCAGGAAGTCGTCCGCGAGGTGATCGACGGGCGACAGCCGGCCGCCGTTGTCAGGGAACGCGTTGAGGCCCTCGTGGATCGCGCCGAGGATCTGGCACGTGCGAACGGTATCGGGACCGATGGAAACGGTCAGACGATTATCCTCACCCCTCCCAGGGTCACCTGGGATGTCATTACCTCCCTGGTCGATCAACGCGATGTCGAGACGGTCCTGCGGCTTGTGACCAACCAGAACACGCTGCGCGGGGAACCGCTCGAAGTGTTTGTCCAACTCTTCGACAACGCCCTCGTGTTCAGGTCGGGAGGCGTGCTCGCCAGCGCCACCGTTGATGGCCGCCAGTCCCGCGCAGACATCGAGCAGGCCCTGCTTCGCTTAGCAGACCAAGCCGCGCAGCGCGCGCGCGGGAAGGTCTTGCCTGCGCCGGGGAGTATCGTCACATCGCCGCCGAGCACGATCGTGGACATCGACGAACACCGGCGCGCCACGGCGCGCATCCTGCAGGCGCGCGGTCACGTGCTCGTTCGAGTCGTCGCCCTGCGCGACGTATTCACCGTAGGTCCACTGTTAATCTCGTACCGGTTCAGGTAACAGGTAACGCGAAACGCGAAGACTCCGCTTCCTGTTTCCTGTTTCCGTAATCTCCCTCCAAGGGGCGGCTTCACAAGCAGCGAATAGGGTCGTTACAGGTGTGGGAATAGGGAAGCCGGTGTGAGTCCGGCGCGGTCGCGCCGCTGTAACCGGTGAGCCACTCCTCAGAAGACGCCACTGGGCATGCGCCCGGGAAGGCAAGAGGAGCGGCGACGATCCGGAAGCCAGAAGACCTGCCCCGCCTAATCGCCACACGCCTTCGCGGCAAGAGGAGGTGGGCGGGATGATCTATCCGCTGTCCAGGCGCGGGTTCCGCGCGTGGACGTTTTTGTTTCTTGGGGTGTCGGCGTTGGTGAACGCGCCGGCGAAGACATCTTTGGCGCAGGAACCGCCGACGTTCGAGCTCCCTGAAGTCACAGTCCCCGGCCGGCGTCCGCAGCCCGTGACGAGTTCGCCGGCGTCTGTCAGCGTGCTGACGCGTGAGGACCTCGAGCGCCTCGGCGTGCTCACGATCGGGGAGGCGCTGGCATATGTGACCGATGTGCATATACGCCAGCAGGGTGGGGTCGGTGCGCTGAGCCTGCCCAGTATACGCGGCGCTGCGCCGAACCAAGTTCTGGTGCTCATTGACGGTGTGCCCGTGAACGGACCGATGACGGGCGTCTTCGATCTCAGCACCATCAGCGTCGCGCAGGTTCGCAGAGTGGAAATTCTCAAGGGTCCCTTCTCCGCGCTGTATGGAAGCGAAGGTCTCGGCGGGGTCATCAACATCGTCACCGCTGAGGGCGGCAGCGAGCTCGCAGCTCGCGCGGGATCCCACGGCACGACCTCCGTCGCCGGACGCTGGACTTCCTCGAACGGGGCGGTTACCATCGGCGCCGACCGGTTCGCCTCGTCTGGGTTTCGACCAAACAGTGACGTGGCATCGATGACGATCTCAGGACGCCTGTCGTGGCGGCACGGGAACAACTCGCAGGTCACGCTGCTGGTGAATCACCTCCGCAGCGAGCTGGGTGTGCCCGGGCCAACCGCGTTTCCCTCCCCACAGGCGCGCCAAGAAGAGGTGCGCACAATTCTCTCCGGCCGTTGGGCGCGTGACGATCCAGGAGGCCAGTGGATCGTTCACGGGTTCTATTGGACTGGTGGGTTCCGCTTCACCGACCCGGCGTTTGCTGTTGACAGCAGCATCGATTCGCAAGTAGGAGGCGTCGTCGCGCAGCGCGTGTGGCGGCGAAGTGCCGGCCATCTCCAGACGGCCGGATTGGAAGCGAGAAGTCTTGCGCTCCAGCACAACGGCGCCGTGGGGAGTCAGCAGGCGGTCATCGGCGCCCTATTTGTTCAGGACGATCGTCAGATCAGCCCGCGAACCCTCCTATCGATGGGACTGCGGTACGACGTGCATTCGATTTTCGGAACTCACGTGAACCCGCGGCTCGGTGTCGTTTATCTCGCGCGCGATGGGCTCGTGTTTCGCGCAGCCCTGGGTCGCACGGCACGGGGTCCGACGTTCAGCGAGCTGTTCTTCACACCGTTCAATAATCCGGGGCTCCGTCCGGAGTCGGCATGGTCGGCCGACGCTTCCGTCGCATGGCGCCCCCGGCCGGACCTCGAGCTCACCACGGGTGCGTTCCTGACCGAAGCGACCGACCTCATCCGGCCGGATGCCACCTTCGTGCCGCGGAATGTCGGACGCGCCGGCATTAGCGGCGGATCCCTTGGACTGGCCGGGCAATTGACAACGCGGCTTTCAGGATCGGTGACGGTCAGCGCGGTAGGTGCCATCGACCGCAGCACTGGAGCGCAATTGCTGCGCGTGCCTTGGGTAACGGCATCAGCCGCGCTGCACTACCGGGTTACCGAGCATATCTCGGTGAGCGGACTTTCGCAGATCGTGGGCCCGCGCCCCGACGCGGATCCGGCGACCTTCGCAACGGTGCTGATGCCCGCGTATGCGGTCGTTCATCTTCGCATCACGGGCAGCGCCGGCGCGGGCAGGTGGCAGGTGGGGATCGACAATGTGTTCGAAGCCAACTATGAACCCATTGCCGGCTTTCCGGCGCCGGGGAGGAGTCTCTTCGCTGCGGTTAGTTGGAGATTCTAATCCATGAACAGGCGAAGCAGTTTGCGGCTATTCGCCGGGCTCACTGGTTTGATGCTGGCGTGGGCGCTGATGGTCATGGAACCACGCGGCAGACCTCGTGACCAGCTAGAACGCCCGTCTGGCCCCTCAGCAGTCGAGGAAGGTGGGCAGAACAATCCAAACCGGGGTTTGGGGTTCGGTGTTCGGGGTTCGAATTCCGGCAAGCCGCACCGAACCCCCAACCCCGAACCCCGGACACCGTTAGTTAGACCTGGCAGTTCCAAACGCCCGCCTGGAAAGCGCACGGCGGACGCGCCTAGCGGGGAGGGAGCCGCACGGAAACAGGTGCCTGTGGTCGCGCCCCCTCAGAGGAACCCGCAACCCTCGCGCGTGCCGCCAAGTTTGCCCGAGGTGGCCGTACCACAGCTCTCCGAAAGCCGTCCCGCTGATGACGCACCGCCCGCGGCGCCGCCCGTGGAGACCAGTGGACCCGCATCGTCTCCGCCATCGCCTCCGGTACTGATTCCGCCAGTCCTCCTGACAGAGCCAACACAGGACGGCGGGGACCAGCAGGTCGCTCTGGAGCGGGGACAGCTGACAACTCAGCTGCGCTTGGAGGCGCGTGAGGGGCGTGTTGTGTTGAGGATTCTCGTTCGCACCGACGGAACCGTCGCGCGGGCCGAGGTCGCGCGCTCTTCGGGCCAGAGCGCGCTCGATCAGGCTGCGGTCCTCGCCGTTGGGTCCTGGCGATTCGATCCCGCGACCAGGAACGGGGCGGCGATTGAGGCATGGGTATTGATCCCCGTACGGTTTGTCGTCCGCTGATGCGGATCCTGGCAGTCGACCCAGGGCGCGACAAGTGCGGGGTGGTTGTGATGGACGCGAGGACGGTACTCGCCCGTACCGTCGTGCCTACGCCGCAGCTCTTGGAGCTAATCAGTGATTGGTCGAGCCGCTACGGGGTAAAACATATCCTCGTAGGCGACCGGACGGGCTCGAGGGAGATCGTTCAACTCGTTGCGTCCGCGTTGCGAAGTGTCCCGCTCACCTTGGTCGCGGAGACGGGGACGACTCTCGACGCAAGGAAGCGATATTTTCGGGATCACCCGCCGCGCGGGTGGCGCCGCTTCGTTCCCGTGACGCTTCAGGTGCCATCGCGGCCCTACGATGATTATGCTGCAGTCCTCCTTGTGGAACGCTTTCTGGAACGAATGTCAACTTACATTAAATAAACTGTTTACCCGCAAACTTACCCGAAACTTGTCTAAATCTCCCCAGGGAAGGGGAGGAATAAGGGGCGGCTCGGCGTATGGGTAGACGGACGAGGGCGCGGTCAGGAGCCGTCGCCAGAAAGCACCGGTAAAAGCATCTGCCCCGTCCATTTCCTTTGTTCGCAAGTCTATTCACATTCGCAATGCGATGTTACCAGCTGGCCCGCCATCAAGGCGGTACTGTGACGGAAGAGAGGAGGCTGGTTTCAACGACATCCGGCAGACCGTGATGGTCGGGATCACGACGAGCTGACGGCGAGTAATCGCGGCAGAAGAGGAAACACGATCACTTGTCTGCCCGCAAATCGCTAACGGCTCGATACCCACACACTAGAAAGGGGTAACGAGCACATGAGGAAAGTAGCACTTGCTATTGCAGCATCACTCGTGCTCGCGGTCGTCGCCCCTGCCTTTAGCCAGCCGTTCGCGGATGTGCCCACCGATCACTGGGCCTTTGACGCGATTGCCGAGCTGGCCGCGAAGGGAATCGTCGAGGGCTATCCCGACGGGACCTTCAAAGGCGATCGGGCGATGACCCGCTACGAGATGGCCATGGTCGTGGCCAGACTGCTGGCCCGCATCGAGGCCATCAAGGTCCCCGCACCGGCTCCGCCGGCGAAAGTTCCGCCGCCGGAAGTCAGTCGTGCGGACATCACCACCCTGCAGCGGCTGATCAACGAGTTTCGCGCTGAGCTGGCCGCGCTGGGCGTACGCGTCACTGCCGTGGAAGAGGAACTGGCCGCGCTGCGGGACCGGTTGGACAACGTGCGTGTGACCGGCGATGTGCGCTTCCGGTACAACATGAACGGCGGAGGCACAACGTCACCTGCGGCACCGCCCGGCGTCGTGTTGCGGAACCGTCTCACGTTTCGTGGTTCCGCGACGCGGAACGTGACCGCCGTCATTCGGGCCATCTGGGGCTCCGGCGGAGCGACGAGCTCCAACATGGGCTTCGGCGGCCACGGCGCGTTCACGAACATTACGTTCGACCTAGCCTACCTGGACATGAACGAGATCTTCGGGATCAACTGGCGCCTTGGGCGACAGGCGTATACCCTGTCTCCGATCGGCGCGTCGAACCTGGGCCTGCTGTTCGACCCGGGCAACGGTGCGCTGGGTGGTGTCAGCACTGTTCCGGGTAGCGGTACATCGGCATTCACTGCCGTATCGGATGGACTTCGTGGCAGCGCCACGTTCGGTCCGGTCGGCACCGAGTTCGGCGTGTGGCGACACAACGCTGCGCTGGATGTCTGGATGGCACGGGCGCAGTTCGGCCTGATCCCGGGCTGGACGATCGGCGTCTCCGGTATCTCGGAGCGCCGCAATGGAGCGGCCGGTGCACCACGCGGCGCAGTAAACACGTCTGATGTCGGGTGGTCGGTCGACCTGAAGGGGAACCTGTTCCCCGGCGTAGGGTTCGGAGCTGCCTACGCCACGTTCAACCCCGATGCGAGCGTGGGAACGAGTTCCAATGCCTGGACAGTCTGGGCGAACATCAACCTGGGCTCGCTGACGGGCATGACCACGTTCGCTCCATCTTGGGCAGTCTGGTACAAGAGCTACGGCCCCGGCGTCGCGCCGCTCTACTCGGGCGCGTTCACCGAGCTGTACTTCTCATACCCGTGGAACTTCCGCGGTTGGGGCACGAGCTTGACGCTCACGTTCAGCCCCACGCTCGCGGCGACGGTCCAGTATGAGACCGGTACAACTCCAGGAGCGATTCATGCTGGTGCTGGTGCTATCGACGGCATCCTGACCCTCGTGCCGTCTGCGGCAGGCGGGGCTGTCAACGAGTGGTACGCCAGCATCGACTACACCGGACTCGCACCGAGGACCACGCTCAGCTTCCGGTACTTCCGGCAGGTCGTTGCCGGGACTACCAGCAACAGCTTCTACCGCGTCCAGATGACCTACTCGTATTAAGAGGACGCGTGCAGTCTGCCCCCGGCCGGGAACTCCGGCCGGGGGTTTTTCTTTCCAGGGGAGTGTGCGAGAATAGGGAGGATTATTTAGCGCAGGAGGTAGCAATGCTCAAAGTATTGCTCGTGACTTTCCTCGTGACTTCACTCGCTCAGATCGTTCCGTCCTGTGGAGGAGGCGGAGAGGGCCGACCCGGGGATGCCTTGGTCATTGGTACGGTTGAGTACAAACGGATCACCCAGCCAGAGAGATCCTACACGATCTTCGTGCTTGCGACTGAGTACGATGTCCCAACTGCATTCTGGCAACAGGTCAACGTTGGTGACCTTGTAAAGTGGGATGGGAAAGTCTGGACAATCGTGCGCCGGAAAGCTAGCTAGGGAGGTTCCAGCGCCCAGCGGGGCGAAGTGACGTGTGACTGCTGAAATCCTTTAATCCGGTCCCGAGAGGCCGGGAAGGAATGCAATGCAGAGAGTCGACGCAAGCGAACTGCGAATTGATGATGATGCGGGACAGAGGAGTTGCCGCTGTCCCGATTTTGTTTGTCGGGAGGCCTCGTGATGCGCCGGCACCTCTTGGGACTGCGCGAGTTGAGCCGTCCTGAGATCGAAGACCTTCTCGACGCCGCCCAGGGCTTCGTCGACAGCGAAGGACGGGGAACTGGGCTGCGTGGCACGACTGTCGCGTCGCTCTTCTATGAGCCGAGCACCCGTACGGAGCTGTCATTTGACCTCGCCGCAAGGCGGCTC
>Ga0184623_10000251_pt1 | contig 22769 bp, 30 predicted proteins | sample PLM1_100_b1_FD_133138 | JGI IMG/M metagenome (GOLD analysis project Ga0184623, IMG submission 133138) | Groundwater sediment microbial communities from an aquifer in East River, Colorado, USA - PLM1_100_b1 | ecosystem: Environmental > Terrestrial > Soil > Riparian zone | place: USA: East River... | reverse complement strand
GGCTCCGAGCGCCGCCACGTCGCGTAGAAGAACACGAGGTGCGCGACGAACACGACGATCGCGATCGGGCCCGTGTTCACGAGGAAATCCGCGAACCCGAGGTTCAACCCGGTCCCGATGATTACGTTCGGCGGGTCGCCGACCATCGTCGCCGCGCCCCCGATGTTCGCGGACGTGATCTGTCCGATCAGGAACGGGGTGGGACGGAGCCCCAGGACCCGGCAGACCTCGAGGGTCATCGACGCCATGAAGATCATCACCGTGATGCTGTCCATGAACGCGGCGAGGAACGCGGCGAGGCCGCAGAACAGGAGGAAGATCCGCGGCGGCCGGTACCGCGCCGCCTGGAGCGCGTGGAGCCCGATCCACCGGAAGAAGCCGGATTCCGTCAGGGCCGCGACGAGGATGAACATCCCGAAGATCAGGCCGAGGGCCTCCCACGCGACGTACTGGACGGCCTCCTCGACGGAGAGGATCCGGAACCCCATGACGAGGACGACGCCGAGGAGGACCGCAGTCGTTCGGTGCACCCGCTCGCTCACGAGGAGGCCGTAGACCACGACCATGATCCCGACGGCGAGGACCTTGTCGTACAACCCATCCCTGGGCCTCGCGATGGCCGCGGCCCACAAAGCCCTTTGTCAAGGACACGGCCCGAGGCGCGTCCCGGTTGACATCCGCGGAGCGGGTTCGGGGGACAGCTACATTATGATGGCGCTGCGGTAGTTTCTTAACTCCCGCCGCGGCTGTCGCCGCGAGGAGCTAGGGACCGATGGCGAAGCCGAGGAAAGACTCGAGGTTCGAGGTGTTCGGCCAGGAGATGATCGAGAAGGTCGTCGCGAAGAGCGGGAACTCCGGCCGGATCTACCTCCCGCCGGACTGGATCGGGAAGCGGGTGAAGATCATCCGCGTGGAGTGAGGGCGATGGCGGTGAAGGTGCGGCGGCTCACGGAGGCGGACGTGCCCGCGATCGAGAGGATCGAGAAGACGATCACGAAGTCCGCCCGCACGGGCACCCTCGGCAAGCACGTGCGGGAGCAGCTGAAGCGCGGGTACTCGGAGGGGTGCCTCGCGGCGGAGGTCGACGGGGCGTTCGCGGGCTTCATCATCGGCGATGTGCGGCCCTGGGAGTTCGGGGAGGACCGGGACGTGGGCTGGCTCAAGACCGTCGGGGTGGACCCCGCGTTCCAGGGCCGCGGCGTGGGGAAGGCCCTCGGGGACGCGCTCCTGAAGCACTTCAAGGAGAAGGGGGTCGCGCTCGTGCGGACCCTGGTCGAGTGGCACGCGGGGGACATGATCGCGTACCTGAAGTCGATCGGCTTCGACCGGACGGACCTGATCCCGCTCGAGAAACGTCTGTCGTGAGGCCGCTAGGTCTCTGCCGCGGACTCCGCGGGCATCAGGAGTCGAATCCCCGCCAAGGCTCCCAGGGCCTCGAGGATTGCCAGAGCGGGGCCCGTCGTCTGGAACACGATCGCCCACCCGCCCTGGACGACCTCGAACATGTTGTCCGGGCCCGGGAGCAGGACGTGGTAGACGATGCCGAAGACGAGGGATGCGAGCATGGAGAAGAGAAGCAGGAGCGCACCCCAAGGGGCGTGGCGGGTGACGAGGAGGATGACCGCGACCGCGGGGGCCGCGATGATGACCCCCGCCACGAACGCGGCCTGGAACGGGGTGAGGGCGATCTGGAGCGCCCCGTGGGCCACGGCATGAAGGCCCACCACGGCGTGATGGACGATCACGACGAGCAACGCCAGGGAGCGGGGCGGGAGCTTCATGGACCGGACGCCTGCGGGATTCTGCGACGAGGGGATAGCCTTTCGGGGTTCCGTCACAAATCGCGTGACCCGTGACTCCACTCCGCGTCCGCTCCTCCCGTGCGCCCGCTGGCAACACCAGCAGGTCGCAGTGGGGACTCACCGTATCACGGCGGAGGGCACCGGGGTGGAACCGTACACCCCTTGCCTTCTCTCGAAGGCGGTAGTTCGTCTCCGAGATGCGACGTGCGTCGCATCCCGTCCCGCGTCCGTGTTCTGCGACAAAGCGCGTCATGCCGGGCGGGCATCTCGACGGCGGTCTCCCGCCGGAGGTCCGATTCGCGAATGCCACGCAGGTCCCAATACTTCTGCCTTCCGGGGAGGTCCCCGAACATGGGAACATGCATCACCCGAACAATACTACAGAGCCGCTTTTGGGAAAGGCCTTTATCGAGGCGGCGCCACTCCGGGACATGGCCGCACGACCGCGCCGGCCTCGCGTGACGGGAATCGGTGGCATCTTTTTCAAGGCGAAGGACCCGAAGGCGCTCGCCCGCTGGTACCGCGATCATCTCGGGATCCGGATCGAGGGGGAGGTCGCCGTCTACGCGTGGCGGGGCGGGAAGGACGCTCGACGGAAGGGCCACACGGTGTGGGCCCTGTTCCCCGCCAACGCGACGTACTTCGGCAAGGGCGGCGGGCGGTTCATGATCAACTACCGGGTGAGGGACCTCGATGCGGTCCTCGCGGCCCTGCGTCGGGAGGGGGCGGAGGTCGACCCGAAGGTGGAGGACTCCGAGTACGGACGCTTCGGATGGGTGACGGACCCCGAGGGGAACCGGATCGAGCTCTGGCAACCTCCGAAGGCATACCGGTCGCCCGAGAAGATGATCCCGATGGAATGAGCCCGTACCCCTCGGGCGCCGCCTTTCGTTTATCTAATTTGTAAACGATAGAGTATATGTATTCTGGCGGGCCATCGAGGTCTTCAATGCCAACCTCGAACGAGAGGACGCCCCACAGCTCCCCGGACCCGGAGAAGGTCGCCCTGATCACGGGAGCGAGCCGGGGCCTTGGAAAAGTCCTCGCGACCTTCCTCGCGGGACAGGGGTACGCGCTCGTCGTCACCGCGAGGGGGAAGGCCGAGCTCGCGAAGGCGGTCGACGAGATCCGCGGCGACGGCCCCCCCATCGTCTCGATCCCCGGGGACGTGAGCGACCCGGGCCATCGCGCCCGCCTCCTCCGGGCCTCGGAGGACTGGGGCCGCCTCGATTTCCTCGTGAACAACGCCTCCGACCTCGGGGAATCACCGCTCCCGCCCTTGGTCCGGGCGAGGCGGGAGGACCTCCTCCGGGTGTACGAGGTGAACACGCTCGCGCCCCTCGCCCTCGTCCAGGAGGCCCTCCCCCTCCTGATCCGGTCCCATGGCCTCGTCGTGAACATCACGAGCGACGCCGCGCTCGGCGGCTACCCGGGATGGGGCGTGTATGGCGCGAGCAAGGCGGCCCTCGACCTGGTCTCGAAGACCCTTGCCGCGGAGCTCAAGGAGACGGGCGTCGGCGTGGTGAGCGTGGATCCGGGGGACATGCGGACGAAGATGCACCAGGACGCGTACCCCGGTCAGGACATCTCCGACCGCCCGCTGCCGCAGGTGACGCTCCCGTTCTGGGCGTGGCTCCTGTCCCAGCCGCCGATCGCGGTGAGCGGGGGCCGGTACCAGGCGCAGGCCGCGGTGTGGGAGGTGCCCGCATGAGGCGGGCGGACCTCGTCTTCGATCGACCCGAGGACCTCTTCGCTCGGACGCCACCGGAGAAGCGGGGTCGAGGGCGGGACGATGTCCGCCTCCTCGTGACCCTCCCCGACGGCCACCGCCACGCGAGGTTCGAGGACCTCCCGCGGTTCCTCCGCCCCGGCGACCTCCTCGTCGTGAACGAGAGCGCCGCGATCCCTGCGAGCCTCCCTGTGGAGGGACGCATGGGGGACATCCTGCTGAATCTCTGCACGCGGTTCCGGTCCGACCTCTGGGTCGCGGAGCCCCGATGGAGCCCGGGGAAGCCGGGGCCGATGCCCGTGCGCCCCGGGGACGAGCTGCACGTCGGAGCCGCGAGGATCCGGCTCCTCTCGGAGTATCCGGGCCTCCCCCGCCTCTGGTTCGCGCTCGCGGACCGTCCCTTCGAGTCGATTGCGGCGGAGGTCGGCGGGCCGATCCACTACGGGTACACGGACGCGTGGCCGATGGAGGTGTATCAGACCGAGTTCTCCCGCGTCCCCGGGAGTGCGGAGATGCCCTCCGCCGCGCGGCCGATCACGCCCCGTATCAAGGGGCTCCTGGAGGAAGCGGGCGTCGGTTTCGCGTCGATCCTCCTACATACGGGGGTATCGAGTCTCGAGATCGAGGGCGAGACCGTCGAGGGGGAGGCGATGTACCCGGAGCCGTTCTCGGTCCCCCGGGAGACCGCGGAGGCGGTGAACCGCACCCATGCCCGGGGCGGACGCGTGATCGCCGTGGGCACGACGGTCGTGCGAGCCGTGGAGTCCGCATGGGCTCCGGAGGGAGTGCTGCCCCGCAGCGGCTTCAGTCGCCTCCAGGTGAATCCGGATCGGGGCGTCCACGCGGTGGACGGGCTCCTCACCGGGTTCCACGACCCCGTCACCAGCCACCTCGCCCTCCTCAGCGCATTCCTCGGGATCGACGGCGTGCGAAGCGCATACACAGAGGCGATCCGCGAGGGGTACCTGTGGCACGAGTTCGGGGACAGCCACCTCGTGATTCAATAGGCGGCCGTCGCGGCGTGGATCGCGTTCTGGACCTCACGGGACGACACGCGCGGTCCGTATCGTCACGGTCTTCCGCGGCCGGTCCTCGGCCTCCGTGGGCGCCTTGGAGATCGCGTCGACGACGTCCATCCCGCCGACGACCTTCCCGAAGACGGGGTGCTTCCGGTCCAGTCCGCGGTTGTCCACGGTGTTGATGAAGAACTGGCTCCCGCCCGTGTTCGGCCCCGAGTTCGCCATCGAGATCGTCCCCCGCGCGTTCCGGTTGTCTGCGGGGAGCTCGTCCTTGATCGTGTACCCGGGCCCGCCGAACCCCGTGCCCTCGGGGTCCCCGCCCTGGATCATGAAGTCCGCGATCACCCGGTGGAAGATCGTCCCGTCGTAGAAGCCCTTCTCGACGAGCTTCCGGAAGTTCCCCGCGGTGATCGGCATCGTCTTGTCGAACAGCTCGATCTTCACGTCGCCCATCGTCGTCTGGAGGAGGACGGTCGTCATGGGCCCCGCCATCCGTGTCCCGTATGTTAAGGCTCCGGGCACGGAGGAGACGAACGGGCGAAGCTGCCCCGGGCGAAATCGTTAGTAGTTCGTGTGTTCATAGCACGAGGAGATGAAGACTGTTACACTCGACGAGGAGGCGTACGAAATCCTCGCGTCCTTAAAGATCGATTCGCGGGACTCGTTCAGCAAGCTCGTGAAGCGTCACTTTCGGAAGCCCGGCCGGATCCGCTCCAGCTCCGGAACCTGGGCGGACGCGAGCGATCAGGAAATCGCCGCACTCCGTCGGGAGATGGTCGCGTCGTTCGATGCTCGGCCGAAACGGCGGTAGGGGTCGGGGCGGTGGCGAGCGTCGTCGTCGACAGGAGCGTCCTGATTGACCATTCGCGGAGCGCGGAGGCGCGCCTTAAGACAAGGGATCGGCCCCGCGCTGGCGGCACCGCTCCGCGTTCTCGGCGTCCCCGAGGGCCTCGAACGCGCGGGCCTTCAGCCGCCAGATCCCGGGGTACGTGGGCGCGCCGGGGGTGACCGCGTTCAGGTACTCGATCGCCTTCTGCGGGTGCCCGCGGCTCAGGGCCCAGACCCCCAGGACGACGAGCGCGTCCGGGTCGTCCGGGGACTCCCGGAGGCGGGCGAGGGCCGCGCGGACGTACTTGTTCTCGACCTCGGCGAGCGGGCTGGGTGCGAGCGTAGAGGCCATGGCAACGGTCGGCGGGGGGAATGTGGAGGAGAAGAAAAAGCCTATTGTCTGTTATCATGAGAGATAGGCGGCTTGAGAGTCTCTGCCCCCTCGATTCGTCGTGAAATGAAAGCCGGGGTCGGGTCCCGGCGGGCCGTCTGCGCCTCGCCGGGTCCGTCATCCCCCTCCGACCGATTCCATGAACGGCCGGGTCCCTTCCCTCACAGTACGATGATCGTCCCCGTGAGGGTGTCGTGGTCCGGGTGGCACGAGTTGGTCGCGTCGACGAACGGGACCGTGCATCGGAACACGTACGTCCCGGGCTTGAGCGCGGTGAATTCGATCGTCGCCTGGGTGCCGGCGGGGTTCCCGCTGTTGTCCCTTCCTTGGACGGTTCCGCTGGTCGTCGTCCCGGAGAACGAACCCGCCGCCGCCTCGATCGCGAACGAGTGGTCCCCGCCCCGCGGGTTGTTGATCTTGAGCCTCACCGTGTCCCCCGCGTTGACGATGATCACGTTCGGCGCCCAGCGGACGTACTCGCCGATGACCTTCTCCGTGTCCGCCGCGGGCGTGTCGATCTCGACCGCGCACTGGCACGTGTTGTTCCAGCCCGTGACGATCAGCCCCTCGTCGATCGTGACCGTGTACGCGACCGTCCGCGGGGCGACGCCACTGGGCTTCGCGTACGACAGACCGAGGCCCGCGACCGACAGGATGAGGGCGACCGCCCCCAGCGCCAGCGCGAGTCTCGACAGTCCTTGTCCCGAAGCCTTCGATGGTGCGTCCATGGTTCCTCCGCACGGACCCGGATGGTATAAAGTGGCGAGACGATTCCCGAGGCTGGCTCCCAGGTCTGGGAATGGTCCCCCATGCTCATCAAGGACCGTCGGGTTCAGAAGGCCCTGTTGGAGGCCCTGGCCGACGAACAGAGCGCGAAGATCCTCGCGGCGACCGCGCTCCAGCCGCGCTCCGTGATGGACCTAATCCGGGACGAGGGGATCCCGAGTTCGTCCGCGTACCGCCGCGTGCACGATCTCGAGGGGAGCGGCCTCCTCGTCGTCGCGAAGACCGTCCTGATGTCCGACGGGAAGACGTACAGCATGTACAAGGCGACGTTCCGGGAGCTCAGCGTCACGTTCCAGGCGGGAGCGGTCGTGGTGTCCGCCACGCCGAACCTCGACGCGGTCCAGAAGGCGTTCCGCCTGTTCCACTCCTTCACGGAGGAGTTGTGACCGCGATGGACCACATCCTCCTGATCGCGGCGAAGACCGCCGTGCTCCTCCTCGGGACGGCGATCGCGGGCCTCTCCCTCCTCGCGTACGCGCGGACGCGGGAGCGGGTCATGCTGTACCTGGGCGTGGGGTTCGGGCTGATCGCGTTCGGCTCGTTCATCGAGGGCCTCCTGTTCGAGGTCCTGAACTGGGACCTCTTGACCGTGCACATCGTGGAGTCCGTGTTCGTCCTCGCGGGCCTCGGGACGCTCGCGGTCACCCTCCGGCCCCGGGGGGCGCGCCCGTGAGCGCCTGGGACGTCGCGAGCTTCGCCGGCTTCGCGGCCGCCGGCGTTCCGCCCGCGTACTTCGCCCTCCGGCTGCGGGCGACGAACCGACCCTTCGCAGGCCTCTCCCTGCTCCTCGCGGTCGCGCTTTTCGTCCACAGCGCGTTCCACGTCTTCCGGGCCCTCGCGGGGCCGGGGCCCGGCGCCGAGGCGGTCGAGACGGTGTCCGCCGCCCTCGTCCTCGTCTTCGCGCTTTCGTACTGGCTCCTGCGGAGGAGGGACTCCCGTGGCGGCTGAGGAGGTGCTGGAGCTCGTCACGGTCGTCCTCCTTGCGTGCGTCCTGGCCGTCTTCGTGTACTGGCTCGCGACGCCGCGGTGGAAGCGGGAGGACCGCGTCCTGGACTTCGGGACCGGGTTCTCGGTGTTCATCGCGGCATGGGTCGCCGCGGAGATCCTGGCGATTGCGCTACCGTCGGAGTGGTCGGGGGCGGGCGACGCCTTCCACCTCGGGGTCGCCCTCGGGTTCGCGGTCTGGATCAACGTCCGGTGGCGGTGGGCGCTCCGCCTCGCGCGGGTGAGCCCGTGACGGACCACTGGGTGCTCGTCGCGCTCCGGATCGGGATCGTCGCGGTGGGCTCCCTCGCCGGCCTCTGGAGCCTCCGCCTCTTCCTCCGCCGGAGGGAGCGGCGCGGGACGTACCTCCTCCTCGCGGCGGGGTTCGGCCTCCTCACTCTCGGGTCCGTCGTGGAGGGCGTGCTGGTCGAGTTCGCGGGGTGGGCCCTGCTGGATGCTCACGTCGCAGAGGCGGTCTTCACCGCGGCGGGCTTCGTCCTCGTGCTGGTCTCCATCCTCCGGCGCGCGTGAGCCCCTTCCCGCCTGTGCACCTTCGGGGGCGGCGCCTCGTTGTCGAAGTCCGGCAGGGTGACCCGGGGGATCGCCTTCCCGAGGACCTTCTCGATCCCGTGGAGGTCGTTCTCCTCCCCGGAGGCCACGAACGTGATCGCCTCCCCTTCCGCCTCCATCCGGGCCGTCCGCCCGACCCGGTGCCCGCCCAGGCTACGGAGGGAGACGGAGTCGATCGCTCACCCGCATCGGGTCACGGGTACGGCTCTACGCGGATCTCCTTTGTTAGTTCGCGGAATCTCCGATCCGTGGCGAGCAAGGTTTGCTCGCGAGCCTTCGCCATCCCCGCAATCTGAACGTCGACGGTCCCCATCATGCGTCCAGATCGGGACATCCGGCCGGATAGGAGGCCGGCCTCGCGGGCATCCGCATCCCCGAACGGAAAGAGATCGTGTCCCGCCGCGAACTCCCGGACCTTCGCCGCTTCCTCGCGAGGACGCTCCGAACGCGAGACGCCCTCCCACAGCTCGAAGAGGACCGGCGTCGGGAGGTAGATCGGCTCACCGCGTGCGTCGACCTGGCGGGCCTTCGCGACGGCCTCGGGCTTCTCATCCCACAGATCCAGGACGAAGCTCGTATCCAGGATCATGTGCGGACATCCAGCGCCCGTCGCTCCCGTCGAGCCTCGTCGATCGCGTCCCGGATCGCCTTCACCGAGGACTTGCTGAGCATCCCCGCATAGTCCGCGAGGGGCCTCCGCTCCGTCAGCCGCAGGATCACGTCGGTGAAGCTCTCGTCGCGCCCCTTCCGGGCGCGGAGGCGGTCATAGGCCTCCCGGGTGATGGAAATCGTCTTCGTCGCCATGTATGTGTACACATGCATGTATCGACCTTAAGCCTTCCCGAGAACCTAAGACGTCCTCAAATGAAACCCACCGGGCAGAAGGGGACGCTTGTTCAACCGGCCGTCGCGGACCTCGGCTCTCCCAGCGGTTCGGGGGCCCACGGCGCCATCGCGGTCGCCCGCCCCCGCCGCGGGATTCCTGAGGATAGCGCGGCCCTTGGTGTCCCCGCACCTTCGGCCGTGGCGGGGCCCGGTAGTCGAAGTCCGGGAGGGTCACTCGGGGGATCGCCTTCCCGAGGGCCTTCTCGATCCCGTGCAGGTCGTTCTCCTCCTCGGATGTCACGAACGAGATCGCCTCGTCCATCCTAGACCACTGGGAAGCGACCCGCCCCGCGGGGCACGGAATCGTCCCACTCAGTAGGTCCGCGTGCGGCTCTCAGGGAAATGACGAACGTTCTTCGTCACGATTGACAGGTTGCCGCGGGACTTCGCAAACCCCGCGACGAGTGCGTCGATCCATCCGGGGAAGCGTCCCCCGTCGAACATCCTTCGAGCGAGGTCAGCCGCGACGCGCGCATCGCCGACCCGAAGGTCCTCGAGCACGGTGGCGCGGTCGAGCGCCACGAGGTCCGCCTCCGGATCGCGCGACCCCGCGAGGTATTCGGCGACGACGACGCTCGGGACCAGGGCCACCTCGCCCTCCCGAACGAGCCGATCCAGGAGTCCGTTGGCGCCTTCATGCCCCCTTCGGACATCGGAGAGGAACGCGCTGTCGAGGACGACGCTCACGGGCCCCGCCTCCGCGGCGGGCGCCTTCGCAGGAGACTTTCTAATCGCTTCCGGTCCGTCTCCGCCCCCCTTCGATGAACTCGCGCGTCGTCCCAGCGGGTTAGGCGTGGCCCGAGCCCGCGAAGCGCGCGGAGATCCTTTCCCGAGGCCGCGAGACGCCGGACGGCGTCGCTGAAGGACTCCGTGGGCCTCTTAAGGGTCGCGAGGGTCGCATACGCGTCATTGCTGAGTTGCACCTGCTTCGGCATGGAGTCAATACATATGTATTGCCCGCCGCTACTTAACCCTTTGGCACTCGATATGCGGTTCCCGAGCGCGCTCTCCTTGCCGGTGATCCCACCTCGCTCGCGATACCCCCGGCGCGCGCTTGTTTGATTCTCACCGGTGCGGGGGTCCGTGCCGCCATCGTGGTCGCCCGCTCCCGCCCCGCGACTCCCGCGGATGGCGCCCGCCTTCGCGCCCGTGCACCTTCGGGGGCGGCGGCGCCTTGTAGTCGAAGTCCGGGAGCGTCACTCGCGGGATCGCCTTCCCCAGGACCTTCTCGATCCCGTGGAGGTCGTTCTCCTCCTCGGAGGTCACGAACGTGATCGTCTCCCCCTCCGCCTCCATCCGGGCCGTCCGCCCGACCCGGTGGACGTAGTCCGTGGGGACCGTGGGCACGTCGCAGTTGGCCCGCGAGGGCGCCCTTAAGTAGTAAGAATTCCTTACCTCCGACCATGGCCGAGATCGTGAAAGTGACCACGAAGGGACAGCTCACGCTGCCCGCCCGGTTCCGCAGGGACCTCGGGATCGGGGAGGATACCTATCTCCTCGCGGAGGAGGTCGGGGACTTTGTCATCCTCCAGAGGCTCGAAACTCGGTTCGAGGGGCTCTCCGATCGCTTCCGGCAGGAGGCGAAGCGAAAGGGGGCGACTCGGGAGGCGCTGATGCGGGCCCTCAAGAAGGCCCGCCGAGGGCGGGTCGCGTGAGGGTCTTCCTCGACTCGAACGTGATCGTCTCCGGGATCGCATTCCGGGGCAACGAGCACGACATCCTCCGGTTCACGTTCCTCCGGGGGAGCGACTTTGTGATTTCCGAGGACGTCAAGGACGAGGTCCTGAGGGTCTTCCGCGAGGAATTCCCTAGGCTTCGCGCGGAGGCCGAGGAGATCGTCTCCATCGTCCGGGCCGAGGTTGTTCCCCGGAGGTCGTACGAGGCCCGCCTCCGCGACTTCCCGCGTCTCCGCGATCCGAACGACGCCCACGTCCTGGCGGCTGCCCTCGCTGCCGGCTGCGACGTAATCGCGACGGGGGACCAGGACCTTCTCGTTCTCGGGGAAGTCGAAGGCGTGAGAATCGTACGCCCGGCCCGCGTTCTCCAAGAGCTTCGCGGCTTGCCTTAGTCCGGAGTGCGGCGACCCGCTACCCAGGCCACCCCCGCCGCTGGTCACGAGAGCGAGCGCCCGCACCGTCAGGGGTCCCTCCTTTACTGCCCACGGACCCGGCTCCGATACCGTCCGCTCGGATGTCACCGCACCTTCGGGGGCGGCGCCTTGTCGTCGAAATCCGGGAGGGTGACCCGGGGGAACCGTCTTCCCGAGGGCCTTCTCGATTACGCCGAAGATCCAGAGGCTAGTAGTGTACCCCTACACTTGTATGCAAGTGCCAATCTTTAATAGGATGTAGGGGTAATCGCTTCCGTGGTCAGAGTAAGGATGCGCACCCGGGGGAGCCGGACGTACTACTACTTGGAGCACTCGGTTCGGGTCGGCCGAGCGGTGCAGAAGCGGGAGCAATACTTGGGCGGTCGTCTCCCCCGCAACCTGGAGGAGGTCAAGGGGCGGTTCCACCAGGAGATCCGCCGCGAACGCTGGAATCCCCTCCTTCAGGCCATCCAGCGCGGGTACGCCGCGGAGATGCGTCGGACCCCGGCGTCCGCCCGAGAACGGAACTTGGAAGCCTTCGCCGTCGAGTTCACCTACAACACCCAGCGGATCGAGGGCTCCACCCTCACCCTGCGCGAGACCGCCAACCTCCTCCTGCACGGGCGCACTCCCTCGGAGCGCCCCCTGCGGGACGTCCAGGAGGCCGTGGCACACCGAGCCGTGTTCCTGTCCCTGTTGCGCGAGCGGAAGGACCTGTCGATGCCGCTCGTGCTCCGCTGGCATCACGAGATGTTCCGGACGACGCGTCCCGACATCGCCGGTCGCATCCGGGAGCACCAGGTCGCGATCTCCGGTAGCCGGTTCGTCCCGCCCGCGCCCGTGGAGGTGTATCCGCTCCTCCGCGAGTTCTTCCGATGGTACGACCACGCCAAGGCCGAGCTGCACCTCGTGGAGCTCGCTGCGGTCGCCCACCTGAAGTTCGTGGCGGTCCACCCCTTTTCCGACGGGAACGGCCGGCTCGCGCGGCTGCTCATGAACTTCGTGCTGCGCCGCCGGGGGTACCCGATGCTCGACATCCCGTACGCGGGACGGAACAGCTACTACGGGGCTCTGGAGCGAGCGCAGGTCCGCAAAGAGGATTCAATCTTCATCCGGTGGTTCCTCCGGCGATACGTCCGTGATAGCCGGAGGTTCGTCCCGAGGCCTGGGACCTGAGGCCGCCGAAATCGGGATTCGTGCGACCGGCGTCTCAGCCGCCAGGACGAAGAACACCGGCGTGACGCCCAGCACGCGTTTCGCGTTCCGACCGCAACCCGAGGACCGCCCTTCTACGGACTCCTGTGCGCTTCCGCCGCTCCGCGTTGCATCGTCCCTCCTCGGTCACTCCGCGATAATCAGGGTCACCATGCCCATGTCCGCGTGAGACACGACGTGGCAGTGGATGAGCCAGATTCCCGGGTTCGTCACCCGGACCCTCGCGGTGGCGGCAGTGCCGGGCCCCAACGGGACCACATCGCCCTCGACCGGGGCGCCGTTCACGAATACGGGGCTGCCGCCGTGCATGTGCCAGGAATGGTAGTCGTTCCCGATCCCCACGAGAAGGAACGTTAGCTCCGTGCCCACAGGGACTGCGGGAACGCCCGCCGTCTTCAGGGTCTGAACGGCCTGGGCATACCCCTGCAGATTGATGAGGTCGAGGAGGGTGCGCTCGAAGGCCTGCTTCCCGTTGATCACGAACGCAGGTCCAGCCGGGAGGGGGGCCTCGGCAAAGAACTCCACGAACTCGTAGGTCGTCTGCGGTGGCCACTGGTCCGCCGGATACACGACAATCGCCCCGTACAGCCCCTGCTCGATGTGGTAGCTAATCGAGAACTGGTCGCTCGAGTGGCAGTGGTAGTAGAACAGCCCCGGCCGGGTCGCCTCGTACGTGTACGTGTACGTCTGCCCGGGCCCCGGCATCGACGCAGGGTAGGCCTGCGACCCGTCGTTCTCGATCGTGTACCGCAGCCCGTGAACGTGCACGCTGTGGACTAGGTTTAGCTGGTTCGTCAGGTGGATCTTGACGACATCGCCGACACGGACGCGAAGGGTCGGTCCTGGAACCGTCCCATTGTACGTCCAGGCTTCCCACATCACCCCAGGGGCGACCTCGATTCGCGCGGCCTGCGCGGTGAGGAAGAACTCCCTCACGTTTTGCGCCCTCACGGGCACGGGAAGGGTCAGGACGACGTACGCCGCGAACGCAGCGCTGACGACGAGAAGGGCAACCGCCAACGCACCGACTTTCCGAGACCTCAGCCACTCGAACACAGTTCCCACGCCTCCGAGCCGGAACCGAAGGCGGCACCGAAACCCAAGGCTGTTTGATATATAGAGTATAGACGATAAGGGTGGCAGCCCCAAAGCTTATCATTGATAATCCGCCCCTGTGGCACGCGCCCTCGACGAGACCGACCGAAAGATCGTCGCGTTTCTCCAAGAGAATCCGGACGCAGTCCAGAGGGATATCGCGGGGCACATCGGGCTCACCCAGCCGGCCATATCCGCGCGCCTTCGGCGGCTACGGCGTGAGGGCCTCCTCCGGGTTCTAGTGGGACTCGACCCGCAAAAGGCGGGGCTTCTGATGGCCAAGATCGACGTTCGAACCACGGACCCGCAGGGCTTGATGGACACCTTTCGGAATTGCCCCCTGCTCGTGAATGCGTTCCTCGCCCTCGGGGGGACCGACGTTTCCCTGTTGATGATCGGCGAGAGCGTCGAAAACCTGGAATCGATTGTGGACGTCCACATCCGGCCGATGAGCGGCGTTCAGAGCGTGGACCTGCAGGTCGTAACGCGCGTGGCGAACCCCCTGATCCTTCCCAAGGCCATGGCGGCGACGAAATGCGACCGAACGAGGTGCGGGTTTCGATGCCCGTCGTGCCGGTACTACCTGGAGAACCTCTGCACGGGATGCCCCGCGACGATATTCTACAAGGGAACGTTCTGGCGATAGGATCGCCTTCCCTAGCGCCTTCTCGATCCCGTGGAGGTCGTTCTCCTCCCCGGAGGTGACGAACGAGATCGCCTCCCCCTCCGCCTCCATCCGGGCGGTCCGCTTCGTTCGCCGCTGATTCAGAACTCGTTCGGTACCATCGTCTTAGGCTCGAGACCGTCCCTTTTTCCGTCTCCTTGCCAGGACCAACACGATGATTCCGAAAACCGTAAGGATTGGAATCGCGAGCGCCCACCAGTAATCCTGAGCGAAGGAGACCTCGCTCCAATTGGCAGTGACGGTCGTCGGGCCCGTCATCGTAACGGTCGCGACCGCTGTCGCAGTGTTCACTCCCCCGGTCCATCCGGTGAACCGGTAGTGTTTCCCACCCACATATGTGTCCGTCTGGAGGACGGAGAACTCCGCGGTGCTTCCCGAATCGTACCAGCCCCCGCCAGACGCCTCGCCTGGCCCCGGGTCTATTGTCAGGAGGCACTGGGTCTTCCAGGTCGCGACGACGGTCCTCGGCGCGTCCATGACGAGGACCGCGTTCGGGGTCGTCGCAGCCGAGTCCCCGGTCCATGCGATGAACATGAAGCGGACGCCGGCCGAGCCCGCCACAGGGCTCGAGACGCTGAAGCCCGCTGAGGCTCCATCATCGTACCAGCACTCCGACGCATCGCATGCGGGCGAGCCGTGCGGGCTCTGGACGGTCAACGTGAACTGGCGTTGGAAGTTCGCAGTGATCGTCACGGTCCCGGTGACGGACACCGCTTTGGCGATCGTCCCGCCGTCGCTCCACGACAGCCACACGAACCGCGTCTCGGGAGGGGCGGTCTGCGGAAGCCCGCCATCGAGGGAATGTGAGGTCCCATCGGTCCACCAGAATTCGTGGGGGGCGGAGTACCTCGTCCCGTCGACGAGGATGTCGAGACCCGTCGGCGCGGTTTCGATTGCGACCCGATATTCTGTATCGTATGTCGCGGTCAACGTAGCGGGGCCGGTCACGGTGATCGTCCGCACCGGGAATGGGGAGCCGTTCTCCCAGTGCCTGAACGCATACCGGGTGCCCGGCCCTCCGGACTGCGGTGAGGAACCGGCGTCCAAGGAGTGTTCGGAGCCTTCGTCCGACCAGACCGGTCCCGAATACGAGGAGCCGTCAACGAGGACGTTACGGCCTGCAGGGGCCGTCACGACCGTGACCAGGAATTGGCGGGTGTACGACGCCGAATACGTCCCTGGCCCGATCACTGGGGCGAGTGTCAGAGCCGGGTCCGTCGTGCCCGGTGTCCACCGGACGAAGTTCCAGCGCGTGTCCGCGCCGACCGCGACCTGCGCCGGCGCTGCGAGGGTGTGGGAGCTCCCTTCCTCCCACCACCGAACCGTGGGCACTGTCGAGGGCACGCCGTCGATGCCGACCTGAAGGCCCGGTACGTTGGACTGGATCTCGACCTCATATTCGTGAACCCAGGTTGCTACCACGGTCTTCGGCGAGTCCATGAGGATCGTCCCTGTCGGCACAGTCCCCGCATAGTCGCCAGTCCATTGGTCGAAGGTGTAGCGATCCTGGGGACCTCCGGGAGGGGCGGTCGCGGAAATCGCTACCGTGTCGCCAGCGGGATACCATCCATTACCGGGAGAAACGGTCCCGACGTTCGCACTTATCGTAAGGAAGTACTCTGCCGAGAACCCGCAAACCAAAGTCTTCGCACTATCCGCGATTATTGTTCTGGACGCGGAGGTTACGCCATCGCTCCACATCGAGAACACATACCGTGTCCCGAGGCCGCTCGACTGCGGGCTTGGGCAGATTGCGGGGTGCGAGGTGTTGGATTCCCAGAATCCCGAGAACGGTGCGGCATAGGTCAGACCGTCGACGACCACGAAAAGTCCGGTTGGATTCGTGTCTATGGTGACAAGAAACTCCGTGCCCAGATTCGCCGTGAAATTCCTGGGGGCAAGACACGTGACGGAGTGCATCTTAGCTCCGCCATCGGACCACGAGGCGAAGAAATGTCGAGTGGTGCCGGAGGTCTGAGGAGAAGGGACATCGAGCGTCGCACTAGAACCTTCCGCACACCAGAAGCTGTGTGGAGCCGTGAACTCGATTCCATCGACAATAACCTGAAGCCCTACGGGCACCGTGTCGAGGGTGATGAGGTGCTCGGTGGTGAAATTCGCGGTGATTGTACGCGATGAACTGCACATGATGGAGTGGGACTGGGCGCCACCGTCGGACCAATTTGCGAATGTGTACGAGCTGTTTCCTACGAGCTGAGGCGAGGGAACGCCCAAGTCACGCGAGGATCCTAAGGGACAGGAGAAAACATGTGGAGCCGTAAAAATGGTCCCGTTGACCGTCACCTTCAGGGCTGCAGGGACGGTGTCAACCGTCACCACGACCCCAGATCCTAGGCCGAGTTTCGTCACAAAACCCTCGGCCGCATTAAAGTCGGGATCTGTATCGAAAGCACCCGGGGTGACAGGGAAGTCGTATGAGTATGTGCGTCCCGCGACGTATACGTCGCCAAGCGGATCTACGGCCAGGGACCCCCCCGAGTCAAAACCGCTCCCTCCGAGGAATGTTGAATAAAGAAGACCCGTTCCCGAAGCATTCAGCTTGGTGAGAAACAGGTCGTCGCCTCCATTGAGTGTGAGATCGAAGGCGTCGGCGGTCACCGGGAAATCCGGCGAATGAGTGCCTCCAACAACAAGGGCGTTTTCGCTCGAGTCGACGGCAATCGACCACACCAACTCGCTATCACTACCCGGTGCGAGACCCCCTCCCAAGAAAGTCGCGTAAACAAGGGCCGTGCCAGTCGGGTTCAGTTTCGCAACATATGCGTCGTCCGCCCCGCTGCGGGTCGTGTCGAATGATCCAGGGGTCGCGGGAAAGTCAGCAGAATCGGTGAACCCCGTGACATAGACGTTGCCGGTCGGATCTAGTGCCAGCGCGAAACCGATATCGTGCACCGCCCCGCCGATGAACGTAGAGTAGACGAGGCCGTTCCCGCTACTGTTCAGCTTGGCGACAAAGGTATCGGAAGTGCCGTTGAAGACCCTGTCGAGGGCCCCTGCGGTCGTAGGGAAGTCCCCCGATAGGGTCTCGCCCGTTACGAACGCATTGCCCGATGAGTCGATCGCAATCGAGTAGGACGACCACGGGGTATCTGAACTCGAGCCGCCGAGGAACGTTGAATACAATAGCCCGTCCCCAGTCGAATTGAGCTTGGTGATGAAGGCGTCCACCCGACCCCCATTGTATGTGGTGTCGAACGCGCCCGCCGTGGTGGGGAAATTGAACGAGCCCGTCCATCCCATGACGTACGCGTTGCCGGCGGGGTCAGACGCGATGCCGAGGGCACCCTCGCCTGCAAATGCGCCACCGAGGTAGGTCGAATAGAGAAGCCGATCCCCGGTCGCGTTCAGCTTCGTGACGAACGCATCCCGCCCTCCGCCATTCCATGTTGGATCGAATGCCCCGGGGGTTGTGGGGAAGTTCCCGGAGTAGGTTTCGCCTACCAGGAACGCGTTGTTGGCGGCATCCAGCAGAATGGAATAACCGATATCATCCAATACACCACCAAGGAAGGTTGCAAACAGCAGGTTGCTTCCCGATGCGTCCAGTTTGGCAACGAATAAATCCTCGACGCCGTTGCGGGTCCTGTCGAAGGAGCCAAGCGTCGTGGGGAAGTCGGACGAAGAGGTCTGTCCGAGGACATACACGCTACCGGCGCCATCGACGGCGACCGCCCTAGCCCAATCGTGATCGGATCCGCCAAGAAATGTGGAATACAGGAGCGGATCAATCAACAGGGCCTTCGAATTATCTCTCCCCGAGCAAGCGAATCCTACCGAAAGAGGTCCGGTAAGGTTGAATCTGCAAGAGACTGCCGTATCCCCCTGATAGGCGACAGGGACAGAATCGGATAGGACCCCAGAGGAGGTCTGAACGAGGAGATTCCCCTTGATGTCTGTACTCAACGCCTGGACACCCTCATACGCCATACTGATTCTTGCCGGGTCAGCGCCGGGCTCAACGAAAAATTCGTACTTCAAGTGTCCCCCGGCGACCCGGTAGACCAGGTCGATGCCGTCATACAGGTGGGGGTAAATGATCTCACGAAAACTTCGGGCATCAGTCCGCCATGCGGTTGGATCGTTGCCGAAGAAGAAGTGGCTCCGGTGTGGCAGTTCTGTCCGCCCCTCAGGAGTCACACGGTTCCCATCAGCAAAGGTAATTCGGAAGGTTAGTCCCTCTCGCCGCGAAACAGCAGCGGCCGACGCATCCGTGCGACCGTAGCTCGACCGCTGGGATTCGGGGTCGACCAGCACAACCTGAAGCGAGCGCTCGGCAAATCCGATGTGAAGGCCGTTGGCGTTTGTGTAGAAACGAATGTCTTCGCGGGAAACCTGCCCCCTGTTCTCGACAAAGACACCCGACAACGAAGGGATGGGTTTCGCGTTCGAAAAGTCGGAAGGAAGTTGAAACCGGGTCCCGAGGTCGGGTCCCGTCCGACTGAACGCGTCCTGACTGTCGCTCCCCACTCGACTTGAATTATGGTCTGTAGGCGGGACGAGAGCTGCAGCCAAGATTGCAAGCACGCAAAGCGCCAGTATGCCACTGTGTGGCATCGTTCCCCCCACCACCAGTACACCACGATGGCAATGGCGGTTTTGAAGGTTTCCCTTCGGAGGCTCGAACCTTCGCGCCCATCCCGGGCCAGCTTCTGGAGAGGTGATCAGAACGTCTGAGATTACCCACGCGGAGGCCCGCGCCGCCACCGTGGTCGCCCGCTTCCGCCGCCGCGGGAGTCCCGCGGGTAGCGCGGCCCCTGGTGTCCCCGCACTTTCGGCGGTGGCGGCGCCTTGTAGTCGAAGTCCGGGAGCGTCACGCGGGGGATCCCATTCCCGAGGACCTTCTCGATCCCGTGGAGGTCGTTTTCCTCCTCGGACGTCGCGAACGAGATCGCCTCCCCCTCCGCCTCCGTCCGGGCCGTCTGACCCGTTGTGATTTAATACACGAAAGTGTAATAAATAACCTCCGCCATCATAGACCTGCAAGGGGGCCTCATGAGGCCCCGAAAAGTACCGTAAAGCACCGAAAAAGCACCCAATAGGCACGCATACGAAGGTAGACGCATGAAGCACGAGATCACACTGGGCCTCCTCTCAACGGCCACGTACGGAACCCACACGACGACGGAACTCGTCCGGGCGTCGGGGCACTCTCCGACGACCGTCGTCCGGTACCTGAACGAGCTCGAAGACCGCGGGTGGATGCAGCGACTTCCCGCCGAACGCCCGGGCGTAGGACGGCCTCCCATCCTCAGGCTCCCGACGGACGCGGGCCTCGCCTACCTTCGAGAGGCGGAGCTGGGCTGGTTCCGGAAGGTGTCGGGGAACGGGGTGCGGATCCTTTGGGGTCCGGTCCGGGCTCTCGCCTTCTGGGGGGTGCCCTTCGTGGGGCGGCCGGACATCTTCGCGGACCGACCGATCGAGGCCGGGCCGTTCCCCGTCGTCGTCGAACGGAGCCCGGTGTTCTACGAGGACGCGCTCGAGGCGGAAGACGGACGGTTCCCGGCACTCGAATCGCTCGTCGCGTGGGCGGCGAAGAGCGGAGACCCTAGGCACGTCGGGGCGGCGGCGATTCTCCTCCGGGACCCCCGCCTCCGCGTCCGTCGGCTCGTCGAGCGGAGCGAGCGCATGAGGACGCGGAACCGCGTGGGCTTCCTGGCCGCCCTCTCGGGGCGCAGTCTGGATTTCGAGCCATCTCCCCCGAATGAGAGGATGCTGGACACGACCGTGCCCGTGGAACCGGAGACGGAGGCCCTTGCCGGGCGATGGCGGGTGAAGAATCCGATCTCGGCGACGCTCGTGAAGGACATGGAGCGCTTGTATGGCCGCTCCTCCTGAGCACCTCCGGACCAGGACCGCCGCGGACCTGATCCGGTGGCTCGAGCGGGAGGTGGGCCCCAGGCTCCGGAAGGAGACGGAGGCGATCGCCCACGGTGGCACGGCGCTGACGCTTCTCGGGATCAAGGACTCCACGAAGGATGTCGACCTCGCGTTCCGATCGAGGGAGGCGTTCGACGGGTTCGCGAGCGCCCTCGGGTCCTTGGGATTCACCCGGGCCGCGGATTTCCGTGCGAACCCGAGGGAAGTGTTTCACAGGCTCCAGAACCCCGCGTCCATCGTCGACGTCGTGGACCTGCGGTTCCCCACGTGGAACAACTGGAGGCTCTCGAAGGCCGTCCTTCGGAAGGCCGTGATCCTGCCGCTCTCGAGGGTGCGCCTGGTCCGCCCGGACCGGGACGCTGTCTTCCTGTTCAAGACGTATCCCCTCCGGGAGACGGACATCGGCGACCTGCGCACGATCTTGGCGGTGGACCCACCCGATGAGTCCCGCGTCCTCGAGCTGTTCGAGGATCAGGACGCGATCCATCGGTCCGAGCTGTCCGTCGAGACGGCCCACGAGCCGCTGTTCAACATCCTTGAGCTCCGGGTGCGGTTCGCTGCCTCCCTGCACCTCCTCGGCCCATCCCGGCGGCGGAAGATTCCGCGTATCGCCCGCCACGCGAGACAGCGGCTTGCGGACTTGCAGCTCCGGCACAGCCTCCCGGAACTCATCCGGATCCTCCGAACGGCAGATCTCGTCTCGTGGGACGAGGTGCTGAGTGGCGATATCGAACCGCTTCGCGCACGGCTGGCGAAGGAGCCGGCACGGCGAGCGGGGCCCGAGGGGCGGCAGACCGACGGACGAGAACTCCGACGCAGACGTTCGTCCCCTTAGAACGAACCGTGACGCGGGTTGTGGGCCCGCGTATCACCGGTGCGGGGGTCCGCGGCGCCACCGCGGTCGCCCGCCCCCGCCATTGTGGCCGAGCCGGGACCCCGCAGAGAGGCTCCAACCACCGGACCGGAGAGGTAACCCTCAAGTGTAAGGAAAACCTTACATAGTTTGATGGTCGAGGTCGCCACCGTCACCTCGAAGGGCCAGGTCACTCTGCCCGCCTCCATCCGCAAGAAACTCCGCATTCGGAAGGGAAGCAAGCTCATCTTCCTGGAGGAGGGGCAGGAGGTGAGGCTTCTCGCCGGCGAAGACTTGGAGAGACGGTTCGCTCTCTTCGAGGCGAGGGCGAAGGAGATCGGGCTCACTCCGCGGCGCCTAGGCGCCCTTGTGAAAGAGGCGAGAGGTCGCCTCTGGAGGGAGCGGAACGCGGATCGCGATTGATGCGAACACGATCCTTTCCGGCCTCTTTTTCCGGGGCAACGAACGCCTCCTTCTCCTCGAGGGAATCCGGGGGAACGTGACGCTCGTGTTCGCGGAGGATATCGTGGAGGAGGTCTACGCGGTGATCGAGGAGACCTTCCGCGACCGTCACGATCTACCGGGCGCGCTGGGGCTCCTCGATGCGGTCTTCGGGTCAGGGGAATTGATTGGAAGGCGCGAATACCTCGAGAACGTCGCGAAATGGGAGGGGAGACTGCGGGACCCGACGGACGCCCCTCTCGCCGCGGCCGCCGAGGCTGCGGGCGTGGACGGCCTACTCTCGGGCGACCGGAGTCTCCTGAGTCTCGGGCACATCGGCCGGATCAAGGTACTTCGGACGCGGGAGGTCCTTGGGCTCCTGAGAGACCGCCCCTAGCCGGGGTTTCACCTCGCGAAGCCGGATTGTTCATGCGGGAACACGCGCGGGGATTCTTCGACGCACGGCCGAGCAACAGACCCTAACCGGAGGCACCCGCCCCTTACCGGTGCGGCGGTCCGCGGCGCCAGCGTCGTTGCCCACCCCCGCCGCGGGAATCCCGCGGGGGCCGCCCGCCCTCACGCCCGCGGACCTTCGGGGGCGGCGGCGCCTTGTAGTCGAAGTCCGGGAGGGTGACCCGGGGGATCTTCTTGCCGAGGATCTTCTCGATCCCGTGGAGGTCGTTCTCCTCCTCGGAGCTTACGAACGTGATCGCCTCCCCCTCCGCCTCCATCCGGGCGGTCCTCCCGACGCGGTGGACGTAGTCCAAGGGGACCATGGGGACGTCGTAGTTGACCACGTGGGAGATTCCCGTGACGTCGATGCCCCGGGCCGCGACGTCCGTGGCGACGAGGACCTGGTGGCGCCCGCTCCGGAACCCCTCGAGCGCCAGCTCGCGCTGGCTCTGGCTCCGGTCCCCGTGGATCCGCGCGACGGGGAACCTCGCGTACTCGACCTGGCGGGCGACGCGGTCCGCCCGCCGCTTCGTGCGGACGAACACGAGGACGGACAGCATGTCCTCCCGCCCCAGGAGCTGGATCAGGAGGGCCGTCTTCAGGTGCTGGGGCACCGGGTAGACCTCGTGGCGGATCGTCGGCGGGGGCCGGTGGGGCGGGGACACGGAGATCAGGACGGGGTCCCGCATGATGCTCCGGGAGAGCGTCTCGATCTCCGGAGGCATCGTCGCGGAGAACAGGAGGGTCTGCCGCTCCCGCGGGAGGGCGCCCACGATCCGCCGGACGTCCGGGAGGAAGCCCATGTCGAGCATCCGGTCCGCCTCGTCCAGGACAAGGACCTGGAGGCCCCGGAAGTCCACGTTCCTGCGCTCCATGTGGTCGAGGAGGCGGCCCGGGGTCGCGACGACGACGTCCACCCCCGCGCGGAGGGCGTGCTCCTGGGGGGCCATCCCGACGCCCCCGTACACGGCCGCGCCGCGGATGCGGGTGCCCTTCGCGAGGGGCCGGAGGGCGGCCTCCGTCTGGGCCGCGAGCTCGCGGGTGGG
>Ga0184623_10000250_pt1 | contig 22792 bp, 9 predicted proteins | sample PLM1_100_b1_FD_133138 | JGI IMG/M metagenome (GOLD analysis project Ga0184623, IMG submission 133138) | Groundwater sediment microbial communities from an aquifer in East River, Colorado, USA - PLM1_100_b1 | ecosystem: Environmental > Terrestrial > Soil > Riparian zone | place: USA: East River... | reverse complement strand
GCGGCGGGCGCTTCACGATGATCGTGCCCACGCACGAACCTCCCCAAGGTCTCGATGCTGCTCGCGACGCCCCCGGCTCAGAGTCGGCAGGGGCACTCGGCCATCGTAGGTATTGTGTCGCTACCTTCGGCAGCGGCTAACGCCGGCTCGCAAACGTGAGGGATGTACGCAGTGACCAAGAGTATCGGGACGGGCCTCGCCCGTGTCACCGTCGCCGCCCCGAAGCGCCGCATCGACGTGGCGCTCCCCGAGCACGTCGCCGCCGCTGAGCTGCTCCCCGGCCTGCTGCGGCACGCCGGCGACGACCTGGCCGACACCGGTCAGGCGCATGGCGGCTGGGTGCTGCGACGCGCGGACGGCTCGGTGATCGACGGCGGCCGCACCCTCGGCGCGCAGGGGCTGCGGGACGGCGAGATCCTGCACCTGGTGCCGCGCCGCGCCGAGTGGCCCGAACTCGACTACGACGACGTCGTCGACGCGATCGCCACCGGCGCGCGCCGGCACGGCCACGCGTGGGCCGCGAAGGCGACGCGCACCTGCGGCCTTGCCGTCGCCAGCGGGATCTTCCTGCTCGGCCTGGTCGTGATCATGATGTCCGGCCCCGGCTGGACCCTCCCCGGCGCCCTGGCGCTCGGCCTCGCCGTCGTGCTCACCATGGCCGGCGTGGTCCTCTCGCGAGCGATGTCGGACTCCCCGGGTGGTGCGGTCATCGCCGCCACCGGGCTGCTGTTCGCCTTCGCCGGCGGCGCCGCCGTGCTCGGTGGGGATGCCGCCCTGTCCGAACTCGGGCCGGCGCACGTGCTGGTCGGCTCCTCGGCGCTGCTGCTGGCGAGCATCGCCTCGTATCTTGGCGTCGCCGACCGCACCCAGCTGTTCGTGGCCGGCGCGTTCAGCGGCGTCCTGGGGATCTGCGGCGCGCTGCTCGCGTTCGCCGGCGTCTCCGCGGCGGGTGTCGCAGCGGTCCTGGTGAGCGTGGTGCTCGCCGTCGTGCCGACGCTGCCGTTGCTGGCCATCCGGCTCGGCAAGCTGCCGATGCCCGCACTGCCGACGTCGGCGGAGGACCTGCTCAAGGACCAGCCGATGCCGCCGCGGTCGAAGGTGTACGCGGCCGTGGTCCGGTCGGACGAGCTGCTCACCGGGATGCTCCTCGGCGCGGCGCTGGTCTCCGTGGTCGGCGAGATCGTCCTGCTGCGCGCCGGCGACGCGACCGCGAGCGTGCTGGTCGCGCTGGTCGCCGCCGCATCGCTGTTGCGGGCGCGGCTGTTCCCGACCGTCCGCCAGCGCGTGCCGCTGCTGGTCATCGGCCTCACCGGCGTGACGGCGCTCGCGATCGGCTCGATCCTGCTCGACGCGTCCACCCGGATTGCCGTCGTCGCGCCGGTGCTGCTGGTCGCTGCGGGCCTGGTCGGCGCCGCTGGCCTGGCGTACAGCCGCCGCACGCCGTCCCCGTACCTCGGCCGGATCGCCGACATCCTCGACGTCCTGCTCGTCCTCGCGGTGGTTCCGGTGGCGTGTGGCGTGCTCGGCCTCTACGGGTACGTCCGGGGTCTCGGCGGTTAGCTGTTCGGGGCGCGGCCCCCGAACACCTCAGAAGGTGCCGTCGGCCATGACCTGCGGGAGCGTGTTGCCGACCCCGCGCACGAGCGTCGTGATCGCCGCGTCCAGGGTGGGGCCGACGAAGTAGCTGCCGGACCAGTGCGAGGCGAAGACCCGGCCATCGGTGTCGATCGTCAGCTCGCTCGGGCCGTCGTCGTGCCGCACGCCGATCGGGAAGACCTGCTTGCCGAGGATCTCCGCGAGTCCTTCGTAGAGTTCGTAGTCCGGCTCGTGGTCGGTGGGGTGGAACGAGAACGGGTACTTGCCGGTCGCCTCGATCCGCAGGCCACCGAACTCGTCCAGCGCCGTCCGGGCGGCGGGGAACAGCAGCAGCGGCTCACCCGAATCGGTCTCCAGCGTGCGGGCGTGCTCCATCCACCGGGCGACGTCGCCGGACACGTCCCGACCAGGGCGCCACCCGGCGGCGCGCAGCACCTCCAGCACGTCCTCGGGGAAGCGCGCCTGCGCCTGGCGCTTCGCCGAGTACTGCGCGGCCACGACGGGCACCGGCAGCGGTGGCCAGATCGACAGCTCGCCGCTCTCCCGGTCGATGACGCCCCGCGCGCTGCCCACGGTCTCCGGCGGCCGGGTCGTATCCGCCGGCTCCGGATCGACGCCCCACACCACATAGCCGTCCTCGAAGTCGAAGACCCCCACCTCGATGCGGTCGGCCGGCGCGGCGTCCCCGTTGACCCACGCGTCGGCGCGGGCCACTGCCTCGTCCCGGGTGACCATGTGAGAACCTCCGTGCGCGTGTAGGGCCGGGTTGCGAATGCCCCATCATGCCGGGCCGGTGCCCGTCGCGGCGCACGCGGGCGCGGCCCCTCTATCGTGGGGCGCGCGTCTCTCACGTGGGCCGCGCGTCGGTGGTGGGTCGAGCGAAGAGGGGACATGGCTTCCAGGCGGGACCAGCTCCAGTCGTACCAGTTCCTCGTCCAGCGGGTGGTCTCCGCTCTCGTGATGCGGGAGACCGATCCGGCGCAGTCACCGTTCCGCCGGCTCACCAGCTCGGCGTTCGCCAGCGTGATGGTCGCGGTGGTGGCGCTCGCGGCGGTCGGCGTCTACGGCGTGATCCGTCCGGGTGGCAAGGACACGTGGCGCTCCGGTGACGCGGTGATCGTCGAGAAGGAGACCGGCACCCGGTACGTGTACCGCGAGGGCAAGCTGCATCCGATGGCGAACTACACGTCGGCGCTGCTGCTGCTCGGCAATGCCAGCAAGCCCCTCTCGGTATCCCGGAACTCCCTGGTCGGCGTGGCGCGGGGGCCCCGCCTCGGCATTCCGGACGCCCCCGACGACCTGCCCAGCCCAGACCGGATCCTCGGCGCGCCGTGGACGCTCTGCTCGCAGCAGCAGGAGGACGAGAGCGGCGAGTTGGTGCCGACCAGCGTTCTCGTCGTCGGCGAGGAGCCCAGCGGTGGACGCGCGCTCGGTGACCGCGCCGTCCTGGTCGAGGACGTGAAGACGCGCAAGCCGTACCTGATCTGGCACAACCACCGGTACGAGATCGCCGGCGACAAGGTGTTCGACGCGCTGGTCATCAGCCAGGAGCGGCGGATCCAGGTCGGCGGCGCCTGGCTCAACTCGCTCCCGGCCGGCGAGCCGCTGGAGCCGATGCCGATCAGTGGCCGTGGCGAGCCGTCGAACGCCGTGAGCGGCGCCGTCGTGGGGCAGGTTTTCGTCGTCACCACCCAGAGCGGCGAGCGCCAGTTCTACGTCGCGCTGCGCAACGAACTGGCGCCGATCACCGAGGTCCAGGCCGACATCCTGCTCACCGGTGACACCAAGACGGCGAAGGAGCTGGCGCCCGGTGTGGCCGCCGACGCGCCGAAGTCCGCACCGCCGCCCGTCGGCGACGAGCAGCCGCCCGCGCAGCGCCCGGACATCGAGCAGGTCTCGGACAACCGCACCGCCGTCTGCGCCGCCTTCAACGATGCCGGGTCCGCGCCGTCGGTCCTGGTCAACGCGGCAGTCCGGGGTGCCGACGATGCTATACGGACCAGCGCGCAGACCAGTGACGGCACCGCGCTCGCCGACCGCGTCCTGCTCGAGCCGGGCTGGGGATCGGTCGTGGAGGCGATGCCGTCGCCGGACGCCAAGAGCGGCACGCTTTACCTGGTCACCGACCAGGGCGAGCGGTACCCGGTGGGGTCGGCAGAGGTGCTCGCCGTGCTCGGTTACGGCAAGGAGCGACCGGTCCGGTTGCCGGCGAGCCTCGTGGTGCGGATTCCGGAGGGCCCCGCACTCAACCCGCTCGCCGCTGCCCGGCCTGCCGTCCAGGATTGACGCCCGTATCGTCCGGTTTAGTTGCGTTCAGTTTTCGTAGCCACGGGTCGCGAAACTGCCCGAACGTTGACAAGGGAGGATACGGTTTCGACAGGGGCGGTGTTTTGCACCGCCGAGAAGCTGCCCGAGCTACGGGGACGACTCGGTGGCGGGGCAAACAACGAGCGGGGGTGACTTCCTCTAATGGCACAAGACGGCATGCGTACTGACAGCGGCCTCATGGTCAAGACCGAAAGGGACGTCGACGGCGTCGCGGACCGGTTGACCAGCATGCTGACCAGCCTGCTGAACGAGCTGATTCCTCTTCAGGACGCCTGGAAGGGCGCCGGTGGTTCGTCCTTCACCGACGTCAAGGACCGGTTCGACAGGGACATGGCGCGGCTGAACGTGTCGCTGCGTTCGCTGGCCGAGGCCGTCGGTTCGTCCGGCAAGGACTACGAGGTCGGCGACGAGGAGATGAAGTCCGAGATGCAGCGTGCTGGCGCGAACGCCGGCTCCATCACGCAGGCTCTCAAGCTCAACTGAGCCCCGGCCGACGAAGGGTAGAAGCAGCATGAGCGGCGAGATCATCGTCCGGTTCTCCGCGCTGAGCAAGGCGGCCGAGGACATCAACAAAGCCATCACGAACATGCAGTCCGAGCTGGACGGGCTGGAGAAGGGCATCCAGCCTCTCCTGGCCACCTGGGACGGCCAGGCGAAGGAGGAGTACCACACGCGCCAGCGCGAGTGGAGTTCCGCCTCGGCAGACCTCACCCAACTCCTCACCCAGATCAAGGCCGGCGTTACCAAGTCGGCGGAGATCATGCAGGCCCGCGAGGCGTCGAACGCGCGCAAGTTCGGCGGCTAGTCGGCGGCAGCGTCACAGAGGCCCGGCACCGTGGTGCCGGGCCTCTGCCATGCGCGTGGTGTGGTTAGGCCCGGGGCGGGGCGAAGAGTGCCTCGGGGCTCTCGGCCGGTGCCTCGTCGTTCTCGGCAGGGGGCTCGGGCACCGGCGCGCGACGGCCAGGGAGCCAGCGGCGGCGGCGACCCAGCGGGAGAACAGCGGCCGCGCAGAGCAGGAGGGCCGCCACGCCGCCGCCGGTGCCGGCCAGGATCAGTGCGATACGGGTGGTACGGCGGCGGTCGGCCGCGGCGGCCTCGGCCTCCCGGTCGACGGTCACGGGCGTGACCGCCTCCGGTGGTAGCGGCGCGCCGGTGGCCAGTTCGTCGGTGACGGCCCGGTACGGATCGACGACGCCCCGCCCGTGCGTGGTGCTGTTCCGCCCGCCACGTGCCGGGCTGGCGGTCGCCCGCAGTCGTTGGGCGACCTCGGCGGCGCTCAGCTTCGGGTGTGCCGCGCGGATCAGCGCCGCGGTGCCGCTGACGAACGGCGTGGCGAAGCTGGTGCCGTCCCAGTACGCGTGGCCCCGAACGCGGGTGGCGGCGATCACCCCACCACCGGGCGCCACGACGTCGACGTACTTCCCGATCTGCGACCGGGACACGCGGGAGCCGTCCTCCGCGATCGCGCCTACGCCGACCACACCGTCGTAGGCCGCGGGGTACGGCGTCGGGTCGGGGCCCGTGTTCTTCTCGTCGTGCCGGTTGCCCACGGCGGCGACCACGACGACGTTGTTCGAGAGTGCGTACCGCACCGCGTCCCGCACGCTGGCGACGTCGTCGTAGAGCACGATCGACATGTTGATCACCGTGGCGCCGCTGTCCACCGCGTACTTGATCGACTTCGCGAACCGGGCCGGGTCGACCGTCTCGCCGGAGGTGTTGCCCTGCGCGTCGACCTCCTTGTCGCTGACCCGCACCGGCAGGATCGTGGCGCCCGGTGCGATGCCCTGGAAACCGACGCCCTGGACGCGCTGGGCGGCGATGATGCTGGCGACGGCCGTGCCGTGCGAGACGCAGTCGAAGTTCGCGCCGGCGGCGTTGCGCAGGAAGTCGAAGCCGGCCAGCACCTTGCCGCCCAGCTGCGGGTGGCCCGCGTCCGTGCCCGAGTCGATGACGGCGACCTTCACGCCGGATCCGTCGGTGAACGGCCAGATCCGTTCCGGGGCCAGCCACGACTGCGCCCACGGCGACTGCGGGATCACCTTGCCGGGATCCTTCGGGTTCTCGCACACCGGAGCCGCGACGGCCGGAGCGACCGGGCCGAGCGTGAGGTTCGCCGCCACCAGGCCGAGCGCGGCGACGAAGGTCAGGACTGCGCGGTTCGTCGTCATCACGCTCCTCGGTTGGCTGCGTCGTCGGCCGGATCGTATCCAGGCGGTTCCAGGGACCGGTTGGGGCCTTGCCGTGCGCCAGCTTGCCTGCGTTCAGTATCGTCTCCGGTGACGGGGGTGCGTTGTGTGCAGCGGCGCGCCGGGAGTCGAGAGGGGGCGGCGTGGACGCGCGCGGACTGCAGGCGCAGGCCGAGGAGTTGATGGCGCAGTTCCAGAAGCTCCGCGACGGCGCCGGTGAGTTGCAGGAGCGGCTGGAGAAAGTCACCGCGAAGGCCGTCTCCGAGGACCGGTACGTCACCGCCACCGTCGGGCCCCGTGGCCAGCTGATCAGCCTCGAACTCGATCCGCGTATCTACCGCAACCCGAACTCCGGTGCGCTCGCCGCGTCGATCACCAGCACGATCCAGCGCGCGACAGCCGAAGCGGCCGACAAGGTCGCCGAACTGTGCAAGCCGTTCATGCCTGAGCAGGAGGTGCGCGCGCACCTCAACCAGGATCTCGACGGCATGTTTCACCGTCTCGACTCCCAGCTCCCCGGAGGTGACCTGCGATGACCCGACTCGATCCCCAGAGCGCCAGCGCCGCTGCCAAGAAGCTGACCGGCGTCGGTATCGCGCTCGACACGGCATGGTCCGAGGTGAAGGCCGAGATCAGGCGAATCAACGGCCTGGAGCCGTGGGGCAAGGACGACGCCGGCAAGGGCTTTGACGAGAACTACTCGAAGGGCAACTCGGAGGCGGGGCCGGCCAGCCAGGCGCTCAAGGCCGGCGACGAGGTCGTGGATCGGATGAAGAAGCTCGGGCCGCTCGTGCAGTCGGCCATCGACGGCACGGTGAGCTCGGACGAGTTCACCCGCAAGCTCTTCAAGGGCAAGGGAAGCGGCTCGGCCTGACCAGACGGTCTCGAAAGGTGGAGATGCTCCACGAGGCGGGGGTGACGAGGCGGTCGGGAGGCCGGACGGATGGCGGTTTGGAAGCCTGACTTCGGTGAGTACCAATGGGTCTGGGACGCGGTCTGCTTCATCGGCGCGGGTGAGGCGTGGCCTCAGGGCAACGAGGACGATCTCTGGCACCTCGCTGAACAGTGGAACAAGGTCTCTGACACCCTCGGCGCCGCCATCGAGCAGGCTGACCGCGCGGCCCTCGACATCATCGCCGCGTGGGACGGCGACGACTCCGACGCGTTCGCGCAGCACTGGGAGGCGCTCGGCCTCCACCCAGACTCCGGCCTCGGTGCGATCGAACAGGTCTCCAGCACCCTCGGCTCGGCCTGCGACAGCGCCGCCCTGGACCTCCAGTACGCCAAGCTGACCGTGCTGATCTCGGTGATCATCACCGTGATCTCCGTCTTCATCGCGCTGCTGATGGCGTTCCTGAGCTTTGGCACGTCCTCGGCCGCGATCCCGCCGATCATCGCGGGCGGCCGCACTGCCGTCTGGCTGGCGATCAAGCAGCTCGCCCAGAAGCTGATGGCGAAGATCGCTGCGGAGGGGCTCAAGAACGTCCTCAAGCAGGCTGCCAAGAAGCTCGGCAAGGAGCTGGCCAAGGAGATCGCCGAGGAGATCGTCGAGGAGGTCATCCTCATCGACGGCCTCGCCCAGCTCTACCAGATGGCCAGCGGCAGCCGGACGACGTGGGACACCAACAAGACGCTCACCTCGGCCGTCGGCGCCGCCCTCGGCGCGCCGATCGGGATGGTCGTCGGTCCGGTGGCGCGGCACGCCAGGGAGAGCGTGTCCAGGGGCCTCAACAACGGGCTCTCGAACACCGCCCTCAACGCGGCGAACCGCAACATCGCCGGGCGAAACAACCCGACGACGCGGCTGGGCGGCCTGGGCAAGTGGGGTGGCGCCTGGGGTTCGTCCGCGCTCGACGCGGGCCTCACCAACGCGGTCACGTCGCCGGCCGCGAGCGCGCTGGCCAACGGCCTCGTCAACGGCCAATGGAAGATGCCGGGATTGAGCGACGCCCTTGGCGCCGGTGCAGCGGGAGCCGGGCGGGCCAACACACTTGGGCTGGGCGGCAGCGCTGCGGCCGTGGGCAACCTCGCCGGGCTCACCAATACCGGTACGGGCGGCAACCTCAACGTCGGCGATCCCAGCATCGACACGTCCGGACTCGGGCTCGACGGGAACGACGGGGCCGGCAGCGATTCGTCGGGTGGTGACACGTCAGGTAGCGATTCGTCCGGCGGTGACTCGACGGGCGGTGACTCGACGGGCGGTGACTCGTCTTCGGGCGAGCCGACTTCGGGTGACTCGTCTTCGGGTGACTCGTCGGGCGGGTCGCCGTCGTCGGGTGACTCGTCGTCCGGGAGTTCGGCTGCCGATGGCGGCAGTTCCTCGGACTCGGGTGGGCAGAACGCGAACCAGCCCGTCGGGGCCGTCGTGGGTGGCGCACCGGCCGGCGGCGCTCCGGCGGGCGGCGGCTCGACCGCTGGTGGTACGTCCGCTGGTGGTACCTCTGGGGGAACGTCTTCGTCCGGGGGAACGTCATCGTCGGGCGGTTCGTCGTCGGGCGGCACGTCGTCGGCGGGCAGTTCGTCAACGACTACCGCGGCGGGTGGGGCGTCCACCGGTCAGGCGGCGTCGACCACGCCGGGTGGGGGGCAGACCTCCGGCGGCACGACCACAGGTGGGCAATCGGCTGGCGGGCAGACGACGACCGGGGGGCAGACGTCCAGCGGCACGTCGCAGCCTGGGCAGACCTCGACGAGCGGCCAGTCCCAGACCGGCGGCCAGTCGGGGACGGGAACGCAGAACACTCCCGCGGGACGCGGAGCACCGGGCACGCCGGTAGCCGCCACGCCGACCGCGTCGGGATCGACCACCAGCACGCCGGGCACGACCAGCCCAGGCACCACGACAAGCGCCACCTCGCCCGCGGCCAGCACGTCCACATCGGGCACGTCCACGTCCGGGACCCAGCAAAACGCGCCGTCGAGCAGCACGACGAGCCAGTCCTCGTCGCAGGGGCGAACCCCGGCCGCCAGCACGCCGGGCACGTCGTCCACGCCGGGTTCGTCTTCGCCGTCCGGAACGACCAGCACGCCATCGAGCCCGACGTCCGACCGGACAACCGGCGACGGCACCACGTCGCGCGATCACTCCGACAGCGCCGCAACGACGCCGAGCACGCCCGGCGTCACCCCGACGACCGACGGCACACCCATCTCGCCCGACGGCCTCACCCCGGCAGCGGATGGCACGCCGAGTTCACCGTCAACCTCGTCGCCGGATCGGGCAGCGACGCCCGCGAGCCAGGATCAGTCGGCGGGCCAGGATCAGTCGACCGATCAGAACCAGCGCGGCGAGGACGCGGTCCCGCTGCTGGTGACCGGTCCCGGGCAGCCGTCCGGGCCGAGCGCGCCGACCCAACCGGGCACGACGCCGACGAACTCCGGGCTGACGCCGTCCCAAGGCCAGACCGGCCAGGGCACGCACAGCTTCCAACTCGCGCCGCGCCAGTTCGACGGCGACATGAACAGCCCAGCGGCCGACGCGGCGCTGCTCCAGGCGTCGCGCGACCTGGCCGATGCGGTCCGCCAGCAGGCCACGGACCAGAGCTGGAACAAGGCGCGACGGCAGGCCGAGATGCCGATGGTCGCGGGTGCGCTGATGCTCGCCGATGGCACGATCTACACCCACACGAGCATGAAGTTCAACCAGTCGACGGGGACCGCGCCGAACCGGCACCCGCTGGCGGACACGCTGCTCGATGAGGTCCGGGCGGAGATCGAAAGCCGCACCGACGGTCCGAACGAAGTCAGCTTCAGCCACGGCAAGTGCGCTGAGACGGCGCTGGTGTCCGATGTCCTGTTCGCACTCCAGGCGCAGTACGCCGGTACGCCGGATGGGTTCCGTGACTTCGCCCGTGCGGCGTTCGAAGGCGCGCGGACCACCAGCCACCGGATCCGGGCCGGCAACAGCGCGTCGCACTGGCAGTACGAGCCACCGTGCAGCACCTGCGGACCGTTCGTCAGCAAACTTGGGATCACGCCCGTCGTCGATACCGATGTGGCTCCGACGCCCAGCCAACCCGCCGCGCCGGCCCGGCCGGACGGTGCGCAGTCGACGCCCGACAGCGCGGTGCCGAGCACCCCGGCGGCGATCGCCGATACACGGGCGTACGACCAGACCGGTGGGCTCGCGCACCCCGATCCGGCGGATCAGCAGGCGCTTGCCGACGCGGTACCGCGTAACGAAGACGGCACGCCCCAGCGCCATCCCGATCCGCGGGCGAAGTGGTTCGGGCTGGTCAACGACGGTGGCCCCGATGCCACGGCGTTCCGCGCCAACAACTGCCTCGACACGGCGATGAGCTTCTTGCGGACGTGGCTCGGGGATCCGCAGGTCTCGGCGGCCCGCACGCCGGAGTTCATGCCGGACGGCACGCCGTCGCGGGCAGGCGAGACCGGCGGCACCTCCCGCGCCGAGGCCACTCTCGGTGTTCAGTTCAGCCACAACGGATCCGACGCCACGGCGGCGTACAACGCGATCGCCAACCAGTTGCTTGCGGCCGGGCCAGGCTCGTCGGTGCTGATCATCACCGGTTGGTCCGCGAGTCACGGCGGCGGTTCGCACGCGTGGAACGCGGTCAACCACAACGGCACGATCCTCTGGGTCGACGCTCAGAGCGGTCAGGTGTCGGAGAACCCGATCTGGCAGAACGGCATCTCGGGAGTTTGGTCGGCGCCGCTGGATGCGCAGGGCAATCCGCTGTCCAGCACGCCGGCCGCACCTGCACAGGCGACGACCACGAACCAATCGCCGTCGGGCGACCAGAATCTCGACGGCGAGCCGAGCCAGGATGGCGCCCCGGACCAGGACGCCGCCCCGGCGCAGGACCAGCCGATCCACGCCGACCAGAACGTCGATGTCGGTCAGAACGTCGATGTCGACCAGAACGCGGACCTCGATCAGAACGCCGACGCCAATCAGAACGCCGACGCCGATCAGAGCAGCAACGTCGACCAGAACGCTGGGTTCGACGCGCTGGCCGAGCAGGAGCGGATCCTCGGCGAGTTGTCACTGGACGAGCGCGCGGCGCTGGAGACAGCCGTAGCACAGGCGCACGACGTCGCCAATCGGGTGATGGGCGATCTGCAGTCCGTTGCTGACTTGATCAACCGTGCCTTGCCCGAAGACCAGGCGATGACCCTGCTCGGCGAGGAGAATCGGGTCAAGGACGTCGCGTCCCTCGCCCGCAAGTACCTCGATGAAGCCGGTCCGTTCGCCGGCAATCCAGCGCAGTTCCTGTCCGAAGTGAACGATCTGGTTCGCTTTTCTTTGAGGGGGCCGGAATCCGGCAGTTACGGCCCAGTGGTTCTGACCGTTCTGCAGCAACTCACCAGCCTCGGGTATCAGGTCGACCCTTCAGTTGACGTGAAAAACTTCTGGCGTCCGGGGAATCGCTTCTACGGGCTCAATACCACCGTCACGTCGCCCGATGGCCAACTCTTCGAGCTGCAGTTCCCGACTGACAGCTCGTGGAAGGCTGGAAAGCAGACGCACGACCACTACAAGGTCGTACGGATGGACGGCCTCCCAGCGAGCCAGCGTGTGCACGCGTTTCTGGAGATCCTGGGGATCAACAAGACTGAGCAAGTTGATCGGCGCATCCCCGGCCAAGAAGGACTGCCAGCTCCGAAGAACAAGAGCTTCGCAAAATGGTTGGCTGGTGAGCCTGAGCTCCAGGAGGAATACAAGCGATGGCTGGCGGAACATGGTCACAACTTCCGCGTTGAGCTGGCCGCCAGAGGGTTGGAGCCAGCCGATCTGGTCGATTTCGACATGCGGATCTTCGACGAACCTGGGGGGCAAGATGTTCCACTACCGGGCACTCTTCCGGACGAGCCCGGAGGAGCCCCCCGTTGGCCTGATGGTGGTCGAGAGCTCGACGGGACCCCTTCGAGCCGTGATGTGGAATCACCGGTCCAACGCGTGGACGTTCAGTCCGAAAACGCTGGCCAGGATCCTGTACGGGGACGAGTACGAGGAACGACGCCAGATCGTGGACAGGTCGAGGGCCGAGGAGATCGCTCGGACTCTGGGGACGGAGTTGCCGAGCGAGGAGGAACTGCACCGGATCTGCGAGGAGGGCGTGGCAGCGGAGCCCCATCCGGCGTATCACGGCTGGACGATGCAGCGCCCGACGGGGACGTGGAGCTACTACACGACTCCGCTGGCGGTCGGGACGGATCTCCCGGGTCCGACGCTGATCGCGGTCGAGGGGACGGAGTTCTCGACCAAGGCCGTGGTCTGGGACCGGAATCGCAAGACGTGGGCGTACCGCCCGGACCGGATAGCGGCGTTCCTGTACGAGGAACGGAGCTGGAAGGAAGTGGATCGGTCGACGGCCGAGGAGATCGCTCGGACCAATCTGGGGACGGAGTTGCCGAGCGAGGAGGAGCTGCACCGGATCTGCGAGGAGGGCGAGACGGCGGCCCGCAAGACCACGCTGTAGACCCTTCGACCACGCCTTCGGACATGCAGACCGAGCTGGATTCCTCGCCGGTCGACGGCATTGCCGCAGATCAACCGGCAAACGTGGACCAAGACGGCCGCGTCGAGCTCAGCGACGGCACTCGCCACGAGCCGGGGCTGTCCCGGCAAGCGCTCGGCTACGAGCCTTCGTTCGAGGACACCCTGGCCGGGCGCCTTCCCGAGGGCGTCACCGTCGAGCAGTTCAATGACATGCGGTTGCGCCGACCGAGCGAGCTGTCGCCGTCAGAGATCGCCATTCTTCGGCAGGTCCGCGACAGCGTCGAGATCTCGGTCGGGACGGTCGTTCAACGAGCGATACCAACAGAGACGCTGCGCAACTACCTCGCGAACAACCCTGTTCCGCCGAACACGGGTGCGATCTTCAACCCCGAAACGGCTCAGGGATTCACGACGCGCTACGTCGACAGCGCGGTGCTTGCGACCCCGGCTGACATTTTCGAGGGGCTCAGACTCGACTACAACGACACCGGGTATGTCCAGCGCAATGGGCGTCCGCCTTACCTGGCGGACGACAACACCATCGCGGTGTTGCGGTTCCCGATTGATGATCCGGCGGCAATGACGACGCCGTACGGCGGTCCGACGGCTGAGGATGCCCGTGTCATGGGCACCGATCTGCAGATCAACATGCCGTTCACGGGGAACGGGCTGACGGCAAGCCATCGGCACGCTGTACCAGAGTCGGAACTTGCGCGGACACCGCTGCAGGATGGCGCCGAGATCTATCAGCTTGATCGCAGCGGCCGAGAGTCGTTGCTTGCCGTCTACGACGGGGATTGGGCGGCCTGGACGCTGAGCCGGCAAGGCCAGGATTGGTTTGCGGGCGACGGGACGTCTGCGGCAGCAGATGGCCGCACCAGCGACGAGAGGAACGGTGATGGCGGGCAGCGACTCGACTCTCCCGGACGGGATGTACGCGGAGTGGCAGGGGCGAGTCTTCCCGGCGACGGGAACAGTACGCCCGCCGAACTCGATGCGACTCGTGACGGATCATCCGGAGGAGGGCTTCGAGGAAGTGACACCGGGCCGGTTTCGGCGGATAGTGCCGACGTCCGAGTTGACAGCCCTGTTCAACCTGCAGACGTACTGCACCTGGATGGGCATCAGGTGCGCAGTGAGGGCCCGGAACAAGGACGGGACGCTGCACGTGGAGTGGACGGGGGGCAATCAGACTCGGGCGGAGGAGCTCGGGTTCGAGTGGAGGGAGAGGGGCATCTTCTACAGGACGGTCCCCGAGTCGGAGGTGACCGATCTCCATCAGGAACGGCGGGAGATCCCGCTGGCCTGACCAACGCCTCGCTCGACCAGAGTTCTACTCCGGACGGTGACGTAGCCGCGCCGGGTGGTTCGATCCTGGCCGCACTGCGCGGTGACGCCGCCCCTGACGTCACCCCGACGGATCCTGGCGCCGCGCCGGCCAGCCCGTACGGCCAGCACGGCGTCCGCCAGTACGCGCGATCCGCGCTGGATCGGCTCCGCAACCTCATGCCCGGCTCCCGCGAGCGCGCCGCCCAGGCAGCAGCGGCCGAGTACCAGTCGTACGTCCAGAACATCGCGGACCGCCGCAGTCAGGTCGACGAGTACCTGACCGCCCCGGCGCGCGACGCGCTTGCGCAGGCCCAGCAGCTCGGCGCGCAGGCGAGCCAGCGCACCGGGTACGCGCAGCGCGCCGCCGCCAACGCGGCCCAGGCGCGGAACGACGCACAGCAGCTCACCAGCCAGCTCGACCAGTTGCGGCAGCAGATCCTGCAGGCGGACAGCGAAGCGCGGCAGGCGTCCGCGTGGGCGTCGCAAGCCCAAGCGCAGGCGCACCAGTTCGCGCAGGACCGCCGGATGGACCTCGCCAGCGACGTCTGGACCCAGGCGCAGCAGGCCGTCGCTCGGGCGCAGCAGCTCAACGAGTGGCTCGCGACGGCCCGCCCACACGCGCAGCAGCTCCAGACGGACGTTCAGCAACTGCAGGCCCGCGATCAGCAGCTCACGAACGCAGCGGCTCAGGCCACCGCCGATGCGCAGCAACTCGCCACGCAGGCGCAGGCTGCCCACGCTCACAGCCAGACGCTCTTGAACCAGGCCCGCCAGACCCAGGAAAACCTGGCCACCAGCCGGCCGGACTTGTGGCGGTTCGTCAACGAGGACACCGCCCGGCCGATGCAGGACGGCGAACCGGCCAGCGACACCTCCGCGTTCACCGGCGACGGCAACCCGCCGCCATCCGACCGTTCCCGCCGCTACGACCGGCCCGGCGGGTACCGCCGCCCGCGCCTCGCCGAGCAGCGCGCGCTCGAAGGCGCCATGCCGCGGAACCCAGACGGGAGCTTCCAGCGCACCCCGGATCCGCGCGGACCGTGGCTGCGACTGATGAACGGGATCGGGCGGCAGTTCGACCCCACCCGCAACGTCAACTGCAACGACGCCACACTCTCCCTGTTCGAGACGTTCTTCCACGGCCGGCCGCGGGTGGCCGCGCCACGGACGTTCGACGGGTACGGCCAGGGCCGGGTCAACGCTGCGCTGAACGGTGAGACCGGTGGCCCCGGCCGCGTCGAGGACGTCACCGGCGGTCGGTACCAGTCGCTCACCGGCAACGCCAGCAACCTGCCCGCCGCGCAACGCCAGCAGGTGGTCCAACAGGGCTTCGACGCGGTCCAGAACCAGCTCCTGCAGGCCGGTCATGGATCGTTCGCGTTCTTGATCACCGCATGGACAGTCGGCGGCGCGCACGCGTGGGCGGCCGTCAACCACCACGGCACGATCATCTACGTCGACGCGCAGAGCGGCGCGGCCAGCGACACCGGCCCCATGCACTCGCCGTCGAGGATCACGATGATGGACGCGCTGGTCATCGGCGCCAACGGCGTCCCGGTGCCGTTCGCAGGAGCGCCCCAGGGCACCTGGAACGCCCGCCCGCCGACACCGCTCTACCTCGCCCCGCCAGCTCCGGTAACCCCGCCAGCTCCGGTAACCCCGCCGGCCCCAGTAACCCCGCCGGCCCCCGTAAGCCCAGTCACCGCACAACCGGCTGCACACCCAGACGGGATCCCGCGGCCGGACGGGCTCACCGACGCGCTCGCACAGCGGTACGACGGGCTGTCCGATCCCCGCGCCCAGCAACAGTTCCACGAGATGTACCGGAGGGCGGGCGGCGATCCGGCGAGGCTGGAGCGTGCGCTCAACGGCCAGGAGCAGGGCGCGGCGACGCGCGGGCTCACCCTTGAACAGGCTCTGGCCGACCGTTTCCAAGCAGCACAGGACGCGGCGGCCGCGGTTGTCCCGCCGAGCCCGGAGCTGATCGCGGCGATCGACACGCAGCTGGCGGAGATCAGCTCGGCGCAGGCCCGCATCGACGCGTTCGCCCAGGCAAACCCGCACGTCACCGGCGTCAATACCTGGCGCACGGCGCTCACGACCGAGCAGGCGCGGCTCGAAGCAGGGCGCCGCGACAGCCGGGAGGCGTCCGCCGAGCAGGTCGCGCGCCGGGCCAACAGCATCGGCGGGCTCGTCGCCGAGATCGCGCTGGCCGAGCAGTCGGTCGGCGTCACCGCCGTCGCCCTCGACATCAGTGCGGTCCGCCCTGACGGCACGCCGCTCTCCTCCGACGCCGACGTGGTGGCAGAGGACGGCCAGGTCTGGAAGGACTCGAAGAACTACGGCCTCTTCGGCACCGGCAGCGAGAACATGCGCCAGCTGGTCAGGCAGGCGGTCCGGCAGCTGGAAATCCTCGCGTACAACCCCTCGTACCGCGACGGGAATGGGCACCCGCCGCGGCTGGAGTGGAACTTCCCTCGCGGCGTCACGCCCGAGGTCGCCGCCGCCCTGGAGTCGCTGCGGGTCGTGGATCCGGTCACGGGCGAGGTGGTGCTCGACCCGCGCACCGGTCAGCCGTTGCAACTCACCGTGACCAGCGTGGCCCCTGCGGGCGACACGCAGACCCGCCCCGACGCACCCGCGCCCGGCTCGCCGCCCGCACCGGGTTCCGTTCCGCCCCCGAGTCCGTCTGGCGCTCCCACCAGCGGCCGCGACCAATCCACCGGCGATCCCTCGGGCGACCGCGCGGACCAGGCGGCCGTCCCGTCCGGGGTGCCGAAGTGGCACCGGTTCGTCCTCAAGGGACTCTTCTCCTCGGGCGTCGCCGGCATGGCGGTAGCTGCCGTCGGATGGTCGATCGCCGCCGGCGCGGGCAACGTCGTCGGCCAGACCGCGGCACTGATCGGCGCGGCGGCTGCGGTTACGGGCGCCGTCGTGTCCGCGGTCGGCGAGTGGGGTTTCGACCGGGTCAAGGAACGGATCGCGAACCGGTCGAGCGAGACCGCCACGCCAGCGGCGCCCGCGCTGTCGGCCACCCAGGAAACGCTGGTCGATCAGGTCGACTCGTTCCTCGACGGCCAGGACCAGGTGGTCGCCAGCCGCGATGCCGAACTCGATGCGCGGGCGCGGCGGCTCGCCGAGGCGTTGCGCACGGCCGAGGCAGAGCAGGGTCCGTTGCGGCGGGCCTTCACCAGCGTGTTCGCCCCCGCCGAAACGAGCGGACTGGCGAGCCCCGATGGTGCTGCTACCAGCGGCAATCAGACCGCACCGGTCACCGGGCGTGCAAGCCAGGACGTGAGTGACCGCGCCGACCAGGCCGCCGCGGCCACCGCTGAACCGACCAGCTCCGCGGACAAGCTGCCCGGCCGGTGGGCGTTCATCGCCAAGACTGGCATTGGTCCGGCGGCCGTGGCGGCCGTCGTCGGCATCGGCGTCTGGGTGAGCGGCGCGGCGATCACGCTGCTGGCAGCCCCCGCCGTGGCGATGGCAGCCGTGACGGTTGCGGGTTCGTGGGCGGACCGCCACCTCCAGCGGTACAAGGCAGGTCTCTCGGACGCACGTACCGCGGCGACCACCGCCCAGTCCCAGTCACGCTTCGACGCGGCGATGCAGCCGCTGCTGGACCGTGAACAGGCACAGCGCGAGCGGGAGCAAGCCCAGTGGGCACGCGAGCGTGCGCTCGCCGAGGCGACGCTCGACCTGATCGAGGAGGGCCCGGCGCTGCGGCCGGACCAGTTGCGGTCCCGGTTCGCCGGAGTTTTCAGTTCTGACCAGACCAACGGCGCAGAGCCGCAGACCAGCCGCCAGCCGGACGCGACTGCCGACCGCAGCGCTCTGCCGTCGGCCGTCCCGGGCGTGCACCGGGTCATCGCGAAGAGCCTGCTGTCCGGCGGGTTACCGGGAGCCACCGCTGCTGCGACGGCCGGTTGGATCGCACTGGCGGCGGGGAACGTGGCCGGTCCAGCGGTCGCGGCAGTTGCGGGCACGGTTGCGGTGGTCGGTTCGGTGCTGTCAGGCGTCGGCGACTGGACCTTCGACCGGCTCAGCGAGCGGCTCGAGAACCGCCAGCATGCGCAGGCCAACGCCAACGGTGATCTCACCGCCGAGCAGCGGGCGGTCGTCGCCGAAAAGCAGGCCCTGCTGGATCGCAACGAGCGCCGCCTCGACGCGCGCGACGCACTGCTGGACCAGCGCGTCGCCCGGCTGGCCGCCGCCGCGGATCTCCGGTCCGAGGAACAGAACCGTGGCCCGGTCCGCCGCCTCTTCTCGGCGCTGTTCGGTGGCCGTGCCGCGCCGGTCGCCGCTCCGGACGAGGTCGTCCAGCCCGAGAGTGCCCGTCCGGACGACGGCACCGCCGACCGCGCCGATCAGGCCGCCGCCGGCGTTGACTACGCCAAGAAGCTGCCGCGCGGATGGGCTTTTTTCTTCAAGGCGGGCCTCGGAGCGCTGGGTGGTATCGGTGCGGGACTCATCGCGGCCCAGATCGCCGACGCCTCGCTGCTCGCCCTCGCCGCGCCGAGTGCGGCGGCAGTGGCCACCACGCTCATCGGGGCAATGGCCGAACGCTGGTTCCAGCGCCGCAAGCTCGACGCGAGCGAGGCCAGGAAGGCGATCGAGAGCCAGCGTTCTGACGCAGAATCCAGCGCGTTGCTCGACCAACACGTCCGCCCGCTTAGGGAACGGGAAGCGCAACTCCACCAGCGCGAAGCGACACAGAACGAGCGGGACCAAGCTCTGGACGCGGCGGCGTTCGCGGCTGTCGCGGAGCAGCCAGGCGCCGTCCGCCGTGCGTTCTCCGCCTTGTTCGGCGGGCCAACAACGCCTTCCAGACCGCACGGCCCGACTCCGCCAGCGCCGGGCGACCCGGCCTGGGGTGCTCCGCGCGACCCAGGTGCCCCGCTAGACCCGGGCGGCCCGCCACCGACCCCCGGTGGCCCGCCGCCCGCTGGCGCGGCTCCGGTTGGCGCCGATGTCCGCGCGCTGGTGGACGCCGCGCTCGGCGAGGTCGACCTGCTGCCCAGCTCGGCGGTTGTTCAGGACGGCACGGTGCGCGTCGGCAGGGGAGACAACGCGACGCCGTTCACGATCCGGTTCGATACCGCGCCAGCGCTGGACGGCGTCCCGTATCAGGCCGTCGCGACCGCGCACGTGACGGACGCCGACTCTGGCGTGGTCCGGATCGCCGAGAACGCGTCGCCGGATCAGGTGCGTCGCGCCGTCGCCGCCAGCGTCGCCGAGTTGACGCACCGGGCGACTGAACATGCCGAGGACCGGCGTACTGACGCCACCACGATGCTGGCGGAGGGATCGCGCGAGACCACCCTGAGCCCGCGCGACATTGGCCGGATCGCCGAGCTGCGCGTGATGTCGAGCGACCTGTCCCGTGCCGTCGCGAGCAACGACGTGGCGCGGGTCGCGCAGCTGAATGCCGAGGCGGCGGCGCTCGTCATGGCGATGGGCCTGGTCGAGCAGGACGGCGCCATCGTGCACGGCGTGCCGGGCAACACGCCGGTCGTCGGTGTGGACGCCTCCCAGCTCCGGCTCGCCGCGATCAACCAGCATCTCGGCGGCAGCCTCGCGGCGGTGGAGAGCGCGCTCGGGGCGGCGTATAGCACCGAGGGTCAGGCGCAGATCGCCGCCGCCGAGCAGCAGCGCGCCGCGCGCCGGGGCGCACTGCATACGTGGGCGCGCGACGCGATCGCGGCCCGTGACCAGGCCGATCAGGCGCTCGTCGCCAGGGTCGACGCTGGTCTCGCGGCCGATCCCAGTCACGTCTTCGATCGGCTGATCATCGGCGGCGGCTGGGCGGCGACCGCCGACTTCGTGACGATGGGCGCCCCGGCCGACACCGGGAACGGCATCCCGCCGGTCATGGCGATCTCGCTCGGCAACGATCCGTGGGGCGGCCGCGGCCACCTGCTCATGGGACAGGTCCCGAACGAGCTGGAGATCGACGGCTTCCCGTTCCAGCCGGCCGACTTCGCCGCGAACCCGGGTGGATTCGCCCAGTCGGCGGACTTCGCGGCGGCGGTGGGCGCCGCCCGCGCGATGTCCGGCATGCCGACGTACGAGGGCGAGGCGACGAGCATCGTGCCACGGCCGGCGGCCGCGACCGGATGGCCAGACAGCGCCCAGTACCAGGTAACCGTCGACGGGCGGACCTTCTTCGCAACGTCGATTGACGTCGTCTCCGGTCCCGGCCCCGCGCGGGTGCCGCAGGCGTCGAACGTCGCGGGGCAGCGGTTTGTCGACCCGGCCAGCGGCGTCACGGTTGACCATGCGACGTCGCCGCCGACGTACCGCGACCGCGCCGGCACCGTGATCGACCCGCAGACGCTGCCCGACTCGATCGCCCGGATCCTCGGCCTCGGCGCTGCGCCATGCCTCGCCGACCAGCAAGGGCGGCTCACGAACCCGTGGGTGCTCGATCCCACGACCGGGTACAGCGTCGATCCGTCGACCGGCCACGTCAGGGACGGCAACGGAAGCCCTGTCGATCCCGCCTCGCTCGACCCGATCGCGCGGCAGACGCTCGGGTTCGCCCCGGACGGCTCGTTCGGGGACCCGCGCTACGTCCGGCACAAGTCGGGGTACGCGGTCCATCCGGTCAGCGGCGACATCGTGTCCATGACGACCGGTATGCGGGTCGATCCTGGATCGCTCGACCCAGCCATCCGGGCTGTGATCGACGATGCGGTGCGGCGCTGCCGCGTGCAGTTCGGTGGGCAGAACACCGCCAGCCAGTACCGGCCGAACGACCGGGTGCTGGTCTTCGGCGCCGGCGCTTCCGGTGCGTGGGACGTCGAGCAGGCGCAGAGCCGCACGCCGAACGTCGACTGGGTGGCGCGATCGGAGATTCGAGACAGCTACCAGGGCAACGCGCACCTCAGCGCCCTGCGCGCGGAGTACGACGCGACCACCGATCCGGCGCGGCGGGCGGAACTCGGCCACCGGCTGAGCTTCGAGGGCGGGTACAACCGGCGGAACACCGTGCCTAGGCGCGGCGCGTATGCGGGTGACGTGCCCACGCCGGCGCGGCAGTCGATGCGGGTGCCGGTTTCCGTGCAGCTCACCGTGGACGGCCAGTTCGCGGTCGTGTTCGACGGTGACCCGGCCGTGCACGTCTACGACCGCGTCATCTTCTCGATCGGCCAAGACGAGTCGAATCCGGGCGGCGTCGCGCGACTGCTCGACGGCGTGACGCTGGATCCGCTGCGGGGGGCGGGTGGCGAGATCAACGGAATGCGGGACGGAGCCGCGGGACTTCGTGTTCTGGGCGCCGCGAGCGTTCCGCGCGCCTTCGTTCAACGGTTGTCCCGTGCCGACCAGCTTGTTCTGCGACGCCAAGCCGAGGGGCTGCCGAACGACTCGCGCGGGATCCTGCCGAGCGTCCGGTACCACGGGCAACGGATTGCCGAGGCCAATCGTCCCTGGGACCAGCAGCCCACGCCGCCGGAGTCCGATCTGGAGCGCGAAGTCGCCTCGCCGGACGCCAACCAGCGGCGCAGCATCCACTTCCAGCGAGATGCTCGCAGCGGTGCCGACCTGCCCCGGCAGATTCGCGAGCTGGTGGACAGGGCACGCGATCGGCTCGTCCGCGAGGCGAGCCCGTCAGTACGTCTCGATGCTCGCCTTGCCGCGCTGGCCACGATCGGTGCGTACGCCGGCGTGCTCGACGCGCTGGCGGCCACGGCAACCGCGACGGGCGATCTGCGGCCGCTGATCGACGGCGTCACCGAGTTGAGCCGGATGGTCCAGCGCTACGGCGACCAGCACGCGCTATCGGACGATCCGGCGTGGCCGGACCTGCATGGCGTCGACCCGCTCGACACCGTCGAGATGAACACGCGTGAGGCTCGGATCGACCCGGCGACGCACCGTTTCCACGTGCTCGACCAGGCGATCATGGCCGCGCAGATCACGCGGGTCATGGGGCCGGAGTTCGGTTCCTACGTCGCCGACCGGTTCTCTCGGCTGGTGCCGCTGGATGCGGACGCCGTCCGTGCCGCAGTGACACCCGAGCAGCTGCGCCGGTTCGACGCCGCGCTGAGCGACCCCCGGACGCTCGGTCTCTACGACCCGGCCCTGGACCTCGCGTTCGCGCGTCCGCGACGGTCGCTGACCGAAGTGGCGTCGAGCGTGGTCCACGAGTCGACGCACACGCTGCAGCCCGACTGGCGCGGCGAGCTGGCCGAGATGGAGACGCGCGCATCCTCGCCCGCCGAGCTGCGGGAACTGATCGCGCAGCGCAAGTTCGAGCGCGAGTTCGAGGCGTTCAGCGCCCAGCGCGAGTTCCTCCGCCGGCTGGTGCACCACCGCACCGAAGTCCAGCTCCAGCGGCAGGGCCGCGGACTCGCCGTGCCGGATCAGTACGCGTGGCTCGTCTACCAGCCGGACAGTGCGATCCGGGACCATATTTTCGACCAGTACCTAACCCGGGACATGCATGGTCGCGTTGCCGCGCACGACCGGTTCGGCGGCCATGAGCTGGAACGTGGTGACGAGGACGTGATCGACACCTTGGCGCGGTACATCAGGGACCTGCGGCGCATGATCAACTTCGGGTACCAGGAACCCGATGAGCCCGAGGAGCGCGACGAGACGCGCGGGCCGAACACGCTGGCGTGGGATGGGGAGCGTCGTGGTCACTAACGAGCGGATGGTCGACCTGCTCGGCCGCCACGTGCTGTGGAGCGACGAGCGGATCGAGCGCACCAAGGAATGGCCCGGCCACGGTGGGGTCGCGGTGACCACCAACCAGCGGTACTTCGTGCTGGAACTGGACACCCGGCTGCTGATCGGCCAGGCGCCTGGGGTCGACGGCGTCGTGCTCGTCACCCGGGAAGACCTGGAGGTCGAGGGGCTGCCCGAGACGTTCGGCCTC
>Ga0184623_10000249_pt1 | contig 22886 bp, 21 predicted proteins | sample PLM1_100_b1_FD_133138 | JGI IMG/M metagenome (GOLD analysis project Ga0184623, IMG submission 133138) | Groundwater sediment microbial communities from an aquifer in East River, Colorado, USA - PLM1_100_b1 | ecosystem: Environmental > Terrestrial > Soil > Riparian zone | place: USA: East River... | reverse complement strand
TCTAAGGTCGTCGGCATGCCAGGCGTTCCCCTTGCCCGCTATGCCTACCTCGGACCCGAGGGCACCTTCGCCGAGGCCGCCCTGCGGACGGTGAGCGCCGCCCGCCACGTCGAGCCGCAGCCGTACTCCACCGTGCTCAGCGCGCTCGAAGCGGTCCGACGGGGCGACGCGGACGGCGCGATGGTCCCTATGGAGAACTCCGTCGAGGGTGGCGTGGCCGTAACGCTCGACGAACTCGCGACCGGCGACCCGCTCGTGATCACTCGAGAGGTTCTGCTGCCGGTCACGTTCGCGCTGCTCGCGCGGCCCGGGCACGACCTCGACGCGGTCAAGCGCGTGATCACCCATCCGCATGCCGAGGCGCAGTGCCGACGCTGGCTGGCGACGAACCTCCCGGCCGCTCGGGTGCAGGCGTCGTCGTCGACCGCGCTCGCCGCCATGCTGGTGGCCGAGGACCCGGCGTACGACGCGGCCATCGCCGCTCCCATCGCCGCCGAGCACTACCGCCTCGCCGTCCTCGCCCACGACATCGGTGACACGCCCGACGCCGTCACCCGGTTCGTCCTCGCCTCCCGCCCCGGCCCGCCGGCGCCGCCGACGGGCGCCGACCGGACCACCCTGGTCGCGTTTATTCGCGACGACCACCCTGGCGCGCTGCTGGAGATCCTGACCGAGTTCGCGGTGCGCGGCGTCAACCTCACCCGCATCGAGTCACGCCCGACGGGCGAGGGCATGGGCCGCTACTGCTTTTCCATCGACTGCGAGGGGCATGTCGCCGACGCCCGGGTCGGTGAGGCGCTGATGGGGCTCCGCCGGGTGTGCGCCGACCTGCGGTTCCTCGGGTCCTACCCACGGGCCGACGGGGAGCGGGCCGTGATCCGGCCTGGCACCTCGGACCTGGAGTTTCAGGACGCGACGATCTGGCTGGCCGGCATCCGCGACCGGGGTGGCGCCGACTGAGTCCCCGGCCCGGGATCCGGTGTCGCCGGCGTGGGCACGCCCGCCCGCACGGCCTCGAGTTGCGCGGCGAACGCGATGCCGAGGAAGAGCGCCACCGAGGTGAGGTTCGCCCAGAGCAGTAGCGCGAAGATGCCGGTCAGCGGGCCGTACGTCGACCCGAACGAGCCACTCTCCGCGACGTACACCGCGAGCAGGCCGGTGAACAGCAGCCACAACAGCAGGGCCACCGCCGAGCCGAACGCCAGCCAGGAGTAACCGGGCTGGCGGCGGCGGGGGGCCCGCTCGAAGATCACCGTGTAGGAGGCCCAGGCGAGCAGCACGCCCAGTGGCCAGCGGCCGATGTCCCACCAGGTCTGCATCGCGCCGCCCCAGCCGTACGCTGCCGCCAGCGACTCTCCGAGAGCGCCGCCGGCGATGATCACGACGAAGCCCAGCATCGACAGCAAGCCAGCGGTGAGGGCCATCAGCAAGGCGCGGCCGTATTTGCGGGGGGTGGGCCGGTCGCGCTGGATCCCGTAGATCCGGTTGGCGCCCCTCTCGATCTGGCCCATGGCCATCGTCAGCGCCACGACAGCGGCAAGGAGGCCGAGCCACAGCGCGAGTTGCCCACTGGTCGCGCCCTGCTCCCGGCTGCGCTCGACCGCTTGCTGGACGACATCGCTCCTGCTGCTGCCCGGCAGGAGGCGCCCGAGCGTCTGGGTGATGACCTGCCCGACCTTCTCCTGGTGCAGCGCGCTGGACAGCCCGACGACGGCGATCAGCAGCGGGATGAACGCCAGGCAGAACTGCAATGCCAGCGCCCGCGCGTTGGTGAATCCGTCGGCGTAGCGGAATCGGACGAACGAGTCCTTGGCCAACTGCCAGCGACCATAGTGGCGCAGCGTGGTCACCGCCTCGTCAGCGGACAACTCCTCGCCGGACATCGTGCTCGTCTCGGGCACCTGGGTGGCGGTGCCCATCGCGGGGGCTCCTTTGAGTGGCTTGGCGGGACAGGTAGGCGATGACGACCGTCAGCCAGATCGCTCCGAGCAGCAGGCCGGCGAGCACGTCGGTCGGATAGTGCATGCCGCGGTAGACCCGGCTCCCAGCGATCATCAGCGGCACCGAGGCGGCGAGGAGGGCCACGACGACGTGGAGCCAGCGGCTGCGGGTGTGCCAGATCACGACGGTGGCTATCGCGCCGTAGAAGCAGACGGCGGCCCCGGTGTGGCCGGACGGGAACGACGAGGTGGGCGGGGCGGCGTCGAGACGGGGCACGTCGGGGCGAGGACGGTCGACCAGCAGCGTCGTCGTGGTGAAGATCAGCGCTTCCCCGGCGACGGCATAGGCGACGAGGAGGGACTCCCGCCACCGGCCGAACGCCAACCGGAACGCGACGACGGCGAGCAGCGTCAGGCCGACGATCGTGGGTGTGGCCGACAAGGTCGAGAGGATCAGGCTCTCCTGGACCTCGCCGCCTTCGCGCTCACCGACGAGCCGCCGCGGCACCTCGGCGTCCCACTCGCCGAAGCCGGTCGAGGGGAGGACCTGGGTCAGCAGGTAACCGAGGCCCACCATGAGGGCAGCGAGGACGGCGGCCGGGATGAGGAGTCGGCTGACATCTCGCGCGACTCCCTTGATGAGGTCGGCAGGCATGATTCAGGAGATACCCGGAGCGGCCTGCGCTACTCCTTGGCGATGATCGGATCTGGCTCGCGCTCCTCGGCGCCCACGTCGGCCGGAGCCTCGACCGGCTGGCCGGTCTCGCGCCGCCAGGCAACATATGCCCAGGTCGTGACGGACAGCCAGGCGATGCCGAGCGCGATGCCGGCGGTGACGTCGCTCACGTAGTGGACCCCGAGGCCGACCCGGGCCAGCGCGGTGACGAGGACGATCGCGACCGCCACGACCACGGCCAGCACGCGCCCGGGACGGTTCAGGTAACGCAGGGCAACGAGGAGTAGCAGCCCGCAGCCAACCGTGGCGGTGAGCGCGTGCCCGGAGGGGAATGACAGCCCGGGCGCGCTCGACACCGGATCTACCACCGGTCGCGCGCGTCCGACGAGTTCCTTGAGGGCGAAGCCCAGCAACGCCGCACCCCAGATCGTCGCCAGCAGCCACACCGCGTGCCGGCGCTCCCGGCGGGTGAGGTACCACACCGCAAGCAGGGTCACCGCGACGCGGAACACGGTCGGGCCAAAGACCCGGCTCGCCAACTCGAGGGCGGAGACCATCAGCCCGTTCTGCGCGGCCACCCGGTTGAGCCGGGCCGCGGCTTCGGTGTCCAGTTCGCGAAGGGGCGCCCACTCGCTTTGCACCAGCACGAGCAACAGCAGGAACGCGCCCGCCGCGACGAAGGTCACGATCAGGCCGATGGTGAGGCGGACGCCCAGGCGTTCGTCGGCCGGGGAGACATGCCGGTGGATCGGGTGCACGAGTCGGTTGGTGAGCGGACCCATGGTTAGGCTCTTACCCGATGCTGCGCCAGTGGCACCCAAGGCAGCTGCCGGCCAGCGGGTTTGTGGACGCGCCCTTCCCATCCATGCCGGGATGCGCAATAGTCGAGCCCGGCAGTGCTAAGGCCTAGACCATCTGGACCACCTCCGCCTCCGAGGACCTGCCGATGCCCCCAGTGAGCACGCATCAGTCCACCCACATCGTCAACGCAAGCGAGGTATCGCCTCCGGCCAACGCGGCTCTGGACCCGGCCGCCAACTCGGTGCCCGCTCCGAAGGTTGGGCCGGCTGCCGCGGCGGCGCGGCCGGTCGTCGACGAGGTTCTCGACGTCCGTGGAGTCACGTCCTTGGTCTTCGAGAGCTACCGCGAGGGCGACGACTGGCGTTGGCGGCTGCGCGCCGACGGGTTCCGGTTGCTCGCCGAGAGCGACGCGGGCTTTGCCACGATGCGCGACTGCGAGCGCGGCATCGTCATCGTGCGGGCGCAGGCCCGGTTCGCGCACACCCACCTACGGCAAGACGCCGACGGCCGGTGGCGCTGGTGGCTGCTGGGCGGCGGGGGCCGGGTGGTGGCCCGGTCGGCGGTCGCCTACACCACGCGATTCATCTGCGCGATGGAGATCGGCTTGCTCCGGCCGGCGATCATCGACGCGGTGAGCCTGCGCAGCGTCGGGAGCGATCGCGACGCCTCCTGACCCTGCAGTTGGGCCGGCAGCGGCTCAGTGGGAGTGCGGCACGACCTTCTTGCCCTCGCTGGCTTGGACGACCACGAACCCCGGCCCACTGAACGTGAGCTGGATCGCCTCGCCGCTGCCCCTCCCGATGATCGCGCCCATCTTGGCGGTCCGGCGTACCGAGGTCTGCAGGGTGGACGACCACGCCACCGCGGACTGCACATCGACGAAGGTCGGCGCGTCGACATGCAGGATCACCGGCGTGCCGTGCGAGCTGATCGCGACGCGGCCCTGACCGGTGATGACCGTGTTGAACAGGCCGCCGGCGAGCACGCCAGCGCCCTCGACTCGGCGCACGTCCCACTGCATTCCGGCGTCGAGCGCGAGGATGTTCTGCCCGCTCACGGTGATCGAGTCGCCCTCGAGGTCGATCAGGTAGATCTCGTCGGCGTCGTTGGCCAGGAACACGTCGCCCTGGCCGGTCACCTTCATCAGCGGCAGGCTTTCGCCGGTCAGCGCCTGCTTCATGAACCGGCCGATGCCCTGGCTCTGGTAGGCGAAGTCGACGTCGCCCTGGTAGGCGACCATCGATCCCTGCCGAGCGTAGAACTCGCCGGCGAACCGCACCCGCAGCATCTTCGGGTTCTGCAGGGTCATGCCCTGCGCCGTCGACTCCAGGTGCTCCTCGCTGAACAATGCGCTGCGCATAAGACGGCTCCTCCCACGGCGGACTACCGGAAGCCTATCTGCGAGGTCCGGGCGCGAACTGGCGTCTCAGTCGCCGCCGCCGCGGCGTCGGCGGCCAGGTCCATAGCGGCCACTGCTGTCATCACGGACCTCGTATCCCGCGAGGCGGTTCCCCCTCCGATCTGGAACGAACGCAGGATGGCCAGAGGCAGCCACGGGGGCGACTCCTTTGGAAGCTACATACGGTGTCCTCATCGTCGCGTGCTGAGCAACGCGCCGGACAGCGCCACGCCGAGGCGGCTACTTCCTTGTGTCGAGCAGAGGGCAACCCCCATCATGGTGTCGAACAAGTGTTCGACTGCATCGGGAGATCCCACATGACCGATCTGGCGCTCCGGCAGGCTTGCTTGCTGGAAGACTCTCCACCGATGGAGCCCGGTGTGAGTCAGGACCCGGTCGAGTGCCTCCGGCACGCGATCGTGGCCACCCGCCCAGGTGGTGGCGGACCTCGACGCATCTCGTCGCAGCTGCGTCGCCACGGCACGGTGATTCTTTCGCAGCACTACGGAAGCCTTGATGCAGCCGACGCCTGCGACGTCGATCGAGACGCGCAGCGATTGGCCGAACGGGGGGTCCGGGCGGTGCTCCTCACCGACAGGGCGTACCCAGCTGTCCTTCGCGACAGTTCGGTCGCGCCGCCGGTCCTCTTCTACCGAGGGCCGGTCGACCTGTTGTCAGCACCCGGCGTGGGCATCTGCGGCTCCAGGGAGGCAAGCGCGGGCGGGCTTCACGCCACGCGATCGTGCGGCGCGGCAGTCGTCGAGACGGGATTGACCGTGATCTCCGGCTACGCCAGGGGCGTCGACACCGAGGCGCACCTCGCCGCTATCGAGGCCAATGGCCGTACCGTAGCCGTGCTCCCCGAAGGCATCGATCACTTCCGCGTCAAGCGAGGTGAGATGGCAAGACACTGGGATGACAGTCGCGTCACGGTGGTTTCCCCATTCGCTCCGTCCCAGCCCTGGCGTGCGGGCACGGCCATGGCACGAAACGAGATCATCGTGCGGCTCGGGCGCGCGCTAGCCGTGGTCGAAGCCGGCGAAAGGGGCGGCACTCTCAATGCGGGACTGCGCGCGCTTGACATCGGGCGGCCGGTCCTGACGCTGGAGTCCGGCGACCAACCCTCCCCAGGAAACAGTGCGCTGATTCAAAGAGGTGCGATTCCGGTTCACCGCCGCGAGGACTTGCTCGAGACTCTCGCCAGCCTGCCGGCACGCACCGAGCCGGATCTACAGTTGCCACTCGCTTATGACAACCAGCACCGCGGCTGATCGGATCCGGCGACAGCGGCGCCCGCACTGATCTGCCGCTGCGCCGCTAGGCTCCAAGAGTGATCGACCTGCGCCTTCTGCGTGAGCAGCCCGACGTGGTCCGGGCATCCCAGCAGCTGCGCGGCGAGGATCCAGCTGTCGTCGACGCCCTTCTCGCCGCCGACGAGCGCCGACGCGCGGCCATCGCCCGGTTCGACACCCAGCGGTCCACGCAGAAGTCGCTGAGCAAGGAGATCCCGCGGGCCGCCGGCGACCAGCGGACCGCCCTGCTCGACCGCGCCAAGGAGCTCGCCGCCGCCGTGAAGCAGGCCGAGGCCGACCGCGACGAAGCCGAACAGGAGGCCGAGCGGCTGCTCGCTGCGCTGTCCAACGTCGTCGAGGCCGGCGTGCCGGCGGGTGGCGAGGACGACTCGGTCGTGCTCGAGCAGGTCGGCAGGCCGCCCGAGTTCGACTTCACGCCGCGTGACCACCTCGAGCTCGGGGAGCTGCTGGGCGCGATCGACATGGGGCGCGGCGCGAAGGTCTCCGGCGCCCGGTTCTATTACCTCACCGGGGTGGGCGCCCAACTCCAGTTGGCCATGCTGAACCTGGCGATGACCCAGGCTGTCTCCGCCGGGTTCGTGCCGGTGATCCCGCCGGTCCTGGTCAAGCCGGAGGCCATGGAGGGCACCGGGTTCTTGGGCCAGGCTGCCGAGAACGTCTACCAGCTGCCGGACGAAGACCTCTACCTGGTCGGCACGTCCGAGGTGGCGCTGGCGGCATACCACAAGGACGAGGTCCTCCCCGCTGAACAGTTGCCGCTGCGCTACGCGGGCTGGTCGACCTGCTTCCGCCGCGAGGCCGGCTCGTACGGCAAGGACACCAGGGGCATCATCCGGGTGCATCAGTTCGACAAGGTTGAGATGTTCAGCTACTGCCGTCCCGAGGACGCCCGCGACGAGCATCGCCGGCTCCTCGCCTGGGAGCAGGAGATGCTGGCCAAGGTGGAGGTGCCGTACCGCGTGGTCGACATCGCGGCCGGCGACCTCGGCGCGTCGGCCGCGCGGAAATTCGACTGCGAGGCGTGGGTACCGAGCCAGGGGCGCTACCGCGAGGTGACGTCCACCTCCAACTGCACCGAGTTCCAGGCGCGGCGGCTGCGGGTGCGCTACCGCGGCGCTGCCGGCAAGCCGGCCTACGTCGCCACGCTCAACGGCACGCTGGCCACGACCCGTTGGTTGGTCGCCATCCTGGAGAACCACCAGCGGGCCGACGGGTCGGTCGTCGTGCCTGCGGCCCTGCGGCCCTACCTCGGCGGGCGCGAGGTGCTCCAACCCATTCGCCGCCCCCATCAATTCCCGCGATCTTGAGCTTTTTTCAAGTGGGAGCGCTCCCAATTTGAAAAAAGCTCAAGATCGCGGAAGTTGGCGGCGATGGGGACGATGGCAGCGGGTGCGACCTCGCCGACCGTGCGGGTGAGAAGCTTGGCGGCATGACAGCTTCGTCCGGTCCGCGGCTGCGCGCCGCACTCGACGGGATCCCGTCCTACGTCCCGGGTCGTCCGGCGGCGGCCGCCGGCGGCCGGCCCATGTACAAGATCTCGTCGAACGAGAACCCTTACCCGCCCCTGCCCAGCGTGCTCGACGTGATCAACGACGCGGGCCAGCGGGCCAACCGCTACCCGGACATGTTCGCCACCCGCCTGGTCGCTGCCATCGCCGAGCACTTCTCCGCGCCGGTCGACCACATCGCGACCGGGACCGGCTCCGTCGGCGTCTGCCAGCAGATCGTGCAGTCGACAGCCGGCCCGGGGGACGAGGTTGTCCACGCGTGGCGGTCGTTCGAGGCGTACCCGATCATCGTGCAGATCTCCGGAGCGACGAGCGTCCGCGTGCCGCTGGCCGAGGGCGAGCGCCATGACCTCCCGGCAATGGCCGCCGCAATCACCGATCGCACCCGCCTGGTGTTCGTCTGCAATCCGAACAACCCGACCGGCACGGCCGTGCTCCGCGACGAGCTCGACCGGTTCCTCGCCGCCGTTCCCCCAGACGTGCTGGTCGTCCTCGACGAGGCCTACCGGGAGTTCGTCCGTGACGCTGATGTGCCCGACGGCCTCCAGCTCTACCGCGACTGGCCCAACCTCTGCGTGCTGCGCACCTTCTCCAAGGCCTACGGGCTGGCCGGGTTGCGGGTCGGTTTCGGCGTGGCCCACCCTGCGGTCGCCGAGGCCTTGCGCAAGACCGCGGTGCCGTTCGGGGTGAATTCCATCGCCCAGGAGGCCGCGGTGGCTTCGTTGCGCGCCGAGAGCGAGCTCTTCGAGCGGGTCGATGCGCTGGTGAAGGAGCGGGAGCGGCTCTGGGAGACGCTGCGCGGCCAAGGCTGGCCGGTCCCCCCGACCGAGGCCAACTTCGTCTGGCTGCGGCTGGGCGACCGCACGACGGAGTTCGCGGCCTCCTGCGATGTGGCCGGCGTCGCGGTCCGACCCTTCGCGGGTGAGGGCGTCCGTGTGACCGTGGGCGAGCCAGCGGCGAACGACCTCTTTCTCGAGGTCGCCGCGCGGTTCGCCACCACCTGAACAAACGAGGCTGGCAACCGATTACGGGCTCCACCCGGTGACCCACCGTCACGAAGTGTTTTGTTTCCGTCCCGACACGGCTCATTTACCGCTAACGTGATCGGGCCGAGAAGACGATGAGGAGCCCCCACCATGGCAACTGGCCGACGTCGTTCGGCCACGACTGACGACACCCGGGCAGAGACAGCCCAGTCCGCGCCGGATGGGGCGGGGGCCGTCGATGTCGACCGCACGCAGGTGCTCGGCCGGGAAGCGCCCCGGCGGATCGGCGGTGCGCGGCGCGAGGCCGATCGAGCCGCGAACCGGCTGGCCTTGCTGCTCGACATCACCGCCGGGTTGTCCCGCGCCCACGACACAGCGTCCGCCGTCGATCTGATCTGCGGTCGCGCGCGGGCAGGGCTTAGCGCATCGTCCGCGTCGGTGCACTGGATCCAGGCCGCTGACCGGCAGCTGCACGTTGTCGGCTCGCAGGGCGACGTGCAGGAGTTGCTCTCGCACTTCGGTGTCGTGCCGCTCGACGCGACGCTGCCGATCTGCGACGCCGTCCACCTCGGCCGCACGGTGATGCTGAGCAGCCGCAGCGAACGGGACCGGCGGTATCCGGCGCTGCGCGACCTCGGCGACGGATTCGCCGCGATCGCCGTCGTGCCCCTTCCGCTCGAGGACCGGGTCGTCGGCGTGCTCACGCTCGGTTGGGCGTCCGAACGCGACCTGCCGGACGCCGACCGGGCGCTGCTTGACGCCGTCGCGCGGCAATGCGCGCAGGCGCTCGACCGGGCCCGGCTTTATGACGCCGAGCAGGAGGCGCGCCGCCGGGCCGAGGAGACCGCCGATCGTCTCGGCATCCTGCACGAGGTCACCGCGCTGCTCTCGGGTGCGCGGTCGAGCGCGGAGGTGGCCGAGATCGTGGTCGACCGTGCCTCGGCGGGTGCCGGGTCGTCCTGCGCCGTGCTCTTCCGCCTGGACGCCGACGTCGGCCGGCTGCGGGTCATGGCGTGGCGCGGCATCGACCTCGCAGAGTTGCCCGCCGGCGGGGACGTGCCGATCACCGCGCCCGTGCCCGGACCGGAAGCCGTGCGCACCCGGCAGCCGGTGATCTGGCGCAACACGGCCGAGCGCGACGCCCGGTTCCCTGCGCTTGCCGGCACGTCCGACGCCGGCCATCCGTCCCGCGCCCTGCTCCCGCTGCTGCTCGAGGACCGCGCGATCGGAGTGCTCGGGCTGGGCTGGCGGACCGAGCGCGTGCCGTCGCAGACCGAGATGGCCTTCCTCGAGGCGATGGCCCGCCAGTGCGCCCAGGCCCTCGACCGGGCGTGGTTGTACGACGCGGAGCAGAGCGCCCGCCGCCTGGCCGAGGGCACCCTCAGCCGGCTGGCCGTGCTCCAGGGAATCACGGCGCGGCTGTCTGGCGCGCGGGACACCGCCGAGGTCGCGGAGGTCGTCGCCACCGACGTATCGCTCGGCGTCGGAGCGACGTTCGCCGTGTTGCGCCGCGTGGTCGACCAGCAACTCGTCGCCACCGCCGCGCACAACCTCGCAGCGGACGATGTCGCGCGCCTGCCGGCCTTCCCGGTCGACGCCGCGCTGCCGCTATGTGAGGCGGTGCGCAGCCGGCGGCCGGTCGTGCTCGGCAACGGCAACGGCAACGGCTCCGACCCGGGCCGGAGCCAGCTGATGTCCGCGCCGGAGCTGGTGGGCGCCCCCCACGGCGTCCGCGCGGCGTCCTACGCCTGCCTCCCGCTCACGGTCGGCGACCGGGCGCTCGGCGTGCTGACCTTGGGCTGGCTGACCGAGCGGATCGTGGCCGGCGACGAGGTGGCCTTCCTCGAGGCGCTGGTGCGGCAGTGCGCGCAGGCCCTCGACCGGGCCGACATCTATGACGGCGAGCAGCGCGCGCGCCGCCGGGCCGAAAGCATCACCGAGCGGTTGCGTCTCCAGCAGGAGTTGAGCGCGCGCCTGTCGGGCGCGACCGACACCCGCGCGGTGGCCCAGGTCATCATGAGCTACGCCGTGACCGGGCTGGGCGCAACCGGCGCGGTGCTGGCCCGGCTCGACGAGCGCCGCGGGATATTCCACCTCGTTGCGGCGACGCGCGGGCAGGCCAACCTGCGCGAGCGGTTCGAGACGGTCTCGTTCGACGCGCCGACCCCCGTCGGTGACTGCGTCCGCAGCGGGCGTCCCGTCGTCGTGCGGGATCAGGCCGAGCGCGACCAGCGATACCCCGCGCACGCCGAGATGGTGGCCAGCGCCGATCCTGCGTTCGTCTGCGTCCCGCTGATCCTGGAGGAGCGCGCGGTGGGCGCGCTTGCCATCAGCTTCGCGGCGGACATCGCGTGGGGCTCGGCCGATGCCGACTTCCTCGCGGCGATCGCCCATCAGTGCGCGCAGGCGCTGGAGCGGGCTCGGTTGTACGACCAGACCAGCCGCATCGCCCGGACGCTGCAGGACAGCCTGCTCCCGCCGCAGCCGCCGACGATCCCGGGCTTGGAGGTCGCCGTGCGCTACCGGCCGGTGGGCCGGCGCACCGAGGTCGGCGGCGACTTCTATGACGTGTTCCGCATTTCGCCGGGCCGGTGGGGGGTGGTGATCGGCGACGTGTCCGGCAAGGGCATCGCCGCGGCGTCGCTCACCGCGCTGGCGCGCTACACCGTCCGGGCCGCGGCCAAGCGCGAGCCCAGCCCGGCGGAGGTACTCGCGTTCCTCAACGAGACCGTGCTGGAAGCGCAGGACGACGACCGGTTCTGCACCGTCGTCTACCTCGAGGTGACACCGGGGGCGGCGCTGGCGGCGCAATGCGAGGCCGGCGGAGTGCCGGTGCCCGGCCCGTGCTCGGGCGCGCAGGTGCGGATGTCGATCGGGGGTCACCCGCTGCCGACGCTGCGGACCGGCCGCGGTGAGGTCCGCAGCGTGGGCACGCCAGGGCTGGCGATCGGCCTGCTGCCCATGCTCGACGTCGATGACCACGTGATCTCGCTCGAAGCCGGCGACGCGTTGGTGCTGGTGACCGACGGGGTCACCGAGGCGCGATCACCGTCCGGGGTCTTCGCGGGGGAGGTGGTCGAGCGGTTGCTGCGGCGGGCCGGCGGCGCCGACGCCGAGGAACTCGCGGACCGGATCGAGCGGGCCGTGCTCGACTTCCAGGACGGCGACCCGCGCGACGACCTCGCCGTCGTCGTGCTCCGCGTCCCGCCGGCCGGCGATCCCACCGCGCCGCTCATGCGGACGCAGACCTACCACACGCTCGAGTGCGACCCCGCCTCTGCACCGCTCGCCCGCCGGGCCGTGCGGGCCTTCCTCCGGGAGCACGGCCTGTCCCACCTGGAGTACACCGCGGCACTGCTGACCAGCGAACTCGTGACCAATGCGGTCGTGCACGCGCACACGGCCGTCGGGCTGCGGGTGAGCGCGATCGGCGACCGGCTGCGGGTCGAGGCGAGCGACGGATCGCGCCGCCGGCTGGTTCGGGTCCAGCCCGGCGACGAGGACGTCGGTGGTCGCGGGCTCATGCTGCTCGACCGGCTGGCCACCACGTGGGACGTGCGCCGGACGCCGGACGGCAAGACGGTGTGGTTCGAACTCGACCTCCGCCCCTGACCGCGCACCGGCCGGGCCCCCAGCTCACGATCGCGGCGGGCTGAAGCGGTGCTCGGCCGCGATGTGGAACGGCGGCCGTGACTCAGCAGCGCCCGGGCGCATCGTGGACGTCGCCGAGATGATCTCCGCGCCGTCGGGCTCCAGGACCTCGAGGTCGCTCGCCGGCACCAGCGCCGCCAGCGGCTTGCCGTGCCGCGTCAGGACCAGGCGCTCGCCGCCGTAGCCGACGCGGTTCACCAACTCCGCCAACTCCGCCCGGGCTTGCGTAACCGGTATCTCGCGAGCCATGCTGTCAGTCTAGCATTCTGTACGTTTTCGAGAGAACGTACAGTGAGTAGCAAGGCTCAGGAGGTGTGGTCGATGCATCTGGACGAGGAGCGGCTGCCGGCGCTGACCGAGGCGGAGGGCGCGCTGGTCGACCGCTATCTCGCCGTGGTCGACCTGGTCGCCCGGATCAACCCGGCGCGCAGCTCCGGCCACACCTATTCCGGCCTGCGGGCCGCCCAGGCGCTGGCCGCGGAGACGATCGGCCTCCGTGACGCGCTGCAACTGATGTTCGAACGCGGCGAGCGCGAGATCCACGCGGCGACGCTGGCCCGAGCGCTCCGCGTGCTCGACGGCGTCCGCCGCAGCCGCCGAGTGACCGTCCCGAAGGATGTCGAGGAGGAGACGTGACAGCAGACACCAGTGTCCGGGAGCAGACGTTCGACAACCGGGTCGCGGAGCGGTTGCTGTTCAACCGCATCGTTCTGATCGGTTCGGAGATCGACGACAAGCTGGCCAACCTCGTGTGCGGGCAGTTGATCCTGCTGTCGGCCGAGGATCCGCGCAAGGACGTCCGCCTCTACATCAACTCGCCCGGCGGCTCGGTCTCGGCCGGCATGGCGATCTACGACACGATGCAGTACGTCCCGAACGACGTCGCCACCTTCGCGATGGGGATGGCGGCGTCGATGGGCCAACTGCTGCTGTGCGCGGGCGCCGCCGGCAAGCGCTTCGCGCTCCCGCACGCGCGGGTGATGATGCACCAGCCGTCCGGAGGCGTCGGCGGCACCGCGTCCGACATCCGGATCCAGGCCGAGCAGATGCTCTACACGAAGCGGAAAACCGCCGAGCTCATCGCGTTCCACACCGGGCGGGCCATCAGCGAGATCACCGAGGACTTCGACCGCGACCGCTGGTTCACAGCGGACGACGCCCGTGAGTACGGATTCGTCGACCACGTCGTGCGCAGCGTCGGCGACCTCGGCGTACGAAGCAACCCCGCCTGACCGAAGGACGGCACGACATGCCTGCATCGCACCCGACCGCGCGCTACGTCGTCCCCCGGTTCGTCGAGCGCACGAGCCAGGGCTACCGGGAGTACGACCCCTACACCAAGCTGTTCGAGGAGCGGATCATCTTCCTGGGCACCCAGATCGACGACGCCGCGGCGAACGACGTCATGGCCCAGCTCATGTGCCTCGAGTCGATGGATCCGGACCGCGACATCTCGATCTATATCAACTCGCCGGGCGGCTCCATCACCGCGTTGACGGCGATCTACGACACCATGCAGTTCGTCAAGCCCGACATCCAGACGGTCTGCATGGGCCAGGCGGCGTCGGCGGCAGCGGTCCTGCTCTCGGCCGGGACGCCCGGGAAGCGCCTCGCGGTGCCGCATTCGCGGGTGATCATCCACCAGCCGGCGACCGAGGGTGGGTTCGGCCAGACCAGCGACGTCGAGATTCAGGCCAACGAGATCCTGCGGATGCGGGCATTGCTGGAGCGGCTGATCGCCCTTCACACCGGCCGATCCGAGGACGACGTCCGGCGCGATGTGGAGCGCGACAAGATCCTGACGGCCGAGGAGGCGGTTGAGTACGGCCTGGTCGACGCGCTGACCCAGACCCGCAAGGCCAGCCTGCTGCGGGCGGCCGCCAAGGCCTCCTAACTGCCGGTCACTGCTAGGCCGGGCGCGGTCGCTCGGTGCTCACGACGACGCCGACGCCGAGGACGACGATCGCGCCGCCGACCAGGATCGGCCAGGTCACGGCCTCGTCGAGGATCAGCGCGCCGAGGAAGACCGCGACCACCGGGTTGACGTAGGCGTAGGTCGCCACGAGCGAGAGCCGGACGTTCTGCAGCAGCCAGACGTAGGAGGTGAAGGCTGCGATCGAGCCGAACACCACCAGATAGGCCAGGGCGAGCCAGCCGGATGGCGACACCTCCGCCGGCGAGAAGCCGGCCAGCTCGCCCCTGGCCGATCCGACCACCAGCATGACCGACCCGCCGGCGAGCATCTCCCAGACAGTGGCGACGAACGGGTCGTCGGGCATCGCTACCCGGCTGGACAGGAACGAGCCCATCGACCAGAAGATCGGCGCGAAGACGAGCAGCACGATGCCGACCAGGCCCGCCCCGGTCGCGCTGCTGCCGGGCAGGCAGAGAACGGCGAGGCCGGCCAGCCCGACGAGCACACCGACGATCGTCGAGCGGCTCGGACGATCGCCGGTCACGCGGCGGATGACGACGATCCACAGCGGCACGGCCGCGATCATCAGCGCCGCCAAGCCGGACGGCACCGTCTGCTCGGCGACCATCACCAGGCCGTTGCCGCCGAATAACAGCAGCGTGCCCGCGAGCGCGGCCGAGGCGAGCTGCCGCGGGCTGACGCGCAAGGCGCGAGCGTCCTGCCGAGCCGCGATCACCGCCGCGAGCAGCAAGCCGGCGACGATGAAGCGGGCCCCGCCCGACACCAGCGGCGGCAGGCCGGCGTCGACGGCGATCTTGATCCCGAGGTAGGTCGAACCCCAGACGACGTAGACGATTCCGAGGGCTGTCCAGACCAACGCCGCCGGAGCGGCGGCGTTGGTGGTAATAGGTGCTGTGGCGGTTGCTCTATTACTCATCCCCTCTATGAGACCCATGGGGTCAACCGAGTTTCGAGCGGGGCTGCTGCCATCCACCCCCGAAGTCCCGCCATCCCCGCCATCCCCGGCACTCCAGGCACTCCAGCCCGGCGGGTTTCAAGGTTCGGCGCTCCTGGGCGCACACTGGAAAGCAAGGATCTGACGATCAATCGGCAGAAGAGACGGGAAGAGGCGCATGCAGCAGCGCAAGATCAGTGCGGTCGAGGTCAGCGCGATCGGGCTGGGGGCGATGCCGCTGTCGGTTGCCGGGCACATGCCTGACGAGGAGCACGCGATGCGCGCGATTCACGCTGCCCTTGACGCAGGGGTGACGCTGATCGACACGGCCGACGCCTACACGCCCGACCCCGACCTGGTCGGCCACAACGAGCGACTGATCGCGACCGCGCTCGCGTCGTACCCCGGCGACGTCTCCGACGTGCTCGTCGCCACCAAGGGCGGGCACACCCGCACCCGCCGCGGCTGGGGCCTCGACGGCTCCCCTAAGCACCTGCGGTCCGCGTGTGACGCGTCGCTCAAGGCGCTGGGCATCGATGCGATCGGGCTCTACCAGTTCCACCGGCCAGACCCCAAGGTGCCCTTCGCCGAATCCGTCGGCGCGCTCGCCGAGCTGCTCGATGCGGGCAAGATCCGCATGGCGGGCATCTCCAACGCTAACGAGGTGCAGATCCGCGTGGCCCAGGAGGTACTCAACGGCCGGCTAGCTTCGGTCCAGAACCAGTTCTCGCCGCGGTTCCGATCGAGCGAGCCCGAGCTCCAGCTGTGCACCGAGATGGGCGTCGCCTTCCTGCCGTGGAGCCCGCTCGGTGGCATCGGGCAGGCCGTGGCCCTCGGCACCCGGCGCTATGCGGCGTTTGCGGAGCTGGCGGTGATTCACGGCGTCTCGCCGCAGCGGCTGTGCCTCGCCTGGCTGCTCGCCCAGTCGCCGGTGGTCATCCCGATCCCCGGCGCCAGCCGGCCGCAGACCATCCGTGACTCGGTGGCGGCTGTGGACCTGGTCCTCTCCCCCGAGGAGCTCGCCCGCCTCAGCTGACCCGACGCGTCAGAGAGGCGTCAGAGAGGCGTCAGAGAGGCGTCAGAGACTGCCGCGATCTTGAGCTTTTTTTGACGTTCGCCGGCGTGTCGTGCCACAAAGCTCAAGATCGCGGAGGTTTGCGGGCGACGTTCACGCGCGCGAGCTGGCGTGACTGCGCGACCAACCGGCCGCGCGAGTCGTAGACCTCCGCTTCTTCGTCGAACCACCCGTCCTGCAGGAGGCGACCACGCAGGTGGCAGACCAGCCACCCCGGCGCAGGCAGCGCGCGGACATGGCAGGTGAGCTCGATCGTCGGCGCCCAGCCGAGCATCCCCAGCCCGAACACCGTGGGCGGCAGCGCGTCGACGGCCAGCGGGAGCACCAGGGGATCCGACTCGTCGCCCGACGTCAACCGGACGTGCCCGCGCATCTCCAGCACCCCGGCCGGGTGCCCGGCGAACCAGCCGACGGTCGCCGGATCGAGCCGGAGGTCGACGTGCTCGAACAGGGGGATCCGGGTGCCGTCGGGCAGTTCCACTCCCGCCGCGACGCACTGGTCGACGGGCGCGACCTCGGCCGGCGCCACCCCGATCCAGTCGGGTTCCGCGCCCGGATCGAGCGTGGCGGCTGTGATCAGCGTCTCCACCCGCGGCTCATCGCGCTGGACGAGCGTCGCCCGCAGCGCGGTCACGCTGCGGCCGGAACGTAGCGTCTGCACGAGCACCTCTGCGGGCCCGTTGTACGGCCTGGCCAGGAAATGCGCGCTCGTGGCGACCGGGTGAGGGTGGGGGGTGTCGGCCAGCGCGGCGCGCAGGATCGTCGCGAGCAGGTAGCCGCCGTTCGCGATGCCGTTCACCGACCACGTCGGGTCGATCTCGACTGCGTACCGCCCGTCGCCGATCCGCCGGGCCGCGGTAGCCGCCTCGAATGCCGTCGTCACGGGGGCGACGCTAGCGTCTCAGCATGGACAGCATGCGCGCGGGCGAAGAGAAGACGTACGACGTGGTCGTCATCGGCGCCGGGCCGGTGGGTGAGAACGCCGCCGCGCGGGCCGTGCGTGGCGGGCTGAGCGCCTGCGTGGTCGAGGAGCGGCTGGTCGGCGGCGAGTGCTCCTACTGGGCCTGCATCCCCAGCAAGGCACTGCTGCGGCCGGTGCATGCGGCCGCCGCCGCCCGACGGGTCCGTCGCGTGGCCGTCGGGCCGCAGGTCGATGCGAAGGAGGTCTTCGCGCGGCGCGACTCCTTTACGGCGGGCGGTGATGACAGTGGGCAGGTGAGGTGGCTCGAGGGCGCCTCGGTCGAGCTGGTCCGCGGGCGGGGCCGGCTCACCGGCGAACGCCGGGTCCGGGTCGCGTTGCCCGATGGCGGCGCCGCCACTCTCGTCGCCGGGCACGCGGTCGTGCTGGCGGTTGGCACGGTGCCGGCCATCCCACCCATCGACGGGCTGCGCGAAGCGCGTCCGTGGACCAACCGCGAGGCCACGACCGCGTCGCAGGCGCCGGAGCGCCTCGTCGTGCTCGGCGGCGGCGTGGTCGCCTGCGAGATGGCGGCATTGTTCTCCGGGCTCGGGTCGCAGGTCACCCTGGTGGTCCGCGCCGATCGCCTCCTGGCGCGCTACGAGCCGTTCGCCGGCGAGTTGCTCGCCGACGCTCTCCGCGCCGCCGGCGTCGATGTGCGCCTGTCGGCCACCGCGGAACAGGTCACCCGCGACGCGAGCGGCGTCGTCACTGTCCGGATCGCCGCAGACGGGCGGACCGACATGGTGGAGGGCGGCGAGGTGCTCGCTGCCCTCGGCCGTAGGCCCGCGACCGATGACATCGGGCTCGACACCGTGGGCCTGGCGTCGGGGAAGTACGTCGAGGTCGACGACTCCCTGCGCGCCACTGGCGTCCGGGGGAGCTGGCTCTATGCCGCGGGAGACGTCAATGGCCGTGCGCTGCTCACCCACATGGGCAAGTACCAAGGGCGGATCTGCGGAGACGTGATCGCCGCTCGGGCGGTAGGGCGACCTGACGACGGCCCACGGATGCGTGCCTGGGCGGATCACCGGGCGGTGCCGCAGGTGGTGTTCACCGATCCCGAGGTGTGCGCGGTCGGGCTGACGCTCGACCAGGCGCAGCGCCAGGGACTGCGGGTCAGGGCCGTCGAGTACGAGATCGGCGACGTCTCAGGCGCCAGCCTGCACGCCGACGGCTACCAGGGCCGGGCGCAACTGCTCGTCGACGAGGATCGGCAGGTTGTGGTCGGCGCGACGTTCGTCGGCCAGGACACCGCCGACCTGCTGCACTCGGCGACGGTCGCGGTCGTCGGTGAGGTGCCGCTCGACCGGCTCTGGCACGCCGTGCCGTCATTCCCGACGATCAGCGAGGTCTGGCTGCGCCTCATGGAGGAGTACGGCCTTTAGGAGAGGTCTACCCCGCCCGGCAGCTCAGCTCAGGACGATCAGGCGGCGCTCCGTCATCTCCTCGACCGCGTAGGCCGGCCCTTCGCGGGTGTTGCCGGAGTCCTTGACGCCGCCGTACGGCTGCTGGTCGGCCCTCGACGTAGGCACGTCGTTGATCAGCACGCCGCCGAACTCGAGCGTGCGGCCCGCCTTGAGCGCCTTGCTGACGTCTCTCGTGAACACGCCGGCCTGCAGGCCGTAAGGCGAATCGTTGGCCATCGCGAGGGCGTCGTCGAAGTCGCGGAACCGGGTGATCGTCACGACCGGCCCGAAGACCTCACGGGACTGCAGCTTCATGTCGCGGGTCACGCCGTCGACCACGGTGGGCTGCAGGACGTTGTCGACGACCTCGCCGCCGGCGAGCACCTTGGCGCCGCTGCCGGCCGCCTCCTCGATCCAGCTGCGGACCCGCTCGGTGTCGTCGGCCGTGATGAGGCTCGAGACGTCGGTGTCGGGGTCGAGGGGGTCGCCCAGCCGCAGCGCCTCGACCTTGGGGATCAGCGCGCCCAGGAACATGTCGGCGACGTCGTCGTGCAGGTAGATGCGCTGGGTGGAGATGCACGACTGCCCGGCGTGGCTGAAGCCGGCGACGGCGGCCTTGGCCGCCGCGGTCTCCCAGTCGGCGTCGGAGTCGACTATCAGGGGCGAGTTGGACCCGAGCTCGAGCCGGACCTTCTTCTTCGCCGACCGCTCGGCGATCCCCCAGCCGACCTCGGACGAGCCGGTGAAGGTGATGTAGGCGACGTCCTCGTGCGTGGTCAGCGGCGCGCCGACCGTGCTGCCGCCGCCCGAAACGACGTTCAGCCAGCCGTGCGGCACACCGAGGTCGGCCAGCAGCTCGGCCAGCCGCAACGCGGAGATCGGGGTCTGGTGGGCCGGCTTGAGGACGACCGGGCAACCGGCGGCGATCGCCGGAGCGATCTTGTGCGCCACCAGGTTGAGCGGGAAGTTGAACGGCGAGATCGCGGCGACCACGCCGATGGGCACGCGCAGCACGTACGCCGTCTTGCCCGCACCGGACGAGCTGGCGTCCATCGGCACGACCTCGCCCGCGAACGTCCGCGCGGTAGCCGCGGCGAACCGGAACGTGTCAACGGCGCGCACAGCCTCCACCCGGGCCATCTTCAAGGGCTTCGCGGCCTCGGCGGCGATCACCTTGGCGAAGTCGTCGACGCGGTCGGCCAGCGCCGCGGCTGCCCGGTCGAGCAGCGCGGCCCGGTCGGCGCGGGGGAAGTCGTCGCGGTCGAGGGCAGCGCGCGCGGCCCGCACCGCCCGGTCGACATCACCTGGACCGCCGGCCGGAACGACGGCCACGAGGCGGTCGTCATAGGGCGAATGGACCTCGACCGTGCCTTGCTCGCCCGCCGTCTCCCACGCCCCGTCAACGAGCATTCCACGCAGCGTGAACATTGGTTCGGACACTGCAACCTCCTACGGATCCTCCGCGCGCTGTTCCTGCCTTTCCTGACACACTAGGAGACCAAACAGGGGGCCGCTCGGACCAGGAGGTCGGATATCAAGGCTCGGCAACGCCCCTCTGCGGTCGGACCGTTTGTCGCCTCGATCACCGCTCTGTCCGTCATCGCGATGGTGGGCCTGGTCTTCGTCTCAGTCACCGCCCTGCGGCGGTCGTCCGAGCAGTCGCCGCCGCCCGCGCCGAGGCAGATGCAGGGTTTGCCCAGCGCTCAGGACACGGTCACGGTGCCACAGACGGGCGGGGCCATCCGCCCGGCGCCCGGCGGTGGAGACGGATCGGCCAGCCGGAAAACGCGCGCCAAGCCGGCGCCTGCCAAAGCTGTCCCGGCAGCCCAGAAGCTGACAGCCACGACGCCGGCCCTGGCGGCGGCCGCTCCCACCAAGCACGTGGTGCCGAAACGCGACCGGCACGCCGACCACTGCCTGCGCCGGTTGGCCGACAAGTGGCGGGCTGAGGTGGCGAAAGAGTTGGCCGCCGACGGGCGCCGGCAGCTAAAGGCCAAGCCAGCGGACGATCGCCTCGGCCCGGCTGTGTGCCCGCAACTTCGCATAGATATGGTTCAGATGGTTCTTGACCGTCTTCTCGCTAAGAAAGAGGGCCTGCGCGATGGCGGCGTTGGTGCGTCCCCGCGCCACCAGGTCCATCACCTCGCGCTCGCGAAATGACAGCATCGCCCGGCTGTGCCCTGTGCCGGTGCTGGGGCGTCCGTCGGGCCCCGCTGCGCGGGTGACGGCCGAGCGCACCAAAGCCTCCGCCGCCGAGGGCGAGAGGTAACGGCCGCTCGACCCGCCGTCGAGCACCGCGCGAGTCAGCTCGTCGGCCGTGAACGCGCCGTGGACCAGGAAGCCTGTCGCGCCGGCCAACATCGCCGCAGTGACGGTCTCCTCGTCGTCGCGGTAAGTCACCACGATGACGCGGGCCATCGCGGCCAGGTCGGGCAGCACGGTGAGCCCATCGCGATGCGGCATCCGCACGTCGAGAAGGACGACGTCCGGGCGGAGCCGCCGGACCAGCTCGCAGGCCTCGTCACCGGTGCCGGCCTCGCCGACGACGGCCGCGGCCTCGCCGGCCTCGAGGAGGCTGCGGAAACCCAGCCGGACCACCGGGTTGTCGTCGGCGACCACGACGCGAACGGTCACGCCGCCACCCGGCTGGCGCCCGGCCCGAGCCCGACCCGGACGACCGTGCCCCGCGGCACGCAACGCAGCAGCGCGAGCAGCAGCGTCATCACCCGGTCCCTTGCATTTGCGGCGGAAGGGTACAGGAGTCGGAGCCGGGTTTAGGCGTTTTTCCCACAGTATGGACGACTCTACCGTTCGTATTCAATCGCCTACGACGTGCTGCCGGTGTCGGCGGCACCCGACGCCGAATCGCCCAGGTACGTGTTGACTCAACGAAACATGAGCCTCCAGGCCCATTGAGATGAGTCAGCGGACCTACTTCCAAGTGGACGGACCCGCCCAGCATGTGAGGTTTGGTTGTATCCGCATGACACACGCCCATTACTTCACGAGGGGTCGGCATGTTCGACTTCGGCACGGTCGACACTGGTGCCACCGCTTGGGTGTTAGCAAGTAGTGCACTTGTCTTACTAATGACGCCAGGACTGGCGTTCTTTTACGGCGGCATGGTGCGGGCGAAGAACGTCCTCGGCATCCTGCTGCAGAACTTCGCGACCATCGCGTTGGTAAGCCTCGCCTGGGTGATCGTCGGGTTCTCGCTGGCTTTCGGCGCTGGCAACGGATTCGTCGGCGACCTTCACTTCGTCGGGTTGCAGCACCTGGACGAGGTCATCCCCGGCTTCGTCGGCGACCATGCCCAGGTCATCCCGCCCGTCGTGTTCGTGGTGTTCCAGATGATGTTCGCGGTGGTGACGCCGGCGCTCATCACCGGCGCGACGGCCGAGCGGTGGCGGTTCGCCGCGTTCGCATGGTTCACGATCCTGTGGTCCCTGCTCGTCTACGCACCGGTCGCGCACTGGGTGTTCTCGCCCGAGGGCTGGGCCGCGCGAACGGGCGCGCTGGATTTCGCCGGCGGCACCGTGGTGCACATCAATGCCGGAGCCTCGGCGCTCGCGATGGCGATCGTGCTCGGCCGCCGCCACGGTTGGCCGGCGGACGTGGCCCGGCCGCACAACCTTCCGTTCGTGATGCTCGGCGCTGGACTGCTGTGGTTCGGCTGGTTCGGGTTCAACGCAGGCTCCGCGCTCGACGCCAGCAATCTGGCCGGATTCGCGTTCCTCAACACCAACACCGCCACGGCGGCGGCCCTGCTCGCCTGGATCGGCGTCGAGAAGATCCGTTACGGCAAGGTCACTTCGCTGGGCGCCGCCTCGGGCGCGGTCTCCGGGCTGGTGGCGGTAACTCCGTGCGCGGGCTTCGTCAGCCCCCTCGGCGCGCTTGCTGTCGGCCTGGTCGCCGGGGCCGTCTGCGCGCTCGCCGTCTCCCTGAAGACCTGGCTCGGCTACGACGACTCGCTCGATGTCGTCGGCGTCCACCTCGGCGGCGGCCTCGTCGGCTCGCTCGCGGTCGGCCTGGTCGCGACGACCGCGGTCAATCCCGCCGGCGCGAACGGGCTGTTCTACGGCGGCGGCTACGACCAGCTCGGCACGCAGGTCCTGGCCGCGGTGGCGGTGGCGGCCTATTCGTTCCTTGCCACGTTCCTGCTCGGCAAGTTCCTGGGCCGGATCGTGGCCCACCGCGTCCGGTCGCGCGAGGAGCTCACCGGCCTCGACCTATCGCTGCACGGCGAGCTGGCGTACGAACTCGACGGTCCAGACGGCCGGACCAGGCGGTCGAGATCGGC
>Ga0184623_10000248_pt1 | contig 22909 bp, 20 predicted proteins | sample PLM1_100_b1_FD_133138 | JGI IMG/M metagenome (GOLD analysis project Ga0184623, IMG submission 133138) | Groundwater sediment microbial communities from an aquifer in East River, Colorado, USA - PLM1_100_b1 | ecosystem: Environmental > Terrestrial > Soil > Riparian zone | place: USA: East River... | reverse complement strand
CGGCGACTGACGGCCTTCGGCCGTCGAGCGGCAGTGCCCAGCGGGGGACACCCCCGCACCCCCGAGCAGCCAGGCGGGATGCGGGGCGTCGCGAGCCGGCGAGGGGTTCCGGAACAGGCTCTTGGTGCCACTAACCGGTCCCTGACGTCTCAGAACGGGCTGACCTGTCCCGCGGGCGCGAGCGTGTGCCCCCGGGTGCGCGCGCTGGCCCGGCGTTGCCAGGTCTGCCGGTCGATCACCTCGAGGCCCATGACCCGCCAGGGCGGCAGGCCGGCCGTGAGCCGGTGCTCGCCCCACAGCCGCAGGGCCAGCGCGGCGGCGTCATCGACATCACGCGCTTCCTCCCAGTACCGCACCTCCGCACGATCGGCCGCGTAGCGCGCGGTGAGCAGGAACGGGCGTTCGACGGACAGCCGCTCGAGCGCAGCCCGCACCTCGAGGGGGTCGAGAGGCGCGCCACCGACCGTCACGGTGACGTGCCACATGGTGGGTCCGCCGATCGACCCCACCATCTCGTCGTCCACATCCATCCCTTACCCGGCTATCAGGGCCGTAGCACCACGAGATCGTCACGGTGGACGACCTCACGTTCGTACGCCGGCCCAAGCTCCTGCGCGAGTTCTCTAGTCGAGCGACCGAGCAGACCGGGAAGTTCCTTCGCATCAAAGTTGACCAGCCCTCGCGCGATCGCGTGGCCGTTTTCGTCGAGAATCTCGACTGGATCGCCCGCAGCGAACGACCCGTCGACGGCCGTGACGCCTGCGGGCAACAGTGACTTGCGGCCGTTGACCACGGCGTGCACCGCTCCCGCGTCGAGATGCAGCCGGCCCCGGGGGGTCGTGGCGTGCGCGAGCCAGAGCAGCCGGGTCGCCGTGCGCGCGCCCCTCGGGTGGAAGTAGGTGCCGACCGGCTCGCCGGCCAGCGCGGCCCGCGCCTGTGCCGCCGAGCAGAGCACGACCGGGATGCCCGCGGCGCCCGCAATGCCGGCGGCCTCCACCTTCGTGGTCATGCCCCCGGTGCCGACGCCGGAGCGGCCCGGCCGGCCGAAGTCGACGCCGAGCAGGTCCTGCGGGCCTGTGATCTCGGCCAGCAGGCGAGCCTCCGGGCGGCGGGGGTCGCCGTCGTAGAGCCCATCGACGTCCGAGAGCAGCACGAGGAGCTCGGCATGGACGAGGTGGGCGACAAGGGCGGCGAGGCGGTCGTTGTCGCCGAACCGGATCTCGTCGGTCGCCACCGTGTCGTTCTCGTTGATGATCGGCAGGACGCCCAGCTCGAGGAGGCGGCGCAGGGTCCGGTAGGCGTTGCGGTAGTGCGCGCGCCGGGTGACGTCCTCAGCGGTGAGGAGCACCTGGCCGACGGTGTGCCCGTACCGCGCGAAGGACGAGGTGTAGCGGGCGACCAGCAGCCCCTGGCCCACGCTCGCCGCCGCCTGCTGCGTTGCCAGGTCGCGCGGCCGGCGGGCGAGCCGGAGCGGGGCCAGGCCGGCGGCTATGGCCCCGGACGACACCAGGACGATCTCGGCTCCCTCGGCCCGGCGCTCGGCGATCGCGTCGACCAAGGCGTCGAGCCGGTGCGCGTCCAGGCCGCCGCGGGCGTCGTGCGCGGTCGTCAGCGAGGACGAGCCCACCTTGACGACGACCCGCCGCGCGGCAACGACAGCGCCGCGGGTCACGGACGGTCCTCCGGCCGCGTGTCGTCGAGGCGCAGGTCGCCTCCGCGCGGCCCGAGTCGGTGCTGCACACCCGCAGGAATTGCCGGCTCCCAGTCGAAGACCACGGCGTCGTCACCCGCCCCGATGACGACCTCAGCGCCCGGCTCGGCCCCGAGCACGAGCAGCCGGTCCTCGACGCCCAGCCGCGCCAGCCGGTCGGCGAGGTAGCCGACGGCCTCGTCGTTACCGAAGTCGGTCTGGCGCACCCAGCGTTCCGGCTTGGCCCCCTGCACGACGAACCGGTCGCCGTCGCGTTCGACCGCGAACGCGTCGTCGACCGGCGCCGGTCGCAGCACGATCCGGGTGGGCTCCTGAACCGGCCGGTCGGCCCGGGCGCGCTCGACCAGCCCGGCCATGGCGAACGACAGCGGGCGGAGGCCCTCCCGGGTCGCGGCGCTGGTGAGGAACGCCTGCTGGCCCTGTTCCTCGAGGATGGGCTTGACCATCTCGGCGAGCTCTCGCGCCTGGGGGACGTCGACCTTGTTCAGCACGACCAGGCGCGGCCGGTCGTCCAGGCCACCGTAGGCCGCCAGCTCGGCCTCGATGACCTCGAGATCGCTGACCGGATCGCGCCCCGGCTCGATGGTCGCGCAGTCGATGACGTGGACAAGCACCTGGCAGCGCTCGACATGGCGGAGGAACTCCAGCCCCAGCCCTTTGCCCTCGCTGGCGCCGGGGATGAGGCCGGGCACGTCGGCGACCGTGAAACGGGTGTCGCCGGCCGCCACGACCCCGAGGTTGGGCACCAGGGTGGTGAACGGGTAGTCGGCGATCTTCGGCCGGGCGGCTGACATCGCCGCGATCAGCGAGGACTTGCCCGCGCTGGGGTAGCCCACCAGCGCGACGTCGGCGACCGTCTTGAGCTCGAGGACGAGGTCGCCGGCCCAGCCGGGCAGGCCCTTGAGCGCGAAGCCGGGCGCTTTCCGGCGGGGCGAGGCGAGCGCCGCGTTTCCGAGCCCGCCGCGTCCGCCTTCGGCCAGCACGAACCGGGTGCCGGCGCCCACCAGGTCGGCGACGACCGCACCGTCGAGTGACTTCACGACAGTGCCGTCGGGGACGCGGAGCACGAGGTCGGCGCCGTCGGCGCCGTTGCGATGGCCGCCCTGTCCCGGCCGGCCGCTGCCCGCGCGGCGGTGCGGGCTGTGGTGGTACTCGAGCAATGTCGTGACGCCGGGGTCGACGGCGAGGACGACGTCGCCGCCACGTCCGCCGTTTCCGCCGTCCGGGCCGCCCAGCGGCTTGAACTTCTCCCTGTGGACGGAGGCGCAGCCATGGCCCCCGGCGCCGGCGGCGACGTGAAGGACGACGCGATCGACAAACGTGGTCATCTGCACCTCCTCTCTCTCGCGTGGCGCCCAGCATGAAGGGCGGGCCGGATAAGAGTGACCGGCAATAGGGAGGCCAGATCAGGGAGCGGGCCATCCGCGCCCGGCTGGCAAGGCGGAGGAGGGAGGTGCACTGGTTTTGTGCATCGACTGACGACAACGCCGCCAGGCGGGATGCGGGGGCCTGCGAGCCTGGCGGCCCTCTTGCCGGTCACTCTAAGCGTCCGGCCCGCCCTTCTGTCGATGCGTGTGCTGTCAGCGGCGCCGCGTCACTCCGGACGGGCGACGCTGACGATGTTGACGACCCGGCGACCTCGCCGGGTGCCGAACTCGACGGCGCCGGTGGCCAGCGCGAACAGCGTGTCGTCGCCACCGCGGCCGACGTTGACCCCCGGGTGGAAGTGGGTGCCGCGCTGCCGGACGATGATCTCGCCGGCGTTGACGACCTGGCCGGCGTAGCGCTTCACGCCCAGGCGCTTCGCCGTGGAGTCGCGCCCGTTGCGGGTGGACGAGGCCCCTTTCTTGTGAGCCATGTTGGCCTACTTCCCGGTCTCGATGCCGGTGACCTTCACCTGCGTGTGCCGCTGGCGGTGGCCCTTGCGGCGGCGGTAACCGATCTTGTTCTTGAACTTGAGGATGTCGATCTTGCGACCCTTGATGTGGTCGACGACCTCGGCGGTCACCGTGACATTGGCCAGCTTGCCGGAGTCGCTGGTGATGTCGTCACCGTCGACGACCAGCAGCGCCGGCAGCTCCACGGTCTCGCCGGGAGCGGCGCCGAGCAGGTCGACCTGGACAACATCTCCGACGGCGACCTTCTCCTGGCGGCCGCCGGCGCGGACGATCGCGTACACCGCGTGATCTCCTGCCTGCTCGTCCTGCGCCCCGGTGCCGGATCTGCGTCGAGCGGGCAGGGGCGCGCGGGTGCGGGCGCGCATGCGGAGCGCACCGACTGCTCAGTCTACGGACCGCCCGACCAGCGATCAAACCGGCGGCATCTGCCCGCCCCCAGCCGCCGCGATCTTGAGCTCTTTTCGAATTGGGAGCGCTCCCACTCGAAAAGAGCTCAAGATCGCGGCGGTTTGGCGGGGCTCAATCGGCGACGAGGACGGAATGAGCCTCGACGACGTCCACGTCGACGGTCGCCCGGGTCTCGAGGGCCGGCAGCACCCCGCCCGCGCCGCCGGATCCGATCCACGTGCCGCCCCACTCGACCGCGACGGTCAGCTGGTAGCGGCCCGGCCGCCGGAAGGTCAGGGCGCAGTCGGACGCCGGGCCGGGACCTGCACAGTCGACCCGGCCTACGCCGTCGCCCTTGACCGTCACGACCCGCGGCCGGGCCGTCGCCTCCGCCCAGACCTCCCCCGCCTGGACCCGCTGGCTTCGCGGCCCCCACGACGTAGCGGGGAGCCAGACCAGGGTGGGCAGGTTGACCAGCGAAGGCGTCCCCAGCGGCGGCGCGGTCCGAACGTCAGGGCGGCCCAAGGGGAGCAGGCCGGCGGCCTGGCGGGCGAGCTCCTCGGGCGTCACTGTTGTGGTTGCGGCGGCTGCGGCCGCTGCCGGGGGCGCGGCGTTCGGCACGAAGCGGACGTCGGCGTAGCCGTCCTCGCACACGATGTACCACCACGTGCCCCGGCTCTGGTCCGACGCGTCGAACTCGAGCCCCCAGTTGACCACCTCGCCGCCCTTCGGCAGATGGCGGCAACGCGGCCCGGCAGCCGCCCGTTGGCCCGCCGCCGGCCGAGAGTCTCCGGCGTGGCCCGCGCCGGAGCCGGGGCTGCCCGGATCGGTGACGGAGATCTCGTACTGGTCGGCGGCGCCGACGACGGTGATCGGGGGCGGAGCAGGAGCGGCAGCAGCGAGAACCAGGAGGGCCGCCGCCGGGACGGTCACCGGCACGGCTCGCCTCCCAGCTCGAAGCGGATGATCAACCACTGCCCGCCCACCCGGGCGAACCGCACGACCAGGTGCGTGTTGGCCACGCCGACCGTCAGCCGCCGGCCCGTCGAAATCTCGAGCTGTCCAGCCGCCCGCTCATCGCGGCAGTCGTGGAGCACCGCCCTGTCGCCCGTGACGTCAATGGCGAAGACCTTGCTGGCCGGCGTCCCGTAGGCGCGCCGACCGCTCGCGTCGAGCGCGGCGAGACCAGCGAGGACGCGGCTGCGGGCGGGCTCGGCCAGGAAGGGACGCACCAGCTCTGGCCGCTTCGCGGCGGGGCTCGCCTCCATCGCGGGCTGAGCGGCCCGGTAAGCGGCGTAACGGGCCCTCACCTCGGCCTTGGCGTCAGCGCGCTCGGCCCGCTCGGCCTTGGCCGGCCCGCCAGCCGGCAGCGCGGAGGCGGTCCGGCTCGGCTCCGGGCCAGCGGTGAGGATGGCTACGGAGGCTGCTATAGCGGCGAAGAACACCCCAACGACGACGAAGAGCCGCACATGGCCAGTATGGCAGCAATCAGGCGACGGGCTGAGCTCGCTTCCTGGCGCGGCGCGGGCGCTTCGGCTCGGCAGCCTCCTGCCCTGCCTCCTCTTCGTCGTTGAGCGGCTCGACCTCCGGTTCGAGCGCCTCTGCGAGGGTCCCGGGCTCGTCCAGCTCGGGCTGCGCGTCGTCGACGAGGTCCACCGCGCCGCCGGCGGCCTCGCCGGCATCCTCGGCCGGCTCGCCGCCGCGGCCGCGACGGCGCCGCGACGGCCGCTGCGCGCTCGCCTCAGCCGGGGACGCCGACTCGACCGGCTCCATGTGCACGATCACGCCCCTGCCCCCGCACTGGTCACACGTGTGCGAGAACGCCTCGAGCAGGCCCTGGCCGACCCGCTTGCGGGTCATCTGGACCAGGCCCAGCGAGGTGACCTCGGCAACCTGGTGCCGGGTGCGGTCGCGGCCCAGGCACTCCAGCAGCCGCCGCAGCACCAACTCGCGGTTGCTCTCAAGGACCATGTCGATGAAGTCGATGACGATGATCCCGCCGATGTCGCGCAACCGGAGCTGGCGGACGATCTCCTCGGCGGCCTCCAGGTTGTTCTTGGTGACCGTCTCCTCGAGGTTGCCCCCCTTGCCGGTGAACTTGCCGGTGTTGACGTCGACGACGGTCATCGCCTCGGTGCGGTCGATGACGAGCGAGCCTCCGCTCGGCAGCCACACCTTCCGGTCAAGGCCCTTCATGAGCTGCTCGTCGATGCGGTAGGCGGCGAAGACGTCGCCTGGCTCCCGCCAGCGCTCAACGCGGGGCATCAGATCGGGGGCGACGTAGCCGACGTACTGCTCCACCGTCTCCGCCGCACCGGCGCCGGCGACCACCAGCCGGTCGAAGTCCTCGTTGAAGATGTCACGGATGACCCGGATCGTGAGGTCCGGCTCGCCGTGGAGCAGCGCTGGAGCGCTCGCCGTGCGTGCCTTCGCCTGGATGCTCTCCCACTGGGCCTGCAGGCGGGCGACGTCGTGGGCCAACTCCTCCTCGCTCGCGCCTTCGGCCGCCGTGCGGACGATCACGCCGGCGCCTTCGGGCAGGACCTTCCGGAGCGCCGACTTCAGTCGGGTCCGCTCCCGATCGGGCAGCTTCCGGCTGATCCCGGTCATCGACCCGTCCGGAACGTAGACGAGGTAGCGGCCAGGCAGGCTGATCTGGCTGGTCAGCCGCGCGCCCTTGTGCCCGATCGGGTCCTTCGTGACCTGGACGAGCACGGACTGCCCGGACTTCAGCGCCTCCTCAATGCGCTTGGGCTGGCCTTCGAGCCCGGCGGCGTCCCAATTGACCTCGCCGGCGTACAGCACGGCGTTGCGGCCCTTGCCGATGTCGACGAACGCCGCCTCCATCGACGCCAGAACGTTCTGCACCTTGCCGAGGTAGACGTTGCCGACAGAGGACGTGGCGGTGCGGAGGTCGATGTAGTGCTCGACGAGCACGCCGTCCTCGAGGACCGCGATCTGGGTGCGCTCGCCCGCCTCGCGCACCACCATCACGCGCTCGACCGACTCGCGGCGGGCCAGGAACTCGGCCTCGCTGATGATCGGCACCCGGCGGCGGCCCTGCTCGCGCCCCTCGCGGCGGCGCTGGCGTTTCGCTTCCAGCCGCGTGGAGCCCTTCAGCGACTGCACGTCGTCGGGCTCAGCCGAAGCGCGGGGCTCGCGGATGCGGACGACGGTGTTGGGCGGGTCGTCAGGACGCGGCTCGTCGGAGTCTGCCTCGGCGGCGCCCCGGCGGCGCCGGCGCCGGCGCCGGCGGGTGGCCGTCTCGTCCGACTCGTCGGTTTGCGCGTCGTCGTCGCTCCCGGAGTCCTGGTCAGCCTGGCCGCTCTCGCCGGCCGGCTCGGCTTCGTCTTCCTGGGCGTCGGTCTCGTCGCCGCCCTTGGCGCGCCGGCCGCGCCCACCCCGCCGCCGGCGGCGACGCCGGGTCTGGGCGTCGTCGTCGAGGCCGCCTTCGGCCTCGTCACCGGGCTCGTCGGCGTCGTCGTCTGTGGCCGATTCGGCGCGGTCGTCGGCCGGGGCCTCGTCGCGCTCCTCGGGCGGGGCAGGCGGCTGGAAGAGCACGATCGGCGGGCGGAAGGCCACGGCCGGCGGCGGCGAGAGCAGCCCGCCGGCTTCCGGCCGGTCGGCCGACTCGCCCTCGACCAGTTCGTCGGCGGGCGGCTCGGAGGCAGCCGGCTGCTCGGCGGGTGGCAGGACCGCCACGGCTTCGACTGCCACCGGCTCCTCCACGATCGGCGGCGTCAATCCCTTAGCTTCTACCTGAGGTTCAGCCTTCTTCCTCGTGCGACGGCTGCGCTTCGGCTTCTCTTCCCCGCCGTCCGGGGTCGGCTCCTCGGCCGTCACCGCCTTCGGTGCCGCCTTCGGCGCCGCCTCCGGTGCGGCCTCCGGGGGCGCGGCCGCCCGCTTGCGGGTGCGGCGGGGGCGGGCGGGCGCAGCAGCTTCGTCTGCGCTGTCTTTGATTGCGGAGTCTCCTGTTTCTGCTGTTTCTCCCTTTTGGGGTGGGCCAGCCGCGCGGGCAGCGGCCCGGCGCCTGCGTGGCGCCGCGGGTGGCTGCTCATCGGCGGACGCCGTTATTGTAGTTGTATCTGGTGATTCTGCATCGAGCATGCGGGTAACTCCCGTCACGCTCCCGGGCGCCTGATGCGCCGCGCGGGAGCTGTTCTCGTCGTGTTCGTCGGCACCGCGGTGCGGAACCGACGGAAGTCGGGTGGATCCACCAGGGATCCGCTGGCTCGCGACTCGTCGCAGGCGCTTAGGGCCGCGCCGAGGCGCTGATGACTGTGCCGTCCGATTGGTCCGGGTGCGCGTCGCGGCCGGTGGCCGGGCCCGCACAACGATCCGGTGCCAAAGGGTCGGCGACCTCTCCAGTCAGCTCGTCAAGCAACCCCTGCGCCAGCCGGGTCACCACCGGAGGCGCTGGCGGCGCGAGGTCGGCCACCTGACGGAGTCCGGAAAGGACGTCATCTGGTCGAACGGCCGGCATTACGTGCCGAACAACCAATCGAAGTATCGCACAACCCGCCCCATCTGCCGGTTCGGCACGCGGACGGAGTTCGAGGCGCACCACGGCCGCCCGGGCGTCGAACGTCCGCATCCCGTTCTTGGTCAGCCGCTGGACCTCGATCACCGGCCGCTCCAGGAATGCCGCCGCAGCTGCCGCGACGGTGCCGGCGGGCAGCTCAGGCAGGGCGATGTCCCATACCGACGCCTGCAGCCTCTCGGCGAAGCCGGGCGTGGCCGCTTCGACGACGTCGAGGACGTCGAGGCCGGGCGGCAACGCCGCGTCGAGCACCGCCCGGAGCCGGTCCGGATCCCATCGCTCGGTCAGCGCGAGCTCGAGGTATTCGGCCTCGCTCGCTGTGCCGGTGGGAGCCGCCCCTGCGTAGGAGACCTTCGGGTGGCGGGTGAACCCGGCGGAGTAGGCGATGGGCACGTTGGCCCGGCGCAGTGCCCGCTCGAGCGCCCGCTGGAAGTCGCGGTGGCTGGCGAACCGCAGCCGACCACGCTTGGCGTGGCGCACCCGCAGACGTTGCACCGGCGGCGCCGGCGGGGGGCCGTCAGGTGTGCGCGCCATCAGGCCCCGTTGCTTGTCCGAACCGTGAGCGGCAGCAGCTTCTTCCCGGTCGGCCCGATCTCGATCTCCGTGCCCATCTGGGGGCACACGCCGCAGTCGAAGCACGGGCTCCACCGGCAGTCGTCGACCTCGACCTCGCTGAGGGCGTCGCGCCAGTCCTCCCACAGCCAGTCGCGGTCGAGGCCGGAGTCGAGATGGTCCCATGGGAGGACCTCAGCGTAGTCGCGCTCCCGCGTGGTGTACCAGCTGAGGTCGACCGGCTCGTCGGCCAGCGCCTTGCCGGCGCACGCGGCCCAGCGGTCGAACGAGAAGTGCTCGCTCCACCCGTCGAAGCGGCCGCCGTCGTCCCACACTGCGCGGATGACGGCGCCGACCCGGCGGTCGCCGCGCGACAGCAGCCCTTCGATGATGCCGGGCTTCCCGTCGTGGTAGCGGAACCCGATCGCCCGCCCGTATGCCCGATCGCCTCGGATCGCGTCGCGCAGCTTGGCCAGGCGGGCGTCGGTGGTCGCGTGGTCGAGTTGCGCCGCCCACTGGAACGGCGTGTGCGGTTTGGGGACGAAGCCGCCGATCGACACCGTGCAGCGGATGTCGCGCGCGCCGGTTGCGTCGCGGCCGGCCTGAATGACCTTCTTGGCCAGCGTGGCGATCTGGACCACATCGTCGTCGGTCTCGGTCGGCAGCCCGCACATGAAGTAGAGCTTCACCTGCCGCCACCCGTGCGAGTAGGCGGTGGTGACCGTCCGGATGAGGTCGTCCTCGCTGACCATCTTGTTGATGACCCGCCGGATCCGCTCGGAGCCGCCCTCGGGGGCGAACGTCAGCCCCGACCGGCGCCCGCCGCGGGTCAGCTCGTTGGCGAGGGTGACGTTGAACGCGTCGACGCGGGTGGACGGCAGCGAGAGGCTGGTGTTGTTGCCCTCGTAGCGGTCGGCCAGCCCCTTGGCGATGTCGCCGATCTCGCTGTGGTCGGCGCTGGACAGCGAGAGCAGCCCGACCTCTTCGAAGCCGGTCGCGGCCAGGCCTTTCTCGACCATCTCGCCGATCCCGGTGATCGAGCGCTCCCGCACCGGCCGGGTGATCATGCCGGCCTGGCAGAACCGGCAGCCGCGGGTGCAGCCGCGGAAGATCTCGACGCTCATCCGCTCGTGGACCGACTCGGCGATGGGCACCAGGGGCTGCTTGGGATATGGCCACTGGTCGAGTTCCATGACCGTGTGCTTGGCGACCCGGAACGGAACTCCGGGCCGGTTCGGCGCCACCCGCCGAATGCGGCCGTCGGGGAGGTACTCGACGTCGTAGAACCTCGGAACGTAGACGCCGCCCCCGGCGGCCAGTAGCGCCAGCAGCCCGTCGCGACCGCCGGGCCGGCCCTTGCCCTTCCAGCCGCGGATCGTCTCTGTGATCGCCAGCACGATCTGCTCGCCGTCGCCGAGCACGGCCGCGTCGAGGAAGTCGGCGATCGGCTCGGGGTTGAACGCCGCGTGGCCGCCGGCGATCACGAGCGGGTGGTCGTCGCCGCGGTCGCGCGCGAGCAGCGGGATGCCCGCCAGGTCGAGCGCGGTGAGCAGGTTGGTGTAGCCGAGCTCGGTCGAGAAGCTCACGCCCAGCACGTCGAACGCGCCGACCGGCCGGTGCGCGTCGACGGTGAACTGGGGGACGTCGTGCTCGCGCATCAGCGCCTCGAGATCGGGCCAGACGCTGTAGGTGCGCTCGGCCAGCACACCGGGCTGCTCGTTCAGGATCTCGTAGAGGATCATCACGCCCTGGTTGGGCAGCCCGACTTCGTAGGCGTCGGGGTACATCAGGCACCAGCGCACGTCGGCGTCGTCCCAGGGCTTGACGGTTGCGTTCAGCTCGCCGCCGACGTACTGGATGGGCTTCTGCACGAACGGCAGAAGCGGCTCCAGGCGCGGAAAGAGGGACTCGGCTGGCATCTCGGCTACCAGCCTAGCCTCCTGGCCGCTAACGGCGGGCGGCCCGGCGGAGGCGGACGTTCTGGAGCAGCCCGACCGCCATGAAGTTGGCGAAGATCGCGGACCCGCCGTACGAGACGAAGGGCAGCGGCAGGCCCGTCACCGGCATGATCCCGACCGTCATCCCGATGTTCTCGAACGCCTGGAACGCGAACCAGCAGCCGACGCCGGCCGCGATCAGCGTCCCGAACAGGTCGTCGGCCCGTGCCGCGATGTGCAGCGCCCGCCAGAGCAGCACGCCGAACAGCAGCACGATCCCCGCGGCGCCGACGAACCCGAGCTCCTCCCCGGCCACCGTGAACACGAAGTCGGTCTGCTGCTCGGGCACGAACTGGCCGTTGGTCTGCGGGCCCTCGAAGAGCCCCTTGCCGGTCAGCCCGCCGGACCCGATCGCGATCCGCGCCTGGCTGGTGTTGTAGCCGACGCCGCGCGGGTCCAGCTCGGGGTTCGCGAAAGCGGCGAACCGGTCCAACTGGTGCTGCTCGAGGAGCCCGAGCTGCGCGACCGCCACGCCGCCAAGGACCACCGCCAGCAGCAGGCCGAGAAGCCAGCGCCGCGGCGCGCCCGAGACCGCGATCATCCCGAACGTGATAGCGCCCAGCACCATGACGGTCCCGACGTCGGGCTGGAGCAGGACGAGCGCGGTGGGCGGCGCGGCCAGCGCCAGCATGAGCAGGACGTCGATGTCCCGAGGGGTGTCCTCGGCGTCCCGCTTCTCCGCGAGCAGCATCGCCGCGCCCACGACGAGCGCGACCTTGGCGAACTCCGACGGCTGGATCGACAGCCCGCCGACCACGATCCACGAGTGGGAGCCGTTGATCGTCTGCCCGAGCGGGCTGAGCACCAGCAGCAGGCCGGCGATCGAGAGGACGTAGACGAGCGGCGCGTAGGCCCGCAGCATCCGGTAGTCGAAGAGCGTCGTGCACGCGGCCAGCACCAGCCCGATCGCCAGGTTGAGCAGGTGCCGCTTGAGGAACGCGTCGGGATCGCCACCGGTGAGCCGGTCGTTGAACCGGGTCGCCGACCAGACCAGCAGCGTGCCGATCGCCGCCAATGCCACCACGGCCAGCAGCAGGACCCAGTCGAGCCGGCGCAGCGGCGCGGCCCGGTCGAGCGCCCGGGCCGCGGGCGACGGGCGCCGGCGGGGGTACGACGCCGGGTAACCGAGGCCCATCACGCCCCCCCAACCCCGCCGCGATCTTGAGCTTTTTTACAGATGGGAGCGCTCCCAGTTGAAAATAGCTCAAGATCGCGGCGGTTTGTGGTGGTGGTGTTTGTGGTGGTCGTGGGTGCCGGAGCCATCAGCGCCCCCGAGGCGGCGGGACGATCGTGCCGTCCTTGCGCACCGTCGGCAGCTTGTCTTGGGGCTTGCCCCCGGGCAGCGCGGCCGGCTTGCCGTCCAGGCCGTAGATGCCCTCGTAGATCTGCCGGACGAACGGCCCTGAGGTGCCCGAGCCGGTGCCGCCCTGGGAGACCATCATCACGACCGCGTAGCGCTCGTCGAACGACGCGAACCACGAGGTCGTCTGCTTCCCGAAGACCTCCCCTGTGCCGGTCTTGGTGGCGACCGGATGGGTGTCGAGCGGGAATCCGGCGAAGGGCCCGCGCCCGGTCCCCTGCACGGTCGTGCCGTAGAGCGCGGCGCGGATGTAGTCGAGCGTGCGCTTGGCGACCGGCACCGTGCCACGGGACTTGGGCCTGATCTCCCGCACCAGCTTGCCGTCGGGCCGGTTCACCGCCTTGGCCAGGCGCGGGCTCCAGACCGTGCCCCCGTTGCCGAGCGCGCCGTACAGGACAGCCAGCTGCAGCGGCGTCACGGTCGTGTCCCCCTGGCCGATGGCGAAGTTGACGGCGTCACCGGCGCGGAACTTGTAGCCGTCGACGCAGTTCTCTGTCGCGAGCTGCTCGAGAAACCGGGCGCGGGCCGGCTCATCCTTCTCGACCTCCGGGTAGCCGGTCTTGGCCCGCTTGCAGTTCTCCTCCTTGGTGGCTTCCCAGTAGCGCTTCTTCCACGCGCGGTCGGCGATCCGGCCGTCGGACTCGGAGGGGAGGTCGAGGCCGGTCGGCGCGCCCAGGCCCCACGCCTTGGCCATGGTGACCATGGGGTCCTCTGGCTTCTTCTTGGGGCTGTTGCCGCCGTCGCGCAGCCACATCTGATAGCCGATGCGGTAGAAGACCGTGTCGCAAGACACCTCGAGCGCTCGCCGGAAGCTGATCGAGCCGTGGGCGCTCGACTCGTAGTTGGAGAACTCCCGGTTGCCGACCCGGAACGAGCTCGGGCACGGGTAGCTGCTGGACAGCGAGTAGCCGTCCTCGACCGCAGCGGAGGTGGAGATCACCTTGAACGTGGACGCGGGGGCGAACTCGCCCTGGGTCGCCCTCGACTGGTTCGGGTAGTTCTTCCGCTTGCTGCTGATCGACTGGTAGTCGCGCAGGGAGATGCCGCCGACCCAGATCGAGGGGTTGTAAGTCGGGTAGCTCGCCATCCCGACTATCCGGCCGGTCCGGTGGTCGAGCACCACGACGGCGCCGGAGTCGGCCTTGTACCGCCGCCCGCCCTTGTTCGGGTCGCCCTTCGTGCGCGCCTGCTGGATCGCGCCCCCCAGCGCCTCCTCCGCCAGCGCCTGCACCTTGGCGTCGAGGCTGGTCACGACGTAGTTGCCGGGCGTCGGGGCCCGCTCGTTGACGGTGCCGGTGACCCGGCCGAGGTGGTCGACCGCCAACTGCTGCACGCCGGCGCGACCGCGCAGGAAGCTGTCGTACATCTGCTCCAACCCGGCCCGCCCCACCTGGTCGGTGCCCTTGAGGACGGTCTCCGTCCCCTTGCGCCGAGCGCGCGCCGCCTGAGCGTCGAGCTCCTCCTGGGTCACCGGCGAGAGGTAGCCGAGCATGTGGGCGGCATTGGCGTCCTCGGGCGCTGGGAACTCCCGGACGGCCTGCAGCTCGGCCGTGACTCCCGGGTACTCTTCGCGCCGCTCCATGATCTGCAGGGCCATCTGCGTGTCGGCCTCGTCCGTTACCGGGATCGGCTGGTAGGGCGAGCCGGAGTGGCACGGCTTGGCGACGCCGGGACCGCACAAGCGCACTCGTTTGGCGATCTCGGCGTAGGGCATGGCGATCACCCGCGACAGGCGCTGGAGGACGGCCCGCCCTTGGTCGGGCTGTTTGAGCAGCTCAGTGCGGCTCACGGACACCACGAGCGCGGTGCGGTTGCGCACCAGCGGGCGGCCTGCCGCGTCGAGGATCTGCCCCCTGACAGCAGGCGTCACGATCTCGCGGATCCGGTTGTCGGCCGCAGCCTGCTGGTAATCGTCGCCGGCAAGCACCTGGAGGTACCACAGCCGCCCCACCAGTGTCACCAGCAACGAGAACACCAGAACCTCGAGTACCACGAGGCGGAGTCGTGACGTCTGGCTCACGAACGCTGCTCCCTTGCCTGGGTCCCCGGTCGGTGCTTCCCTCGGCTGCGACGAGTGCGGATGGCGGAAGGTTCCACTACGGCCGCCAGGGCGCGGGGGTAGGGTCGCGCCCCCGCGTCAACGCGCCGATGCCCGGCACGACGAACGGCGTCAGCAGCACGTCGTAGAGCACCGCCGCCGGGAGCGCGCCGGCCAGCCCGGACCAGGTCACCCGCGGGTCGCCGAGCAGCGCGCCGACCCCGGCGTAAAGCACATTGGCCGCTGCGGCGCAGAACGCGACCGCGCCGATGGCGACGATCACCGACTGCGCGGCGTCCTCGCGGGCGAGCCCGGCCAGGTAGCCGACCAGGCAGAGGACCATCGCCCACTGGCCCACCGGGTGGTCGGCCGGCGGCGCGAGGTCGAGGGCCAGCCCGGCGGAGAAGCCGATGACCACGCCGGCGGTCGGCCCGTAGGCGAGCGCGAGGGCCAGCGCGACGAGCAGCACGAGGTCCGGCGTGGCGGCCGGCAGCCGCAAGGGCGCGAGCACGGCGAACTGGGCGCCGATCGCCGCCACCAGCAGTGCTGTCGACAAGGCCACTCGGGCGGCGGTTCCTGACGGCATCACTGGCTGCCGCGCGGCCGGGGCGGGAGGACGGCGTCGCGCGGATCCTCGCGCGGCGGCTCCACGACGACGCCGACGAGATCGAGGGCGGTGAACGACACGTAGGGCGCCACGGTCGCGGTCCGGGTCAGCGCTCCCGGCGTCTGCTGGACGTCCGCCACCGCCCCGATCGGCACCCCGGGCACAAACGGCGTCGATCCCTGAGATCCGAACGTCACCAGGCGGTCGCCCTTGCGCACCCGCGTCTGCGGGTCGAGCAACTCGAGGGTCAGCGCCCGCTTTCCGCGTCCGGTGACCACCCCGATCTGCAGGGACCGCTCCAGGCGGGCGCCCACCGAGGAGGTGGGGTCGACGGCGAGCAGGATCGTCGCGGTTGTGGGGCCGACCCGTTTGACCCGGCCCACGAGGCCGTCGCCGTTGAGGACGGTCATGTCCGGCTTGATGCCGTCGCCACTGCCGGCGTCGATCGTGGCCGTCCACTCGAAGCCCTGCTCGGTGCCCACGGCGACCACCCGGGCGGGCAGCACCTTGTACTGCCCTCGCCCGGCCAGCCCGAGCAGCTTGTCCAGCTCGGCGGCTCGCGCCCGGGCCAGCTCACTCGTCCGCAGTTCGCCACGCAGCTCGGCGTTCTCGGCGCGGAGCCGAGCGAGCTCGTCGTCGGCCTCGCCGAAGCCGCGCACGTCGTCGACGAATCCGCGGATCGGGCGGACGACTGCGGCGGTGGCGGTCTCGACCGGGCCGAAGATGGCCGCGGCCGCGCCGCGCAGCCCGTTCAGCGGGCCGTCGTCGCGGCCCCGGAAGTCGAGCGTGACCAGCGTGAACGACGTGAGCAGGAGCAGGGCGAGGACGACCCGCGTGCGCGCGGAGTCGCGGTTCATGGCGCCGCCCAGGGTGGGCTAGTGGCGTGGTTCGGAGATGAGCACCTGCTGGAGCGCCTCGAACTCCTCGACGCACTTGCCGGAGCCGAGCGCCACCGAGTCGAGCGGTTGCTCGGTGATGTGGATCGGCATCGCGGTCTCGTGCCGCAGGCGCTCGTCGAGCCCGCGCAACAGAGCTCCGCCGCCGGTCAGGACGATGCCGCGGTCCATGACGTCGCCGGACAGCTCGGGCGGGCACTTGTCGAGGGTGGTCTTGACCGCGTCGACGATCGCGTTGACCGGCTCCTCGATGGCCTTCCGGATCTCCTCGGCGGACACCACGATGGTCTTCGGCAGCCCGGAGACGAGGTCGCGGCCGCGGATCTCGGCGTGCGGCTCGTCGGGCATCGGAAACGCCGAGCCGATCGCCATCTTGATCTCCTCGGCAGTGCGCTCGCCCAGCATGAGGGAGTACTCCTTCTTGACGTGCTGGATGATCGCGTTGTCCAGCTCGTCGCCGGCCACCCGGATGGACTGGCTCGTGACGATGCCGCCGAGCGAGATCACAGCCACTTCGGTGGTGCCGCCGCCGATGTCGACGACCATGTTGCCGGTGGGCTCGTGCACCGGCAGCCCGGAGCCGATCGCCGCCGCCATCGGCTCCTCGATGATGTAGACCTTGCGCGCCCCGGCGGCATAGCCGGCGTCCTTGACCGCGCGCTGCTCGACGCCGGTGATGCCGCTGGGCACGCAGACGACGATGCGGGGCTTGGCAAGGTGGCGACGGCGGTGGACCTTCTGGATGAAGTACCTGAGCATCCGCTCGGTCGTGTCGAAGTCGGCGATCACGCCGTCCTTGAGCGGCCGGATGGCCACGATGTGGCCGGGCGTGCGGCCGATCATGCGCTTGGCCTCGGCCCCGACGGCCAGGATGCCTCCGGTATGGGTGTTGATGGCCACCACAGAGGGCTCGTTGAGGACTATCCCTCTGCCCCTGACGTAGACGAGCGTGTTGGCGGTGCCGAGGTCGACGGCCATGTCGCGACCGATGAAGCTGTTCGCCATGAGGGAGGGGGAGCCTTCCGGAGCCGGCTGATGGTCAGCCTCCTATCGTAGTGACGCCGGGGACCCCCGGCCCCCGGTGGCGCGCCCGCAGGAGTTGAGCCTCGTCACTCCTGTTGGTAGATCGGCGTGATGATCGCCCGGGCGAGGGTGTGGAACAAGAGGTTGAACGCGACGGCCGCCGGCGAGGTGTCGGAGTCGACTCCCAGCTGCTCTGTGTCGACCGCGTGGACCGCGAAGTAGTACCGGTGGGGGCGGTCGCCGGGCGGGGGCGCGGCGCCGCCGTAGTCCTTGCTGCCGTAGTCGTTGCGGCAATGGAGGGCGCCGCCGGGCAGGGCCACCATGGCGCCGGTGCCGGCGCCCGAGGGGAGCTCGGTGGCCGACGCGGGCACGTCGACCAGCACCCAGTGCCAGAACCCGGACGGCGTCGGCGCGTCGGGGTCGAAGCAGTTGATCGCGAAGCTTCGCGTGCCGTCGGGAAAGCCGCTCCAGCGCAGGTGCGGCGAGGTGTTGCCCCCTGCGTACACCTGCGCCTCGGACAAGGGTTGGCCGTCGGCCAGGTCGGCGCTGGCGACGGAGAACGACGGCACCCTGGGCAGCAGTTCGTAGGGGTCGGGCGCTACCGGACGGTCCAAGATCATGAGTTCCTCCGGCTACAGGGACGGGAAGAAGATGCCGATTTCCCGGTGGGCCGACTCGGGCGAATCGGAACCGTGCACTAGGTTCTGCCCGATTTCGAGGGCGTAATCACCGCGGAGCGAGCCGGGAACGGCCTTGACCGGGTCTGTGACACCCATGAGGTTGCGTACCGCCTCGACTGCCCGCGGGCCTTCGGCGACCAGCGCGACGAGCGGCCCACTGGTGATGAAATCGACCAGAGGGGGGTAAAACGGTTTGCCCACGTGCTCGGCGTAGTGCTGCTCGGCGGTGTCGCGTCCCATGGTGCGCAGGTCGAGCGCGACGATCGTCAGCCCCTTGCGCTCCAACCGGGAGATCACCTCGCCGACCAGCCCGCGGCGGACACCGTCTGGTTTCACGAGGACGAGCGTGCGCTCGGCGATCTCGGACCTGGGAGGGGCGGCGGGGTGATGGGCTAACACGGCGCTCCTTTGGGCTGGTCGGAGAAGTGGGTTGCCGGCGGGCAGCCTACCGATCGGGGATGCCGCGCTCGCGCCGGATCCGCTCCACCCGGGCGCCCAGGTAGATCGCCAGCCCCCAGAGGAGGGCGAAAATGGTGCCCACGACCGCCATGCTCGGCACGATCAGGCCGGTCAGGATCACGACAGCCTGCAGGAACGACCCCGCGGCGTAGGCCACGCGGTAGCGGAGGAGAGCAGCCACGACGATGCAGGCGGCGGCGATCGCGAATCCGCCCCCGACCGCGACAGCGGGGTCGACATCGGCCAGCGTGATCGCGGGGGCGATGCCGAGGAGGACCGCCAGCGCCTCCATGGCCAGCACCGCCGCGCAGAGGAAGCGCACGAGATCACCCGCCTCCGCGCCCGCGCAGCAGCCGCCGGGCCTCGCCGACAGTGATGACCGAGCCGGTGACCAGCACTCCTGCGCCGCCGAGGTCGCCGGCCGCTTCGGCCAGCTGGACGCCGGCGTCGAGCGCGTCGTCGAGACGCGGTCTCACCTCGACTCGGTCGTCGCCGAACACCTCGACGGCAACTGCGGCGAGATCGTCGACGGGAAGGGCGCGGGGTGAGGAGCTCCGGGTCACGACGACCTCGGCCAGGATCGGCTCGAGCGCGCTCAAGATGCCCCACGCGTCCTTGTCGGCGAGGATGCCGACGACGCCGACCAGCCAGGTGAAGCCGAACTCCTCCTGGATCGCGGTCGCGACCGCTTCGGCGCCGGCGGGGTTGTGGGCAACGTCGAGGAGCACAGTCGGGCTGCGCCGGACCACTTCGAGCCGGCCCGGCGAGGTGAGAGACGCGAACGCGGCGCGGACCGTGTCGAGGTCAAGCGAGTCCTTCCCGCCGCCCACGAAGGCCTCGACCGCGGCGAGAGCGCACGCGGCATTGTGCGCCTGGTGGGCGCCGTGCAACGGCAGAAAGATCCCGTCGTACGTGCCCGCCAGCCCGCGCAGCGCGACCATCTGCCCGCCGACGGCGACCGACCGGTGGAGGACGCCGAACTCCAGCCCCTCGCGGGCGACTGTCGCGCCGACCTCAACCGTTCGGCGGAGGATCGCCTCGGCGGCCTCGAGCGGCTGCTGGGCGAGAACGGCGAACGCCTCGGGCTTGATGATCCCGGCCTTCTCGGCCGCGATCCCGGCCAGCGAGTCGCCAAGGTAGTCGATGTGGTCGACCGCCACCGGGGTGAGCACGGCGACCTGCGCGTCGGCGACGTTGGTGGCGTCCCACGACCCGCCCATGCCGACCTCGAGGACCGCCACTTCGACGGGGGCATCGGCAAACGCAGCGAAGGCCATCGCTGTGAGAATCTCGAAGTAGGACGGGCGCCAATCGGGTCCGCGGCTGTCGAGAATGGCGACATAGGGCGCGACCTCGGCGAAGGCGCGCGCGAACTGCTCGGCGTCGAGGTCGCGGCCGTCGAGGCTGATCCGTTCCGTGATGGATTCGACGTGCGGGCTGGTGAAGCGGCCGGTGCGCAGGCCCAGGCCGCGCAGCAGGGCTTCGACCATGCGCGCGGTCGTGGTCTTGCCGTTGGTGCCGCTGATGTGGATCACCGGGTAGTTGCCCTGGGGACCTCCCATGAGGTCGGCGAGCGCCGCGATGCGGTCGATGCTCGGGTCGAAGTGGGCCTCCGAATGCCGGCCCGCGAGCTCCGCCTCGATCCGCCGTACCTCTGCGGTCGCCGCCTCGTCGGTCACACCCGCTCCAAGCCCGCGAGCTGGCCGGTGATGCGCTCGACGTCGGCGGCCGCCTGATCGTGTCTGGTGCGGATCTTGAGCACCACCGGCGCCGGCGCCTTGGTCATGAAGTCGGGGTTGGCGAGCTTCGCAGCCGTGGCAGCGCGCTCCTTCTCCGCCGCCGCCAGGTCGCGCTCGAGGCGGCGCCGCTCGGCGGTGCGGTCGATGGCGCCGGACAGGTCGAGCTCGACGTTGACCAGGCCGGCCGGCAGGCTCGCGGTCGATGCGAACGAGTCGCCGGGTGGCGCCAGCCGCGCGAGCGCCCTGATCTGCTCCTCGTGCACAACGAGCGGCGTCGACTCGATGCCGCTCAGGCGCGCCACGACCCCCTGGTTGGGCTTGAGGCCCTGCTCGGATCGGAACCGGCGGACCTCGGTGACCAGCTGCTGCACCGCGAGGATCTCGGCCGCGGCGTCGTCGTCGATGTAGTTGGCGTCGGCGCGCGGCCAGTCGGCTACGACCACGGACTCCCCGCCGGTCAGCGCGGTCCACAGCTCGTCGGTGACGAACGGCACGATCGGGTGGAGCAGCCGGAGCACGGCGTCGAGGACGTGCCCGAGCACCGCCCTGGTCGTCTCGGCCGCCGCTCCGCCTCGGGCCAGCGGGATCTTGGCGAGCTCGACGTACCAGTCGCAGAACTCGTCCCAGGTGAAGTGGTAGAGCGCCGCGGAGATCTTGGCGAACTCGAAGCGCTCGTAGAGCGCGTCGATCTCGGCGATGGTCTCGTGCAGCCGGGAGAGGATCCACCGGTCGGCCGCCGCGAGCTGCTCCTGCGCCGGCCCGGGCGCTGCCGTGGTGGCGCCTTTGAGCAGCGCGAACCGGGTGGCGTTCCACAGCTTGTTGCAGAAGTTGCGCGAGCCCTGCACCCACTCTTCGCCGACGGGCACGTCGGTGCCTGGATTGGCGCCCATGGCCAGCGTCAAGCGGAGGGCATCGGAGCCGTAGGCGTCCATCCAATCGAGCGGGTCGACCGTGTTGCCCCGCGACTTGGACATCTTGCGCCCGCGCTGGTCGCGGATCAGGCCGGTGAGCGCGATGTGGCGGAACGGGACCGTCTCCGCCGGCTCGCGCGGGTCGTTGGCGTCGCCGGACATGGCGTAGATGCCGAACATCATCATCCGGGCAACCCAGAAGAAGATGATGTCGTAGCCGGTGAGCAGAACGTCAGTCGGGTAGAAGCGGCGCAGGTCGGGGGTGTCGTCGGGCCAGCCGAGCGTCGAGAACGGCCACAGTGCGGAGGAGAACCAGGTGTCGAGGACGTCGGGGTCCTGCGCCCAGCCGTCGCCGGGCGGCGCCTCGTCGGCGCCGACGCACCGCACCTGCCCGTCGGGGCCGTACCACACCGGGATGCGGTGTCCCCACCACAGCTGGCGGCTGATGCACCAGTCGTGCATGTTGTCGACCCACTCGAAATAGCGGGCGGCCAGCTCCTTCGGGTGGATCTGGACCCGGCCATCGCGGACGGCGTCGCCGGCGGCCTTCGCGAGCGGCGCCACCCGGACGAACCACTGCATCGACAGGCGGGGCTCGACGACGGTTTCGCACCGGGAACAGTGGCCGACGGCGTGGGAGTAGGGCCGCTTCTCCGAGACGATCCGGCCCTCCTCGCGGAGCGCAGCGACCACCGCGGGACGCGCCTCCAACCGGTCCAGGCCCTCGAACGGGCCGGGCGCGGTGATCACCCCTCGGTCGTCGAGGATGGTCAGGGCGGGCAGGCCGTGCCGCTGGCCGATCTCGAAGTCGTTCGGGTCGTGCGCGGGCGTGACCTTGACGGCCCCGGTGCCGAACTCGGGATCAACGTGTTCGTCGGCGACGACGGGGATGCGCCGGTTGGTCAGCGGGAGCACGACCTCGGCGCCCACGAGATGCCGGTAACGGTCGTCGTCGGGGTGGACGGCGACGGCGGTGTCGCCGAGCATCGTCTCGGCCCGCGTGGTGGCCACGACGACGGACCGGTTGGGATCGGCGAGGTCGCCGTAGCGGATCGACACCAGCTCGCCGTCGTCGTCGTGGTGGTCGACCTCGATGTCGGAAAGCGCGGTCTGGCACCGAGGGCACCAGTTGATGATGCGCTCGGCGCGGTAGATCAAGCCGTCCTCGTAGAGCCGCTTGAAGATCGTGAGCACCGCCCGCGACAGGCCCTCGTCCATCGTGAACCGCTCGCGGGTCCAGTCGACGCCCTCGCCGAGTCGCCGCATCTGGCCGAGGATCTTGCCGCCGTGCTCAGCCTTCCACTGCCAGACCCGATCGACGAACTCCTCGCGAGTGAAGTCGTGCTTGCTCTTGCCTTCGGTCTCGGCCAGATGCCGCTCGACGAGGGTCTGGGTGGCGATGCCGGCGTGGTCCATGCCGGGGAGCCACAGCGACACGAAGCCCTGCATGCGCCGCCGCCGGGTGAGGGCGTCCATCAGGGTGTGCTGGAAGGCGTGACCGAGATGCAGGCTGCCGGTGACGTTCGGCGGGGGGATGACAATGCAGTAGGGCGGCCGGTCGGACGCCGGGTCTACCTCGAAGTGGCGCGCGGCCACCCAGCGGTCGTAGAGCCGGGTCTCGACATCTGCTGGGACGTACTGCGTCGGGAGCTCGCGCGCGGCTCGCCCGCCGGTGGTGGAGGTGTCGCTCGTGGTGGTCTCGGTCACGCCGTGGAGTCTACGGATCAAGGCCCATCGGAGGGGTGGGCGAGGCCTCAGGCGGTCTTCTCCCGAGGAGCGCGCTTGCGCTCGGTCGTCTCGCGCGGGACCAGCGTCGGGTTGACGTGCTCGAGCACAACCTCGCGGTTGATGACCACGCGGGCGACATCCTTGCGGGACGGCACTTCGTACATCACCGACAGCAGAACCTCCTCCATGATCGCCCGGAGCCCGCGCGCTCCGGTGCCGCGGAGAATGGCCTGGTCGGCGATGGCCTCGAGCGCGTCGTCGCTGAAATCGAGCTCGACGCCGTCGAGCTCCATGAGCCGGCGGTACTGCCGCACGAGGGCGTTCTTCGGCTCGGTGAGAATCCGGATCAACGCGGTGCGGTCGAGGTTGTGCACGCTGGTGAT
>Ga0184623_10000247_pt1 | contig 22934 bp, 19 predicted proteins | sample PLM1_100_b1_FD_133138 | JGI IMG/M metagenome (GOLD analysis project Ga0184623, IMG submission 133138) | Groundwater sediment microbial communities from an aquifer in East River, Colorado, USA - PLM1_100_b1 | ecosystem: Environmental > Terrestrial > Soil > Riparian zone | place: USA: East River... | reverse complement strand
TAGGTGTGCGCATCGGCCCGGCCGAGGTCAATGGCCAGCCCGGCGCGGTCTGCCACGACAGGAGCGGGCAGTTGGTGAACGTGCTGGCGCTGGACATCGGAGACGGCGCGGTGCAGGCCGTGCGGTCGGTCATCAACCCGGCGAAGCTGGGTCACCTGGCCCCGCTCGCCGACCTCCGCGAGCTGCTCGGCCCGCGCCGGGCGAGAACGAGCTGAGAACGCCTTCGACTCGAAGAACGCGGCTGCGCGGCTGCCCGCCCCCCGCGTTCTGTCAGACCTCCCTGTCATCGTTGGGCCCAGCTTGAACCGAGCCCCACCGGACCGGCCCCGGGGGGCCGGTCCTAGCGAAACGAAACGGTTGCGTATTGTGGGTGGCTGCGGCAGCGTCAAGCGGATCGCCAGCACCAAGATCCACCAGCACTAGAACCGAGAACCCCGTGTCGTCCAGCACCGGTACGAACGAGGCGCTCCCCCCGCAGTCGCAGAACGGGGGGAACGACCACGGCCACCGCCATCTCGGCCTGGCGCTCATCGTCATCGCCACGGCGCAACTCATGGTCATCCTCGACGCCACGATCGTTAACATCGCGCTGCCGAGCATCCAGGTGGCGCTGAACTTCTCGTCGACCAACCTCGCCTGGGTGATCAACGGCTACACGCTCGCCTTCGGCGGCCTCCTGTTGCTCGGCGGTCGCGCCGGCGACCTGTTCGGGCGGCGCCGCGTGTTCGTTTTCGGCCGCGCCGCGATGTTCGCGATGTTCTACCTGCTGTCGCTGTACGTCCAGCTCATCCTCGGCTACAGCCCGATCGCGGCCGGTGTCGCGTTCCTGCCGTTCACCGTCGGGATCGTCCTCGGCGCCGGCGTGGCAAGCCAGCTCGCGCCGCGCCTCCCACCTCGGATCATCGCCGGCGTCGGCCTGATCCTCACGACGATCGCGATGTTCCTGTTCGCGCAGCTGGAGCCTGATTCCGCCTACGTCAGCAAACTGCTCGTGCCGATGGTGATCATGGCGGTGGGCATGGGCCTGGCGTTCGTTCCGTTCACCCTCGCGGCGGTGTCTGGGGTCAGTCACAATGACGCCGGCATCGCCTCGGCCATCCTCAACACCATGCAGCAGGTCGGCGGCTCCCTTGGGCTGGCGATCCTGGCCACGCTGTCGGCCTCGGCGGCCAACGCCCGGCCGCAGGACGCCGACGCGGCCTTCTTCCAGGCAGCCGCTAACAACGACCTACCGCTCCTGCAACGAGCCGCCGACGCTCTCACCCACGGCTACACCACGGCCTTCCTGGTCGGCGCCTTCATGATGCTCGCCGCGCTCGTCATCACCGTGGTGGTCGTCAACGCGCCGAAACAGCAACCGCAGGAGGACCAGGCGGTGCACGTCGGCTAGCCGGTCAGGCCGGGCGGCCCCCGTGGCCTCCTAGCTCAGCTTCCGCCCAGCGGCCAGCTTGACCGACACCGGGAGTTCGAGGGCGTCCCCGTGTCGGTAGCCGGCGACGAGCCGGTCGAACGCGGCGCGGACCCGGTCGCGGGTCTCGACGGTCTGGCCCTCGATCAGCGCTGACAGCCGCACCGTCCCGCTGAGCAGGCCGTCCCACAGCTCGTCCGCGCCAGCGACCCGGCAGTCGAAGCCGATGGCCTGCACATCGACATCCGCGAGCCCTCGATCCCGCAGCAGGGCGGCGAACTGCTCGTCGACCGAGTACCGGAAGAACGGTGGCCCGGCCGGAGCGCCAGCCGGCGGGGCGGCCTCCGCCTCCGCGATCGCGTCGAGGAATACCCCGAACAGCCTGGCGCGCCCGGGGAGGTCCCAGGTGGTCAGCGCCAGCCGCCCGCCCGGCCGGAGCACGCGGACGAACTCCGCGACAGCCAGCTCCGGGCGGCCCAGATGAAGGACGGCGAAGTTGCCCACGACGGCGTCGAACGAGCGGTCGGCGAACGGCAAGGCCTCAGCCTGCGCCGCACGGAAGTCGAGTCCCGGGTTCCGCCGACGCGCGAGCTCGACCATGGCCAGCGCGACATCGACCCCTACGACCGACGCGCCCGACTCGGCCGCCGCGGCAGCGCCGTAACCAGGACCGGTCGCCACATCGAGCAGCCGGGTCCCGGCCGCAACACCCGCGGCGTCCAGCAACGGGCCGACGAGCCGGCTGGTCACAGCGCCAAAGAACCCAGCGTAGCCCGCCGCCTTCCGCTCCCAACCGGCTGCCTCGAACGCGTTGAACGCGTCAAGGTCGATTGCCTCCTCCGACGGGCCCGGTCCCGACTGACTGGCCTGATTGCCCTGCGCCATGAGACCGCGTCCGAAGTCAGGACGAGAAGAGCATCCGGCCGAAGCCCCGCTGCTTGCGCTTGCCCTGGTGACCATGCTGGGGCGCGCCCCATGCCGGTTGGCCGCCATGCTGCGCCGACTGCGCCCACTGGGCTTCCATCCGCGACAGCGCCTCCAACTCGCCGTAGTCGAGGAAGATCCCGCGGCACCCGTCACATTGCTCGAGGTGAATTCCACCGCGGTCATACGTGCGCATTGTGCCGCCGCACTTCGGGCACATCATCCCGTTCATCTGTCAGCTCCATCCAGCGTCATGGATCCCGGTCGCCTTGTTGAACCTATCGAGCGGTGCCAATAAGGAGATACGCCGACAAGCATCGACGAGTTCCCGCTCCAAGTCGTCGAGCAGACGATGCTCCCGGTCGGCGCTCACCACTGCCAGCGCGGCCATCTGAACGGCCAGCGCCTGCGCCGGCACGTCCAAGGCCGGCCACGGGTCGCCGGCAGGCGGCAAGGCGCACCCGCCCGCCGCGCGGTAGGCGGACAGGAAGCGCCACCAGTCCTCAGGCGGCAACAAGCCGACCAGATACCACGCCGCTGACCTGGCGAGGTCCCACACCGGGTCGCCATGGCCCAGATCGTCGATGTCGATCAGCAGCCACGCGCCCGCGCCGCCGTCCGCCACCGCAGGCCGGCGAACAAGCTGCCCGAGGTGCCAGTCGCCGTGCACGACGACCCCGCCGCCGCGCCCGCCGGCTTTCCGCGCCCACGGCGGCAGCGTGTCGAACGCGCGCACGACCTCGCGCCCAGCAGGGGTGGGCGGCAGAGACCGCAGCCTGGCGATGGCGCGGGCCAGCCGGTGGGATCCGCCGGCCGAGGGAAGGTCCGCCAACGGGGTCGCGTGCAGCCGAGCGAGCAACCTCCCCGCTTCGGTCCATGGCGCAGCGTCCGGGTCGGCATCGCTCACGGGCTCGCCGGCCGGCCACATCGTCGCCAACCGGCCGCCCACCTGCGCGATCATGCTGGCTTCGGCGCCGCGGCGGTCAGCGTCCGCCGGGATCGGCAACGGAGCCAGCAGGACGCCGCTGAGCAGCGGGTGGGCCGCGGCTCGCAGCCGGGTCCCCAGTTCCGCCCGGTCGGTATCTGGCGCATGTGCTTTGACCACGATGTCGCCGACCCGGACGACCAGGCCATCGACGCGGTTCGACAGAACGACCGGCTCCTCGTCAACGTCGCGGCGGTCCGCCGCCGTGCGCCCGAGCCCGATCAGGCCGGCGAGCAACCCTCCGTCGGTCATGCACCTCAAGCTAGCGGTCGCAGCAGCCCGAGGTTGACCGCCTGCTCGCCGGTCTGGCGCACAGGACCAAGATGGGCAGTGACAGCGGTTCGACCGGTGGGAGGCGCAGTGCGGCAGATGGGTGTCACGGAGCGGCGGGCCCGGCTCGGCCTGCGCCACCGGCTGGCCCCGTCGGCATTGGCCGACGGCCCGGTCGACGTCGGCCGCGACCTGGTGGTTCTGCACGGCACCGACCCGGCGTCGGTTTATCTCGCCGCAGCGGCCCGGATGCATGCGCCAGCGCTCGGCGCGATCGATCGCGCGATGTACGACGAGCGGGCGCTCGTGCGGATGCTGGGCATGCGGCGGACAATGTTCGCCGTGCCGGTCGAGACCGCGCCTATCGTGCAGGCGGCCTGCACCCGGGCGATCGCTGCCCAGGAGCGGCGCAAGCTGGTCCAGTTCATTGAGCAGAGCCGGCTGACCGATGACGCGACCACCTGGCTCAAGGGGGTCGAAGAGGCCACCGTCGCGGCGATCGGGGCCCGCGGCGAAGCCTTCGCCACAGAGCTCTCCGAAGACGTGCCGCTGCTGCGGCAGAAGCTGGTGTTCGGCCTGGGCACCAAGAACGAGGTCGAGCAACCGATCGTGACCCGGGTGCTGTTCCTGCTCGCCGCCGACGGGCGCATCATCCGCGGCCGCCCCCGCGGCTCGTGGACCAGCAGCCAGTACCGCTGGACCCTGATCGACTCGTGGTTGACCGGCGGCGTGCCGGACCTCCCGACGGAGGCCGCCCGGGTCGAGCTCGTCCGCAGGTACCTCGCGGCATTCGGCCCGGCGACGGTCGCCGACGTCAAGTGGTGGACGGGCTGGACCGCCGGCGAGACAAAGCGTGCCCTCGCCGAGGTCGGCCCCGCCGAGGTCGAGCTCGGCGGCGCGACCGGGTTGGTGCTCGCCGACGACCTCGAGCCCACAGCTGTCGACGAGCGATGGGTGGCCCTGCTCCCCGCGCTCGACCCCACGGTGATGGGCTGGACCGACCGCGGATGGTACCTCGGCGACCACGCCCGTGCGCTGTTCGATCGCTCCGGCAATCCTGGCCCGACCGTCTGGTGCGACGGGCGGATCGTCGGCGGCTGGGCGCACCGCAAGGACGGCGAGATCGCGGTCCGGCTGCTCGAGGACATCGGCGCCGACGCGACCGCCGCTGCCGACGCGGCGGCCGAGCGGCTGAGCTCATCGCTCGGAAAGGTCCGCGTCACCCCGCGGTTCCGCACCCCTCTCGAACGTGAGCTGACCGCCTAACCCCGCCGGGCGGGCACCCGGGTGAGCCGCTCCCTCAGCCGCTGCGGTCGCAGGTCGTGCAGGATCTGCCGGACGACGTTGCGCCCCGGGATGCCGGTCACCCCGCCGCCGCCGTGCGTCGCGGAGCCCGCCTGGTAGAGCCCGCGCACCGGCGTGCGGAGATCGGCGTAGCCGGCGGCCGGGCGGGTGTGGAAGAGCTGGGCCGCTGACAGCTCGCCGTGGAAGATATTGCCGCCGACCAGGCCGTACTCGGTCTCCATCTGGTGCGGCCCGATGACCTGGCGGTGCAGGATCGAGTCGGTGAAGCCCGGCGCCACCGCCTCGACCCGGGCGATGACCCGGTCGGCGTGCGCGGCCAGCTCGGCGGCATGCGGCTGCGCCGACCACTCGTGCGGGACCCACTGCGTGAACATCGACATGACGTGGCGGCCGGGCGGAGCGAGCGAGTCGTCGAAGACCGACGGGATGCAGATGTCGGCGAACGGCTTGGCCGAGGCACGGCCGGCGACGGCGTCCTGGAAGGCGCCCTCGAGGTCGTCGAGCGACTCGGCGAGCACGATCGTGCCGCCGTGCGCCTCGGGATCGAAGCCGGGTTTGGCGGTGAACTCCGGCAACCGGTCGAGGGCGAGGTTGACCTTGACCACGCCGCTGCGGGTGCGCCATCGCTCGATGTCCTCGACAAAGTCGCCGGGCAGGTCGCGGCGGTCGAGCAGGCGCAGGAACGAGACCTTCGGGTGGGCGGTGGTGACGACGGTGGGAGCGCGCAACTCGGCGCCGTCAGCGAGCGCGACGCCGCAGGCCCGGCCATGGCGGACGAGGACCCGGCCGACGGGTGCCGACGTGCGTACCTCCGCGCCGAACGACCGGGCGGCGGCGGCCAGCGCCTGGGTCACGCCGCCCATGCCCCCGCGGGGGAAGCCCCACGCGCCGATCTTGCCGTCGCCCAGGTCGCCGATGTGGTGGTGGGCCATGACGTAGGCCGTGCCGGCTGAGCGCGGGCCGGCCCAGGTGCCGATGACCCCGCTGACCGACAACGCGCCCTTCATCGCATCGGACTCGAAGAAATCGTCGAGCAGGTCCGCGATGCTCATCGTGAACAGCCGGGTGGCGTCGAAGACCTTGCGCTGGTCGAGGTCGCGAAGGCGCGCCAGCAGCCCGGCCTGCCGCGCGAGGTCGACCGGCCGACGCGAGCCGAGCCGGGGCGGGATCGTGTCGAGCAGCGGCGCGAGCACGCGGGCAAGCTCGCCGAGCCAGGCCTCCCACCGATCCAGGGCGTCGGCGTCCTTTCCGGAGAAGCGCCCGATGTGCTCGCGGCGGCGCGCGCGGTCGTCGGGCAACTGCAGGTAGCCGCCGTCGGCGTGCGGCGCGAAGTACGGCCCCTGCGGGTAGACGTGGTAGCCGTGCCGCCCCAGCTCCAGGTCGCGCACCAGCGACGGCGGCAGCAGGCTGACGACGTAGGACAGCGAGGTCACCCGATAGTCGGGGCCGAACGGCTGCTCGGTGACCGCCGCCCCGCCGACGACCGGCCGTGCTTCGCACACCACTGTTCGCAGCCCGGCCCGGGCCAGGTAGCCCGCCGCAACCAGCCCGTTGTGCCCCCCGCCGATCACGATCGCGTCGTAGTGCTGCACTCGCTCACCCTAGACGGGGGTCGGCAGGTCGCTCTTTGGGCGAGCGTCTGGTCAGGCGCCCACCTCGACGTGGCAGACCTGGCACTGGCGGGCGGCGGGCAGCTCGCGCCAGTCGCCGCCGGTCAGGTCGACCATGACGACGGGCAGGCCGCACGCGGTGTGCAGCCACGAGCGCTCCCCGGCTGTCTTGATCGCGTGTTGCCGCGCGCCTACGTCGCCCCGGTCAGGGCGGAGCAGGCCACCGCGGTAAGTGGGCACGTCCGTCACGCCGGCCGCGGTGAGGCTCGGCCGGCGGACGCGGAGCCGCAGCGCACGCGTTCGCGCCGCCGTTCTCGCGGCGGCGCTCGACGAGCTGCTCAAGGTGGGATACGGCCGGCTGAGCTTCGAGTCGGTTGCCGCGCGCGCGGGTGTGCACAAGACGACGGTCTACCGGCGCTGGCCGAACCGCGAGGCGTTGGTGACCGAGGCGCTGCTGGACCAGCGAGCCCGCGACGTGCCGATCCCCGACACCGGTTCCATCCGCTCCGACCTGCGTGTCCTCGCCCGGGCCATCGCGGCGAGCATCACCTCGCCGACCGGTCAGGCGTGGCGCGAACGCTGGTGTCCGAGGCGGGTGACATCCCCGAGGTCACGACGGCCGTCCGCGACTTCTGGTCAGCTCGGTTCGCTGCGGCCCGCGTGGTCGTCAGCCGGGCGGTCGAGCGCGGCGAGCTGGCACCGGGCATCGACGCCGACTTCCAAAATAGCTCAAGATCGCGAAGAGAAACGCCCCAGCTTCTGGTTATTCGTCGGTCCCGCCAGCGCGCTCCAGTTCCGCGCGGCGCGACAGCAGAAACGCGCGTTCGACGTCGTTGCCGACCAGCGCCAGCGCCCGCCCGTACTCCACGATTGCCTCGCCGTTTCGACCGAGCCGACGCAGCAGCTCGGCCCGGGCGGCCGGCAGCAGGTGGTGCCGGGGCAGGGCCTCGTCCAGATCGCCGAGCAGGGCGAGGCCCGCGCGCGGACCGGCCGCCTCCGCCACTGCCACAGCGCGGTTGAGCCGCACGACGGCGGAGCCGGTGACCCGCTCGAGCTGGGCATACAGGTCGGCGATCGCCGGCCAGTCAGTGTCCGAGGCCCGCCGGGCCTTCGCGTGCTCGGCCGCAATGGCCGCCTGCAAGGCGTACGGCGAGGTGGCTTGCGACCGCGCCGTCAGCTCGAGCAGGGCCAGCCCTTCGCCGATCTCGTCCCACCGCCACAGGTCGCGGTCCTGATCCGGAAGCAGCACGAGGCGGCCGGCGGGGTCGATCCGGGCCCGACGACGGGCATGGTGCAGAACCATGAGCGCCAGCAGCGCCGTCACCTCAGGCTCGCCCGGCATCAGCTCGCCCAGGACCCGGCCGAGCCGGATGGCCTCGCTGGCCAACTCCTCGCGCAGCAAGCGGTCACCGCTCGTCGCGGCGTAGCCCTCGGTGAACACGAGGTATATGACGGCCAGTGCCCCCGCGAGCCGGTCCGGCAGATCGTCGGCGTCGGGCACCCGGAACGGGATGCCGGCCGCCGCGATCTTCTTCTTGGCCCGGGTGAGCCGCGCCGCCGTCGTCGGCTCCGCCACCAGGAACAGCCGGGCGATCTCCGGGGTGGTGAGGCCGGCCACGAAGCGCAGCGTCAGCGCAACCCGGGACTCCATGGACAACGCCGGGTGGCAACAGGTGAAGACCAGCCGCAGCCGCTCGTCCGGGACCGCGTATCCCTCGTCCAGCTCGACGTGGTCCATGTCACTGACCGCTTCCTCCGTCACCAGCAGCGGCAGCCGGCGCAGGTCGCTCGCCTCGCGGCGCAGCCGGTCCACGGCGCGCCTGCGGGCAGTGGTGAGCAGCCAACCCGCCGGATTGCGCGGGGGGCCATCCTCAGGCCACCGCTGGACCGCCGCCGTGAACGCGTCCTGGAGCGACTCCTCGGCCAGGTCGAGCCTGCGCAACTGGCGGGCGAGCAGGGCGAGCAGGCGTGCCCAGTGCTCCCGGTACGCCTGCTCGACCGCAGCGTGGCGGATCAGCTCAGCCCTCCGGCGCCGCCACGACCGGCCGCACCTCGACGTTGGTCGCCGGCAGCGCCTTGGCGAACTCGATCGCCTCGTCCAGGTCGGCGGCTTCGACCAGGTAGAAGCCGCCGAGCTGCTCGGTGGTCTCGGCGAACGGACCGTCGGTGAGCACGGCCTCGCCGTCGCGCTTGCGCACGGTCGTCGCCGTCGTCGTCAACGCCAGCTCCGCCCCCCCGGCCGCGGCGTTGCGGTCGCTGAGCATCCGGCCGAACCGGTCGTGCTCGGCGTAGGTCCGGCGGCGCTCCTCCTCGGACGCCTCCGCCTGCAGTTTCTCGTTTGCGTAGATAAGCAGCGCGTACTTCATCGTTCCTCCGGGTGGTTGCTCCTCCGGTTGTATGACGCACCCTGGTGCCGCCGATCGACATCCAACCCGCAGTCAATGCTCTGGGGGTGCGCTATGACCCGTCGGACCCGATCATCGCCAGACCCCCGATCAAGAAGCGCACCTGGCATTGTGCAGGCAGGGGCCGCAGGGTGGATAGTGCCCAGACCGCAACGCGCAGCGAGCCTAGCCGAAATGGAGTTCCATGTCCGACCACGGCACCCCTGTCGTCTCGGCCCTCATCGGCGGCCGGCGTCAGCACACGAGCGCGCGCACCATCCGGTCGACCAATCCGGCCGTCACGTCGTCGGTGGTCGCCGAGGTGCGCTTGGACGAGGCCGGCGCCCTGGTCGACGCCGCCCGCGCGGCCCGCTCGGCTCAGTCCGAGTGGGCCGACGTGCCACCTCCCGTCCGCGGCCGGGTCATCGCGAACATCGGCCGCCTCGTCGAGGCCAACGCCGAGACCCTGGCGCGGCTGGTCACGCGCGAGATCGGGAAACCCCTGGCGGAGGCCCGGGGAGAGGTGCAGGAGATCATCGACACCTGCGAGTTCTTCCTCGGCGAGGGGCGACGCCTCTACGGCCAGACCGTGCCGTCGGAGATGCCCGACAAGCAGTTGTTCACGTTCCGGAACCCGGTTGGGCCCGCCCTGATCATCACCGCCGGCAACTTCCCGGTCGCGGTGCCATCCTGGTACATCGTTCCGGCACTGCTGTGCGGCAACACGGTCGTCTGGAAGCCGGCGCTCTACTCCGCCGCCTGCGCCGACGCGTTCGCCGAGCTGATCACCCGCGGCGGGCTGCCCGATGGAGTGCTCAACGTGGTCTACGCCGACGGCCCGGAGACCAGCGACGGCCTCGAGTCGGCGCTTGCCGCCGGCCTTGTGGGCAAGGTCGGCTTCACCGGCTCCACGGAGGTCGGCCGGGCGATCGGCGAGCTGTGCGGACGCCACCTGCAAACCCCGTGCCTGGAGCTCGGCGGAAAGAATCCCATGGTCGTCGCGGCGGACGCCGACCTCGACCTAGCGGCCGAAGGCGCCCTCTTCTCCGGCTTCGGCACCGCTGGCCAGCGCTGCACTTCACTCGGCACCGTGATCGTCCACGAGACGGTCCACGACGCCTTCCTCGACCGCTTCACCAGCCTGACCGCCGCCGCCACGCTCGGCGACCCCATGGCCGACGTGCTGTACGGCCCGTTGCTCGACGCGCGGTTCGCAACCTCCTTCGAGAAGTACCTCGGCTGCGTCCGCGACCACCATCGGCCGTCCGGCTCCACTGGCATCGGCCGGATCAGCGCCGGAAATCCCCGGGACGGGTTCATCGGCGACGCAGCCGCCGGCATCTACTACCACCCCGTGATCCTCGACGGCGTCCGGCCGGGAGACGAGGTGTTCGACGAGGAGACCTTCGGCCCCCTCGTCGGTGTCACGACCTACCGCCACCTGGACGAAGCGCTCGAGTTGGCCAACATGCCCGGATACGGGCTGTCCTCGTCCATTTACACGACGGACGCCCGGACGGCGTTCCGATTCCGCCGGGGCATCAGCGCCGGCATGGTGAGCGTCAACAACTCCACGTCGGGCGCCGAAGCGCACCTGCCGTTCGGCGGCAATGGCCGATCCGGCAACGGAAGCCGGCAATCCGGCCGGTGGGTGCTCGACCAGTTCACCCGGTGGCAATCGCTGAACTGGGACTTCTCCGGCCGCCTGCAGAAGGCCCAAATGGACGTGGCGACGGTAGAGGCAGACCTGGACTTCCGGCTGCAGGAGTGACCGGCAAGTCTGTAGGCATGCGACTGCGTATCTTCACCGAGCCCCAGGAAGGCGCTTCCTACTCGACGTTGCTTTCCGTCGCCCGGGCGACGGAGGAGCTCGGCTTCGACGGCTTCTTCCGGTCCGACCACTTCCTCGCGATGGCCGGCGACGGGCGACCGGGTCCGACCGACGCATGGGTCACGCTGGCCGGCCTGGCCCGGGAAACCACGCGGGTCCGGCTCGGCACGCTGTTGACCCCTGCGACCTTCCGGCTGCCTGGGCCGCTGGCCGTGGCCGTGGCTCAGGTCGACCAGATGAGCGGCGGCCGGATCGACTTCGGCCTGGGAGCCGGCTGGTTCGAGCGCGAGCACCGGGCCTACGGCATCCCGTTCTTCGACGTACGGGAACGCTTCGACCGGTACAGCGAGCAGTTGGAGATCATCACCGGGCTGTGGGAGACGCCGGACGGGGAGACGTTCTCCTACAAGGGGCGGCACTACGAGCTCGTCGACTGCCCAGCGCTGCCCAAACCGGCGCAGCGGCCACGCCCACCGGTGATCGTCGGCGGCACGGGACCCAGGCGCACGCCGCGTCTCGCCGCTCGCCACGCGGACGAGTTCAACGTGGGGTTCCGGCCGGTCGACTTCACTGCAGAGCGGTTCGAGACGGTGCGCCAAGCATGCGTTGAGGCGGGACGCGACCCGGCCACGATGGCCCTGTCCGTCGCCCAGACCGTCTGCTGCGGGAAGGACGACGCGGAGATTCGCCGCCGGGCTGACGCGATCGGCCGGGAGGTCGACGAGCTGCGCGCCAACGGGCTCTGCGGCACGCCGGAGGAGGTCGTCGAGCGGATCCGGACGTTCGCCGAGGCCGGAGCTGACCGGATCTACCTGCAGGTGCTGGACCTCTCCGATCTCGACCACCTGGAGCTGATCGCCGCCGCCGTCGCGCCTGCGCTCCGCCAGGAGCCGTGACGCGGGTGAACGGGCTCCTCGCCGCCGACCGTGTCCACGTCTGGCACCCGTACTCCTCCGTGCTGGACCCGCTGCCGACGTACCCCGTGGTGTCTGCCCGCGGGACCCGGCTGCGGCTCGCCGACGGTCGTGAGCTGGTCGACGGCATGTCGTCCTGGTGGGCGGCGATCCACGGCTACGCGCACCCGGTGCTGGATCGAGCGCTGCACGAGCAGGTCGACAGCCTCGGGCACGTCATGTTCGGCGGGCTGACCCACGCCCCGGCGGTCGCGCTCGCCGAGCTGCTGGTGCGGATCACGCCACCCGGCCTCACCCGGGTCTTCTTCAGCGACTCCGGGTCGGTCGCGGTCGAGGTCGCGATCAAGATGGCGCTGCAGTACTGGCAGGGCCGAGGCCAGCTGGGCCGGCATCGGATCGCGACCATACGTGGCGGCTACCACGGCGACACGACCGGCGCGATGTCCGTGTGCGACCCCGTCACCGGGATGCATCAGCTGTTCACCGCATACCTCCCTCGGCAGTTGTTCGCCGAGCGGCCGCGGCCGGTATGCGACCCGGATTTCCGGGACAGCGACCTCGATGGGATGCGTGCGCTGCTTCGCGACCATCGGGACGAGGTGGCGGCCGTCATCGTGGAACCGATCGTGCAGGGCGCCGGCGGCATGCGTTTCTATGCGCCCGCGTACCTCGCCGGGCTGCGCGAGCTGTGCGACGAGACCGGAGTGCTGCTGATAGCCGACGAGATTGCCACCGGCTTCGGCCGCACCGGCCGCCTTTTCGGCTGCGAGCACGCCGGCGTGGCGCCCGACATCATCTGCCTAGGCAAGGCCATGACCGGCGGATATCTGTCGATGGCGGCGACGCTGTGCACGGACGAGGTGGCCGAGGGCGTCTGCGCGGCGCCGGGCGGCGTCTTCATGCACGGGCCGACGTTCATGGCCAACCCGCTAGCCGCGGCGGTGTCCCGCGCGAGCATCGAGCTGCTCCTCTCGGACCAGTGGCAGGGGCGGGTGGCGGCGATCTCCGCCCAACTCGCCGACGGGCTCGCGCCGGCGGCGGACCTACCGCAGGTCGCCGAGGTGCGGGTGCTGGGGGCGATCGGCGTCATCGAATTGCAGGAGCCGGTCGAGATGCGGTCGCTGCAGCCGCGCCTGGTCGAGCTGGGCGTGTGGGTGCGGCCCTTCGGCCGGTTGGTCTACGCCATGCCGCCATTCGTCAGCACTGCCGAGGATCTCCGGACCGTCACCGGCGCCATGGTGCAAGCCGTGGCGGAAACCCCCCTGCCGCGATCTTGAGCTTTTTCGCACGCACGGCGGCGTGTCGTCGAAAAAAGCTCAAGATCGCGGCAGGAGGCGGACGGAGTTCGCTCACGGCGCGTCCGCCATAGCCGAACAGGATGACCGAGTCGGGTTACTCGTGCGTCATGAGGGTAGCCCCCTCCCGACCACTTCTTCCCGATGAGGACGCCGTGCAGAGCAGTCTCACTCCCCTTGGCCAGCCCGCTGGCGACAAGGCCGTTCCGTCGGCCGTCGTCCGCACCACCTGCTGGGCGTGCGGCGAGGTGCTCGAGAAGGAGGTGCCGCGGCGCAACCTCCGGCATCGCCACCTCCGCTGGTCCTGCAACGACTGCGAGGTCTCGTGGTCTGGACCGGGAGAGGTGGCCTGACGCCCCTTTGACGTGTGACCGCGGTCACAACCAGGTTTCCAACCTCGTGTTGAACCCTTTGCGGCACCTGTCCGTGATGAAGGACGACGGACCCAGAGGGCAGCATTGGTGGGGAGTCTCCGTGCGGATCCGATCTGGCCGAGCAGCCGCTGATGGCTGTCGCGCCCGGTCCCGGTGGCGGCGTTCCTAGCGCCCTTGGCAAATCGTTGTACCTGCGCTAGTTCGCGCATGCCTCGACACACTAAGGAGCCGACAGTGAAGATCCGCACGTTCGGAGTGGCGGCTGGTGCGCTTGCCGCCGCCATCGTCATGTCCGCCTGTTCGGGCGGGGAGCAAGCGACGACCTCGGCGCCGGCCGCGCCGGTTGCGAACCAGGCCACGCCGGCGCAGGTCGCCCCCAAGCCGCAGGTCCTGCGCGTGGCTGAGCTCGACGGCCTCAGCCCGGCTGTGGTGAACGGCAAGGGCCGCACGATCTACCGGTTCGACAAGGAGAGCAACGACCCCACCAAGATCGCCTGCGTCGATGACTGCCTGAAGACCTGGGAGCCGGTGCTTGCGCCCAACGGCTTCCAGGTTCAGGAGGGCATCGAGGAGGACCTGGTCGGCGTCATCGACCGCCCCGACGGTGGCAAGCAGCTCACGCTGAACGGCTGGCCGCTGTACTACTACTTCAAGGACCTCGAGCTGGGCCAGACCGCCGGCCAGGGCATCGGCGGCACGTGGTTCGCCATCGCCCCGAACGGCAAGAAGGCTGAGGAGACCGGCGCCGGCCAGGGCCAGGTCCAGGGCCAGGTCCAGGGCAATCAGCAGATTCTGCGCGTCGCCGAGCTCGACGGCTTCAGCCCGGTCGTGGTGAACGGCAAGGGCCGCACGATCTACCGGTTCGAGAAGGAGAGCAACGACCCCACCAAGATCGCCTGCGTCGATGACTGCCTCAAGGTCTGGGAGCCGGTTCTCGCCCCCAACGGCGTCGACATCAAGACGGGCGTCAAGGAAGGCCTGGTCGGGACGATCGAGCGCCCCGACGGTGGCAAGCAGCTGACCCTCAACGGCTGGCCGATGTACTACTACTTCAAGGACCTCAAGCTGGGCCAGACCGCCGGCCAGGGCATCGGCGGCACCTGGTTCGCCATCGCCCCGAACGGCAAGAAGGCCCAGGAGGCCGGTGGCGCCAGCAGCGGCAGCAGCTCCTCGAGCGGCTCGAGCGGCTACAGCTACGGCGGCTGATCCCTTCACAACCCCGAACCGGGGGCACGGCGCAAGCCGTGCCCCCGGTTTCTGTCTGTGGCGCCCACCCCGACCCCCACCGCCAGGGTGGACGACCGCGAGTAGACGCGGCGACGGTCTCCGCCCAGGGCACCGACAACGTCGCGGATCGAGCGCCCGGACAGCCCGGCGCCGCGCAGCAACTCGGCGAGCCGGTCAGGGTGCACGATCAGCAGACGGTCGCCGCGCCGGGGTGGCACGAAGACCAGCACCGGGTGCCGTTCGAGCCCGCCGAGGCCGGCCAGCAGCCGTTCCCCGGCAACGGACCGGGGCGGGTCGAGGCGGGCAACCGCCACTCCCCAGCCGACGCTCGGGTCGGGGAGCAGCACGGCGTGGCCGGGGAGCAGCCCGACGAGGTCGAGCGTTGCCTGCGGGTCCTCGGGGCGCGCGGCGACCGCCGCGAGCTGGCCGCCCTGCTCGATGAGCCGGGCCAGCTCGCGCCGGGCCGCGCTGCGGCCCGGGACGACGCCGGCGTACAGCAGCGGATCCGTGGCCTCACCGGCCGCGACGAGCAACTCGGTCCCCGGCGGCGCCGGCGGCCAGATGGCGACGCGCACGGGCCGGTCGGCATGCCCGACCAACTGCCCCACTCCGCGAGCCTGGCTCAAAGTGCGCACCAGGACGGCCGTGGTTCGGCGCGCCCCAGAACCGTGCCGCCCCGGGGCGGCCAGGTTGACCACCTCGTCGACCTGGTCGGCCAACGGGGCGAGCTCCGGCGGGAGCGCGGCTGGCACGGCATCGCCTACGATGACCAGCACGACGGGGTCGGGGATCGCGAGTTCCCGGACGACGACCTGCAGGGTCGCGGAGGGGTCGGCAAGCGCCCGTACCAGGGACCGATCGAGGTCCGCTGCGCTGCGCGAGGCGTTGACGAGGAACGTGTCCGGGGCGAGGACCGCGCTGCGGCGCGCCACCCAGCGGTCCGGCGCGGCGTAGTGCGGGTTCACCTCGCCCTCGACCTCATCGCGCAGCTCGTCGCAGGACAGCTCGACTCGAACCCGGCCGCGCAGCCTCCGCAGCTCGTCGACCGGGATCCGGGCGCCGGTGCCGATCACGCACGTCGCCCGACCGGTGACGTGCGGTTCGGCGGTCACCTCCAGCGTCTTGCCGTGCCGTCCCGTCACGGCCGGATGCCCCGCCGCCGCGAACGTCACCGGGCGCGACGTCAGCATCGCTGCGCCTTCAGCTGGAGGAGGCGGCTGGCCCGCGCCGACACCACCCGGGACGCCCAGGAGGAGCCGAGCGACCGGGCCTCCTCGTCGGTCAGCCAGGCGGGCGGACCCATCCGCCAGCCGACCGCGGCGTACTGCCGCCGCATGGCCGCGAGGCGTTCCTCGGTCGGCTCCGGGGTGCTGGCGAGCTTCTTGTCCAGCGCGGCCGGCGCCGCCCACGGCCGGCAGTTGATGACCACGTCGAGCTGGGCGCCTTCGCTGCCGAGCGCTAGGACGTTGCCGAGAACCTGCTGGTCGGCGCCCAGCACGCCGTCGAGAAGGCTCCCCCACGGCATGATCACGGAGACGGTGGCGAACGTGCCGGCAAACGCGGGCTGCGGCCGGTCCAGGGACCAGGCAAGGAAGAACAGGTTGCTCAGCCGCCGCCGCCGCGCCGTCGCGAGGGTCCGGTCGAGGCGAGTCATCTCGGCGTCGATGCCCACCACGACCGCCGCGGGATCGGCCGTCGCGAGCCGGAGAGCGCGCTTCCCGTCGCCGCAGCCGAGGTCCGCGACCGCGCGGTCGGCACCTGCCAGCCGGTCGAGCAACTCGTCGTCGTCCGGCCCGACCAAGCCCGGCACGCTCACCTCCTCAGGCCCGTCCACACTAGCTGTCATGGCAGCCGAGGAGCCCCCGCGCCCGCTGGTGATCGTCGACGCGGCCAACGTCGTCGGCTCGGTGCCCGACGGCTGGTGGCGGGACCGGGTGGGCGCGACCGAGCGGCTGCGCGACGCGTTGATGACGGTCGCCGAGCACGGCCTGCCCGACTGGGACCATCGGCCGCCGTTCGACGTGGTGCTCGTCGTCGAGGGCGCTGCCCGATCGGTCAAAGACGCGCCCGGCGTCCGGGTCGTCGCGGCCCCAGGCTCGGGCGACGACACGATCGTCGACCTCGTCCGGCGCGAAAGCACCGGACGCCCCACCCTCGTGGTCACCGCCGACCGGCAACTGCGGGAGCGGGTGCGCGCACTCGGCGCGGCGGTTGCGGGCCCGCGCACCGTCCCCAGACGTCCGCGATCTTGAGCTTTTTTCAAAATGGGAGCGCTCCCACTCGAAAATAGCTCAAGATCGCGAAGGGGGGGCGGAGCTTAGAGCGACCAGGGGCGGGGGGTCGTATACCGAAGCTGACGGTTCGGGATAACGTGCTGGCCTTGCCTGGACAGCGCTGTCCGGGCGTGCAGACAAGGGGAGGTCGAGATGCGCCGATCAGTGCCCAGCTTGGGGCAGCTCCCGCGAGCGGCCATCCGCGGGTCAAGGGGGAGAGTGCTGCTCGCCCTCAGCGTCGCGGCGGTCGCGGCGTCGACCGCGATGGTGCCGGCGAACGCTCAGGACGACGATCGCAGCGGTCGCACGACAACGGTGAAGCTGCTCGCGTTCAACGACATTCACGGCAACCTCGACCCGCCCGCGGGCTCGGGCGGCCTCATCCGCACCAGCCTCGACCCGACCGCCCCCAAGAACGTGGCCGCGGGCGGCGTGGAGTACCTCGCCACCCACCTCGACGCGCTCGGCGCCGGTGACCCCCGCACCCTCGTCGTCGCGGCCGGTGACAACATCGGCGCGACGCCGTTGCTGTCGGCGGCGTTCCACGACGAGCCGACCATCGAGGCGCTCAACGCGATCGGCACCGACACGTCCAGCGTCGGCAACCACGAGTTCGACGAGGGCGTCGTCGAGCTATACCGGATGCAGCACGGCGCCTGCCTGCCGACCCCCGACAGCTGCCCGGACGGCGACTTCGGCGGCGCCGACTTCACCTACACCGCGGCCAACGTCGTCAACACCGACAGCGGGCGGACGATCCTGCCGCCCTACTGGATCGGCGAGGTGCCGGCGGCGACGGGCAGCGGCAAGGTCAAGGTCGGCTTCATCGGCATGACGCTCGAGGGAACGGCGAGCATTGTCACCCAGTCGGGCATCCGCGGCATCGAGTTCCGCGACGAGGTCGAGTCGGCCAACGCGCTCGTGCCCGAGCTGCGGGGCAAGGGCGTCGAGGCCATCGTGGTCCTCATCCACGAGGGCGGCGTCCAGAACGGGCTCTACAACGACTGCCTCGGCCTGACCGGCCCAATTGTCGAGATCGCGACGACCGGCGCGGACGGCGTCGCCCTCGACGCCGAGATCGACGCCATCGTCAGCGCGCACACCCACCAGCCCTACAACTGCTCGCTGACTGACCCGGCCGGCCGGCCGCGCCCAGTGACCAGCGCGGCGTCGTTCGGCCGGATCATCACCGAGATCAACCTCGCCGTCGACAGGCAGGGCGAGGTCGACCGCGCCGCCACCACTGCGGCCAACCACATCGTGACGCGGGACTTTCCGGACCCGGAGCTCACCGCGCTGATCACGAAGTACCGGACGCTGGTGGCGCCTGTCGCCAACCGCAAGGTCGGTGACATCACGGCTGACCTGCTGCGCCAGATCGACGCCTCCGGCGAGTCGCCGCTCGGCAACGTCATCTCCGACGCGCAACTCGCCGACACGGCGCCGGCGGCCAGGGGCGGCGCGCAGATCGCGTTCATGAACCCCGGCGGCATCCGGGCCGACCTGGTCTACGCGCCGGACGGCGTCGTGACCTACGAGGAGGCCTTCACGGTCCAGCCGTTCAACAACTACGTCACGACGATGACGTTGACCGGCGCGCAGATCGACGCGGTGCTCGAGCAGCAGTTCGACAACCCGTCGGTGGGGGCCAACCGCATCCTGCAGGTCTCGGCGGGCTTCACCTACACCTGGAACGCGCAGTCGCCGACCGGTTCGAAGGTCGGCCCGGGGAGCATCCAGCTCAACGGCCAGCCGATCGACCCGGCAGGGACCTACCGGGTCACGGTCAACAGCTTCCTGGCCGACGGCGGCGACAATTTCACCGTCCTGCGGAACGGCACCGACCGGGTGGTCGGCGGGCTCGATATCGACGCGTTCACGGCGTACCTCGGAGCCAACTCCCCGCTCTCGCCGCCGCCGACCGACCGCATCAACGTCACGCCTTGAGGACCTGAGGGGCCAGCGGGCCGCCTCACCCGAACGGGATCCAGGCCCGTTCGGTGAGGCGGTCCGCGGTGGAGACCATGACGCCGGCGGCGGAGACGGTCCACAGCTCGTCGCCGACGACGAGCGCGCGCCGCACCGCGCCGCGTCCGTAGCCGTCGCCGCCCGTGGCCGGGTGCCGGACCGTGCCCAGCTCGGCGAAGCCCGCGTCGCGCTGCTTGAGAACCAAGGCGCCCGGCTCGGTGCTCTTGCTGACCGGCAGCACGGTCAAGCCGGTCGCCGGCCAGAAGAGGAACGCGTGCGGGTCGGACTCGACCTCGGACCAGCCCCCGGTGACGTGGTGCTGGGCGAGCCGCCTCGGGTGCGCCGGGTCCGACACGTCGAACAGCGACACCTGCGTCCCCTGCGCCGTGCCCTGGTCGGTCGCCTCCTGCCCGACGCCGATCAGCCGCCCGTCGCCCGCCGGGTGGAGGTACGCCGAGTAGCCGTTGATCTTCAGCTCGCCGACCGCCTTGGGTTTCTCCGGATCGTAGAGGTCCAGCGTATAGAGCGGGTCGGTCTGCCGGAACGTCACGACGTAGCCAACCGGGCCGAGGAAGCGCACCGCGTAGATCCGCTCGTCCTTGCCGAGCCCGTCGACCTGGCCCACCTCGACGAGGCGCTCCCCTCGCCGGGCGAGGACGGTGACCGCGCTCTCCGTGCCCTGCGACTCGCCCATCGTCGTCGCAACCCGGAGATGGCCGGCGTGCTCGGACAGGGAGTACTGGTTGAGCAGTTGCCCGGCCACCTCGCCCGAGGCGACGTACCTGGGCCGGCCAGGTGCGGAGATCTCGAACTGGTGTACCTCGGTCGCGAGCCTGGGCCGCGCGGGGCCGGACCGCACCGGCTGATCGGCCAACGGGACAGGGCCACCGTCCCAGTCGTTGTGCGCGATGTAGAGGCTGTCGGTCGTCCCGTAGACCGTCTCGCCGTCGGCCACGATCGACACGGCGTCGCCCGCGTTGAGCGGCTCGCCCATCGGGATGGTCAGCACCGACAACATCGAGGAGCCGGAGTACCGCTCCGGATGGCGCACCTGATCGCAGTCGGTCAGCACGCCGTCGCGCCGGACGCCGTCGCGCTCCAGCTCGTAGCGCGGCAGCCAGTCATCGACGGCGGAGCGCTGGATCACCCGGCGGTTCTCGCGCAGGGCCTCTCCCTCGGTCCGCTCGCCGTCGGGGTAGACGAACGGCAGGCGCGGCGAGGAGCCCATGACGACCCGGGCGACCCCGTCGACCTCCCGGGCGTCGATGTACGTGCCCTGGACATCAAGCGTGCCGATGACCTTGGGCCGGCCGGACAGGTCGATCAGCGCCAGGCGGGATCCCTGCTGGACCGGCATGGGCGGCACGGCGCCGCCCCGATCGGCGGGGCCAGGCAGGGGGTTCTCGGGCGTCCCGTCGCCGGGCAGCCAGCTCTCGGGCACCCAGCGCGGGTCCTGCCACGGGAGCACGACGAGCGCCCGGTCACCCTCGACCAGCAATTGGCCGGCGCCGGCGCCAGGGAGCGGCAGCCGGCCCGTCTCCCGTCGGTCGGCGACATCGACGACGCGCAGGTAGTCGTCGGCCACGACGACAAGCCGCCGGCCGTCGGACTTCACCAGGTCGGGCTCGTCGACCCCGGCCTCGTGGGTGTTCGTGGTCGAGTGGCCCGGCGCCGCGGGCGCCGCCGGGGCCGCCGCCGATCCCTCGGCTGCGGCGGGCCCGCCGTTGCGCGCGTCGCCGCCGGTCGCCATGTCGAGCGCGGCCACCCCGCCGCCCATGCCAGGCAGGCCGAAGGGGCCGACCCGCTTCACGGCCGCCTCTTTGAGCTCCCTGAGCGCCTGGTCGCACGAGTCGAACGCCACGAGGCGCACGTGCAGTGTCGCGCCCCCCGGGCGGCGCCGGTCGCCGTCGCCGCCGACTCCCCCCTGTCCGGAGCAGCCCGCGGCCCCGACCAACGCCGCCACCGTCAATCCCGCGACGGCCCATCCCCTGGTGACTCTCGTCCCGATCATGCTGCTTCGACGCAAGCGGCGAGCCGGCGGTTCCCCGGCCTCCTAGACTTGCGGGCATGCGCCGAGTCGCGCTGAGCGCCACCGTCGTCGGCTCGGTTCTCATCGGGTCGGCCTGCGCATCGGCCGAGCAGGTCGCGCAACCGGCCCCGGCATCCCCATCCTCGCCTTCCCGCTCCCCCTCCGCGGCTGCCGTGCCGTCCGTCTCGGCAACCGTCCGCGCGTCGCCGACCGCGCGGCCCTGGCAGGTCGGCGCAACCCCGCTGCCGCGGCGGCAGGACGGTTTCGGGGTGATCAGGCCGACGCCGCCGGAGCTGGTCGATCGGCGGTTGCCGACAGTGGACCACCTCCCGCCGCCGGCCGGCCGGCGGTTCACGGCCACGACAAGCGGGATAAGCAGGGACATCCGGGCGCGCATGGGCGAGACATGGCAGCCGGGGTGCCCGGTCCGGCTCACGGACCTGCGCTACCTCACGGTCGCCTTCTGGGGTTTCGACGGCCGCCGGCACACCGGAGAGTTGGTCGTCAACGCCCGCGTGGCCGGCGACGTGGTCCGGGTCTTCCGCCGCCTGCACGCCGCGCGCTTCCCCATCGAGGAGATGCGGCTGATCACCACCGCCGACCTCGACGCCCCGCCGACCGGCGACGGCAACAACACCGCCGGCTTCGTGTGCCGGCGCGCCCGCGGCCAGTCCCGCTGGTCCGCGCACGCGCACGGGCTGGCGATCGACCTCAACCCGTTCCAGAACCCGTTCCACCGGCGTGATCTGGTGCTGCCCGAGCTCGCCAGCGCCTACCTCGACCGGTCGCGCGTCCGCCCGGGAATGGTGCTGCGGGGTGGTGTGGCGGTCCGTGCCTTTGCCGGCATCGGCTGGACCTGGGGCGGCACGTTCCGGCAGCCGGTCGATCCCATGCACTTCACGGCGACCGGCAACTGACCCAGCGCGACGAACAGTTCATACTTGGCTGCGTTGGCGGCGCTGACCGGAGGAGGGCAGGGCATGGAGGGCGATCGGCCCGAGGCTGACAGCGCGCGTCGTTCGCCGCTCTACGACGAGCTCGCGCGCATGGGCTTCGACCTGCGCTCGCCCCGTCTGGGCGACGCCGGCGAGGCCGTTGACGGCAACGGCGCGGCGCCAGCGAGCGCGAGCCCGCCTGCTGCCCCTCCCGCGGAGACCGCTGACCCCGCCGCCGACGATCCCGAAGAGGCGACAGCGATCCTGCCCCCCGTAGACGATCCCGACCGCCGCGCCCAGCAACTCGCCGACATCCGCGACCGGTTCGGCGACGAGCCGGAGCCGTTCGCGGGGTCGCCAGCGGAGTCGGTTGTCCCCCTCCTCCCCGCCGAGCCTCGGCCAACTGCGGCCAACCTGACGCAGGAGACAGTGCTGCGGTCGCGGCGCCTGGCGCCGCGGCACGGCTGGCGGCGCGCGATCTACGTCGTCACCAGGGGCAAGGTCAACCCCGGGCCGTCGGCGGCCGACGTCCGCGAAGACGACCTCATCTCGATGGCGCGCACACCCGTCCGCCGGTGCCACCGCCTGGCCGTCATCAGCCTCAAGGGCGGAGTCGGCAAGACGACCACGACGGCCGCGCTGGGCGGGATGCTCGCCTCGCTGCGCGGCGACCGGGTGGTCGCGATGGACGCCAACCCCGACCGCGGCACGCTGGGCGAGCGCGTCGCCGGCGAGAGCCTGGCCACGGTGCGCGACCTGCTCGAGGCCGGCGACGCCGTTCGGCGCTACGGCGACGTCCGCACGTTCACTGCGCAGGCGCCCTCGCGGCTCGAGGTGCTCTCGTCCGACAGCGACCCCGGCATCTCGCTCGCCTTCAGCGACGACGACTACCGCGCTGCCATCGACCTGCTCGACCGCTACTACAACCTCATCCTGACCGACTGCGGCACCGGCCTCCTGCACAGCGCCATGCGCGGGGTCCTCGGGCTGGCCGACTCCCTCGTCGTGGTCAGCTCGCCGACCCTCGACGGCGCCCGCAGCGCGAGCGCCACCCTCGACTGGCTCGAGGCGCACGGCTATGGCGAGCTGGCCCGCCGGTCCATCGTGGTGATCTGCGCCGTCCGGCGCAACCGGCGCGATGTCGACGTGGGGCGGCTCGAGAAGCACTTCGCGGCGCGCAGCCGGGCCGTCGTCCGGATCCC